>Ga0302232_10001861_pt1 | contig 14568 bp, 10 predicted proteins | sample II_Palsa_N2_3_FD_193575 | JGI IMG/M metagenome (GOLD analysis project Ga0302232, IMG submission 193575) | Peat permafrost microbial communities from Stordalen Mire near Abisko, Sweden - II_Palsa_N2_3 | ecosystem: Environmental > Terrestrial > Soil > Palsa > Peat permafrost | place: Sweden...
GCGGCACCATCGCGGCCTGGGTGCTGCCCGCGGCCGTCGCCGCGGTCGTGGTCAACTCGCTGCTGTTCGGCCGGGCGCTGCCCGCGCTCGCGACCGTCGACGGCACGCTGCCAGGCCGCCGCCGCCTACTGTCTTTCGTGGCCGGGGAGTACGCAGGGAACCTCTGCTTCGCCGCCTCGGCCCAGGTGATCCCGCTGCTGGTGGTGTGGCGGCTCGGTGCCGCGCAGGCCGCCTACCTGACCATGCCCTGGCTGATCGCGACCGGCATCAGCCTGGTGATGTGGAACGTCGCCGCCTCGTTCGTGGTCGAGGCCGCGAGTGGCCGGGGCCATCCGGGCGCGCTGCTGCGGCGCAGCCTGCTGCTGTGGGGGGCGATAGCAGTCCTGGCGGCCGCGATCTGCCTGCTGGGCGCCCACCCGCTGCTTGAGCTCGTCGGCGCCCGCTACGCGGCGCACGGCGTCGTGCTGCTGCGGCTGGTCGGGCTGAGCGCGCCGTTCAGCGCGCTGGTCGTGCTTTTCTGCGCGCTCGCGTGGCTGGACCAGCGAATATGGATGCTGGCCGGGTTCCAGGCCGCCGTCGGGGCGGTGCTGATCGGCACGACCGTGGTGCTGCTGCCGCGCCTCGGCCTGACCGCGGCCGGCTGGGCCTACCTGGCCGCCCAGGCGCTATCGGCCGCCGCGGCGGCACCGTTCGCGCTCCGGCGGATGCGCCAGTACCTGCGCCGCGGCGAGCTGGCGGGGACGCGATGAGCGGCCCCGGCGTCAGGCCGCTGACCGCGGAGGAACTGAGACACCCGCTCCGTCACGCATTCGCCGCGCTACCGCAAGACGCCGAGCGGGCCCTGTGGTGGCTGCGCCGCGGCCCCCTGGCCACCTCGATAATGCTGCCGCTCGCCGTGCGGCGCATACTGCTGCGCCTGGGCGGAGTGCGCCTCGGGTCGGGGATATGGGGACTCGATCGCTGCTATTTCGAGTCCGAGCACGTCAGCCTCGGCAACGGCGCCATGGTGAACACGGGCTGCTGGTTCGAGGGCCACGGACCCATCGTCATCGGCCGCGACAGCTTCCTCGGCCCCCAGGTGATGATCATCACCTCGGTGCACGAGTTCGGACCCACCGGCGAGGTGGCGCGCATGCCCTCCTACCGCGAGGTGCGCATAGGCGACCGCTGCTGGATCGGCGCGCGCGCCACGATCCTGCCCGGTGTGAGCATCGGCGACGGCACCGTGGTGGCGGCTGGGGCGGTGGTGACCAAGGACTGCGAGCCCGGCGCCCTGTACGCCGGCGTGCCTGCGAGGAGGCTGCGATGAGCGGGACCCGGGTGCAGACCGCGGTGAGCTCAAGTCCCGCGGCGGCCACGCCGAGCGGGAACCGGACCGAGGTTACGGCCTGGGCCGGGATCGTGGTCAGCGTGGTGGCGGCGGCGCTCGTACTCGCCGCTCCCGGGCACGGGCCGGCGCTGGCAGGAGCGCTGCTGCTGGCCTGCGTTCCGGCCGGGACGGCCGTGATGTGCTGGATCGACAGCGGCGACGGCGTCCTGCAGGCGGGCCTGACCCTGGTGCTGAGCCTGGCCGTGACCGCACTCGTCAGCGCGGGCATGATCTGGGTCAAGGCCTGGCATCCAGACGCGCTGCTCGCGGTCGCCGGGGCGAGCGTCCTGTCCTGCGGCGTCCGGCTGGCGCGGGTGCCCGGGACCGCTTCGCTGCCCGGGCTACGGGCGAGGACGGGGGGCCGGCCGGCCCTGCGGGACCTGACGGTCCGGCTGGCCCCCCTGTTCGGCGGGCTCGGCGCATGGGCGTACGGAGTGAGCCAGATACGCCCGGCCGCGGTCGGCCTGTGGGGCCTGCTGGCCGGCGCGAACGTCTGGTTCCTGCTCGGCCTGGCGGCGCTGCTGGCCGGCGGCCTGCTCGAGCTGGCCAGGCCCGAGCCGCGGACGTGGCTGCTCGGCGCGTACCTGGCCGGCCTGATCGTCGCGATTTACGCGACGATCCCGATCCTGTACACCGTCCCGGAGTACTCGTGGGTGTACAAGCACATCGGCGTCGTGCAGGCCCTGGGCACCTACGGCCGGGTGACCGACCCCTCGAACATCTACCAGCAGTGGCCGGCGTTGTTCGCCGCCGTCGCGTCGGTCAGCCGGGCCTCCCGGGTCGGGCCGCTCTCCTTCGCCGCCTGGGGGCCGCTGGCGTTCGAGCTGGCCGACGCGCTGCTGCTGGCGGGCATCTTCCGGCTGGTCACGAGCCGGATGATGCCGGGAAGCCGCCGCATCGCGTGGCTGGCGCTGTTCTTGTACGAGGGACTGATAGCTTGGGTGGGCCAGGACTACATGTCGCCGCAGGCGTTCGGTTACCTACTCTGGCTCGGGATCGCCGCCATCTTCCTGCGCTGGCTGCTGGCCCCGGCGCCGTCACCCCGGCGCCGGGGGGCGATCAGCCAGGCCCAAGCGTTCCTGGCCGCCGGGCGGCCGGCACCGCCGGACTCCGCCCCCGCGGCGCAGTGGGTCGCGCTCGCCCTCATCGCGTTCCTGTACTTCGCGATCGTCGCCTCGCACCAGCTCACGCCGTACTTCGCCCTCGCCGCGGTGGGAAGCCTGGCGATACTCGGCCTGTTGCGGCGCGGCTGGCTGCTGCTGCTCATGCTGCTGGTGATCGCGGGCGGCTACCTGATACCCCACTACGACCTGATCTCCCAGCAGTTCGGCGGCCTGTTCAGCGGCGGGAACGTACTCCAGAACGCCTCCGGCGTGGGCGTCTATCATCCAGGCGCCGAGGCGACGACGGCGCAGATCGTCCGGGGGCTCGCCATCGGCATGTGGGTGCTCGCGCTGGCCGCCATAGCGCGCTACTGGCGTACGCCGGGCCGGGTGACCGCCGTCGCCGTCCTCGCGTTCAGCCCGTTCTTCATCATCTTGGTGCAGAGCTACGGCGGCGAGGCGATCTACCGGGTGTTCATGTTCTCGGTGCCATGGTGCGCGCTGCTGATCGCGGGAATGCTCGCCGGGCTGTGGCCGGTGCTGCAGCGGTCCGCGGCGGCCCTGGCCTGCCTGGCGGCACTGGCCGCGGGACTGCAGGGCCTGTACGGGCCGGTCGCGGTCGACGCCTTCACCCCGGCGGAACTGACGGCGAGCCTGTGGCTGTACGCGCACGCCCCCCGCGGCTCGGTGCTGGTGCTCGCGGCCGACAACTTGCCCGGGCTCGAGAGCGCCAACTACAACGACTACAACCTGCAGGTGATCCCGGCCGACCCGCAGGACGGCCAGTCCTGGCCGAACGAGGCGAGCACGATTCAGGTCGGGCAGTGGCTCGCCTCCTTCGGGCACCACGACATCTTCGTCGTGTTCAGCCGCAGCATGGCCGCCTACGTCGACTTCTTCGGCGCTCCGAAGGGCTACGCGCAGCTCGCGAACGCGGTCCAGAGCACGATCGGATGGTCGGTCGTCTACCGCAACGCAGACGCGACCATCTACCGCGTCAACGTGTGACCGGCCCTCGCTGCTTTACCGGTGCCCGCTCAAGCCTGCGGCTCCGGCTCGTCGATGCGGATCACGCGCCCGGGATTGCCGACCACCACGGCCCAGGCGGGCACGGATTTGGTCACGACAGCGAGCGCCCCGATCCGGGCGTGATCGCCGACGTGGATGTCGCCGATCACCGCGCAGCCGGCCCCGAGGTCGACATGGTCGCCGATGCTCGCGATGCCCAGCTCGTGGCCGGCCCGGTCCACCTTGTTCCCGATCGTCACGCCATGACGCAGGTGGCAGTCGCTGCCGAGGCGGCAGCGCGGGCTGAGCACGATGCCGTTCTTGTGGTGCAGATGCAGCCCGGGACCGACCGTGGCGGTCACCGGCAACTCCACGCCGAGCAGCAGCGACGAGGTCAGCCAGTAGGGGGTGACGACCGGGCGCGCGAGCGCTCCCCAGTGGTCAGCGGCCCACTGCGCCAGGCGGAACCAGGCCAGCAGCAGCTGACACTCTGGGCGGCCGACGTTGGCCGGCCAGTCCTGGAGTATCCATTTACGCATCCGCATCGTTACTTAATGTAGCACGATGGCTGGGCTGGCCGGAGGCCGCGGGCCGCCGGCCGCGTGTCTCCGGCCAGCCCGGATACCCGGGTCACCCGGCGCCCGGCGCCTGATAGGAATACACGGCCAGGCTGGAGATATTGAGCTGGGCGGAGGAATTCTCCGCAGCCTGCACACCGTACAGAGCGGACTCGTTCTGGAGAATCCACGACATGGGCGTGTCGGGTACCCACTTGCCTGTGAGGGTGCCGAGCAGCTTGCCGTCCAGGTAGAACTTCAGGCTCTGCGGCGTCCAGTCGATTTCCGTGGTGTGCCAGCCTGTCCACCCGATATCGGGGCAGAAATTGCGAGTACCGGTCACAAGCCGGCTGTGCACATGCACGCAGAAGGTCGAATCCCATTCGCCCTCGGGGAAGTCCACCTCGGCACCCAGCGGTGTGTTGTTGGTCGGCCACAGCATGTGCGCACTGCGGTAACCGGGATCGGAGTCCGAAGCGACGTTGAACGTCTCCACGTACTTGCCGTACACCATGCCGATGGCCGCCTTCGGCAGCACCGCGGCCGAGTGAATCGACCCGGTGGTACGGAACATTCGTATATGCATCTGGCCGCCGCTGATCCACACCGTCTGGCTGGAATCGTAATAACCGCCGAGCGGCTTGTGCACCTCGGTCGCGCTGTCCGGCCACGAGGGATATGCCCACCATTGCGACTGCAGGTCCGCAGGCAGGCCGCTGCAATAAGCGTCCGGCAGCCTGTCATTGTTATTGCACCCGGAGAAGGAGCCCAGCCTGGCCGACTCGGAGAAGTTGGCCTGCCACTTAAGCTTCCAGATGCTGGCCGCGGGAGCGCTTTGCGCGCTGCGGGACGGGGCGGGCGTGGAAACAGGCTGGGCGGTCCGGACCGCGGCGGGCTTAGCGCCGACGCTGGAAGCGCGCACGGCGCTGCAGCCGCTCACCGCCAGGACCGCGGTCACGGTGCAGATCATCGTCAGCATTCCTGTCCCGGCCCGGCCAAGCCGCGCGCCGAACGCGCGGCAGAGGGCGTCCCGATGGCTGTCGTTCACTGCGATCATCACGCCATTTCCGTCTTTATCGTCCTGACTAAGCCGACCACGCCAGTTGTGTCCGGCCGGCGACGAAGCCGAGCGCCGCGACGCAGAATCCAACGGCAATGGCCGCGCTGCGCAGGCCGCCCGACAGGTCCCCGCCTACCACTTCACGCAGGCCGCGGGTGATCGCACGCGGCAGCACGTGCCGTGCGTAATCCCGCTCCGTGGCGGTGCTCTGGCTCGCTCCGTTCATGTTAGCCAGGGCGGCTTTCCCCATTCCCTCGTTGAAGCACCGGCGGACAAAATAGCCGAGCGTGGTGCGCTGCGCCGGAACCCAGTGCCCAGCGGCTCCGTCCGGCTCATACATCCACGTGCGGTTGCTTTCCGCTGCTGAGCGAAGGCACAAATCCGTGTCCTCCGGACGCGACCGCTGCCCCACCTTTCCAAAGTTATCACGAAAGCCGTTTATCGCTTTGAACGCTGACCGGCGAATCGCCATGTTGTTGCTCCAGACATTCCGTACCTTACTGGCCTTATCTGGCATTCCGGGATAGGACGCGCCAATGGTCCAGTTGAACTCGGGCGGGAACCACCGCGGCCGGGAGGAGGCCCAGAGCGGGTCGACGCGACCTCCGACACCCACGATGCCATCGTCCACGAAATGCGGCAGCAGTACTTCTAGCCAGTTTTCTTCGGCGCGAGCGTCGTCGTCGAGGAATGCGACTATCTCACCATGGCATACGGCGACGCCCGTATTACGGGAGCCGGAGGCTCCGGGCGTTCCCGCGTTCGCTATCACCGTCACTCCGTCGAACTCGTGACGCGCCAGAGCGAGGAGCTCAGGGTTGTGATCGATCACCACCACCGTTTCGAGCACCGGCACGGTCTGCGCCTGAACTGACTTCACCGCGTCCTGCAGGTAATTCCACCGGTCGCTCGCGAATGCTGCGATCACTACCGAGACCGTCGGGAGCCGGCCGGCGCCGGCCGTGCTCTCGTTCATCGTGCCGCTCCATCGGCCAGGTACGCCTCGAAGCTCCGGTCTTCACGGGCCGGCCCGGCTATCACGCCAGCCTGCCGCCCGGCCCCGCGCCGCTCCGCCAGGATGGTGCGCAGCACCCGCCGGCCATCACGGAAGGTGTTCAGGTTGCTGGTCCCGTGAATCCGGGGATGCTCGAAGCTCGGCACCTCGGCGATGACGAGCCCGGCGGTGGCCGCGCGGATGTTCATCAGGGTCTCGACCTCGAAGCCATCGCCCCAGAGCGGCTTTGAGCCGGGTGCGGCAGGTGATCCGGCATCCAGGCCGAATGCTGGCAGGTGGTGCCGCCAGAACGCAGCGAAGCCGTAGCACAGGTCCGAATATCGCGTGCCGTACAAGGTGTTCACCATGCCGCTGAGGAGCTTGTTACCGAATCCCCGCAGCGGTGTAATGTCACTGCTTCCCGCTCCCGCGCCGAATCTGGTTCCCTTGGCGAGATCGGCGCCGTCCACGAGCGCCTGAACGAACCGGGGAATCTCGTCCGGGTCAGTTGATCCGTCCGCGTCGATCATGACGATGATGTCGCCGGTCGCCGCCGCGAATCCGCAGGCGAGCGCGTTTCCCTTGCCTTTGCGCGTCTGCATCACGATGCGGACATCGGGGCGCAGTTCACGGGCGACGGCCAGCGTGTCATCGACTGAGTGGCCGTCGACGATGATGACCTCATATATACCGGCCGGTATCCGTGCGAACACATGCGGCAGATTCCGCGCCTCATTTAGGGTCGGGATAATCACCGACAGCTGCGGCGCATAACCCGGGATAGATGTGTTTCTATTAAGGACTGAAGGTGACTCGCGCACCAGCCTCGAATTGCTCATACCGCCAATGTGCTCGGCGGCCGTAGCACCCTTGGTGCGCTTTCGGGTGCGGATAAGTTGCGGCCGTGAAACCGCGCTGGCCGCCTGACCCGGCTGGGGACAATTCACGTATCAGCTGACATTTTGGTGGTCGGCCCGGCTGTCCGTCGCGACCGCCCCGGCGCAGGCCGGCTTCGCGTTCGCGGACCTGGTCCGGATGCGCGAGACAGGGGCGACTACGCCGGTGCGAGGCGCCGCACTGCGGCACCGTACTAGTCGACCTGTCGAAGAACCGGTCCCGCCGTTACTGCGATACGGGCAACTGCGGCAACCGGCAACACGTGGCGGCCTACCGCGAGCGGCTCGCCTGGCGGGAGACACGGCCGGTGACACGGTCGGTGACACGGTCGGTGACACGGCCGGTGACACGGTCGGAGACGCGGCGGGGCGCCGGCGCGGCCGGCTGATCCGCGTCCGCGATGCCGTGCCTGAGGTAGCGGTCCAAGATGGCCTCGACCACCTGGGTGAGCGAGCTACCCTCGTCGGCCGCGGCCCGGTGTGCCGACGCGCGCAGCGAATGGTCGATCTTGATCGTCAGGTGCGGACGGAAGCCGGCCGCGCTGGCCATCCGCCGATGCGGAAACGGCGGCGGGGGTTCGTAGTTCGTCACGTGCTCGCGCAGCGCCGCGGCGGCCCGGCGGCGGACCCGCGCCTGGACCGCCTGCCGGCTGATGCCCAGGGCCTCCGCGAGCGGGCGCAGCGGCCAGCCGGCTTCGTTGAGCGCCGCCAGCGTCGCCGAGAGCAGATCGCTGTGCCCGGTCGCCCGAAGCTCGCGCAGGCGGGCGGCGATGCCGTCGGGCAGCACCAGCTGCTCAGTGTTGTTCGCGCTCGCCACCGTGCTCTTCGCGCTTCCGGCCGCCCGGGCGTGCCGCACGTACTGACGCAGGCCATGCGTCACCACCTCGGACATCGTCCGGCCCTCGCGGGCCAGCCGGGCCTTGAGCCGCTGCCGTTGCTCCTGGTCGAGCCGAAAGGTCAGCAGTCGCCGGGTGCCCTGCGCTGCCCGGGAGCCCTTGGTGATCCCCGGGGCCTGCCTGCTCATCCCGCGGCGGCGCTCGCGGCGAGTGCCAGCTCGCGCTCCGGGGTCTTCGGGCTGGCGACCACGGTGGGCACGGTCTGCTCGGCCGCGACGAGCTCCAGGTAGCGGCGCGTCTCGGCGGCGCGCTTGCGCCGGTTCCAGCCGAGTAGTCGGCCCATGATCGAGCTTACGTCGCCCGCCACGCCGGTGCCCGAGTCGGCCGACTCGATGAACAGGCGAGTCCGCCGCATCAGCACGTCTTCGACGTGCAGGGCGTGTTCGTGCGTGACCGCGTAGGCGACCTCCGCCCGCAGGTACGGGTGGCCTTCGGCCAGCGGCCGGGCCAGCGCGGGATCGGTGCGGGTCAAGTTGAGCACCTCTTCGGCCAGCGTCCCGTACCGGCCGAGCAGATGCTCCACGCATTCTCGGGTCACACCGTAATCCTCGGCCAGCCGTCCCGCCGCGGGCGCAGCCGCAGCCAGCCCATCTGCGCCGAGCAGCGGCACCTGATGCGTGACCGAGGCCGGCACCTCACGCTCGAAGTCCGCCACGGCGGCGTCCACGACGTCGCGGGCCATCAGCCGGTAGGTGGTGAACTTACCGCCCGCGATGCTCGCCAGGCCGGGCACCGGGACGTCGACCACGTGTTCCCGGGACAGCTTGGTAGTGGGCTTGGACCCGTTCCCCTCGCTCGGGGCCACCAGCGGCCGCAGGCCCGCATACACGGCGATGACGTCGGCGCGGGTTAGCGGGCGGGCGAGCACCCGGTTCGCGGCGGACAGGATGTACTCGACGTCCTCCTCGGTCGGGGCGGGCTCGGCCCGGTCCCCTGACCAGTCGGTGTCGGTCGTGCCGACGATCCAGCGCTCGCCCCACGGGATGAAGAAAAGCACGCTCTTTTCGGTCCGCAGGATCATCCCGGTGTCGGCCTGCACCGCCTCGCGGGGCACCACGATGTGCACGCCCTTGGACATCCGGACGCGGTAAGCGGCCTGGACGCCGGCCATCTCGTGCACCAGGTCGGTCCATACCCCCGCGCAGACCACCACGCGGTCGGCGGTCACGGCGATCTCGCGCCCGGACTCCTCGTCGCGGACCCGGGCGCCGGTCACCCGGATCCCGTCGGGTCCGCGGAGCAGTTCTACCGCGCTGACCCGGGTCGCGATCACGGCACGGTGCGCGGCCGCGGTGCGGGCCACGGTGAGCGTGTGCCGGGCGTCGTCGACCTGGGCATCGTAGTAGAGCATGGCGCCGGCCAGCCGGTCCGGGGACAGGGCGGGGGCGCGCTTGAGCGCGCTGCGGGCGGACAGGTGCCGGTGGTGCGGCACGGGCCTGTGCGGTCCCTCCATCGCGTCGTAGAGGACCAGTCCCGCCCCGACGTACGGTCGCTCCACCACCTTCTTGTACAGCGGGTACAGGAAAGAAACCGGCTTGACCAGGTGCGGAGCGAGCTTGGACACCAGCAGGTCGCGCTCGTGCAGGGCTTCCCAGACCAGCTTGAAGTCGAGCTGCTCCAGGTACCGCAGGCCGCCGTGAATGAGCTTGCTCGACCGGCTGGACGTGCCAGAGGCCAGGTCCCGCGCCTCCACCAGAGCAACCCGCAGGCCGCGGGACGCGGCGTCGAGCGCGGCTCCCGCACCGGTGATGCCGCCGCCGATGACCAGCACGTCGAACCGCTCGGCGGCCAGCCGACCGAGCATGGCGTCACGGTCACGGGCGTCGAGCACGCCGTTACTCGCCATCACCATCCCCTATCAGGCCGTGCCTTCTCGTCCCGGGCCCTCTAGTCATGAGACTTCCTGTCATTGCCTCTCCCGCCCCCATCCAAGAGTATGTACATCGTCAACCTACTCGCAAACACCGACATACCGGTTAATAGTGGTTTACGGCGTGATGTCCGGATCGAGGAGACTTGGCGCGCGGGGGAGGGGCCGCGCCGGCCCGAGCGCCCGCCGGGCTTCGCGCAGGTGTTCCTGCCGCGGGAACCAGCCCTCGGGCAGATCCAGGTGTGACGGCACGGAGAACCCCTCGTGCCCCTGGAGCACTACCGCCGCGGCCCATACCGTCACGGCCTCGGCGCGGCGACGGCGCCCGGTCAGGGCGCACAGGTACCCGCAGCAGTCCAGGTCGTCCAGCGCCCTGGCCCGTGGCAAGCTCGATCGCCAGCGGCATCCCGTCCAGCCGCGCCACCACCGGCGCGGTCTCCCCGGCCAGCCCGAAGCTCGCGTCAGCCCGGCGGGCCCGGTCCGCGAACAGCGCCACCGCCTGCGACCCGTCAGGATCCGCCGGATTACCGGGGTCAGGCAGGGTCAGCGGCGCCAGCCGGTACCGCGTCTCCCCGGCTATCCGCGCGGCTCCCGGCTGGTGGCCAGCACCCGCACGTCATCGGCGTCGAGCAGCAACCGGCCGCACTGGGTGACCTACCGGCGGGCGCCGCTGGCCGTCCCGGCGATGAGCAGCAGCCTCAGTCGGTGCTGGTGCGGCGGGAGTCGGGGTCGGCCGCGCAGGGGCTGCCTTTGGCTTAGCCGAACGAGTGGCCGGTGTAGGCCTTAGTGGTGCCCAGGTGCCAGCTTCGGTTAGCCCCTGCGCCATCCTTCCGGGACGTTGAGTTCCCGGACTACCTGCGCAGGATTCCCGGCCGCGAGCACGCGCGGGGGAAGATCTCCCTTAACGACCGACCCGGCGGCCACTACCGTATGGTCCCCGACTTTGCTCCCCGGCAGCACCACGACGCCATGGCCGAGCCAGACGTTGGTCCCGATGATGACCGGGGCGGACCGCAGCGGGTGATCCGGGTCCACCATATGATAGTTCGTGTCGTATATTGTCGTGAATGGGCCAATCTGGGTATCATCGCCGATTTCGACATAACAGGTCGCTGTAACGCTAGCACCCTGATTGACAAAAACCCGGTCACCAATCTGAAGCCGGGCGTCCGGTGCGGTGGCTCCGATTTCGCAACGAGCGGTGCGGCCCCGGGTAATGAACCTCTTGCCGATTTCGACCTTTCCCGTGCTGTACAGCACCGGCAGGCGTCCGTCACATGCCACGAGCGAGGACCGGATTCCATGCACACGAAACCAGGCAGTGCAGACTGCTGATTTAAGGTAAAAAGACAGACTTGGCTTCATCAGATTACTCCCCTTACCCGTTTGTACCTGGAACGAGCGTTCCCCAAGGCAGTCTCCGCGAAGACCGCCAAGGCCATCGTTCGGGGTTAATCGGTCGGAGGCCCTGAAACGTCATTACGCCTGTTGGCCAGGTCATTGTAATACGTGCGGGCCGGAGGCGACGCTGAACGCGCGCAGCCGGAAGGATGACTTTGGTAATCTTCATTCTCGTGCCCCTTTGTAAGCGGAGCGTTGCTTCTAGCCGTTAATCTCGTATCCGCAACCAAGGCCATCCCTTCCTCTTTACGTTCTGGTTGTAACCTATTTGGTCATTTCCAGTCAGGCGAAGAGGCAAAGGTCACTTGCTACTAGATTCCAATTACTCTGACTTAATCCCGATAAGTCGTAGTTAATCGCCTTACGGCTACGCGCAAGTGCGCGCCTGGCCGCCTGGCGTCGAACGTATGGATGGCCTTTTCCTAGGGAACGATGAATATCGACCCCGTTAGGGCAAATAGCCCTAATGGCACACCAGGGAGTGCGGCACTCCGCAGGCTCCATGACGCGAGAAGCCCCAGTACTCCTCATAGCGCCAGGACTCCGGACATAGGGCAAAAAATTATGCAGGGCCGGAGTGGGGTTTGACCTCGTAGCGCAGGAGGAGATCGGTGCCGGGATAGGTGCATCCGGCCTGGTTGAGCTGTTCGCAGAGGGCGGCCAGCGCCCGGGTGCGCCGGGGTGCGGTGAGGGGGTCGAGCCGGACGAGCAGCTGGCCGGGACCGGGGCAGATGTCGCCGGAGGTGGCCAGGGCCTCGCGGATCAGGGCGTATGCCTCGTCGTCGGCGCGGGCGTAGTGCCCGTCCAGGGCGCGGGCGAGGATGGTCTCGGCGTTGTAGGCGGCCATCCGGATGGCGTGAGTGATCTGCTTGGTCTCGGCATCCAGCCGGACCATGTCCGGGGCAAGGTCGCCGAGCCGGACCCGGGCCGGGGTCGCCGCGGCGGCGGCCTCGGCTGCTTCCAGCTCGTCATAGGCAGCCCGGACGGGGGCGTTGAGCTCGTTGACCTGCTGGTTCGTCACGAGCGCGGCGTGGCCGGGGGCGGGACTGCGCAGCTCCAGCAGGCCGGCGTCGCGACCGGCTTCGGCCGCGCCGATCGCGGCTTCAGCCCGCCGTACCCGCGCGGCGGCGGTTTTCTTCGCCGGGCTGGGCACTCGCCGGTCCGGGTCGTCGGGGACCGCGGCGTAGGAATCGAGCGCGTCGAGGGCGAAATGGGTGCGGGCGTAGCGGAAGTAGTTCTCCTCCCGCCACCGTGAGCTCATCCGCCAGCACACCTCTCCGGCGGCCAGGTCCGTGCGGGACGTCAGGGTGTGCACCTGCCGGATGCCGCCCCGGGAGGCGGGCTCGCGGCGGGTGACCTGCCGCAGCGTGACGTGCTCGCCCTTGCGCTGGCCCTCGGTGATCGCCAGCTCCACGGTGGTGTCGGCGAGCTGGTATTCGTGCGCCCGGCCGCGGTCGTCGGTGCAGGTGATAGTGGTGAACGCGGAGCCGGGCAGGTCCGCTGCCGGGCCTTTGCGGTAGGTGAGCAGGTCGAACCCGGCGGCGGTGATGTCGGCGAACAGCGCCGGTGACCAGCCGCCGCGGTCGAAGCACACTGTCACCCGCCGTCCGTCCCCGACGACCTGGCGCAGCTGCGGGAGCAGGCCGCGCAGCTGCCCGGCCAGGGACTGCGACGGCTCGGCGAGGACCATGAACACCGGGTCGCCGGCGGCGTCGGTGACCCAGGTCTCCTCGGTCGCCGGACCGGGGAACTTCAGCCGGGCCACATGCATCTTCTGCACCTGCCGGGTGCCGAAGTACGCGCGGGCGTGCCCGTCAACGTAGAGGAACCCGAGCGCGGCCGGCCGGGCGGCAGCGTGGTGGCAGGCCAGCGCCATGATCAGGTCCGCGGCTTTCCCGGCCGCGGCCAGCTCAGCGAGCTTGCGGCGGATCGTCTTGACCTCCGGCGCCCGGTCCAGGCCCAGCACCCGGCCCAGCGCGGCCGGCGAGACCCTCGTCGCGCCCTCAGCGCGCGGTTCGCGCAGCAGCGCCAGGAACACCAGCACGACCAGCATCACCTCCAGCCCGTAAAACCCGTTCCGGACCCGGCCGTAGGCAGTCTGGGCGCAGTCCAGCAGCCCGGTGCCCGCCAGCGCGGGCAGCGCCAGCAGCAGCCCGGCCAGCGGGTACCGGGCACCGGGCGTGAACACCGGGGCGGCGCCCTCGCCCAGCAGCCCGAACCGGGCCAGCACCCGCTCGCCGTCCCGCGCCACCGGGTCGGGCAGCACCGGCAGCATGTCGCGCTGCCCGCGCGCGGTCCCCGCCTGCCCGTCGGCAGCCAGGTCAGCGGCCGGCCCGGCGGCAGCGTCCCCGCCGGGACCATCGCCCCCGGACGGGCGCAGCACGCTGCGGACCGACGATTCCGACACCCCGGCCGCGGCGGCGATGCCGGCCTTGCCCAGGCCCTGCCCGTCCAGTTCCCGGATCCGCGCCACCACGGCAGGGGTCAGCTTCGACGCCCGCCGCGGGCCCTTGCGGTCCGGGACCAGGCCCGCGACCCCGCCGGCCGCCAGCGCCTTCTCCCACCGCCACACGCTCACCGGGATCACCCCGAACGCCTCGGCGACCTGCGCCTGGGTCGCGGCCCTCAGCTTCCACAGCTGCACCGCCGCCAGCCGCCGCCCGGCCTCATCCCCGCCGTCCCACGCGAACGTGGCCAGCCCGTGCACCCACATCACCCCGCTGCCGTCCGGGCCCGTCACCATGCCCACGCCCGGCGCGATCTCCGCCGCGTCGCCGGGCAGCAGCGGCAACGGCACCTGGGTCAGCATCCGGGTCATCATCCCACCCCACTCAGCGGCAGCAAACCTTTCATCTATTATTGCGGAACCATGCCGCCGGGACACCCGCCGACACGCCAGAAACAAGGAAAATGACCAGATCAGCAGCCCAGCAACATCCCGTAACCGAACCGCTATGTCAGGAGCCCTGGGCACAGGGCGCCGGCCAGGGCCATGACCCGAGGATCGCCGAAGCGAAGAGCCGGGGTCCTCCGCCCGTCCGGATCAACGGAAGGGTGCGCGACCCGCTCAAAGGCTGGGCTCGCAAGGACGGTGCCCTGGCCGGCACGTTCGGTTTCCAGTATGCGCCGGTTGGCGGCGCGGGCTTTGGCCTGGAGTTCGTCCAGGTTGGGCAGGCGGGCGTTGCAGCCCAGGTCGCGGGGGGCGTTGACGACGGTCTCGATCCGCATCGCCCTGCCGTCCTTGAGGTACTGCTTGATCCGGGAGTGCTTGTAGAACACGTTCACCAGGACGCCGCCGTTGTCGCGGCGGTCGATCGCGGTGCGGAAGGTTCCCTTGGTGTCGCGGCGGATCTTGCGGGCGAAGATGATCTCCACGTTGTGCGGGCGGCCGATGTCAAGGTTGTCGCCGATCAG
>Ga0302232_10001864_pt1 | contig 14558 bp, 10 predicted proteins | sample II_Palsa_N2_3_FD_193575 | JGI IMG/M metagenome (GOLD analysis project Ga0302232, IMG submission 193575) | Peat permafrost microbial communities from Stordalen Mire near Abisko, Sweden - II_Palsa_N2_3 | ecosystem: Environmental > Terrestrial > Soil > Palsa > Peat permafrost | place: Sweden...
CAGGCGTTCTGCCTGGCGATGGGCCAGCCCGGCCAGGAGGTGATCATCACCCGGACGCTGCACCGGTCGCTGCTGCTCGGCCTGGTGATGGCGGGGCTGACGCCGGTCTGGGTGCGACCGGAAATCGACCCGCGCTCAGGCCTGCCCGCCGCGGTCGCGGTGCAGACCGTACGGGACGCGCTGGCCGCGCACCCCGGTGCCTGCGGCGTGATCCTCGGCGACCCGTCCTATGTCGGTACCACCGGTGACCTGGCGGGCCACGCGCAAGCCGCGCACGACGCGGGCGTGCCGCTGATCGTCGACGCCGCCTGGGCCGCCTACCTGGGCTTTCATCCCGACCTTCCGCGGCACGCGATCGCCGCGGGTGCCGACGCGATGGTGACGAGCGCGCATAAGACGCTGCCCGCTTACACTCAGGGCGCGCTGGTGCTGGCCAGAACCGAACGGCTGGACGTGGCCCGGCTGAACCGGGCGTTCGATGCCACCCACACGACGAGCCCGGCCGGGTCGATCATGGCGAGCATCGACGCCGCCCGGGCGCTGCTCGCCCGGGACGGGCACCGGCTGTGCGCCCGGCTGCTTGACGGCGTGGCCGCGGCCCGCGCGCGGCTGCGCGAGGTGCCTGGTGTCGACGTGCTTGACGGCCCCGGCGTGGATCCGGCCAAGCTCGTCGTGCTGCTGGCCGGAACCGGGGCGCACGGCGGCCTGGTCGAGGCCGACCTGATCGCGGCCGGCATGCCGGTCGAGATGGGCGACCGGGACACGGTCGTGCCCATCGTGACGATGGCCGATGACGACAAGCGGATCGAGGCGTTCACCGAGAAGCTGATCTCCTCCGTCGAGCGGCACCGCGGCCAGCCCCGCCGGCCGGCCGCCACCGCCGCCTGGACGGTCCGGCCGCAGGCGGTGCTGGCACCCCGGGAAGCATTCTTCGCCCGGAACGAGACTGTCACCGCCACCGCCGCCGTCGGCCGGATCAGCGCGGAGCTGGTAGCGCCCTACCCGCCCGGGGTCCCGGTGCTGGCCCCGGGCGAGCTCGTAACGGCGGAGGCGCTAGCGGCGCTGCGCGAGGTTGCCGCCGACGGGGGCCGGATCGCCTACGCGGCCGACCCGACCCTGGCCACCTTCCAGGTCGTCGCCGCCTGAGGCCACGGCCACGGCGTGCTCCGTGCTGTCGTGCTCCGTGCTGTTCCCCGCGGCGCTGGCGACCGTGCTGGCGGCCAACGGACTGTCCGCCACGTCGCGGACCTCCTCGTTCCCGGCCCGCCCGTGCTCATCGTGGATGTACCGGCGGCCCCGCAGCAGCGACGCGACGGCGGCGATCAGGCAGGCGACGATGGCGAAGTCGAACGCGATGTCCAGGCCGTGCTGGAACGGCGCTGAGATCAGCGACGGGAAGAAGGTGTGCCCGGTCAGGTAGGCGGCGTGGCTCGCGGGCAGCTTGCTGATCGCGGACCCGAGCAGCGTGCTGATCGGGTTATAGCCGAGCAGTGCGGCGAACATGATGGACACCGCGGGCAGCGCGGCCAGCTTGGCCGCGTCGGCCGACGGCACGCCCTGGGCCATCAGGCCGTGGCTGAGGGTGGCGGGCAGCGAGGAGGCCAGGCCCAGGATGATCAGCGTGAAGAAGATGCCGATGGACAGCACCATGGCCGAGTTCTGGAACGTCGCGCTCATGCCCGCTCCGACGCCGCGCCGTTCCGGTGGCAGGCTGTTCATGATGCCGGCCCGGTTGGGTGAGGCGAACAGGCCCATGCCGATCCCGTTGAGCAGCAGGACGCCGGCGAACTGCCAGTAGACGAAGTTGACCGGCAGCACCTCGAGCAGCCCGAACGAGGCCGCGGCCACCACCATGCCGCCGGTCGCGAACGGCCGGGCCCCGTAGCGGTCAGACAGGTAGCCGGACACCGGGCCGGCGATCAGGAAGCCGATGGTCAGCGGGAGCATGGCGATCCCGGCCCACAGCGGGGTCCGCTCGAAGCTGTAGCCGTGAATCGGCAGGTAGATGCCCTGCAGCCAGATGATCAGGATGAACATCATGCCGCCGCGGCCTAGTCCGGCCAGCAGGCTGGCCAGGTTCCCCGCGGTGAACGGCCGGATCTTGAACAGCGCCAGCCGGAACATCGGCTCGGCCACCCGCGTCTCGATCACGCAGAAGATCGCCAGCACCGCGAGGCCGCCGCCGCTCAAGCCCATCACCAGCGGGCTGGTCCAGCCCATGGTGTGCCCACCGTAGGGCTGGATGCCGTACGTGATGCCGACCAGGACCGCGATCAGGCCCGCGCCGAAGGTCACGTTGCCCCACCAGTCAAGCTTGGCGGGCTGGCGGATGCCCCGCTCCTGCAGCTTGAGGTAAGACCAGACGGTGCCGATCACCCCGAACGGGACCGAGACCAGGAAGACGTACCGCCAGCTGATCGGGCCGAGCACGCCGCCGAGCACCAGGCCGATGAAGGATCCCGCGATGCCCGCCACCTGATTGAGGCCGAGCGCCAGGCCGCGTTCGTTGGAGGGAAAGGCGTCAGTGAGGATCGCGCTGGAGTTGGCCATCAGCATGGCCCCGCCGACGCCCTGGAAGATCCGCATCCCGATCAGCCACCAGGCCGCGGACGTACCGTGCAGCCAGGTCACCGACAGCATAACGGAGAAGAAGGCGAACAGCGCGAAGCCGAGGTTGAACATCCGGACCCGGCCGAACATGTCGCCCAGCCGCCCGAAGCTGACCACCAGCACTGCGGTGACCACCAGGTACCCCATGATCAGCCACAGCAGCAGGGTCGTGTTTCCTGGCTGCAGCGGGTCGACGCCGATGCCGCGGAAGATGTCGGGCAGCGCGATCAGCATGATGGAGGCGTTGATGGTCGCCATCAGCATGCCCAGCGTGGTGTTGGACAGCGCGATCCACTTGTAGCCGAGCCCGCCCCCGGACGAGCCCGCCGCCGCGTGCCGAGCGTTGCCGTCGTGCCCCGCCTGGCCGTCGTGCCCCGCCTGGCCGTCGTGCCCCGCGTGGCCGTCGTGCCCCGCGTGGCCCAGGTGGCCGTCATGCTTGGCGTGCCCGTTGTGGTGGCTGGGGGCCATCTCCGCGTGGCGCGGCCGACGTGAAGCGGACGACACGAGCGTTCCTCCGTAAGAGTGGAAGCCTGAGGCGGCGGGACCGGACTCGGCTGATGCGTTGCCCGCGGCCGCGCCGCGCAAGTACTTGCTATATGACAACTAAATTATGCGCCGATGTCTTCCCGGGGTCCAGGCCAACCTGATGCGGCCATCGCCCTCCTGCGTCCTCACCCAGTCCGCCGTTGGCGCGAGCGATCACAGACTGATCGTGGCTTCGCCCCGCCTGCAGCCACCGCAGGCCGCACCCCGCCCGGCCTGGCCACCCGCGGGCCGCGCCGCCACCGCACCTATGGAACATAGGTCCGCATAGAACCGGCCCGATGGTCCACCGGTACGGCCCGGTCGCGCGGGCGCAGTACCCTATCGTGCCACTTTTGGGGGTATTAAGGATAGTTTGACGGTTCCCCGGATGGCGGCCCCGGCGGCCCCGCCGTCAAGATCCCGGTGTGCGTGTTGTCGAACGTCGGCAGGGCAGACGGTGGGGCTAAACGTGAGATCCGGGCCAGCTGGCGCCCCGGGCAGCGGTCACCCGGGGCGGTCAGCCGTAGACCGGTTCTCTCAGGCCGATTTCTTGGCGTCCTGGGCCTGGCTTGGGCCCTGGGGCCGGTGAGCGCCCTGGGGCCGGTGAGCGCCCTGGGGGCGGCGACCCGGAGTCGCGGTGCTCCGGGCGAAACCGTCACGCCCGGCGGCAGCCGGGCGGGCCGGACGGCGGCCGTTCCCTGAGTGGCGAGCCGGGGCCGGCTTGCCGTGCGCGGGGAACGGGTGAACGGTCGGCGGCGGGGGAACAGGCGTACCCGAGGTCGCGATCTCCCGGACCACGTGATGCCCGGTCGCGACCTCGTCGCTGGCCGCGGTCACCCCGGCGGCGTCGTGCAGCTTCTGGAGCTCGCGGACCTGGCCGCGCTCCACTAGCGCCACGACCATGCCGGTGGCTCCGGCCCGGGCCGTGCGGCCGGAGCGGTGCAGGTAGTCCTTGTGGTCGTTGGGCGGGTCGAACTGCACCACGAGGTCGACGTCATCGACGTGGATACCACGCGCCGCGACATCGGTGGCGACCAGGACGCGAGGATGCCCGGCGGTGAACGCGTCCAGGGCCCGCTGCCGCTGGCTCTGATTGCGGTCGCCGTGGATGGCCGCGGCCTCGACACCGGCCCGGGAGAGCTGCTTGGCCAGCCGGTCCGCGCCGTGCTTGGTGCGGACGAAGAACAGGGTCCGTCCGGGACGGCCGGCGATCTCCGCCGCGACCGGTACCTTGTCCGCCGCGGACAGGACCAGGACCCTGTGTTCGGCGGGCCCGGAGTCAGTCGCGGCGGTCACCGCGTGCAGTGCGGGGTCACGCACGTAAGAGGTCACCAGCTGGCCGACTCCGCGGTCCAGTGTGGCGGAGAAGAACATCCGCTGGCCGTCGGCGGGAGTAGCGTCCAGGATGCGGGTGACTGCGGGCAGGAATCCGAGGTCAGCCATGTGGTCGGCTTCGTCGAGGACGGTGACCTCGATACCGGACAGCGTGCAGGCGTGCCGTTCCATCAAATCGATGAGCCGGCCGGGTGTCGCTACCACGACGTCGGCGTATCGCGCCTTGGCGATCTGCTTGCCGATCGGCACGCCACCGTAGACGGTCGTGATGCTCACGTTGATGCGGCGGCCGAGCGGCTCGAGCACCTCGGCGACCTGCTGGGCCAGTTCCCTGGTCGGGACCAGGACCAGTCCGCGCGGTGTCTTCTCGCGTCGCCGGTCCGCGGTGGCCGCGAGCCTGGTCAGCAGCGGCAGCCCGAAGGCCAGCGTCTTGCCCGACCCGGTCTGGGCCCGGCCGAGGATGTCGCGGCCAGCCAGCGCGTCGGGCAGCGCCCGGGCCTGGATCGCGAACGGCTCCTGGATGTCCTGGGTCGCGAGTGCGCTGACCAGCCGGGCGTCGAGACCGAGCTCGGCGAACGTGGCAGGCGTCGGCTGCGGTGCCGCCGCGGCCGCATCCAGGGCGAGGTCAAGCGCAGACTGCGGTGCGACACGCCGTGGCTGGGGCGCCCGGGGGTACTTAGCCGGGGCTCGGCCGCGACGCTGGGTGCCGCGCTCGGCGCCTCGGCCATAACGGTCGGAAGGCACGCGCGGACGCCTGGAACTGTGGGGCATGCAGAAAACTCCATCGGTAGTTCGGAGGTCGCATGCTCGACAGATGTCAACGACAATGGCGAACGGCTGGCTTAGCCGCACTGCTCACACAGCGACCGGCGGGCTGCTCGCCCGCGGGAGCGGCGGCGAAGATCGCCGCCTCGTATGCAAGGCTATCAGCAGGCTGCTTATTCCTCGCCAGCGCGGTCTGGTCCAAGCCGATCGCGGACCGTGTCGTAGTCCAGCCAGGGGTCCTGGAGGAACTCCCGCCACCGGTCGTCGCGCCCGGATCGCTTGATCCGGAAGTAGACCGCACGCCTGATCGCCTGGGAGGTGTTGCCACCGATGTTATGGCCCAGCAGGTAGTGCGCCAGCACCAGGTCACCGGCCTGGCCGGTGACCTGCTCCGGCTCAGGCAACCGGATGGGCGGGTAACCGCCCGCCGTGAAGAAGGCGTCCGGCCCGTGCGCCCCGAAGTACTGCGCGTGGGTCAGGTGCGTGCCCGGCCATACCCACAGATTGCCTCCGTCCTGCTCGCGCTGATCGGACATCAGCACCCCGGCCAGCATGGTGAACGTCCCCGGCCGCCCGTCCAGCTCGGGCGGGAAACCGTCGATGTGTCCCATGCCGGGCCGGTGGCCGAACGGCGGGATGCTCAGCGCCACCTGCACCTGCCAGGGCGCCTCCAGCGTCGCCGGCCCGGTCAGCGACTCCGCTAGCCCCAACGCCGGGCTGCGGGCCAGCAGCGCCGCTAGCGCCGGGGCTTGCCTGCCTTGGAGAAAGTAGTTGTACGGTCCTCGCACCTGCGGACCGGGCGGGTCGTGCTCGATCAGCTCATCGATCGCCGCCGACGCGGCGGCTACCACCTCCGCGGGAACCACCTGTGGCAGCACCAGGAAGCCGCGCTCAGCAAACTCGTCTAGCTGTCCACGGGCTAGCATGCGCATCACCGTAGAGTAAGCGCCGACCCATGGGCCAGCTGTTTTCGCGTCCGCGGCGTCATCCTGACCGTGTTCCTGCGTCCGTACCGGCTGCCATTCGATTAGCCCGAGCGGCCCGACGGCAGGTATGACGGCCTTGGCGGCCGCGCCCGCCCGGCCCCTGATAAGCGCGGCCGGATATGCCCGGCGGCAGGTTGCCGCCAGGCGCGGCAATGAGGCCTGCCTTGCGGCCATGGTCCTGAACCTGGGATCCAGGCTTGGCGCACAGGCTGAAGCTGAGGTGGCAGCTCCTGCGGCTGAGGTGGCGCCTGGTGCCGCTGCTGAGGCTGGGCCAGGTGGGTAACCGGGGTGTGCCGGGCCTGGTCGTACCGCTGGATGGTACGTGGGTCGGCGTAGCCCATGGCGTTCTGGAGATCGCGGAGCGATCTGCCGGCATCGAGGTACAGAGCCGCGAATGAATGCCGCATCATTCGCGGTCCGAGATGGCTGGCCAGGTCGGCTGGCAGGCCGGCCCGGGTGGCGAGGCGGCGCAAAGCCTGCCACACGTCGGCGGCGAATAGCCGTCCTCCGGTCCGCGTGGCGAATAGCACCGGGACGCTCGTCACGTCGGGCCGGGTGGCGAGATAGGCGTCTATCCGGGAAGCCGCCAAGCTGGGAATTGTGAGGCTCTGGCGTCGGCCATTGGTGCGGGTGACCCGCAGCACCCGGTGACCCTGTTCGGTGCCGAAGTCCTCGACGTTAGCGCCGATGACCTCGGACACCCGGGCACCGGTGAATAGCAGGACAGCTACTAGCGCTGCGGTGCGGGCGCGTTGCGGGCCGGGTGCGGTGTCGGCGGCGTGAACGAGCGTAAGGGCCTGGTCCCGGGTTAGAGCCGGCGTGGGCGGGCTGCCCGGGTCGGCCCTGGGCCGGGCGATGCCGACGGCCGGGCTGGCGGCGATATGTCCGCGCCGGGCCAGCCAGGCGTACCAGCCCGACACGGCGGCGAGCTTGCGGGCCGCGCTGGCCGGGGACAGTCCTGCGGCGTCTAGCTGGCGGGCGTACACGGCCACGTGCAGCCCGGTGACGCCGGTGACCGGGTGCACCCCCTGCTCCTGGCACCAGGCCAGCCAGGACGGCGCGCGGCTGGCTCGCCGCTGTGGTGTGATCCCGATGTCGCGGGCGTAGGCGGTGCGGGTGTTCTGCGATCGTTTGCTGGCGAGCCAACCGAGCACCAAGAGGGTCACCGGATCAGCGTCGGCGCAGGCGGTCACCAGCGCGGGTCCCAGGGAACGAGTACTTGCCATGTCTGGACTCTTCCCCGTGTAGTCCTCGATAATCACGGTTATCGAGGATCTGCTGCCTCCGGGGGTCGTGGAAGTGGCGGTGACTCATCGAACATCTTCAGTTCTCTTGCGTGAGCGGGGATGATATTGTACGTTGGTCACCGAACAGTGTGTCTGGTTCTGGGAGACTGTGCCGGAATAGGCCCGGGAAGATCTGGGTGCCCGCAGGTGGTTTCAAGCCGCTTATGACGGGCACGCGGGTAAAGTTTGGTCTTCCCTGGCGGAGCGGAGTTGCTCGTGCCGCAGTCAATTTTGCGTCCCATCGCTCATCGAGCGGTGCAGGCCGCGATCTTGGCTGCCGGAATCCTCACCATCTTGCTGGTGTTCTCGCGGCAGGCTGACGCAGCCACCTCTGCCCCCAGCTCCGCGCCCGTCAGCACCGCGCTCGCTGCGTCGCCGGCCAGCACCCCCAGCTCCGCGCCTGCTCCGGTCGCGTCGGCGGCGTCGCCGGTTACCTCGGCTGCCCCCGGTTCCGCGCCGGCCAGTACCCCCAGCTCCGCGCCTGCTCCGGTCGCGTCGGCGGTGGCTCCGGTCGCGTCGGCTGTCGCGTCGGCTGTCGCGTCGGTGGTGGCTCCGGTGGCGTCGGCTGTCGCGTCGGCTGCCCCCGGTTCCGCGTCGGCCAGTACCCCCAGGTCCGCGCCTGCTCCGGTCGCGTCGGCGGTGGCTCCGGTCGCGTCGGCTGTCGCGTCGGTGGTGGCTCCGGTGGCGTCGGTGGTGGCTCCGGTGGCGTCGGTGGTGGCTCCGGTGGCGTCGGTGGCTACCCCGGTTATCTCGGTGGCGGCCCCGGTTGCGTCGGCTGTGGCGTCGGTAGCTACCCCGGTTGTCTCGGTGGCGGCTCCGGTGACGTCGGCTGTGGCGTCGGTGGTGGGTCCGGTTGTCTCGGTGGCGGCCCCGGTGACGTCGGCTGTGGCGTCGGTGGTGGCTCCGGTGGCGTCGGTGGTGGGTCCGGTTGTCTCGGTGGCGGCTCCGGTGACGTCGGCTGTGGCGTCGGTGGTGGCTCCGGTTAACTCGGCGGTGGCCCCGGTCGTTTCGGCGCCCGCCAGTGTGGTGGTTCCGGTCGTGTCCGTGTCGGCCGGTGTGCGGAGCCTGGCTTCCGGTGCTGGGGTGCGGGGTGGGATCTGGCCGGTTCAGGGCGGGGGCATGGCGGCTGGTGGTGTTTCCTCGCGACCGGCGGGGCCGGCGGGGCCGGCGGGGGCTGGAGGCGCTGGTGTGCCGGTGTCGCCGGGGCCGGCGTTTCCCCGGTTGCCGGCTGTGCCGGGTGGCGGCGCGAACGGGGTCAGCGGTTCTGGCGGCGGCGGCGGGGGCGGGGTGCAGGGCGGTATCGGTGCTGCCCTGATCGCGTTGCTGATGCTGGTGTTGCTGCGGCTGGCGCGTGGTGCCGCCGCGTCGCCGGTGTGGCGTTCGTACCTGCCGGAGGTGCCGCCCGCTTAAGTCCTTTCCTTCCTGACGGTCCGTGTTTCCGGCGTCCGGGCCAAGAGCGTCTGGCGCTGATTCCCCTTTGGAAGGAAAGTGACAGCACTGTGCGTATGTGGACCAAGTCCGCGTGCGTCGTGCTCGCCTGGTGCATCCTGCTGATCATCGCGGCCGGCGTGACGGGATCCGCCCGCCCGGCCCAGGCGAACATCCGCATTGCGAGTAGTACTACTGAGGTCACCCTGGCCAGCACGCTGAGCGTGGCCGCGGCATTCGTGCCGGCGGCGGGCCCTGCCGCGAGGTACGTCGTGCAGCCTGGTGACACGTTGTCCGGGATCGCCGCGCGGTTCACCGTGCGCGGCGGCTGGCCGGCTCTGTACGCGGCTAACCGGCCGCTCATCGGCCCCGATCCGGATATCGTACGGCCGGGCACCGTCCTGGTGCTGCCCGGCCAGGCGGCACTGGCCTGCTACACGGTCGTGGCTGGTGACACGCTGGCCGCGATCGCGGCCGGCCTGGGGGTGCGGGGCGGCTGGCCGGCTCTGTACGCGGCTAACCGGCGGGTCATCGGGCCCGATCCGGAGGTGATCCGGCCCGGGACCGTGCTGGCGGTCCCGGGCCCGGCGGCACCGTCACCGCCCGCGGCGGCCACGGGACGCTCCCCGTCCCCGATACCGCCGTCTGGGCCGGCGGGCAGCCGGTCCGGAGGCGCACCGGTGCGGGCCAGAGCGCCGGCCGCGGCCGGGATGCCGCGGTGGCTGACGACCGTGCTGCTGGCCGCCGGCCTGCTGACCGGGGCGGCCTTCCTCGCCGAGCCGGTCCTGCTGTACCGGCGACGGCGGGCCGCCGCCCGGGCGGCCGGGCCCCGTAGGGCCGCCTCCGGTCAGGGGCCCGGTTCCGGTCAGGGGCCGGGTTCCGGTCAGGGGCCGGGTTCCGGTCAGGGGCCCGGTTCCGGTCAGGGGCCGGGCTGCAGGCGGTTTGCTCCGGAGAAGGCCCGTGTCGTCCTGGCCGATTATGACCGGCTGGTGGTGACGCACAGCACGTGTGATGACACGGTGTACGTGCTGCGGCCGCCCGGGCAGGATCCGGAGGCGATCTTGCGGGCGGCCCGCCTGGTGCTGCACGAGGGTCCCTACCGGGAGCTGGCCGGGCTGCTGGGGCTGCCCGCCAGCTGGCCGGTCGTCCTGGCCGATTATGACCGGCTGGTGGTCACGCACAGCGCGCCTGACGGCATGGTGTACGTGCTGCGGCCGCCCGGGCAGGATCCGGAGGCGATCTTGCGGGCCGCCCGCCTGGTACTGCAGGAGGGCCCCTACGGGGAACTGGCCGACCAGCTGGGACTGCCCGCCGGCTTACCGATGGAGTAGGAGTGCCCGCACAGGCGGGCCGGGGCGGAGGTCCCTGGCCCGCCCGGGACCTCGGGCGGGGCGCCCGGGTCTGCGGGGATCTCGCGGTGCTGGCGGCGCTAGCGGTCCGGCGGCTCGGCCGGAGCCCTGTTCCGCAGCGACTCGACCAGCGCGGCCACGTGACGCCGGTCCTCGGGCGTCAGCTCGTCGATGCTGGCGATCAGGAGCTCCCTTTCCTGGTCGCCCCGCTGCTCCTGCCCGCCGGGGACGTCATCGTAGTAGTGCAGCCCGGTGGACTCGGCCGCGGCGGCGCGGACTGCGGAGACCGGCACGTCGAGGCCCTTGGCCAGCGCGTCGATCGTGGCCGGACGCGGCGGCCGGGTCAGGTTCCGTGTCATGGCCAGGGTGTACAAGGTGGACCGGGGCAACCCGCCGCGCTTGGCGACCTCGCCGTAGGACCAGCCCCGCTCGCGCAGCCGCTGCTGGATCAGCCGCTGCAGCGGGTTGAGCGGGGGCTCCAGCGCCGCCGCGGCCGCGGGCGGTCGCTCTGCGGGGAGGTCTTGCCTGTCCCCCATCGCATGCGCCGTCATAACCACCAATCTAGCTCTTCTTCGCCTCGGTGAGCTCAGCTGCGAATCCGCAGCATTGACTCATCCCAGGATAACGCTGTACGGTTATGAACGTACAGTTCGTATGCTGGAAAACGTACATCAGGTCCGTGACCCAGCGCCACCGAGATGCCGGGACGGTCCCAGGGGCCCCCACGGCCCGGGGGCCATATCGTCCCCGAAATCTGGTAGCACCTGCACCGCTGGCCTGTGCATCACCTGGGGGGGATGCGCGGCAGCAAAGGGAGGGCCGCCCTGATCTTTCCTTCTCGGGCGGCCCTCCCGTCTGCGGGTCGGCCCCGGTCGGCCCCCGTTCCTGACGTCCCTGGTGCATGCGAGGGGGAGCAGCCGTGGCTGCGGTCGCAGGGTGCGTGACCGCCGGGAGTACGGCACCCGCGCTGCCCCGGCGGGTGCACCCGGCTGGCCCGGCCGCCCCGGCGCGCGAACGGTTTTCAGCCCCGGGCCCGGGCGCACAGCTCGTCCAGCTGGCGCGTAGCGCGGGCTGCGTCGTCGTCGAGCACGGTGACCAGCAGGGTGTGATCATCAACCCGCTGGGCGACGGCCGTCGCCGCGGCGACGACGGTATCCGGCCCGGCGGCGGGCGGTCCGGCGATCAGCGCGCAGGCGAGCACCCGGCGGCCCGCGGTCAAGCCGGCCCAGGCTGGCCGGGCCGAGTCAGTCTCCGGGTCCAGGTCGAGGAACTGGCGCAGCACCGGGCGGCCGAGCCGGGTCACGTCCCAGCGCAAGGTGGCCCCACCGGGCGGTTCCCCGGTGCGGCCGAGCACGATCAGCTCCCGCCACTCGACCGCGGCGCCGGCGCCGAGCGTCAGCTCGACGCGGACGTCGATCCGGCTGCCCCGGCAGACGACCAGCGCTCCGGGGTCAGCGACCAGGTCGGCTCCGTCGGCTAGGTCGGCGCGGATCGAAAGCGCCGCCGCGTCCCCATGCCCCCGGCCCTGAGCCACGCTGGCCCCGGTCGCTCGCAAGGTGGCCTTAGCGCCCGGCCGCAATCGCACCCAGACCGACAGGTCGTCGCCGGCCAGCGGGCCGGCCGCGGTCCCGACCAGACGCAGCTCGCAGCGGTCGCGGGCCTCGCTGTGCACCTGCCGCAGCGTCAGCGGCGGCGCGCAGGCCACCTCGCCGAGCACGCCGCCCGCCTCGACGACGGCAGTCGTCCGGGCGATCACGTCGTCGTCCGGGCGGTGAAACGCCGCCAGACGGTCACACCGAGCCGGGCGATCACGCGGTCATCCCGGCGGTCTTGCCGTCGCCACGGCCGAACGGACCGCCCGCATCCACACCGCCACCTCGGTCGCCACCGGGTCGGCGACCAGGGAGGTGAACACCGTCGGCCGCTGGCCGCGGACCGCCGCGGCGTCGCGCGCCATCACCGCCAGGTCCGCCCCGACCAGCGGGGCCAGGTCGGTCTTGTTGATGACGAGCAGGTCGGAGCGGGTGATGCCGGGTCCCCCCTTGCGCGGCACCTTGTCGCCGCCCGCCACGTCGATCACGAAAATCTGGCGGTGGACCAGCCCGTAGGAGAACGTCGCGGTCAGGTTGTCGCCGCCGCTTTCGACCAGGATCAGCTCCAGGCCGGGGTGATCGGCCTCGAGCTGCTCGACGGCGTCCAGGTTGGCGCTGATGTCATCGCGGATGGCGGTGTGCGGGCATGCCCCAGTCTGAACGGCACGGATGCGTGCGTCCGGCAGCACCCCCGCTCGCCGCAGGAAGTCCGCGTCTTCGGTGGTGTAGATGTCGTTGGTGACGACGCCGATCGTCAGCTCGCCCGACAGCGCCCGGCACAGCGCGGCGACCAGCGCCGTCTTGCCGCTGCCGACGGGCCCGCCGATGCCGATCCGGGGCACCTGCGCCCCCGGCGGCCCGTCCGCGGGCGCGCGATCGAGCTGGCCGTGATCATGCGTGCCGCTGCCGTGATCATGACGCGTTTCAGGACGCAAACAGACGCACCTCCGCGGTGAGATGGAAGTCGGCGAGCAGGTCCAGGGCCGGGGCCCCGTCAGCCGGAAGCGACGATGGCGGGCCCGCGGCGTCTTTGGCGGCGCGGCGGGCGCAGTCGTCGACGCCGGGCGCCAGCCGGGCCAGCATGGCCTGGACCGCGAACGGGTCCAGGCCGAGCAGCCGGACCGCGGCGCTGGCCGGGCTGGCGCAGGCCGCCAGCGCCGCGGCCCGCGCGGCCAGCTCAGGGGAGCCGCCCGCCAGGCTGACCCCGGCGCCGAGGACGAGCGGATGGTGCGGCGCGAGCCTGCCGCCGCGCGCCCAGGGGGTTACCAGCGCGGCCTCCGGCTGCAGCGAGCGGAGCAGGCGCAGCAGTCCGCCGCCGAGCTGGCGCGACGCGGCGCGCATGGCCGCCGACGGAGTGCGGGCGTCGAACTCGGCATCCAGCTCGGCCCACGGGTCCGGCGCCGGCCACGCGTCCGGCGGGGTCCACGGCTCCGCGTCCGCCCGGGGGGCGTCGGGGCTGGCAGGGGTGGGTAGCGGTGCTCGTTCTGGAGGATTAGCTTGAAGTCGGCAGGCGGCGGCGGCGAACGCCGCCGCGACCCGCGCCGACGTCCGCAGCCTGGCCTGGCAGAAGTCCTCCAGGTCGGAGAGCCCGGCCACCAGGCCGGTGCCGACCGCGGCTTCCATCCCGCCGGAATGGTGGTGCGCCCCGGCCGGGGCCCGGGTGTCGAGCAGCAGCAGCAGGAGCGTGTTCATCGCCTAGAACAGGAAGTAACGCTGGGCCATCGGCAGCTCCTGGGCCGGCTGCGGCTCGATCAGCTCACCGTCCACTCGCACCGCGAACGTCTCGCTGTCCACGTCGATCACCGGCAGGGCGGCGTTCTCGGGCAGGCTCGCCTTGGACAGGCCCGACACATCCTGGGTCGGCACCAGGCGCCGCTCGCTGTCCCAGCGGTCGGCCAGGCCGGCCTCGAGGGCGGCGGGCGACACGAAATGCAGGCCGAGCCGGGCGGGCATCGCGCCGAACGCGCCGAACATCGGGCGCGGCAGCTGCGGCTGCGGCGTCGGGATGGAGGCGTTCGCGTCGCCCATGTTGGCCCAGGCGATCACGCCGGCCTTGACCACCAGGTGCGGCCGGACGCCGAAGAAGGCCGGCTCCCACAGCACCAGGTCGGCCAGCTTGCCCGGTTCCACCGAGCCGATCTCGGCGTCGAGCCCGTGCGTCACGGCGGGGCCGATGGTGTATTTCGCCACGTAGCGGCGGGCCCGCATGTTGTCGGCGGCGCCGTCACCGGGCAGCGCGCCGCGCCGCTGCTTCATCACGTGCGCGGTCTGCCAGGTCCTGATGATCGTCTCGCCGATCCGCCCCATCGCCTGGGAGTCCGAGCCGATCATCGAGATCGCGCCCATGTCGTGCAGCACGTCTTCGGCCGCCATCGTCGAGGGCCGGATCCGCGACTCGGCGAACGCCAGGTCCTCCGGGATCGACGCGTTCAGGTGGTGGCAGACCATCAGCATGTCGAGGTGCTCGTCGAGGGTGTTCCGGGTGTAGGGGCGGGTCGGGTTGGTCGAGGACGGCAGCACGTTGGCGTGCGCGGCCACCTTGATGATGTCCGGCGCGTGACCGCCGCCGGCGCCTTCGGTGTGGTAGGTGTGGATCGGCCGGCCACCGATGGCGGCCAGCGTCGACTCCAGGTAGCCCGCTTCGTTCAGAGTGTCGGTGTGGATCGCCACCTGGACCCCGGC
>Ga0302232_10001867_pt1 | contig 14538 bp, 13 predicted proteins | sample II_Palsa_N2_3_FD_193575 | JGI IMG/M metagenome (GOLD analysis project Ga0302232, IMG submission 193575) | Peat permafrost microbial communities from Stordalen Mire near Abisko, Sweden - II_Palsa_N2_3 | ecosystem: Environmental > Terrestrial > Soil > Palsa > Peat permafrost | place: Sweden...
CTGCCGATGGACGAGTACCCGACACTGCAGCGGATCGATCACGCCTGCAGCGAGCTGGAAGCGTTTCAGCTTGCACAGCCGGAAGCGCAGCCGGACGCGCCGGTAGCTGCCTGAAATCCCTCGGCTGCAGGAGCGTGAAAGGCCTGCGGGATAACTTGCAAGAGCATCGCGCACAGGGTGCGCTCCTACAGGGCTCGCGGGACGCGGCGCTAGAAACCTATGCCGTACGGATCGGCAACCAGTTCCTGGTCGTCCGAGCCACCTTCGGCAAGCCTGATCTTCAAGGCCAGGCCATCACGCGAATCGGACTTGTTGAGCGCTTCCTCGAGTTCCACGCGGCCATCCTTGTACAGCCGATACAGCGACTGATCGAAAGTCTGCATGCCTTCCTGCAGGCTGCGATCCATCGCCTCCTTGATCTCGTGGATCTGCCCACGGCGGATCATGTCGCGGATCAAGGGGGTATTCAGCAGTACCTCGGCCGCGGGGATGCGGCGACCGTCCTTGCCGATCACCAAGCGCTGGCTGATCACCGCGCGCAGGTTCAGCGCGAGGTTCATCAGCACGTTCTTGTGGGCCGATTCCGGGAAGAAATTGAGGATGCGCTCCAGTGTCTGATCGGCGTTGTTGGAGTGCAGCGTCGCCAGGCACAAGTGACCGGTTTCGGAGAACGCGATCGCCGCCTCCATCGTGTCGGTATCGCGGATTTCGCCGATCATGATCACGTCTGGCGCTTCGCGCATCGCGTTCTTCAACGCTTCGTGATAACTGTGCGTATCCAGTCCCACCTCGCGCTGATTGACGATGGATTTCTTGTGCCGATGCAGGTATTCGATCGGATCCTCGATGGTGAGGATGTGACCGGGCGTGTGCCGGTTGCGCTGATCGATCATCGCCGCCAGCGTGGTCGATTTACCCGAACCGGTGGCGCCGACCACCAGAATCAACCCGCGCGGCTCCATGATCAGATCACGGAAGATGGTGGGCAGCTGCAACTGCTCGATACTGGGTATCTCGCTTTTGATCGCGCGGATTACCATGCCCACTTCACCGCGCTGCTTGAACACGTTGATGCGGAAGCGGCCGGTTTCCTTCACTGCCAGTGCCATGTTGAGTTCGAGGTTGCGCTCGAACTGCGGGACCTGGCCTTCATCCATCAGCGAGTAGGCGATCTTTTTGACCATGCCACCGGGCAGGCCGGTGTTGCCCAGTGGATATAGCTTGCCCTCGACCTTGATGTTTACCGGGGCGCCGGTCGTCAGGAACATGTCCGACGCGCCTTTGTCTACCATAAGCTTGAGGAAGTAACCGATGTCCACGTGTGTCCCCAGTTTCTGTGCACGTTGCAATGATGGATTATGCCCGCCCACAATACGTTGCGACACTCTATGAGGAATGTGATGGTGCACATCTTTTCGCCGCTGGCCGGGTCTTTTGGCCGTATCCGCAGGGTAACCGTGACTTTGGTACCGTTATTGGCCCTGAGCTTGATGCTTGGCGGCTGCGCCACGGCGCCCCCGCCCAATGATTCCATGAACATGGCGCAAACCCAGCTGCAGATGGCGCGCGATGCTGGCGCCGCGGTTTATGCGCCGGTCGACCTGGGCTTCGCACAGGACAAGTTCCAGCAAGCGCAGGCCGCCATGGCCGATCGCAAGTACACGGATGCTGCCGATCTGGCCGAGGAATCACGTGCCGACGCCGAGCTGGCACAGGCCAAGGCCCGGCTAGGTGCCGCGCGCACGCAGATCCAGGCCAGGCTGCAGGCGAACGCCCAGTTGCGTGCGCAAGGCGAGCAAGCTGAAGCGGCGCTCCAGCAGGCGCAGCAGCAGCCGGCCGTTCCACCAAGCGCATCTTCCAGTGCCCCTCCGGCACAGCCCACGCAGGACATGCCGGCGCCTTCGTCATCCACTTTGTCCGCCCCTCCGGCAGAGGGCGGTTTCCAGACCGTGCCTGAGAACGGTCCGCCGCCAGCCTCAAGCTCCAGCACCCAGGGGGGCCAGCCATGAAGCGACTCACTGTCACTTTCGCCACGATCGCGCTGGCGCTGGGCGTTGTCGGAACCGCGCATGCGCGCAAAGACGATATCGACGTCAGTCGTCTGACCAGCAGCCTCGACCAGCTCGCCAACGATCCCGTGTTGGGCGGCTATGCCCAGGCCGAGCAGGCTCGGGCGCGGGACTCCATCAACCGACTCGCGCAGGCGAGCAAGCACGATCGCGAGCAGGACCTGTATGTGGCTGAAAGGCGCGTCGATCTGGCCAAGACCGCTGCGCAACTGCAGGACGCCCAGGTCAAGTTGACTCAGCTCGATCGCGAGCATGATCAGATCCAGCTTGAAAACAGCCGGCGCGATACTGAAATGGCGCAGCTGCAACTCGAGCGTCAGCGCCTGCAGAATCAGATGGCGCAGGAAGAAGCGGCACGCCAGCAGCAGGAGGGTCAGGCGGCAACTGATCAAGCCCGCGCCGAAGCGGATCAGGCCAAGAAGCTGGCAGCCGCGCAAGCCAAAGTGGCCAAGGCTGCCCGCCAGGAAGCCGCGCTGGCGGCGAAAGCTGCGAAGGCGATGCGGTCGCAGATGCAGGACAGCAACTCAGCGCCGTCCGGCCAGGACTCCAACGGGCACTGAGAACACCCGCTTTCGACCCTCATACGGACATGGCGCCCAACCGCGCCATGTCTACATCCAACCCATTGCTGTCACATGATCTGGCAGCTTTGTTGGTGGGTAAGAGGTTTCGGTTACGCGGTTGTAAAATGCTGTTTTGACAGGTTTTTAACCGTCAATCGCTGACCTCGCAAAGAGCCATCGGCGGACTTGCACCCCCCCGATCGGCGGAGTAGGGTCAAAGCCCCATGAGGCATTCCTGCTTCATGGGTCATCGATCTGAACCATGCCCTATCCCCGCGATTATTTTTGCCACCTGCACTCCGGTTTTCCGGCGCGGGTCGCGGTTGTATGCATGCGTTCACTGTCTGCGGGTAACCGTCCCCACGGCACCCGCAAGTTCACTGCGAGGAGGTCTGATCATGTTTGAAAACCAGCAGCGTGATGATGTCGAGGCTTTGATGAATGCCGATGCCGAATTCCGTCGGCTTTATCAACATCACAAACAGCTCGACAGCAAGGTGCACGACGCCGACATCGGTGTGCTTCCCATCGACGATATGACCCTGGCCAGCATGAAGAAAGAAAAACTGCTCGCCAAGGCGCGATTGGAGCGTATGTGGGCAGATAGGGCGCATCGCACCCACTGAAGCTGCGGTTTCATGTCAACGGCGGCCCCGGCCCCTTCCTGTTTTCATGGGAAGGGTGCCGGGGCCGCAGCGTATCCGGCTCCGAAAAGTCTGCGCGCGCTGCAAAAGGCTCGTGCACCAGCCGCTCGGCTATCATGGAGGTCCAGCCAGATTCGCATGCTGCTCGCGTGCCCTGGTTCACCGCGCCACGGAGTCCCCATGACGGTCCACCAGAGTGTTCTTGAACTGATCGGACGTACCCCGATGGTACGCGCGCAGCGTCTGGATACCGGGCCGTGTGAATTGTTTCTCAAGCTCGAAAGCGCCAATCCCGGTGGTTCCATCAAGGATCGCATCGGCTTGTCGATGATCGAAGGCGCCGAAAAGGTCGGCAAGATCAAGCCGGGCGATACCCTGGTCGAAGGCACTGCCGGCAACACTGGCCTGGGCCTGGCGCTTGTCGCGCAGCAGAAAGGTTACCGCCTGATTCTGGTGGTGCCGGACAAGATGAGCCGCGAGAAGATCTTCAACCTCAAGGCCATGGGCGCCGAAGTGGTGCTGACCCGTTCGGACGTTGCCAAGGGCCACCCTGAGTACTACCAGGACATGGCTGAGCGGATCGCGCGCGAAACGCCGGGCGCGTATTTCATCAACCAATTTGGTAATCCAGACAATCCGGCCGCGCATATCGCCACCACCGGACCTGAGATCCTCGAGCAGATGGAGGGCAAGGTCGATGCAATCGTGATCGGTTGCGGTTCCTCCGGCACGATGACCGGCCTGTCGCAGTATTTCGCCGCGCACTCGCCGGCCACCGAGATCATCCTGGCCGATCCGGTCGGTTCGATCCTCACCCAGTACATCAACGAGGGCACCCTCTCGACGAAGTCCGCCAGCTGGATGGTCGAAGGTATTGGCGAAGACTTCCTGCCCAGCATCAGCGACTTCTCGCGGGTAAAGAAAGCCTATGCAATTTCCGACAAGGAGAGCTTCCTGACGGCCCGCGAATTGCTCGCGAAAGAAGGCATGCTGGGCGGTTCGTCCACAGGCACGCTGGTGGCGGCGGCGCTAAAGTATTGCCGCGAACAAACGACTCCAAAACGCGTAGTGACACTGGTCTGCGACACCGGCAATAAGTATCTGTCGAAGATGTACAACGACTACTGGATGCTCGATAACGGCTTCCTCGAGCGCGAGCCGCATGGCGACTTGCGCGACCTGCTGCTGCGTCCGTTCGCCCAGCGTGACACCGTGGTGATCGGCCCGAACGAATTGTTGATCACCGCCTACACGCGCATGAAACTGTACGACGTTTCGCAACTGCCGGTGATCGACGGACACAAGCTGGTCGGCATCGTCGACGAGTCCGACGTGCTGATGCATGTGCATGCCGATGAGACGCGCTTCCGCGACTCGGTTGCCACCGCCATGATGACCAACCTGCAGATGCTTTCAGTGAGTGAGCCGATCGAAGCGCTGCTGCCGGTGTTCGAGCGTGGCCATGTGGCGATCGTGGTCGACGGCGAGCAATTCCTCGGTCTGATCACCCGCATCGATCTGTTGAACTATCTGCGTCGCAAGGTGAATTAAGCAGCGTCCGACGCCGGAGAGGTCGGCGGTCAGTTGATGAAAGCCTGCCGTAATGCAGGCTCGCCAAAATGGACGTCTGTGACGGAGCCTCGCAGCTTCGCCTTCAACTCTGAGGAGCTTTGCCGATGTGTGGAATCGTTGCCGCCACCGCCCAGCGGGATGTCGCGCCACTTCTGATTGTCGGCCTCAAGGCATTGGAGTACCGCGGCTATGATTCTTCCGGCGTGGCGGTACTCAACCACGGCGTGATCCAGCGCGTGCGGGCCAAGGGCAAGGTACGCGAGATGGAAGCGCTTTACCTGGCCGATCCCTTTCCCGGGGGCACCGGTATCGCCCACACCCGTTGGGCCACGCATGGCGTGCCCAACGAAGCAAACGCACATCCGCATGTGGCAGGTCGCGTGGCGATCGTGCACAACGGCATCATCGAAAATCACGCGAACCTGCGCGCGGAGCTGCAGGCGCGCGGTTACGTGTTCACGTCGGAAACCGACACCGAGGTCATGGCGGCGCTGATCGACGAGCGTGTAGGCCAGGGCCTGAGCCTGCGCGAGGCGGTGCTGACCACCGTGCGTGAGCTGGAAGGTGCCTACGCCATCGCGGTGATCAATCGCGACGAACCCGGTCGTGTGGTGGGCGCTCGTCGCGGCGCGCCGCTGCTGGTTGGAGTGGGTATCGGTGAAAACTTCCTCGGCTCCGACGCGCAAGCGTTGATCCAGGTCACCAACAAGATGATTTATCTCGACGAAGGCGATGTGGTCGAGATCACCCGTGACAGCGTGAAGGTGTACGGGCTCGAAGGACTTCCGGTTGAGCGTGCTGTGCATGAAAGCGAACTGTCCACCGATGCCGTCGAGCGTGGTGAATATCGGCACTACATGCAGAAGGAAATTTTCGAGCAGCCCTACGCCGTCGCCAATACGCTGGAAGCACGCATCGGCCCGCACGGCGTGCTACCGAATATCTTTGGCATCGACAGCGATGTCCTGCTGCAGCGCACGCGCGCCCTGCACATCATTGCTTGTGGAACCAGCTATCACGCCGGCCTCGTTGCCAAGTACTGGATCGAAGAATACGCGCGGCTGCCGGTCAGCGTTGAAGTGGCCAGCGAGTACCGTTACCGCGAGGCCGTCGTACCGACCGACACGTTGTTTGTCGCGATTTCACAATCGGGTGAAACGGCCGATACGTTGGCCGCGCTGCGCGAATCACGTCGTCGCGGTTACCTTGGCACGCTGGCGATCTGCAACGTGCCGGAATCCTCGCTGGTGCGTGAGGCCGACTTGAAACTGATGACCCGTGCCGGTCCGGAAATCGGTGTGGCGTCGACCAAGGCATTCACTACCCAGCTCGCTGGGCTGGCGTTGTTGGCACTGGAGCTGGCGAGCCGCAACGGACTTGATCCGCAGCGTTATGCCTCACTGTGCGCGGAGTTGCAGCGTCTGCCACGCGCCATCGAAAATGCATTGAAACTGGAGCCGGCGATCATCGAACTGGCGGCTGAGTTCATTCATCACCAGCACGCCCTGTTCCTCGGCCGCGGCGCACATTATCCAGTGGCCTTGGAAGGCTCGCTCAAGCTCAAGGAAATCTCCTACATCCACGCCGAGGCGTACCCGGCCGGCGAACTCAAGCACGGGCCACTGGCGTTGGTTGATGAGGACATGCCCGTCGTGGCGGTAGCGCCGAACGGCCCGCTGCTGGACAAGCTCAAGTCCAACCTGCAGGAAGTGCGCGCCCGCGGCGGCCGTCTGATCGTATTCGCTGACGGTGCCGCTGGCATGGACGACATGGCCAGCTACGGTGCCATGCTGCGCGTGGAATCCGGCGGCAGTTTCATCGCTCCGGCGGTGTTCACCGTACCGTTGCAACTACTCGCGTATCACGTCGCCGTTCTGCGCGGCACCGACGTCGATCAGCCTCGCAACCTCGCCAAGTCGGTGACCGTGGAGTGACGTTGGCTACTCCGAGCGCCTAGCTGGTAATTGGGAATAGTTGGTCCAACTCGGTAATAGATGGTCCAATCTGGTGTTAGGGCGTGACAATACTTAGTCCAACGGCTTTCAAGCCAGCCACGGCTCGAACCCCACCCGGCCTGATCGCAAGGAATAAAGTCTGTATTCGATTTCGTGAGATTGCCACTTTGAGAAGCGTCGATATCAGCATGATTGGGTTGGTGACCGGCATAGCTGGCTTGATCGGTGAGGACTAACGTCTAGTCGAATTCCGACTCAGATCTTGATGGCAGCCTGGTCGGTAACATCCACACACATCGGCCGGCACATTGTGCTGGCCCGATCGCGTTCAAGGCCGCCATACTGGACTGCTCTGGCAGCTGATTTGCTTGCAACTGCGCACACCGGTGTGGTTGATCAGTAGAACCAATCGATCGTGATCAGCGCGTCGGCATCTTGACCAGCGCGAGGCCACTGGGCGCTATCGGCCAATTGCAGTCACTTGTGACGCGTTAGCCGAGCGTGTGCGTACGCAGGGAATGGAAGGTCGAGTAGCCGTGGGAGCGATTAGCGTTCCACCGCTGATGGTCAAGCCCAGCAGTGCCACTCTCGGCATGCCGGGACTGATGGCGGTAGAATCGGAAAGGTCTTGGTGATCTTGGCTGCACTGCCGACAGCGTACAACCCGGAGCAATCTAGAGTGCACGCGATTCCATCGCCTTCCGTCGCTACATCGAGGCGAGAAGTCTGATCTGTTTTGATGCGCGGCTGGGTGCTGCAACAATAATTCGGGAGGGGGATCGATCAATGGAACTCTATGTGGGCCTAACCTTGATGGGATTGGGCATCGTGCTTTTCTTCGTCGGCCGCTCGAAGTCCAAGATCGTGCGGGTTGAAGCAAGCAGCAGCTCTGTCGCCGTCGGCGGCAAGAACACGGGATCGATCACGAATGTAACCGTCGGCACACCATCTCCGGTAGCGCATGGCTCGCACTCGCTAACCTACTTGGCCATCGGAGTGGAACTAATTGGTATCGCGGTCACCCTCTGGCACGCTTGGCATATGGCTGCCAAATGACCGAGAAAAAGGACAAGCCCAAGCCCAAAGGTGGCATGGTCTTGTCGGCGTTGCTGCCGGCCGTAACCAACCTTACCAAGAGCGCGCCACCGCCGGCAGAAGCGCTAGTGGCAGCTAGCACAGGCAGTGTTGCCGTCGCAGGGGCCAACTATGGCTCGATCTGCAACATCAACGCGCAAAACGTCACCTTGGTCGAGCGGCAAATCGCCCGAGAACTGCCGTCGTACCTGTCTAACGTGGTCGCGCGATTCTCAGAAGACTTGTCCGCATACAATACTGGGCCCCAGCGATCGTTGCCGCCTGAGGTCAGCGTGAAGCTGGCTTACAACGACTTTCCGCCGGCGCATCACATCATCACTGACTACTCGAAGTACTCAAACGTGCTCGAAGCAACTTATCGGGGTGTTGAGCAACGTAACGACGATGCACGTCGCTTGGTTCGCCGCCGTGCGGCGGTGGCTTATTCGGAGCAGCTGCACAAGCTGTGCGCGGCCCATAGTATTAAGCATGCGCAGACACACGACTTTGCTAGGAGCCATGCCGTTCCTCTCGTTATGGCGGTAGTTGCCGCTCTCCTTGTTGATTTCTTAACTGGAAGCGCAGTCCAGGTGATGCAGGAGACCGCGCACCTGGCGGTCTGCTTGATTGTTGCCGACGCAGTGATTGAATGCGAAGTTCTAGAGAGGCCGGTCGATGCTCTTGCCTCGTGAACAGAGCCCCTGGAATTGCGGCTACTACCTTGGCGCAATGGCCTTGAAAGCCTTAAGCGAAGCGCCTGAGGGCAAGCTCGACCTGCAAAGCCTACAGGAACGAATGGGGCTGCTCACTAAGCGCGCGATCTCGCCGACGCAGGCGGTCGCTGCCGCGGCGTGGCTGTACCTCATCGACGCGGTGAGACTCGATGAGACTGGAGCAATCCAAAAATGCAGCTAGTCTCACTCAGCATCGAACGCGCAAACCAGTTGTTGCGCGAAATCACGTTCAAAAATGGGCTAAACCTCATTCTCGATAAGCCGACCGTTCCCGGCCAGCAGAGTGGCAACAATGTTGGCAAGACAACGGCCCTTCGCCTTATCGATTTTTGCTTGGGTTTCTTCATGGCAAAACAGTCTCCTCGGGAGGGGCGGTTTTACCGAAAAACGCTACTTCCAAACGCTACAACTGGCGGGGAGGAGGTCAATTTCTATTGATCGTCGCTCAGCCCTAAAAGAGCCATCGGCCATTTTTCCGCGCCTGATCCAGAAGATCGATACAGGTGTGAGGTCTACTGGTCAGCTTTGTCGCAGCAACCTGGGCTATAAGCCGAGCCGATCGCCCGCCTCGCTCGAAGAGTTTGGAATACGTAGGCATCGCGTCACAGTACCCGTCGTGCGAGATAGTGCTCTTGGGCAACTGTCTCAATAGCGTTCGGTCGTGCCTTTCGTATGCGTCGTATCACCTCTTTCACGGAAAGCGTGGGATCACGCAGGGCGAGTAGCAATGCGGCAACTGTCCCGGCACGTCCGAGGCCTCCCTTGCAATGGACAACGACGCCTTCATTTCGATCGAGTGCAGCGTGAAGTGCCGGCAAGATGATCGGCCATTTCCCCCCGAACCACTCCTCAGGCGTGAAGCCTTCCGGCAAGATATCCGGTGCGTGTCCATCCAAAATCGGAGCGTGGTGCCAGATGAGCCCATGTGCCTTGGCTCGCTTGGGTAGCGCGATAACATCAAGGTCAACGAATTCCCAGGGGGCAATCAGCGTGACAAGGTGCGTCGCACCCCATGCCTTGATGGCTTCAAGGTCGATGTCCAGATTGCGGTTCCACGCACCCGTTTGAGCAAATGGCTGCTTCTTGCCCGGGCGGAAGGTGATGCCAATCTTGCCACCGTTTGCCAGTTCGATGGTGCCGATGCGTAAAGGATCGGTGCGACTGCTGCGAGCTTTGCCAGTATTCGTGGGATCGCGTGGTGTCGCCTGAGCCAGCAGAGCCATGAGCTCATTCTCGAGCATCTCCTTGCCACGTAACCGATCACGCCATGAATCGGGAATGCCGTACATGCCGTAACGAAGACCAGCTACGCCGCCCGTCACGGCGGCCGTCAGATCCGTATCGTAACCACGAGCAACCGCTGCTTGCACCTTTGCGACCGTGCTGAGTAGTTCCGCTTCGCTGCCGAGGTGGCAAAGCACCAGCGGAACAATGCGCAACAAGGCACCTCGTTCATAGGCGCGCTCATAGTGACGAGGGGGCGCGGCGGCTGGCCGGCCCTCCATGGCGCGAACCAGGGCGCCTGTGTCCGGATCATCGACAAGATAGTTCGAATCGACGGAGCAAAGGCCCAGTTGAGCCCAGTCGATCACACGCTTCGTTAGGCCATCTAGCTCAAATTGCTCCGGAAACTGGAGTGCCATCAGCAGACATAATGCCTGTGCACCCTCGACGGCCCATGTTCGGGGAGCTATGTGGGGATTGGAACGTGGGAAGCTTGCTGGCGGTTCGAAGTCAAAATTCTCACTCGCTGGCTGATCCTCCCGGTCACGATGGGTATAGGGCACGCCTACTGCGTTGCCAATCAGTAGCCCCCAAAGACCACCGGCAAGCCGATCACGTCGAACGTAGATGCTGCGACTCGTCTTCATAATCCACCCCATCGCGTCATACAGAGTGGCCAGTTCACCAGTTGGCCGTCTCGCGTAGAGAGACGATCCGGTGTGATCGTGCAGATATTAAATCGACAGTTCACCGTAGTAACGAGCGGAGATAGTGCGAGCTTGCGCACTCGCTCACTTACAGCGCCTCGAGGAAAGCCCGTAGTTCCTGTTTTTCTCTGACGGTGAGGTTGAGCGGCCGACCGGCTTGCAGGCTGCGGTAATACACTTCCCGGTCGATGGCTTCGTCGAGCGTTGGTACGCTACCGTCGTGCATGTAAGGCGCCGTTAACGCTACGCCGCGCAATGACGGAGTCCTGAACATACCGATGTCGGCGGGGTCTCGCGTCACGTTGAAGCGACCCAGCTGCGATTCATCGCCATGCATCGCGACGCGATTGCCGATGTCGGGGCCTTGCAGCGATCGCTCGATCACATCCTGCGTCAGCGCGGGCAGGTTCTGTTCCACCGCACCAAGTCCTACACCCGTCCGATGATAGGTGTGATCGGTAAGCGCCGCGGGAGATCCGTCCAGCTGATGGCACTGAGCGCATTCCCCCTTGCCCGAGAAAATAATCAGGCCCCGTTGCGCCTGCGCACTCATCGCATTGGGATTGTGCTGCAGTTGATAGCGATCATAGGCGCTGGTTCGTTGATCCAGTGAATGCACGTAGGTGGATAAGGCTGTAGCGACATTGGCCAGCGAGATAGGCGTAGCCGTATTGGGAAATTGCTTCGCGAACGCTGCGCGAAAGGAAGCATCGGCACTGAGCTTTCTCAGCAGCACGGTATCGTCATGCAGTCCCATTTCAACGGGATTTATGAAGGGATCCATCACGGCCTGTTCCAGCGTGGAGCGACGACCGTCCCAGAAAAACGATGTATCGCCTGATCGCCCGATGGTGGCCAAACTGGGCGTGTTGCGAGTACTTGCTCTTCCATAGACACCGATCGCCACGCGTCGGTCATCGGCATAGGCCTTGTCGGGCATATGGCACGACGCGCAGCGGATCATACCGTCAGCGCTCAGGCGCGGATCCTGGAAAAGTTGTTGGCCGAGTTCGATCAGTGCCGCATCAGACGGTGCAGAGGATGATTGCGCCCATGCCACGCTCACCACTCCCGTGGCCAGCACGAGCAGGGCCACAAGCGCCTTCCGCGCTCGCGGCCTTATCAAGCGCGTTGCCGTGTTCATCGTCCTTGTCCTGGTCGGGCTTTGCGACGTGCCGGAAGATCCTTACATAGCCACAAACCGCAACGTGGCATCGGTCGATGCATAGGCCTTCGTAATCGCGTCTTTTTGCGAGGCGTCGCTCACGATCAAGACCACGACGTCATGCAGGGCATTAGGTTTGATTGTCTTCGTCAGCGCCAGGACGAACGCGTTGGTCTGTTGGGGATCGGGACCGCCAAGGACGAGCAGCGATCCAGGGATCACGATGGGGCCGATCGCTGTTGGAATCGACTGCGCTTCATCCTTGCGCCGCGTTATAGCGGCTGGGGTATCGCCACTCGGGATGAAATAAATGTATGGGTTTCCCGCGACATCCTTGCCGTGAATTTTGCCTTGTTCGGAAAGATAGGTCCCCCACGTATTGTCGTCAGCCGATGCGGCCGGCTTGGCCGGACCAGTGGCCGCCGGCGAAGAGACTTTGGCGGCCGTTGCCGGGGGCGTGGGTGTTTGGGGGCTGCATCCAACCGCCGCCATGCTCATGAAACCCACCCACAACACGAGTCCTGATTTATTCATTGGCATTCCCTCGACAGATGAATTGGCTTTTTAAGGTACTGGGATTACCGGCGCGCCACAATCCGGGATTCGCACGATATCTGTGTGGTCGATCATGGACTGGGAGTTGATCTGCCGAGAATGATGTTGGCGCTTCTATACCAAGCAGCTTAGCGGCGAATTGATCACACTTCCTTGTGACGCCACTTGCAAATCGGCAGACCGCGTAGCATGGTGCAGTAATGCGCTATGGAGTTCTATCCCGGATGTGATAGAAGGCGTATAGGGAATTGGTCGGTCGAGGGGTCGGCAAAAGGGGAAGTGCGCATGGAGTCGCAGGAGAGTCGCGCCGAAGGCGCGGGCGTGGAATCTCAAGCACTGAGCCGAACCTGCGCTTCTCGAGGGCGCACTATCGTGCGTTGGATTCTGTGGAGCGCCCTGTCGTGCATGGGTATAGCGCAGGCCACTACCTACGTTTACGACGCCAATGGTCGAGTGGTCGCTGTTACCCAGGCCAGCGGAATCAGCGAGCAATACAGCTACGACGCACTGGGCAATCTGATGCAGATTGGCGGGCCGATACCCGCCGGCCAGCTCGCTGTGTTCGCGTTCACTCCGTCCCACGGCGCTGCCGGTGCGACGGTGACGATCAATGGCCAGGGTTTCAGCGCCACGCTAGCCAACGACAGCGTCAGTTTTAATGGTACTTACGCGACCGTAGTGTCGGCGACGACCACGCAATTGGTCACCAGCGTGCCTGTCGGGGCCAGTACCGGCCCCATCAAGGTGACAGTGGGAAGTCAGACAGCGAGCAGCGCTACGCCATTCGTGGTTGACGATACCGGGGTGCCGCCCACGATCAGTGGGGTCAGTCCGACCATCGTAGCGGTGGGCGGGACGGTGACTGTGACGGGGACGCACCTGGATCCAGCCCCAGGGCAGACGGCGGTTCAACTGGGCGGAAGCGATGTGTCATTAACATCCGCGGCCGATGCACAGTTGCAGTTTGTCGTGCCGAACACAGCTGTCAGCGGCAATGTGGTGGCACAAACCCCTTACGGTCAGGCGACGAGTCCCACACCCGTCGTTGTATTGCCTAGCGGAATAAGTGCGGCGAGTGTGGTGAGTAACGGCTACGCCACCGTCAACGGAGCAGGTGTCAATCTCAATATCGGAGCTGCCGGACAGGTGGGCGCCGTGCTATTCAATGCGACGGCGGGCGGTTGGTATAGCTTGCAAGCGAGCAGTATCACCACGACCGCAAGCAGCATCAACTACACGATTTACGCCCCGGGCAATGGGGTGGTCCAATCGGGCACCGTATCAACCGCGGCGCCATCGATCCATCTGCCCCAGTTGATCAACGGCGGCACCTACCTGGCGACATTCCAGCCCAATTCAGCTGGTGCGCAGCTGACTGTAGGAGTGCAAGCCAATGCGACGCTGGCGACCAGCGTGCCAGCGACAGTGACTACGGCCGTTTTGGGACAAAGCCAACGCGTGCTGTTTCAGGCGAATGCCGGGCAGTCACTGACCTTCGATGTACTTGGTGCCACCACCGCGCCAGCCAGCCATGCCGTCACCTATACCGTTTACACCCCAAACGGCGTGGGCTACGTCAGTACGACGACGGCCAGTACGGGCTTGATCAATCTTGGCAATTTGCCGACTACGGGGACATACCAGATTCTGGTTGCGCCGGGCAGTGGTGTGACCGGGGTGATGCAGATAGAAATGTTGCCGGCGGTGACTGGGACATTGCCGACGACAGGTGTCTCGCAGAGTTATGCAGCGACGGTGGCAGGCCAGAACGTGTACTCGTCGTTCACGGCCACACAAGGAGAAAACCTGGAGCTGACTTTGAACAACGTCAGCGTGCCGGGGGCTACCAATAACGGGTTCACGGTGAATGTATACAACGCGTCCGGCACGAGTGTGGCGTCCTTCTGGTGCTATCCCACCAACCCCGGAGCAAGTTGTACGCAACCGTTGTGGAACCTAGCGGCGGGGACGTACACGATGGTGGCGTCACCATACTACGGCGGCAAGATCAGCTTCGATGCGCTGCTGCAACCGGACGTGATGGGTCCGACGTTAACGGTGGGGACACCGGCGAATATCACATTGGCCGCCGGTCAGGCGGAGAGGGTGACGTTTGCTGGGACGTTGGGCGGGACCGTGGCACTGCAGTTGACGGGCGTAACGACGGTACCGACAGGCCAATATGTGACGGTAGCCGTGTATCGCCCGGATGTGGGCCTGATCACGCCGACCGACTACTACACGTACACGAACACCACCAGCGGACCGGTGACGCT
>Ga0302232_10001871_pt1 | contig 14514 bp, 12 predicted proteins | sample II_Palsa_N2_3_FD_193575 | JGI IMG/M metagenome (GOLD analysis project Ga0302232, IMG submission 193575) | Peat permafrost microbial communities from Stordalen Mire near Abisko, Sweden - II_Palsa_N2_3 | ecosystem: Environmental > Terrestrial > Soil > Palsa > Peat permafrost | place: Sweden...
TGGTCAGATTCAGATCCAGCATCTGGCCCATCAGCACCTGGTCCTGCGAGGCGAAGGAGTTATTGACCACGGTGTAAGCGGCAGGATGCAGCGGCACCGGCTTGGGAATCACGTTGGGCTTCGACCCGGTGGCCTTCCAGTCGCCGAAGTATTTTTCGACAGTGGCTTTGGCCTGCTCCGGCGTTACGTCACCGACCACCACCAGGGTGGTGAGATCCGGACGATAGGTCGCATCAAAATAGCTTTTCACGTCCGGCAGGGTCAGCGCATTCACCGTGGTCGGCAGCGCTTCGCGCAGGCCCGAGTCGCCGGCCGGCAGCATGCCCTTGGTCAGCGCATGGAACATCTTGTACTCCGGCGATTCGATCTCGCCGGCGAGCGTACGCGCCAGCGTGCTTCGCTGCACCTCGAACGCCTGCGGCGGCAAGGCCGGATGCAGTTCATTGTCGGCCAGCAGTTGCATGCCCTTGTCGAACTCGCCACTCGGCACGGCGAGGTTGAAATCGCTGCCGCCCGATGCCGTGGCAGAAATATCGTCGAGCGCCTTGTGGAAGGCGCTGCGGTCGAGGTTGGTGGTGCCGTAATCGAACAGCGAAGCGAGCAACCGACCGACGCCCTCCTGCCCGGCCGGCTCCTGCAAGCCGGCGTCGTGATCGACATGGCCGACCACGGTCACCGTCTTGCTGATGCTCTCCGGCTGCACGATCAGACGCATACCGTTGCTCAGTTTCATGTCCGTGGGCGCCAGCGTCCAGTGCGGCATCTGCAACGTGCCAAGCGCCTTCTCGGCCCACTCCGGCAGCGGCGCATCGAGCTTGTCGTCGCCACCGAACGATTCGGTACCGCCAAAACCGCTGCTGTCCGGCGGACGCTTGCCATCTTCGCTAGGCGTCAGCACCACGGTGATGCGCTGGTGCGATTTCAGATACTCGCGCGCCACGCGGTTGACGTCGTCGACGGTGACGGCGGCGATGAGTTTTTCGGCAGCTTCGGGCGAATCCACGCCCTGCCATGCCAGCGCCTGCGACCACGCGCTGGCCAGGGTCACCGCACTGTTCTTGTTGAACTCGGCCTGGGCCAATTCCGATCGTTTGGCCGCATCGACCAGCTCGGGCGATACGCCGTCTTTCAACAACTGCGCCACGACTTCTTCAAGACTGGCCTGGGTCTGCTTGGCGTCGCCACCCTTGGGGAAGCTGGCCTCGATGGCGCCGATGCCACCGCGGGTAAACGGCTGCATCTGCGCATCGGCACTGAGCACCTTGCCCTGCGCCGCCAGCTCCGACAGGCTGCTGCGCGCGTTGCCCAGCACGTCCATCAGCACCTGCGCCGCGGCGTAATCACTGCTCTGCTGTCCCGGCATGCGATACAGGAACTGCACTGTGCCAGTACCCTGCGGCGTGCTGCTGTTGATGGTCTGTGGCTTGAACGGCGCCAGCTTGACCGGCACGCGCGCTGGCGTGGCGCGCTGCGGAATCGGATCAAACAGTTGCTGCACCTTGGCCAGCGTGGCCTGCGGATCGACGTCACCGACGATCACGAAGATCGCGTTGTTCGGCACATACCAGTCGTTGTGGAACTGCTTGAGCACGCCCGAGGTGGTCTTGTCGAACGTCGGCCGCGTGCCCAGCGGGTCGACCTCGTAACCGGTGCCGGCGAACAGCGCGCTTTCGGCTTTCTCGAAGGCCAGGAAACCCGGATCGGAAATGTCGCGCGACACCTCCTGCTCGATCGCACCCTTTTCCAGACCCCAGTCCTTGTCGCTGACCAGCAGGCCCTGCATCCGCGTGGCTTCGATATGCAACAGGATGTCGAGGTAAGCCGACGGCGCGACAAAGTAGTACTGCGTCGCGTCGTTGGTGGTGAAGGCGTTGTTGTCGCCACCCATCTTGCCGGTCATCTCGTTCAACTGCGCGCCGGTCATGCCGGTGCTGTCGCGGAACATCATGTGTTCCAGCGCATGCGCGGTGCCGGGATAGCCCTTCGGTGTCTCGTAGCCACCGGCGAGATAGGTGATCTGCGTGGTCACCATCGGCGCCAGCGTGTCGCGCACGATCACCACACGCAAGCCGTTCTTCAACGTGGCACGAGTCACTTTACCCGCCTCGCTGGAGGTTGCCGGCACAACGGGCTCAGCGGCATGCACCACGCCACCCAGCAAACCGATACCCAGCAGCACGCTCCATGTCAGGGGTTTGAGCTTGTTCAACATCATTGCCTGTGATTCCTTAGTGGTTTGCCGGATGCGAGCGCCGTGCGCTGCATGGTTTGCGTTAATCGGGAAAGGAGCTCGGTGGAGTCTGAGCGCACAGCGCTCGTGCTCCGTGTGCCAGAAGGCATGTTGGCACGGCGTGCGTGCCCACGGGAGAAGTCATCCGACAGCTAGCTATGACGTGCGCCGATGATCAGCGGCTCCGGCTCCAGTTGCACGCCGAATGTTGCTTTTACGCCGTCCATCACCCGCTGCGCCATGGCCCAGAGCTGCTCGCCGCTGGCCTTGCCGTGGTTGACCAGCACCAGCGCATGGCGATTGGAGATGCCGGCGTCGCCCTCACGCAGGCCCTTGAAGCCGGCCTGCTCGATCAGCCACGCGGCGGACAGCTTGCTGTGGCCCTCGCCGGCTGGCCATGCCACCAATCCTGCATGATCGCGAGCCAGCGATTCGGCCAGCGTGCGATCGACGATCGGGTTCTTGAAAAAGCTGCCGGCGTTGCCAATGATTTCCGGATCGGGCAGTTTTTTCGTGCGCAGATGCACGACGGCTTCGGCCACGTGGAATGGTGCCGGCTTGTCCACGCCCATCCGCTTCAGCTCGTCGTGGATGCCGGCGTAGTCCGTGCGCAGTTCGCGCTGGCGCGGCAGCGCAAAGCGCACGGCGGTGACGATATAGCGACCCGGCTCACGCTTGAACAGCGAGTCGCGATAGGCGAAGGCACAGATCGCATGATCCAGCGTCACTACGCGATGCTCGCGGGTATCCCACGCCTCGACACTCTCGACGAACTCGGCCACTTCGCAGCCATAGGCACCGATGTTCTGGATCGGCGCGGCGCCAACCGTACCGGGAATCAGGATCAGGTTTTCCAGGCCCGCATAACCCTGGCCCAGAGTCCAGCGCACGAAGTCGTCCCAACGCTCGCCGGCGGCTACTGCGATATGCGCCGTGTCGCCATCGCTCTCGACCTGGATGCCACTTGTGGCAAGCGTCTCCACATGGACGCCACTTGTGGCAAGCGTTTCTACAAAGACGCCACGCGTAGCCATAACCAGTACGGTGCCGTCAAAGTCACCGGTGAACAGCACGTTGCTGCCTTCGCCAAGCACCAGCAACGGGCGGTTGCGGATGGCTGGAAATTGCAACAATTCGGGCAGCTTGGTCGCGTCGCGCATTTCGGCCAGCAGGCTCGCCTTCGCCGCCACGCGCAGGGTGTTGCGGGTGGCCAGCGAGGCATTTTCAATCAGCGTATAGCCGCCCATATCCGTGCCTTGCGGCGACATGTTCATGCGCTCAGCCGGCATGCGAATCTTCCCTCTGCCGACGCAACTCGTCGACACATTCGTTGACCAGCTGTGGGCCGCGATAGATCAGCCCGGAATAAATCTGCACCAGCGCTGCACCGGCCTCGACTTTCTCCGCCGCGTCGCTGCCATCGAGAATACCGCCGACGCCGATCAGCGGAATGCGTCCCTGTACGCGTCGGCTCATGCCGGCCAGCACGGCCGTGGCGCGATCGAACAAGGGCTTGCCGGAAAGACCGCCCATCTCGCTACTCTGCGGATCATCGGCCACCGATGCGTGGTCGATGGTCGTGTTGGTGCAGATGACGCCGTCGATGCCAGTATCGAGCAGTACTTCGGCGATCGCATCGAGTTCGGTTCCGCTGAGATCGGGCGCGATCTTCAGCAGCATCGGTTTGCGTTTTCCCTGCTGCGAGCCGAGCTGCTCCTGCGCCTCGCGCAGCGTGGTGATGAGGCGGCGCAGCGTGGCCTCTTCCTGCAGATCACGCAGGCCCTGCGTGTTGGGCGAAGAAATGTTCACCGTGATGTAGCTGGCATGCTCGTAAACGCGGCGCAGGCCGATCAGATAATCGTCGACCGCACGCTCGTTCGGCGTGTCCTTGTTCTTGCCGATATTGATGCCAAGCACGCCGCGATACGTCGCCTTCTGCACGTTGCGCACCAGCGCCTCGACGCCGCCATTGTTGAAGCCAAGCCGGTTGATGATTGCCTCGTGCCCGGCCAGCCGGAACATGCGCGGCTTGTCGTTGCCCGGCTGCGGCAGCGGCGTGACCGTACCCACTTCGATAAAGCCGAAACCCAGTGTCGCCAGCGCGTCGAGATGATCGGCGTTCTTGTCCAGCCCTGCCGCAAGTCCGACCGGATTGGGGAAGGTGATGCCGAAGGCGGTGGTCGGCAGATCTGCCGGTGCTTTCGCCAGCCAGTGCGCGAAGCCGCTGCGCTGGGCCACGCCAAGTCCATAAAGCGTCGCGCCATGCGCGACCTCGGGATCGAGCTTGAACAACAAGGGGCGCAGAAGGTCGTACATGCTCAGACCAGATGACCCGCAAAGATGCGGGTGTCGTAATCGAAGCTTATCGTGCCCTGCTCTGCGCAGGCGTCGAACAAGTCGCGCAACGCTTTCAGCATCGGCACATGGTTCGGGTGGTTTTCTTTTGGTGCATAGGACGACGACATCAAGCGTCCACGCAGCGCCTCGAAATCCAGCTTCTGGCTGTGCGGAAAGCTTGCGCTGCCGACAAAACCCGCACCGAACCACACGTGCATCCGTTCGTCGTCGGCATAGCGCTCGGCCACGCTGGTGTAATCGGTGCCGTAAGTCTGCAGCAGCGACTCGTAGCCGATCAGAAACGGCGTACCGGTCAATCGGCGCGAGTTCCACCAGATCGCTGCCAGGCCACCGGGCCGCAGGATACGCGCAAACTCGCGCCGCGTCGTTTCTTCATCGAACCAGTGGAAGGCCTGCGCCACGGTGACCAGATCGACGCTGGCATCCTCCAGACCCGTGGCATCGGCGCGGCCATCGACCGCGCTGAATTTCGCATCGGCGCCAAGCCACTTTTCCGCCGCCGCGCGCATCGGCGCATTCGGCTCCACCGCGATCACGCGGTAACCCGCATCGAGCAACATCTTCGATGAGATGCCGGTGCCGGCACCGATATCCGCAACGAGCCAATCAGTGCTGACAGCATGTTCGCGCTGCAGCCAGTCGAGCAGTGCAGATGGATAGTCAGGGCGATAACGTACGTAGTCGTCGACACGGTCGCTGAAGCGCGATGTGGATTGCAGCGTCATCATTTCATTTGAATCCGCGTTTCATGGAATCGGCATTTCATGGAATACACATCGAGGTACTCAACCATTGAGCATCTGCCCACCGTCGACCACCAGCGTATGGCCTGCTATCCAGCCAGCATAAGGCGATGCAAGAAACAGCGCCGCATGTGCCACTTCTTCGGGTGTACCAAAACGGCCAAAAGGTATCTTCGCCAGCGTGGCGTGATAGGCGTCAGGTGCTTCCTTACTGCGCTGCTCCCACAGACCGCCAGCGAATTCAATCGATCCCGGCGCGATCGCGTTGACGCGAATGCCGTGCTTCGCCAGCGCCAATGCCTGCGATCCGGTGTACTGCGTCAGCGCTGCCTTTACCGCCGCATACGGCGCGCCGCTGCCGCGCGGACGCAGCGCTGCGATCGACGTGGTATGCAGAATGCATGCGCGCGATGACGCCTGCAGAAATGGCAACGCCGCCCGCGAAGCGCGTACGGCGGCAAGCAAATCAACATTGATGCCCGACGCCCAGCTTTCTTCGTCATCGCCGAAGCCAAAGCCGGTACCGTTGTTGATCAATACGTCGATACCACTGAGTGCCTTAGCCGCTTCAGCGATATAGCCATCTATATCATTCAGCTCGGCGAGATCGCATCTTTGCGCATGAGTCACGCTACCAAATGCTGCCATCGCTTTTCTTGTTTCTTCCAGTGCGACTTCACCGCGTGCGCAAATCGATACCGCAGCGCCCGACTGCGCGAATGCCAGCGCCATGCTGCGACCAATACCGCGGCTGCCACCGGCAACAACAACACGATAGCCGTGAAAATCGAACGGATTGGATAAGGACGAGTCAGCCATGAACGATCAATGCCAGAACGTGCCGATACTGAAAAAAAGCACGCCGAACAGGACGACCAGGCCGATCACCACTAAAGCCAGGTGCAGATAGCCGAGCACCAGTCCGGCGACAGCCATGCCGTCGCCTTCCAGCACCGTATCCACCGGCGCGCGGCGTATTTCGCTGCGCGCCAGATGGCCACAGACCACAGCCACAATTGCCCCAATGAAGGGCAGCAATATCCAGGTGAGGATGCCGAAGACCAAGCTGACGATCGCCATGGTGCTGGTCGTGCGGATGGACGGATACGCCGGTTGATAGCTCATCGGTTCGCTCACGCTTGCAGGGTGGGAACAAAGCCCTTCTTGATCGAAAGGCGGATGAAGCATCATCCGCCTTTCATCGCCAGCATTACAGATCGAACTTGATGCCTTGCGCCAGCGGCAACGAGTCGGAGTAGTTGATGGTGTTGGTCTGCCGGCGCATGTAAACCTTCCAGGCATCCGAGCCGGATTCGCGGCCGCCACCGGTTTCCTTTTCGCCGCCGAACGCGCCGCCGATCTCTGCACCGGAGGTGCCGATATTGACGTTGGCGATACCGCAATCCGAACCCGCCGCCGACAGGAACTGCTCGGCCGAACGCAGGTTGTTGGTGAACACCGATGAGGACAGGCCCTGCGGCACGTCGTTCTGCAACTCGATGGCTTCGTCCAGCGTGGTGAACGGGATCACGTAGAGGATCGGCGCGAAAGTTTCGGTCTGCACGACTTCGTGCGAGTTGGCGATGCCGGTGATGATGGTCGGCAAGACGAAGTTGCCCTTGCGCTCGGTCAGCGCCGCGCCGCCGGTGGCGATCGTACCGCCCGCAGCCTTCGCCTTTTCGACCGCAGCAAGGTAACCCTGCACGGCCTCCGGGCTGTTGAGCGGACCCATCAGCGTGGTCGACAGGTTCGGATCGCCGATCTTGCCCTCGACCTGCTTGTACGCCTTGACCAAGGTCTCCAGCACGTTCTTGTAGATCGACTCGTGCACGAACAGCCGGCGCGTGGTGGTGCAGCGCTGGCCGGCCGTGCCGACCGCGCCGAACACGATACCGGGAATGGCCAGCTTCAGGTCGGCAGTTTCGTCGAGGATGATCGCGTTATTGCCGCCCAGCTCCAGCAGCGAACGGCCCATGCGGTGCGCGACGCGCTCGCCGACCATGCGGCCGACCTTGGTCGAACCGGTAAAGCTGATCAGCGGGATGCGCTTGTCGTCGACAAACGCCTGCGACAGCTCGGTGCCGGCGTCGTTGAACAGGAAGAACAGATCGGGGAAGCCGCCAGCCCTCAGCGCCTCGTTGCAGATCTTGATGGTGGCAATCGCTGACAGCGGCGTTTTCGGCGACGGCTTCCAGATGCAGACGTCGCCGGCGATGGTGGCGAGCATCGCGTTCCACGCCCACACGGCGACCGGGAAATTGAACGCGCTGATGATGCCGACCAGTCCGAGCGGATGGTACTGGTCGTACATGCGATGGCCCGGGCGCTCCGAATGCATGGTGGCGCCGTACATCATGCGGCTCTGGCCCACGGCAAAGTCGGCGATGTCGATCATCTCCTGCACTTCGCCATCGCCCTCGGGCTTGATCTTGCCCATCTCGAAGGCCACCAGCGAACCGAGCGCATCCTTGTTTTTACGCAACGCTTCACCGCACAGGCGCACAGCCTCACCGCGCAACGGTGCCGGCGTCGTACGCCAGACCTTGAACGCCGTCTGGGCGCGCTCGACGATCTTCGCGTAATCCGCCGCGCTGGACGCGTGCACCGTGGCAATCACCTCACCCGTGGCCGGGTTGACCGGCTGCAGCTTGCCGGCATCGGTGGTCTTCGACCACTCGCCCTGACCGAGATAGGTACCAGACTGCGCGTCGGTGAGGTCGAGCGCCGTGAGAATTGCGTGGGACATGGATGACTCCAGAGACAGGCATGGCACCTTGCAGCGCCGTGAATTGAAAGGACTTAGCTCACCATTCTAGCAGGCGACCCGTTTTTCAGTCGGAGCGGCACCATGAAATGCCATGCGCCGGCATCGCGCCATTGGAGGATCCATGCGAAAATCCCGCCGCTGCCCTCGTAGCTCAGTTGGATAGAGCGGCCCCCTCCTAAGGGGCAGGTCGGACGTTCGAATCGTCTCGAGGGCACCATCTTTTGAAGGCAAAGGCCGGCGATGTCGGCCTTTGTCGTTTCATAAATCTGCCGGACGCCACGCCCCTCAGCTCACGAGCTGCACGACAGCATCGAGCACCCGGCTTTTTGCCGGGCCCAATCGGGACGCTTTTGCGCATAACGCTCACGACCGGGCTGCTCGTCATAGGGACGGCGCATCACCTCAAGCAATTCGTCGATACCGCTGTTATCGCCCTGCTCGGCGAGATCGATCGCCTGCTGCGCGAGGTAATTGCGTAGCACGTAGCGCGGGTTGGCCGCGTTCATGCCAGCGCGTCGCTGTTCGGTCGATTGCGGATCATCGGCCAGACGCGCGACGTAGCGCGTCAGCCATTCGTTGAAGTCCGGCGTTGCCTCATGCTTTTTGGCTTCGTCATAGAACGCATCCTCGAACAGCGCGAGCGTCGGCGCGCTGACATCCACATCGGCCAGCGCGCGGAACCATAGCGTCATGTCGACTTCGGCCTGTTGCAACAGCGACTGCAGCGACTGCATCAGCACCACATCGTCATCGCGGCATGCCACCAGACCCAGTTTCGCCGCGATGTTGGCGCGATCGGCTATGCCAAAGGCGGTGGCATAGCGATCGAGACCGGCCTGCAGCGGATCGGTACCGGTAAACAGCGGGGCCAGCGCACCGGCCAGCCGGCTCAGATTCCACCACGCCACGTTGGGCTGTTGACCAAAGCGGTAACGGCGACGCTGTGCGTCGGTGGTATTGGGCGTCCAGTCAGCATCGAAATTGTCGACCCAGCCGTAGGGGCCGTAGTCGATGGTGAGACCGAGGATCGACATATTGTCGGTATTCATCACCCCATGCACAAAACCCACACGCATCCAGTGCGCGACCATCTGTGCGGTACGCTCACAGACCTCGGCAAACCACGTGGCGTAGAGCTCTTCGCCCTCACCTTCCAGCTCGGGAAAGTCGCGACGAATGGTGAAGTCGACCAGCTGCTTGAGCAGCTCGACGTCGCCGCGCGAAGCCGGCAACTCGAAGTTGCCGAAGCGGATGAACGACGGCGCCGCGCGGCAGACGATCGCACCACGCTCCGGTGCCGCGTTGCCGTCGTAGAACATGTCGCGCACCACCTGCTCGCCGGTATCGACCAGACTCAGCGCACGCGTGGTCGGCACGCCGAGATGATGCATCGCCTCGCTGCACAGGAATTCGCGCACCGATGAGCGCAGCACGGCGCGGCCGTCCGCGCCGCGCGAGTATGGCGTCAGGCCGGCACCTTTCAGCTGCAGCTCCCAGCGTTCGCCCTTAGCATTGATGGTTTCACCGAGCGAGATGGCCCGCCCGTCACCCAACTGGCCCGCCCAGTTGCCGAACTGATGGCCGCCATAGTTGGCGGCATACGGCTGCATGCCACTTAACAGGGCGTTGCCACCGAACACCTGCGCGAATTCCGACGTAGCCACATCGTCGACACTGAAGCCAAGCACCTGGGCCATTTCGCGCGAATAGGCCAGCAGTCGCGGCTGACTGACTGGGGATGGATCGATGCGCGAATACAAGGCGCCTTCCACCTGTCGACGACGCGAACCCAACACCGGGTCGCCCGGCAAATCCCGAATGAACGCATTGTCGAAAATCGGCTGATGCATACGACGCTGGCCTGGGTGGTCAAATCGGATATATGGGGATGCCGCCAGCCTTCGCCAATGATGCCAGCCGCCGCAGCCGCTATAGTCGCGCTTTCTCTGTAGCCACCGTACGACATGACCGACGCCATCAGTCCTTTCATCACCGCCGATCAGCAGCCTGAAGACGCGCCGTATATCGACGTCACGCGGCGCTGGGTCGAGCGCGCGGTGGTTGGCCTGAACCTGTGCCCGTTCGCGCGCGCGCCAATGCTGCAGCAGAAAATTCGTTACGCCGTAAGCCACGCCCATGACACTGATGCGTTGCTGGATGATTTGCTCGGAGAACTGCAAAGCCTCAACGCCATTGACGCCAGCGAGTGCGAAACCACGTTGCTGATCCACCCGCACGTGCTGGGCGACTTTCTCGACTACAACGACTTTCTCGACAGCGCTGATGCGGCGGTGGAAACGCTGGGGCTGGAGGGTGAGCTGCAGGTCGCCAGCTTTCACCCGCATTACCAGTTTGCCGAGAGCGCACCGGACGATATCGAGAACTTCAGCAACCGTTCGCCCTATCCAACCTTGCATCTGCTGCGCGAAGCCAGCATCGAGCGCGCGATGGATGCGATGACCGACACCGACGCCATCTATCGGCGCAACCAGGAGACGCTGCAACGCCTGGGCACCGACGGCTGGCAGGCCCTGTGGCGCGATCACGACGTTTGATCGCATGCGGTTAAACAGCGCGGTTCATATGCACGACGGGTGATGCTGTCATGCTGACTCGTGAAAAATCCTCCCGATCCCTACGCGGAAAGCATCGACCCCAGCATTCGCTGCACGTCATGCGAAGCCATCTGTTGCCGCCTCACCGTCGTATTGATGCCTGAAGATCACGTGCCTGAATGGCTGATCGATCGCGACCTGCACGGCATGGAAACCCTGGCCAAGGGTGAAGACGGCTGGTGTGCCGCCGTGGACCCCAACACCTCGCGCTGCACGATCTACGACGAACGCCCCTCGATCTGCCGCAAATATGCGATGGGCAGCCCGAGCTGTCAGGACGAGCGGCGGAAGTGGTATGGCGCGGCGATTCCGACGGCGGTTCATCTGATCTAACGACCACGCATTTCCGGTGAGGCTACGCTAGCGCGGATCAGTCGTTCTCGAAAATCTTCGCGACGTCGCCAGCCTCCAGCCCCCGCCATTCCCCAAGTGGCAAGTCACCCAAGGTAAGTGCGCCCACCGAAATGCGCTTCAGCGTTTCAACGTGATTACCCGCCGCTGCGAACATCCGCCGCGCCTGGTGATAGCGGCCCTCGGTAACCGTGAGCCGTGCATGGCGCGGCGTCAGCACCTCGAGTACGGCTGGCGCCAACGGATCCTTCTCCGACTCCAGCATCAGCGTGCCGCTGGCGAACAGCTCGCCCTCGTCACCACGCAGATCCTGCGCCAGCGTGGCCTCATAGACTTTGGCCACCTGCGCCTTGGGCGAGATGATCCGGTGCAGCAGCGCGCCGTCATCGGTGAACAGCAGCAGGCCGCTGGTATCACGGTCAAGCCGACCCACGCTGGACAGCGCCGGCGTGCGCACGCTGTAGCGCGGCGGCAGCAGGTCATACACCACGCGACCGGGATCCTTGCGCGAGCAGGTCACGCCCAGCGGCTTGTTCATCATCAGCACCATGCCGACCGGCGGATCGATCGGCTCGTCATCGATACGGATGGTCTCGTGCGCCACCGCGTCGTCGGCATACAGCACGTCGCCAGCGAGATCGGTGATGCGCCCGGCGCGGAACAGCTGCGAAACATCCTTGCGGCTGCCGTAGCCCAGGTTCGCAATAAGTTTGACCAGTTTCATTGCCGCACTCCACTTGCTTCGATTACCTTGAAACCATCCTGCACCGTCACCGTGCGCACATCGCGAAACCGTTTCACCAGCAACGCCTCGTAGGGCAGATGCCGGTTCGCCACCAGCCAAAGACGACCATCCGGCAGCAGCGCATCGGCCGCGCTGATGATGAACGCCTGACCCAGCGCCGGCAGATCGGCACGACCCTGATGAAACGGCGGGTTGCTGACGATGACATCGTAGGTTTGCGGCAGGCCACGTGTCACGTCGTGCCAGTGCACCGCCGCTTTCCAGTCGCGGCCACTTGCCTTGCAGGCATGGTCCAGGTTGATCCTGGCTGGCTCCAATGCTCGCGCGTCGGCCTCGTAGAGATCGATCGCCGTGACGCCTTGGCAACGCGCGATCACCTGCGCCGAAAGATAACCATAACCGGCACCGAGATCGGCCACGCGGCCGCGCAGATCATTCGGCAAATGGATGGCCAAAAGCGCCGATGCACGATCGATACGATCCCAGGCGAACAAGCCTGGTCGGCTGACATAGCCATCCCTCGTTTCACGCGGTGCATCCAGCGCGCGCCACTCATCCAGCAGCGCTTGATCGATATCGGAAGCCGTCGGCGTGCTCCAGAAAACCCGACATTTGTGCTTGGACACATGCTGTACGGTGCCAGCCAGCTTCGCCAGATCGGCCTCACCCGACTTGGCTCCCTCAGTGTTCGGCATGCTCGCCAGAACGGTACCGCCGGGGGCCAGATGGTGGAGCGCGTGGGCAAACAGCGCACGTGCTTCCTCGCGCTGACGCGGCGGCAACAGCAGCACCAGCGGAAACGTCTCGCCCTCGGCCAGTTCGCCCACGGTGAATCCGTTACGGCCAAGCTCATCGGCGAACGGCAAAAAGCTCTGCTCGCACAGCCAGCTTTTCGATGCCATCTCGCGCAGAGCCACGCCAGCACGCGCATGCAGGAAAAGCACGCGACCGTTCGCCGGCAGATGCAACTCTCCGGTATGAAAAGGCACGAACAAGGCATCCAGCGCCGCATCGGGCGGGGCTGCAAAAACGCTGGCAGCGGTCACGTCAATTCTTCAGCTGTGTAACGAAAAATGCATTGTACCGGGCTCACTGCGGCGGCATTCACAAAGCCGAAACATCGCTATCGACGCCCAGGACGAAGGCGTTGCCCTCAAGGCTTGGCAGCGACCGTCGACGACGAAGCCGGCAACTCATCCATCATCTGTTTGGCCAGCGGCTGGTAGCCGCCGTCGAAATGATGGTCGCCCTTCTTCGGGTGCATCACGACCCACTTGGGCACGTTCGGCTCGGTGCAAACGGTGTCGTCTGCCTCGTCGAGACCGTAGTAACAGATCACCGGCGGCTTGTTGTCGAGCGCCTGCAGCGCCGGCATGGCATCGTATTCCTTGATCGGGTTGATGCTTTCCATCAGCGACTTGAAGTGATCTTGCAGCCAGCCCTGCTTGATCATGTAACCCTGAAGTTCAATCTCGAAATTGATCTCCTTGCTCGGCGCCAGCAGCACCATCTGGGTGATCCGCGCACGGTTCGCAGGGCTGAGCTTGTTGACCAGGGTGGGCAACAGATCGGCGCCAAAGGAATAACCGATCAGCCAGATGCGCGGCTTGTTCCATGCGCTGGTGTACTTGGTCATCAGGGCATCAAGTTCGGCGGCCGATTCATCCGCTGTGCGGTTGCGCCAGTAGTACTTGAACGTGTTTACACCAAGCACCGGAATGCCACGATCGATAAAGGCGATGCCGAGTCGGCGATCCAGATCGGCCCAGCCGCCGTCACCGGAATAGATGATCGCCATGACGTCGCTTTTGCCGGCCGGCGGCGCCGAGCTGAAGCTGCTCACGGTCATCGGCACGGTCACGCTTTCGAGGCTGACGCGGGCGAACGGCCGCCATATCAGCAACACGATCGCGACGATCACGACCACGATGGCCAGCACACCCAGCTTCTTGTGTTTCATCGGCGCACGACACCCGTGAGGCCACCAGCGATCAGGCTGGCGACGTTGGTCAGAATCATCGGCAAGGCGATACCGCCAGGCACCGCCATGTAGCGCGGCTCCCATTCCGGATCGAACTTGTCCTTGTAGCGCTGCAGTCCGCGGAAGTTGTAGAAGCGTTCGCCACGACCGAAAACCATCGCGCCGAAACGGTTCCACAATGGCGCCTGACGTCGATTCTGCAGGCCGGCCAGCGGCGCCATGCCGAGGTTGAACCAGCGATAGCCTTCGCCTTTGGCCCACTGCATCAATTCAACGAACAGATAATCCATGATGCCGGCCGGACCATCGGGCAGAAAACGCATCAAATCCACCGACGCCTCTTCACGCGTTTCATTGAGAAACAGATTGGCAAACGCCACCAGTCTGTCGTTCTGCCAGACGAGTGCCATCGGCGTGCGCACCAGATAACGCGGGTCGAATGCACCCAGCGAGAAACGCTTTTCGCGCCCGCGCTTGTCGCCCATCCACGCATCGGAAATCTGCTTGATCTGCGGCAGCAGCACGGCAACGGATTCGGCCGGCACGATCTCCAGCCGCAGGCCGTCGCGACCCAGCTTGTTGACCGTATTGCGCAGAACCTTCTTCGATTTGCCGTCGAGGTTGAAGCCGTCCAGCCGCACGCGCGCCTCTTCGCCAATCTTCAGCAGGTTCATGCCCACTTCGAGATACAGGTCCAGGTCCGCCGGGCTCACTTGATAGAACA
>Ga0302232_10001884_pt1 | contig 14484 bp, 10 predicted proteins | sample II_Palsa_N2_3_FD_193575 | JGI IMG/M metagenome (GOLD analysis project Ga0302232, IMG submission 193575) | Peat permafrost microbial communities from Stordalen Mire near Abisko, Sweden - II_Palsa_N2_3 | ecosystem: Environmental > Terrestrial > Soil > Palsa > Peat permafrost | place: Sweden...
GCAACACGTCGTGGACCTGGGACGCCTCCGTCGATTACGGCCATACCGACCGCGAGCAGCGCGACTACAACGAGGTCAACGTGGCCGCGTTCCAGAACGCGATCAACAACGGCGTGGACATCTTCGACCAGGCCGATCCGACCGTGTCCAAAGCGCTGCAGGCAGGCGTGGATACGCCGATCTACACCCTGGACAAGACCACCAAGCAGTTCCAGTACGACTCCAGTGGCGAGCTGTTTGACATGCCGGCCGGTGCGGCGCAGCTGTCGGTAGGCGCCCTGTACCGTCAGGAATCGATGAACTATACGGTGACCAGCGATGCCATCCTCGATCCCACCACCGGCACGTGCGAAGTGCTGCAGGAAGCGTGCGGCTCGCCGGGCCGAGGCAGTTACAACGTCAAGGAGCTCTACGCCGAAAGCCTGATTCCGCTGCTCTCCGAGCAACCCTGGGCCCACTCGTTGAATCTCGATCTTGGCATACGCTCGTCCGACTACAGCACTACCGGAACAACCACCAATGGCAAGATCGCCGTCGAGTGGCGGCCGATCCCCGACCTGCTGGTACGCGGCACGATTTCACAGGTCTTCCGCGCACCCAATCTCGACGAGCTCTACGACGGACGCACGATCGGTGGCCCGACGCTGAACGATCCTTGCGCCGGCCTCTCGGCGGCCGAGCTCGCGCAGCATGCCGTTGCCTGCCAATCCGTTCCGGTCAACTGGGCCGGCAACCCCAACCCGCAGGTGACCGCCTACTCCTCCGGCTCCGCCGCGGTGGGCGCCAGCTTGAAGCCGGAGAAAGGCAAGTCCGTCGACTTCGGCCTGGTCTACGATCCGCAGTGGTTGCCGGGCCTGTCGACCTCCGTCGATTTCTGGCACATCTACCTGACCGACCTGCTGACACAGGTTACCGCGCAGACGGTGGTCAACTCCTGCTACGCCAATGGTGACAGCCCGTACTGCCAGTACATTAACCGCATTGGCACCAACAGCCAGAACCCCGGCCAGATCCTTTACATCGCCACACCCGTGGTCAACCTGGGCAACCTGAGCACCACCGGCATCGACTACACGCTGAACTACCAGATCCCGCACTTCAACATCGGCAGCGTTGATCCGGGTAACTTCAAGGCCAGCCTGAACACCACGTACATCGCCACCTACAACAACGACGCCACCCCCGGGCAGCCGGGTGCCCAAACGATCAACTACGCCGGCACCTACACCCAGCAGTTCGGCAACATTACACGCTGGCGCGCCACGGCGACGTTGAACTGGGCCATGGGCAACTGGAGCGCCCAGTGGCAGACCCGTTACATCAACCACCTCACCAACCTCGATGCCGACGCGGTGACCCTCGCCAACGCCCCGATGGCTGCGGTCACGTATCAGTCGATGCAGCTCGGTTATGCAATACCGTTCATCCACACCCGTTTTGATGTGGGTGTGGACAATATCTTCAACAAGATCCCGCCACTGATCTACCAGAACGGCTTGAACTACAACGTTGACACGGCAACGTATGACACCCTTGGGCGTTATTACTGGGCTCGTGCCACGGTCAAGTTCTGATCGTTGAACGAACAGGGGCCGAGACGTAACGTCTCGGCCCTTTTTGACTAAGAGCCTGTTTATCATCTCCCCTTGGCTCGCGTTGCCTTCGGGCTGCGGGGAGAGGTAAGCAGGCTTCAGGTGCAACGACAGGATGACCGATCGACAAAGCCAGTCTGACGTGAGCGCTCACCGCCTCACGACGGCCATCTCAGCGGCCTACAACGCCGGAGAGATGGAACGCGTCATCGCCCTCGCCGCGCAAGCCGGCGAATCAGGCCAGACCAACGAATTCATCCAGCTGCTGCTCGGCATGGCACAACAGGCCAGCCAGCTTTACAGCGCATCCACGGCGACCTTCCTGCAGCTGACCGCGAAACATCCGGCGGTGTCGGCGTACTGGAACAACCTGGCACTCGCGCAGCAACAACTCGGCGACACGGCGGCTTGCGAGCTGGCCTTCCAGACTGCCCGCTCGCTGGCACCTGACGATGCCGAGATCCTCTACAACCTTGGACTGCTACTGATCAGCGAGCGACGCTGGCCCGAGGCCCGCGAGACGCTCATGGACGCCGTCCAGCTCAACCCCGATTTCATCGAAGCGCGACTGCAGGCCGCCCACGCCTGCTACACCTGCGGCGACAACAGCGGGCAGGAAGCCATGTTGGCTGGCGCCGCCGAATGGCCAGCGCAGCCGGCCGACCAGGCGATGATCCTGGCGGACATGCTTTCCGTGCAGGGCGACACCGAGGTCGCCTTGCACGCACTGGCGATGGCCGTGCTGCCCGAAGCGTCCAAAGCCGGGGCCACGCGACTGCGACTCGCGGCCCACCGCGTTGCGCTGTACGAAAGAAGCAACCAGCTGATACTGGCCCGAGACGCCTTGCTGCAGCTACCGCTGAACCTGCTCGACGGGCTGCCGCCCGAAGACGTGCGCACGCGCAGCGCATGCTGGAGCGCGCACGCCGCCCTCGCCTTGCGCGATGGCCGCCATGCGGAAGCCGCCGATCTGTATCGCCACGTACTTGCCGTCGCTGCCGATGAGGAAAGCCTCGCCAGCGCAAACTTCGGATTGGCTCAGGCCTGCGACCGCCAAACGCGATACGCCGAGGCCTGGCAAGCGGCCGAAGGTGCTCACGCAGCGCAACTCGAAATCGCACGCGAGATCGTTCCGGAACTGTTGGCCGCCGACAGCAAGCCACTGCAGATGGCCGACCGCGTCGTCAGCCACGTCGAGTACGCCGGCTGGACTTCCCTGCCCGCGCCGCAAGGCAGACAGAACCCGGTCTTCGTCGTCGGCTTCCCGCGTTCGGGCACCACTCTCCTCGAGCAGATGCTCGATGCGCACCCCGACTTCCGCTCGATGGACGAACGCGCCTTCATCCACGAGTTGACCGAGCGCATGGAGATGGTCGGCCAGCACTACCCGGCAGACCTGGCGAACCTCACGCGGACAGACACCGACCAGCTGCGTGCGGTCTACGCGCGAATGGTCGGCAAGGTACTTCCCGACCTCGGCGGCAAGCGACTGGTCGACAAGAATCCGCTCAACATGCTGTGCCTGCCGATGATCATGCGGCTGTTTCCCGAGGCGCCGATCATTCTGTGCCTGCGCCACCCCTGCGACGTACTCCTCAGCTGCTACTTGCAGCCGTTCCGCTCACCGGCCTACATGGTGATGTGCTCGTCCTTGCAGCGGCTGGCGGAAGGCTACGTGCAGGCGTTTGAGCAATGGCACAAACAGGTCGAGGTGTTCAGGCCGCACCTGCTCGAATGGCGCTACGAATCGGTGGTCGGCGACTTCGACGCGAACGTCGCCAGTCTCGGCAAGTTCCTCGGACTCGAGGACGCCTCGCCGATGGCCCGGTTTGCCGAACATGCGCGAGGCAAGCGGTTCATCAGCACGCCGAGCTACGCCCAGGTGACCCAGGGCATCAGCAACAAGGCGGTCAATCGCTGGCATGCTTACGGCGACATGTTCGAGCCGGTGCTGCCGACACTGCGTCCCATCATGCAGCGACTGGGCTATGCCGAATGATGTTCACCATCGGTCGCAATACGCCGAGCCGCACAGACGTCCGGCGGGCCGGACTGTCCCACGTATGATGGCTACGCGTGGCTTCACTGGTTTTTGCGACAGAGTTCCATACGAGACGAATGAGCGCCGATGAGCAGCCCACCCGAGCAGTCCCTGGAAAGCCACCGCACGGTTGCGCGGCAGCAGGCGCAACGAGGTGAACTTGATGCCGCGGAGAAGTCCTTTCTGAGCCTGCTTGATCGTCAGCCGCAAGATGTGGAGGCGCTGACGTTTGTGGCCGATCGCCAGTCCGCGCGCGGCGAGCATGCGGCAGCCATTCAGCGACTGCGCGTTGCCGTGCAAGTACAACGGGCCGAGCCGGCCGTTTGGGTGCAACTTGCCTCGGCACAATTGGCGGCTGGGGATTTCGCTGCAGCCGCCGCCAACTTTCAGTGCGCGCTTTCGCTGGCCCCGCGGATGTTCGTGGCACGCCTTCAGCTGGGTATCGCGCTGGAACAATTGGGGCAATCGCACGAGGCACTGAAGGCTTATTTCATGGCCATCGAAAGTGCGCGGGCACTGGGCCGCTGGATCGACGACGCCACTACCGCGCCGGCGCTGCGCCCTCTGGTCAAGTACGCGGTGAACTACGTCAATGCGGGCCGTCATGATCTGTTCCGCCGTGCACTGGACCCGCTGCGTGAGCGCTACGGCAGCGCTGAACTGACGCGTGTGGAACGCAGCCTGGCGATCTATTTTTTCGAGCAGCTGGCGAATATTCCCAATCCGCGACAGAAGCCGAAGTTTCTGTATTTCCCCGATATCGCCAGTCAGCCGTACTACCCGCGCAAACACTTCCCGTGGCTGGAGACGCTGGAAGCGGCCACCGCTACGGTGCGCGATGAGCTACGCGCTGTGTTGGTGGATGGGCCGCTGGAGGCGTTTCTCGGCGACACCCCGGCACCGGCCGGCCAGGGCATGCTGCGTTCGTCCAGCGATCAGCAGCCCGCGTGGGACGCGTACTTTTTTTATCGCCATGGCGAGCGCTATGACGAACACTGCGCGCGCTGCCCGCAGACGACTGCCCTGCTCGATGCGCTGCCGCTGGTGCGCATCCGCGACCATGCACCGGAGACGCTGTTCTCCGTGCTGAGCCCGGGCACACACATCCTGCCGCACACCGGAGTCACCAATACGCGACTGGTGACCCATCTACCACTGATCGTTCCGCCCGATTGCGCGATCCGCGTGGGTGGCGTGGAGCACGTCTGGCAGGAAGGTCGTTGCGTGACTTTCGACGACACCTACGAGCATGAGGCATGGAACCGCAGCGAGCAGACGCGGGTAGTGCTGATCCTGGACAGCTGGCACCCCGACCTCAGCGAAGTGGAGCGCGCGGCCGTGACCGACCTGGTCGAGGCGATCGGCGATTTCAACCAGTCCTGCGAAATACCTGTCACGCCGAGCTGAAGCGCATCGCCAAGCTGGTAAGTCCTGGCGGGTTCTGGCGAGTCGAGGTAGTGGTCCCGGATGGCCGTCCATAAAAGGGCAGCGCTCTCGCGGCGCCCTTTTCACCTGCATGCTGTCAGTGCTTTATTGCGCGTGCCACTCGAGCCACGAACGGCTTCTCGAAGTTCCACGAAATCGCAACAGCTAGCGTCGAAACAACATAGCTCGTCATCCCTGCGAAGGCAGGGACCCAGCGACTTCACGCTCTCGAAGAGTCAACAGTTTCCAGGGAGTCAAAAGCACTGGGTTCCGGCCTTCACCGGAATGACGAGCCGGGGAGGTGCACTCATGCCAACCGTACTAACCGCTACCGAACAGGGTCGACCCGAAACTCTGCAGACGTTGCCAGCACATGCGCAGGCCACGCGCGACGCGCGGCAACATCCAGCACATGAACAGCACAAAGACACCCAGCAGTATCAACAGCGCCAATGGATGCTGCCACATCAGATACAGCCCGCCGAGCCAGCTGATGTCTTCGCCCACGCTGGCACCCCAGTTGCTGAAAGGTTCCGGTGACGTGTTGATCAGTGCGCGCGCACCCATCTTGGTCAGATGCGTCCCGGTGACCAGCGCGCCACCGAGCAGTGCCGCCGCCAACTGCATACCGGCACCGGAGTTCTTGAACACTCCCCATGCCAGCAGGATGCCGACCGGGATGCGCACGAAGGTCTGGATCGCGTCCCATGCGCTGTCAAAGACCGGCACCTTGTCGGCGATGAATTCGCACAACATCAGCACACCAGACACCACCAGCACCCAGATATCGGTGAGCGGCAGCAGGCCGTCCGGAAGATGCACGTAGCCGAACCGGCCGAGCATGCCGGCCAGGAAGATCGTGGCGTACAGGCGGATCCCGCTGGCCCAGGCCAGACCACCGGCGAGTGCGACATTCGGCAAGGTATCCATGCTGATCCTTGGGCTGACCTCCGGAGTGGACTGCAGGACGGGTTTACTCGCGATTCCGCAGAGTGTCCATCACCAGCAGCGGCGTCGCCAGGCGGGCCGCCGAATGCGGCGGCCGTGCCCATAAAAAAGGGGCAGCGCCAAGCGCTGCCCCTTTTGGACGTCCATTGCCGATGGCTCAGTGCGTCATGAGGGCCGGCGACGCCGGCACCGCTGCCGTCGTGGTATCCGAGAACTTGCCACCATACGGCAAGACTTCGGAGGCCAGCTTCGGATCGGACTTGATCATGCCGACCGCGTCGAACAGGATGTGCGCGGTTTCGTTGAGCGGTACGTCCTTGGCCTTCTTCGCGTCATTCTCTGCTTTGAGCTCGGTCTTCAGGCTGCGCTCGTTCGCATCGAGGCCGTCATCAAGAGCACTGTCCTCGTCGGTCAGCGCGGCGTCGCTGCCGTCGATCGCCTTGTGTCGGACACGGAAAGCGGCCTGCATCGCGTCCTGCTGCTTGCGCTCGGTTTCACGCGTGGCAAGGTTCAGCGAGATCGCGGTCTTGTCGCGCATCGTCTTGTACTGGGTCAGTTCGTCGAGCATCAGATTCCATGCCGGCGACTTCGCGACGCGCGTGTCGTGCAGCTGCTGCAACTGCTGCATGTAGGCATTCATGTCGGCCACTGGCTTGTAGTCGGCCGGGGCGATCTGCGTCCATGGCAGCGCGTTGTCGTAGGTCGATTCGCCGAAGTCTTTCGCGTCGCCATTTTTCGGGAATTCGATATCCGGCGTCACGCCTTTCAGCTGGGTGGAGCCACCGTTGATGCGGAAGAACTCCGCAATGGTCATCTTCAACTCGCCGTATTGCGGCTTTTCGCTGTCGCCATTGCTGAAATGATCCAGGTCGATCAGGTTCTGCACGGTGCCCTTGCCGAAGGTCGGCTCACCGACGATCAGGCCACGATGGTAGTCCTGGATCGCCGCGGAGAAGATCTCCGAAGCCGAGGCTGTGCCGCGGTTGACCAGCACTGCCAACGGACCACTCCAGGCCATGCCCGGATCGTCGTCACCATCAACTTCGATCTTGCCCTTGGCATCGCGCACCTGCACCACCGGGCCCTTGTCGATAAACAGGCCGGTCAGCGAGTTCGCTTCAGCCAGCGAGCCACCACCGTTGTTGCGCAGATCCACGACCACGCCCTGCACACCGGCGGCCTTGAGTTCGCCGAGCAGCTTGGCCACGTCGCGGGTCGCGCTCTTGTAGTCCTTGTCGCCCTCGCTGCGCGCACCGAAGTCGGAATAGAACGTGGGCAGCTCGATCACGCCGATCTTGCGGGTGACGTCGCCATCCTTGATGTCGACGATCTTCTTCTTGGCCGCCTGCTCTTCGATGCTGACCTTCTTGCGCACCAGCGTGACCATCTCGTGCTTGCCATCCAGACCGGTATCAGCAGGCAGGATTTCCAGACGCACGGTGGTGTCTTTCTTGCCGCGGATATGCTTGACCACGTCGTCCAGGCGCCAGCCGATCACGTCGACGATCGGGCCGTTATCGCCCTCGCCGATGCCCAGGATGCGGTCGCCGACATGGATCTTGCCGGACTGATTGGCCGGCCCGGCCGGCACCAGCTCACGGATCTGCGTGTAGTCGTCGCGTGCCTGCAGCACCGCACCGATGCCCTCCAGCGACAACTTCATCTCGATGTCGAAATTCTCTGCCGCGCGCGGGCTGAGATAGTCGGTATGCGGATCGGTGGTTTCGGCGTACGCAGTCATGAAGGTCGAGAACGCATCCTCGCCATCGAGCTGCTTCACGCGATCGATATAGCCAGCGTAGCGTTTGTCCAGCGTCTTGCGGATGTCGTCATCACTCTGGCCGGCCAGCTTGAGGCGCAGCCAGTCGTTCATCGTGCGCTTGCGCCACAGATCATTCAGCTCGTTCTGGTCTTTCGGCCAGTCGGCATCCTTGCGGTCGAACGTGTAGTTTTCATTGGTGGTGAAATCGAAGCCCTTCTTGAGCAGCTCGCGCGCATAGGTCATGCGTTCGACCGCGCGCTGCACATACAAGTTGAAGATCGAGAACGGCGCCGAAAGATCCTGATTCCAGATCGCGGTGTCGAGCTTGGTCTTGAGCGGCTCGAACTTGGCCATGTCGGCCTGGGTGAAGAACACCTTCTCACCATCGATCAGCTTGAAGTAGGCCTTGTAGATCCGCGCCGACATCGCATCGTCGAGCGGTTGCGCGTCGTAATGGAAACGGGTCAGGAACCGCGCCGACAGCTGCGCGGCCTGCGCTTCGCTGTTGGTGGGTGTGAGCGGCCACACGGAGGCCTTGCGACTCTGGTCGCCGGAACCGAGGTCAGCCGCTGACTGCGCGTAGACGCCAGTCAGGGAGAGAGCAAGCAGCAAGGCCAGCAGGGGGCGGAATTTCATGAATGTTCTCAGGTCGACTCGGTGATACCGGCTGCATGGGCCTGCAGATCGGCGTGATAGGACGAACGTACCAGCGGACCGGAGGCGACGTGATGGAAACCCATCGCCTCACCAGCTTCGCGCAGCGCTTCGAATTCTTCGGGAGTCCAGTAGCGCATCACCGGATGATGGTGTGCCGTGGGCTGCAGGTATTGGCCAATAGTGATCATCTCGACGTCATGGGCGCGTAAATCCCCCATCGTCTCGATCACCTGCTCCCAGGTTTCGCCCAGGCCCAGCATGATGCCGGACTTGGTCGGCACCCCGGGGTGCTGCGCCTTGAAGCGCTTGAGCAGGTCCAGCGACCACTGGTAGTCGGCGCCTGGGCGCACTTCACGGTACAGGTGCGGCACGGTTTCCAGATTGTGGTTGAACACATCTGGCGGAAAGTCCTTCAGCACTTCCAGCGCGCGCTCCATGCGGCCTTTGCCACGAAAGTCGGGCGTGAGGATCTCGATCCTGATGTTCGGGCTGGCGTGACGCACAGCGCGGATGCAGGAGGCGAAATGCTCGGCACCGCCGTCGCGCAGGTCGTCGCGATCGACCGAGGTGATCACCACGTAGCGCAGGCGCATATCGCGGATCGTCTCGGCAAGGCGCGCCGGCTCCAGTGCATCCGGTGGCTGCGGGCGCCCATGCGCCACGTCGCAGAACGAGCAGCGGCGGGTGCATACCCCGCCCAGGATCATGAACGTGGCGGTGCCCTTGCTGAAGCACTCATGGATGTTCGGGCACGAAGCCTCTTCGCACACCGTCACCAGCGCGTTCTCGCGCAAGCGCGCTTTCAGCTGCTGCACGGCATTGCCTTGCGGCAGCCGCACGCGGATCCAGCTGGGTTTGCGCAGCGTGGGTACAGTCGTGTCGAAACCCGCCCGGTTGAGCGCGATCTTGTCGTTTCCGACCTGCTTCTCGACAGCCTGACTACCGGCGACGACGCTGATCGGAATGACTCGGGAGGGGGATGCGTTGGTATCGCTCATATCGGCAAAGCCTAGACCGCTACGCGAGCGGGTAGTTCAGGAAGAACGGGGGCGGCCGGCTCGGCATCGAAACCGAACTGGCGGCAGAATTCACCGATCAGCACATCTTCGACGTCCGCCAGTCGCGACGGACCACCCAAGTCTACCATCTGCGTGACCGCCAAACCCTTGTAACCGCAAGGATTGATGCGCTGAAACGGTTCAAGATCCATGTTCACATCGAGCGCCAGGCCGTGAAAACTGCAACCACGCCGCACGCGTAATCCAAGCGCGGCAAGTTTGGCGGCACCGACGTAGACGCCGGGAGCCCCTTCCACCCGCGCGGCATCGATATTCCAATGCGCCAGCGTATCGATGATCGACTGCTCGATCTTGTTGACCAGCTCGCGCACGCTGACCCCGGCTCGGCGCAGGTCGATCAACGGATAACCGACGATCTGGCCGGGACCGTGGTAGGTGACCTGACCGCCACGATCCACCGGAACTACCGGAATATCGCCAGGTATCAGCACGTGCTCCATCTTGCCGGCCTGGCCAAGGGTGAACACCGGGTCATGTTCCAGCAGCCACAGTTCATCGACCGTATCCGCCACCCGGTTGTCGGTGAACGCACTCATCGCCCGCCATACCGGCTCGTACGGCTGACGGCCAAGGCGACGGATTTTTAACGGCAACGACATGGGGTACCTGGGGATTCGGGCGAAAGTGCGCCCGGTGCACGCTTTATTGTGCCGCCAGGCCGATCGCGCAAGATGCATTTCGGCATAGAGGGGAATTAAAGCGTGTAGCGGATATCCGGGCTTTCACGCAGCGCGCTGTGCGCCGCCTCGTACTGCTCACGGTTTTCGCAGCGAAAGCTCACAGTGACCGAAACGAAATTGCCGGCGGCGGACTGTCGGTGCCGCACGCTTTCGTGCAGCACATGCAGGCCCGCGCGCTCCAGCATCTGCGGCACATGGGTCGGCAGGTTCGCGCTGGCGTTGCCTACCGCGGTGATCTCGAACTCGCCGGGAAACTGAAAACCCTGGCCATCCTGCTTCGCTTTGCTCAAGTCGATCGATTGCATCACTTCGTGTCCATTGCTGCGGGGTCCAGGGCTTCGGGCCCACTGCTGCGGGCCCTTGCTCCGGGCCCGCCTCTGCGGGTCGATTACCTGATACCCATTTCGTGCCTGGCTACTTCGTACGTTACTTCGCGGCGGCTGGGGCCGTTTCGGTATTGCCCTTGCTGCCGTGGAACCACAGCATGATGCTATCCCACAAACGCGAGAAGAAGCCGCCCTGCGGCGCATCGTTCAGCGCGATCAATGGCACCGTCTGCACCGGCTGGCCGGCCAGCGTGATGCGCAGCGTGCCGACCTGCTGGCCCTTGGTGAACGGCGCGATCAGCGTCGCCGGAATATCCATGACGGCCTTCAGCTGCTCGTATTCGCCGCGCTTGACCGTGACCAGCACGTCCGCGGCAACGCCGAGCGGCAACTGGTTCGCGACGCCCTTCCACAGCCGCGGCGTGGCCAGCGGCTTGCTGGCGTCGTACAACTTGTGCGTCTCGTAGAAGCGGAAACCGTAGCTGAGCAGCGCCATCGCCGAATCGGCGCGCGCCTTCTCGGTACTTGCGCCCATCACGATCGCGATCATGCGCGAGTCACCCTGCTTGGCCGAGGCGGCCAGACAGAACCCAGCAGCGGCGGTATGGCCGGTCTTGATGCCGTCCACGCTCGGGTCGCGCCACAGCAACGTGTTGCGGTTGCCCTGCTTGATGCCGTTCCATTCGAACTGCTTGATCGCCGAGATCGCGTAGTCCTCCGGGAAATCGTGAATCAGCGCGCGCGACATGATCGCCACGTCGTGCGCGGTGGTGTAGTGGTTGGCGATCGGGTAACCGGAGGCATTCTCGAAGTTCGAGTTGACCATGCCGAGCTGCTTGGCATACGCGTTCATCAGGCCGGCAAACGCGTCCTCGGTACCGGAGGTGTGTTCGGCCAGCGCGATCGCGGCATCGTTGCCGGACTGGATGATCAGGCCGTACAGCAGATCCTTCAGCGGCACCTGGCTGTTGAGCTTGAGGAAGCTGGTGGACCCATCGGTGCCGGCACCACCGCCGCGCCAGGCGCGTTCGCTGATGGTGACCGGATCGGTCATGTGGACCTTGCCGTTGGCGACCTCGGCCGACACCACGTAGTCGGTCATGATCTTGGTGATCGAGGCCGGCTCCACACGCAGATCGGGATCTTTACTGGCGAGGATCTGGCCGGTGGCGTAATCCATCAACACCCAGCTCTTGCCATCGACATCCGGCGGCGGCGGCACCGGCGCTTCAGGCACCACCGGGCGTGGCACGGCCGGTGGATGCGCTGGTGCCGGCGGGGCTGTCTGGGCGACAGCCACACCGAGCAGCAACGTGGTGGCAGCAATGGGGAGCAGGATGCGGCGGAAAAGATTCATCGTAGTGTTCAGTCCAGTTTTTGAATGCCGGCGGAGGGGGGCGCCTGCATGATAAATACCGCTCAGTCTACCGCGACCTGCGGCCGGGGCAGACCCATATCTTCGATCCGGGTGGTGATCTGGTCAGCGCTGTCCACGTCAGCCAGAGGCCCGAGTCGCACGCGCCGAACGTTGCGGCCATTGACCTGCGCCTGGATGACCTGCACCGGCGCAAAATTGGCCTGGCGCAGTCGCTGGGCGACCCGCTCGGCGTTGTCAGCGTCGGCAAAAGCGCCCACCTGCAGATAGATTCCCGGATTTCCGCCTGTGACCACAGCCGGCGGCGGCAGTTCCTGCTGCGGCTGGCCTGGATCGATCCCGCGCACCTCGACCAGCCCGGTGCCCTTGGGCCAGATACCGAGCTTCACGGCAGCCACGTAGGAAAGATCGATCACCCGATCCTGGTGGAACGGGCCGCGATCGTTGATCCGCACGATCACCGTCTTGCCGTTCTGCAGATTGGTGACCTGCGCATAGCTGGGCAACGGCAGCGTCTTGCTGGCCGCGGTAAACGCGTACATGTCGTAGTTTTCGAGACTGGACGTCTTGTATCCGTGGAATTTGTTGCCGTAGAACGAGGCGATGCCGCGCTCGTCATAACCGCGCGCCGACGGCAAAACGTTATAGGTCTGGCCGAGCACCGAATACGGCGATTTGTTGCCGTACAACGCACGCGGCTCAAGCTTCGGCACCGGCTCGACCAGCTTGCTGATATCCGGTGGCGGACCATCCGGCACGCTGTCGCTGCCATCACGATAGCGGCTGTCCTGGGATTTACTGATGTCGTCGTTGAATGGAGCGCTGCCACCGCCGCTCGACGCCGACCCCGACGACGCATGGCTATAACCAGGCGATGCGCCACGCGCAGGCCGCGGCTTGTTGCTGCTGCAGCCTGTCAACAGCACTGCTGTCAGCAAGATCGCCACAACGCAGCGGCGCACTTTCATCGCGCCTGATCCGCTTGTCGCACACCCGAAGCGATCGCCTGCGCCAGCTGATTGACCGCCATCGCATACAGCGGGCTGCGGTTGTAGCGGGTGATCACATAGAAATTCTGGAACGTGAACCAATACTCCGGGCCGTCGATGCCCTGCAGAGTCTGCAGGCTGCTCGACTGCCCCGGGTTCAATGTCTGCAGCGGCGCGTAGCCCCACGCCTCCAGTTGCTCCAGCGACCACTGCGGGGTCGCGTCCTTCACCTCGACGAGCTCCGCCGCAGGATCCGGCTGCGCGCGCGCGGCAACCTGACCACCACGCACCCAGCCGTGCTTCGCGAAATAGTTGGCAACGCTGGCAAAGATGTCCGGTAGCGAATTCTGCAGGTCGATGCGGCCATCGCCATCCGCGTCCACAGCGTAGTCGCGGATGCTGTCGGGCATGAACTGGCCCCAGCCCTGGGCACCTGCGTAGGAGCCAGTGAGCGTATCCAGCGGCCCGGCCAGCTGGCTATCCGGCAGCTCCAGCAGCGTCTTGAGCTCTCCTCTAAAGAACTTTGCGCGCGGCGGGTAGTACATGCCCAGCGTGACCAGCGCGTCGAGCACCTTGTACTTGCCGGTGACGTGGCCGTAAGACGTCTCCACGCCGATGATCGCCACGATGTACTCCGGCGCCACACCGTACTGATCGGCGATCCGTTCGAGCAAGGCGCGATGATCGGTGTAGAACGCGATGCCATCGTCGATGCGCTTGTCGGTAAGGAAGATCGCGCGGTATTCGCCCCACGGCTTCGCCTCGGCCGGGCGGCTGATCGCATCGAGGATGCTTTGCTGTTTCTTCGCACCATCCAGCAGCGCGTTGAGCGCCTGCGGGTCCTTGCCGGTGTCCCGCGCCACCTCCTGCACCAGCTCCGCCTGGCCCGGATGCGTCTCGGCCAGCGCCGGCATCAGCGCGCAACTCAGCAGCAGGATCAATGCGGTGATGAAACGAGCCGGGCGCGGTACGTGAATAGCTGTCATGTAGGGGCTTCGCTTGCTGAATATCGGCATCGTCGAAAGCCTAACATGTGCATCGTGCGAAGCCTCACCTGTTGCGTGCAATCGCTACGCCGATGCTGGCACAGCGTTCATTCATGCATCTTGCGATTGGCATGGATCGACATCAGTACGCCGAAGCCAACCAGCAGCGAAACGGCCGAGGTGCCGCCGTAGCTGATCATCGGCATCGGCACGCCCACCACCGGCAGCATGCCGGCGACCATGCCGCCGTTGACGAATACATAGACGAAGAAGCTCATGCCGATCGCACCCGCCAGCAGGCGCGAATAGGTATCGCGCGCCTCCATCGCGATCCACAGGCAGCGGCCGATGATGAACGCGTACAGCAGCATGATCCCGATCACCCCGATCAGCCCGAACTCTTCGGAGAACACCGCGAAGATGAAGTCGGTGGTGTGCTCGGGCAGAAAATCCAGCCGCGATTGCGTGCTGTGCTGCCAGCCCTTGCCGAACACGCCTCCGGAACCCACCGCGATCTGCGACTGGATGATGTGCCAGCCATTGCCGAGCGGATCGGATTCCGGATTGAGCATGGTCAGCACGCGGTCACGCTGATATTGGTGCAGGAAGTGCCATGCCACCGGA
>Ga0302232_10001898_pt1 | contig 14392 bp, 12 predicted proteins | sample II_Palsa_N2_3_FD_193575 | JGI IMG/M metagenome (GOLD analysis project Ga0302232, IMG submission 193575) | Peat permafrost microbial communities from Stordalen Mire near Abisko, Sweden - II_Palsa_N2_3 | ecosystem: Environmental > Terrestrial > Soil > Palsa > Peat permafrost | place: Sweden...
GATGAACGGATACATCACTTTCGACACGAAGCGCGAATACCAGAGCAGCAGCCCGAGCAACGTCCCAATGACGTTGCCCAGCAAGAACCCCAGCAATGTCTCCATGCCGGTCACGCTCGCATCGTGAACAAGGCTGCCGTCCTCCTGCATCTTCACGAGAAAATCCCAGATCTGAGCAGGCGAACCGAAGAGAAATGCGTTGAGCGCCTGCTTCGATGTCGCGTATTGCCATAGACCGAGAAGCACGGCGAGCAAACCAAACTGGCACGCGAAGACCGCCAGCCTGCCTCGCACATGTTTCCAGACGCGGCGCCGCCTGGCGGACGCCGGTTTGCGTGCCGGCGAATCCAGTGGTGACGCATTGCCTGTTTCTTCGAACATCCGGACCTTCCTCTTCAGTTGCCGTGTCAGGATCGCGCCATGCGCACATCAAGCTCGGACCAGATCTCACGCACCAGCGCAGCGAATCCCGGCGCGTCGCGCATCGACATCATGTCGCTGCGATCACCTTGCAGGCGGATATCGTGGATCGCCTTGATACGCGACGGCCGATGCGTAAGCACTATCACGCGGTCCGACAACGATACGGCCTCCTCCACATCGTGCGTGATGAGCAGTACAGAACGCCCGTCGCTTCGAACGAGCTTGGCCATGTCGCTTTCGAGCACGACTTTCGTCTGAAAATCGAGCGCGGCGAAAGGCTCGTCGAGCAGGATCACGTCAGGGCCCGTGACCAGCGTTCGCGCCAGCGCCACGCGCTGGCGCATACCGCCGGACAGTGCGCTCGGGTAGTAGTCGTGGAACGGCCCGAGACCCACCTTGTAGAGCATCGCGTGGGCTTTCTTTTCACGCTCGGCGCGCGGCATGCCGGTCAGTTCGAGTCCGAGCGTGACGTTTGCAAGCGCCGTTCGCCACGACATCAGCATGTCCTTCTGCAGCATGTAGCCGATGCCCTTCGGGACATCGGCGAGCGGCTTGCCGTGCCAGAGCACGTCGCCGCGCGTCGGCCGCACGAGTCCGCTCATCAGGTTCAGCAGTGTGGTCTTGCCGCACCCCGATGGTCCTACCAGACTCACGATCTCCCCCGCTTTCAGACTGAACGAGATGTCGCCGATGACCGGGCTCGCGCCGTCATCGCCATAGGTCTTGCCGATGTTGCGGGCAGTCAGCGGCACACCGGCGGCTCCCTTCGTGCCGGTTGCGCCGTATGCATCACCCTCTCGCATGACGGCGTTGCTCACTTGGACGCGACCGCCGTGCCGCTACCTGCCGCGGCTACCTTTGCCGCCTTGTCGGCGTACCGGTTATCGATCACATCGCCAAAGGCCACTGACGCCTGCACGTTGCCGAGGTACTTCTGCATTGCCATCAGGTTGGACCACTGCTTCTGGTCAACAGGGATCGTCTGCGCCGGGATCTTGTATTGCAATTCCATGTCGATGGCGCGGTCGACCACGTCGCCCGGGACATCGGGAAATTCAGCGCGCGCCACCTGCTTGGCGTAGTCAGGCTTCGCGTAGGTCAGACGCGCCGACTCTTCGAGCGCATCGACAAGTGCCTGGACCACGTCGGGATGCGCCTTCACGTACTCGGGCAGGACCATCACGCCGGTGTTACAGAACGGACCCATGTAGCTCGAGAAGTCGAACACGACCTTCGCGCCCTGCGCGATCGCCGCCGCAACGTTCGGCTGATACGCGACCGCCACGTCGGCACGGCCCGCAAGCATTGCGCCGATCTCGGTGCCCGGATTCACTTCGATGATCTTCGCGTCGGTGCCGAGCTTCAGCCCGTTATCCTGCATGAGCTTCTTGGTGACGCTGTAGTTGGTGTTCGGATCGGGCGAGGTCACGAACGTCAGTCCCTTGAAATCCTTGGGACTTGTAATCGGCGCGGCAACGGTCTTCGACACGCCGAAGTAGTGCGCGCGCTGCACCAGTGTGCCGATTACCAAGCCGGGACCGCCGCGCTCCCGCGACATCTCGACCATCGTGGGGTCGCCCACCGCGAACTGCGCGGTCTTGCCGAGTACGGCGGCAAAGGCCTGTGTATCGCCGCCGGCGGCCGTCACGTGCAGTGTCAGCCCGTGCTTCTCGAAGATCTTCGCGTGCTGTCCGACGTAGAGATCGATGTACCCCAGGTTATGGACGGCCTCGACGAACTCGATCGGTTGCGGCGGTGCGGCCAGCGCCGCATCGCTCAGGCCGCCCGCAGACGCGAGCAGTAACGCGATACAAGCACTGGATCTGGAGGCGCATATAAGGGTCGTCATGTTGGTCGAACTCCGCGCAGTTTCATGTGAATGAAAGGCCATCCGTCGCCAGGCGCCTGCCCGGTGTGCCTCTCGTTGGGACTATCATATGAACTCAATAAACGCTCCATTTGCTCTGAAGCGAACGAAGTCTTGCCGTATAGCGCACACGTAGACGACCGATGACGGGCGAACATGCGCGAATGCCCATCCTCTCAAGATGAGCCGCGCCCTCGCCTAAGCGCCCTCCTCACCCATCCCAACTGGTGTTACCGCCCGCTTATGTCTATGCTTCCTTAACCCCTTGCCCACTCGCAGCGCCAACGACGCTTCCGCGCCACACGAAGCCGTCCAGAACCCAGCAAGGGGGAAACCTAAAACGGAGAAAATTCAATGACAGTATCGATCTCGCGGCGCGCCATTCTGCTGTTCGCCGCTCTCGCGCTCTCGGGCGCGATGTCGCTCGCGCAAGCGGCGCCGGTCTCATTTACCGTACCGCTCACGGGCGACCAGCAGGTGCCTCCGGTGCAAACCCCGGGCAGCGGCACCGCTAACCTCACGTACGATTCCAGCACTCACGTCGTGACGTGGAACATCACGTTTAGCGGTTTGACGAGTCCTGCCACCATGGCGCATTTTCACGGCCCGGCTCCCGCCGGTAAAAACGGCGGCGTGAAGGTATGGATCTCGCAGAAAGGCAATATGTCCGTGACGAGCCCGCTCAGCGGTCAGGCAACGCTGTCCGCGGACGATGCCCAGATGTTCGAAGCCGGCAATATGTACATCAACATCCACACCAAGACCAACCCGGGTGGTGAGATCCGCGGCCAGGTCATGCCGCCGAAGGGCAACTGACGCACCGCGCTTTAGCCATCGCAGCAGACTTGGTCAGAGATAGGCCGCAAGCACCACCACTACGGCAGCGCCAATCGCAAGCGGCAGCAGCGCCAGCACCGCTGGCCTCTGCCGCGGCGCGGCAATATTCGAAGGCAGCGCCTTATAGCCTGTCAGCATCGGGCGCAGCAAGTTGTGCCGCTTCACCACCGCGTAGAGCGCGATCACCAGCACATGCAGTACGACTGCCGCCAGCAGCAGATCCCACACCACCCCGTGCAGCGTGGAAATCGCACTGGCGATCCAGGCGGGCACCCATTCGCTCAACGGACCCTCGTCCGCCACCTCGTTGTACACGTACAGCCCGCTTAACGTCTCAAGCAAGAGAAGGACGAGCAGCAACAAGACCATCCATCCGCCCGCCGCGTTATGACCCACCTGCTCGTCCGGCTCGCGGCGAAACAGGTGCGACAGATGCCGCAACGCGGCCGCTGGTGACGCCACAAAACTTCTGAAGCGCGCCGTATCGCTGCCGAAGCAGCCCCACAGCAATCTGAACAGCAGCAACGCCAGTAGCGCTTCGCCGGCCCGCACATGCCAATCGATCAGGTTCAGCTTTAACGTCGCATAAGCGGCCGCGACCAGCGCCACCATCAACCAGTGAAACAGGCGCGTCGGCGCATCCCACACGAGCACGCGGCGACGACCCGGTTGTCCCGGCGGCGAAACGGGTTCGTCAGCGTCCATGAAGTTGCGCCTCCTCAGTGAAGCGGCCAGCAGCGATAGCGATCCGGATGCAACAGCAAGCTAGAAGAGATACAGCCCCGCGACAAACACCACGCCCGAGAACAGCAGCGCCGTCACGCAATATCCCATGATGTCGCGCACACCAAGGCCGGCAATCGCCAGCGCGGGAAGTGCCCAGAACGGTTGCGCCATATTGGTCCAGGCCTCGCCATAGGCGATCGCCATTGCCGATTTGCCAAGGTCCGCATGCAGTGCTTGCGCGGCAGGCATGACGAAAGGCCCCTGCACCACCCAATGGCCGCCGCCGCTCGGCACGGCAAAATTGATCACCGCCGAACTGAGGAACGCAAGCAGCGGGAACGTGTGCACGTTGGCGATCTCGACAAACCATGTGGTGATAATGCCGGCCAGTCCCGAATGATCCATCAGCGCCTGAATCCCGGCGTAAAACGGAAACTGGATCATGATCGCGGAAGCCCCCTTCGCTGCCGCGCCCACAGCGCGCGCATACGCCATCGGCGTCTTGTGCAGCACCATGCCGGCGGCGAGGAACACCAGGTTCACGGTATCGATGTCAAGCGTAAACCCCTTCTGCACCGTACGCACCACCAGATACACCGCGCATATCAGCGCAACCAGTAGCGCCAGTAAACGGCTTTCCTCGAGCCGTTCGGCGAGCGTCGCGTCAGGCGGGAGCTTACGCTCGACGGATGGCGGGTCCTCGAGCAAGGCCGGGTCCACTGCCACGACATCCTCGGGTTTGGGCATCATCAAGCGTGCAAGGATCGGCAGCAGCAGGATCAGACCAAACGTGATGAAGGCGTTATAGCCGGTGAAAATCGTGTGCGAGACGGGAATCAGTCCAATGGTCTTTTCCATCGGATTACCCTTCGTGGCCGCAACAAGCGGCACTGACCCGGACAGCCCGCCGTGCCACGTGAGGAAGCCCATATACGCGGACGCCACCAGCAAACGATAGTCGGTGCCCTTCACGCGCCGCGCCACTTCGCGCGCCAGCATCGCGCCGAGCACGAGGCCGAAGCCCCAGTTGATGGCACATGCAATCGCGCCGCAAAACGCCACCAGCATGACGCCTTGAGCAGGCGTGCGGGCCGAACTTGCCAAAGCGATCAACAACCGTTTCACCGGCCCTGAACTGGCGAGCGCATGACCGGTCACCAGAATCATTGCCATCTGCATCGAGAAGGCCAGCAGGTTCCAGAAACCGCCGCCCCACATCGTCACCAGTTCCGCCGGCGCTTTCGGCGTCAAACTGAAGGCCAGCACGAACGTTGCAATCGTCAGGAAAATCGCAAAGATCAGCGGGTCAGGCAATACGCGATGCACCACCTGAGTAAAAAAGCGCGAGATACGCTGAATCAACTGTCTACTCCTCGTCACCAATGATATTTTTAGCGGGCGGTTTAAATCTTGCGCCGGATTGCGTTGGCCGCGTCCTTTCCGCCTACTTCCCGGCCGGGATTCTTGCATGAAATGAGGGGTTTTGCTGCGACGCAGGCACGCGTCCTGCGTCGCCACGTATCTACATAGGAGATTGCCTGATTATGGAATATCGTCAACTTGGCCGTTCCGGCCTCAAGGTGTCGACCGTCACGCTCGGCACGATGACAATGGGTGGCAAAGGGAAATTTGCGAGTGTCGGTGAAGTGGGCCTCGAGGAGGCGCGCCGGCAGATCGATATGTGCCTCGAAGCCGGCGTCAACCTGATCGACACGGCGGATGTCTATTCGAATGGCGCGTCGGAAGAGATTGTTGGCGCGGCGCTCGGCGGCAAGCGCAAAGGCGGCGTGCTGATCGCCACCAAGGCGCGCTTTCCAATGGGCGATGGCCCGAACGATCGCGGCCTGTCGCGGCATCATCTGATCGAAGCGTGCGAGGCGAGCCTTCGGCGTCTCAAGACAGATGTGATCGACCTCTACCAGGTGCACGAGTGGGACGGCCTCACGCCGCTCGAGGAGACGCTCGAAGCGCTCGATATGCTGGTGCGGCACGGCAAGGTCCGCTACGTCGGCTGCTCGAACTACTCGGGCTGGCATCTGATGAAGGCACTGCACGTGAGCGAACGGGACCGTCTGCCGCGCTTCGTGAGCCAGCAGATCCACTACACGCTCGAGGCACGCGAAGCGGAATACGAACTTGCACCGCTTTCGCTCGATCAGGGGCTCGGCATTCTGGTGTGGAGTCCGCTGGCCGGCGGTCTGCTGTCGGGCAAGCATCGTCGCGACACGACGCCGGAAGGCACGCGCCAGCTCGCGGGCTGGACCGAACCGCCGATCCGCGATCAGGACCGCCTCTGGAACATCGTCGACGCGCTAGTCGAGACTGCCGGCGAGCTCAATATCTCCGCCGCGCAGGTCGCGCTGGCGTGGACACTGGGACGCCCGGCGGTCGCTTCGGTGATCATTGGTGGGCGCAACGAGAAGCAACTGCGCGACAACCTCGGTGCGGCCGAGGTCAAGCTGAGCGACGCGCAGCGCGAGCGGCTCGACCAGGTTAGCGCCCCTCCTCTGCTCTACCCCTACTGGCATCAGCTGCAGACCGCGAGCGACCGCCTTGGCACGGCCGATCTATCGCTGCTGGGGCCGCATCTGAAGAAGAAGGCGTAGGCACACTGCCGCCGGAGCCACACGTAAAGCAAAAGCCGGCCGTCAGCTCTCGTTGACGACCGGCTTTTTATACTGCCTTGTTTGCGCTATCCGCGCACCCTGCTCAGAACTTGTGGCGCAGACCGACGCTGACCAGTTCCTGGGTGTTGGTGCCGCCGTAGCCGTACGAGCCCACAGAAGCCTGTGCGGCCACGATACCCGTACCGGCGGTGTCAAGCGTATCGCCGCTGGCGTGCTGCCATGCGCCCACCAGATACACATCGGTGCGCTTCGACAGGTTGTAGTCCGCGCCCACCGAAACCTGGTGGTACGTGGCAGCCGTTTCGCCGCTCGACTTCGTATAGCTGTAGCCCACGCCCACCAGGAGCGCCGGCGTAGCCTGATAGTTCAGGAAGCCCTGTCCGGTGTTGAACTTCTCCGTCGAGGCGAACGCCGATTGTCCATCTGCCTTGTACTGCGAGTTGCTGTAGGCGCCGCCGAATGTGAACGGACCGGCCACATACTGCACTGCGACGCGCCCAATATTGATGGACTTGGCGCTCTGCAGGCCAAGGTTGATCAGCGAGCCATCGAAGGTGCCGTCAGAGGTGCTGGACCAGCCCGACCCGGTGGCTGTCGAGGCGCGCACGAGACCATCCGTCGTCTCGTTGTCGGCAACGAAGTAACCCGCGGCCACCGAGAGCGGACCGTTAGCATACGTCGCTGCTGCCGACCAGGTCTGTCCCGAACCCGTCTGCCCAGCCACGCCGCCAAGCGCATACATGCCTTCGACCTGGAAGCCCGCGAACACCGGTGACACGTACTTGATGGCGTTATTGGTACGCGAGCTGTTGTCGTAGTTGTCGACGTCACCTGCCGTAGCGAACGCGCTGCCGAAATAGTTGTCTTCCGTGATGCCCTGCACCATATCGACGAGCGGATCGTACTGGCGACCCAGCGTGAACGTGCCGTACTGGTCTGCGCTCAAACCGACAAATGCCTGACGGCCAAACAGGCGGCCGCCCTGTGCGAGGCCGCCCGTGCTCGGGTTAAAGCCGTTTTCCAACTGGAAGATGGCCTTCAGACCGCCGCCCAGATCTTCCGTGCCTTTCAGGCCCCAGCGGGTGCCGGACAGGTCGCCATTGCTGGCGTTGCCAACCGACCATTGGTTCTGGCCAGCTGCATTCGCGTTATGGACGAAAGTAACGGCGGTATCGATCGTGCCATAAAGCGTTACGCTGCTTTGTGCATGGGCCGCACCAGCAGCGCCCAGCAGTGCGAGAGAGAGCGTGGACAGCGTAATTCTTTTCATCATTTCTCCGTGCAGATGAACGATTGGTTATTGCGAAAAGGACAATAACGCGCCGGACTCTTCCGGGACACTGAAAAAAATTTCTGTCGTAAAAAGTCTACAAGGCGTGAAATCCTTATCCCATAAGGTTTTGCCGGACTATTGCTGGAGGGGAAATACTCATTTGATGCAAAGGATGGTATTGATTCATAGTTAACAGAAATGCAATAGACTTTCTGTTAATTGGCTTATTCCTTCATTTCCAGACAAGAAAGCAAGCTGAAATGTTCAGGTGATTTAAAAATATCGCCTCAATTAGCCGCTTAATCCATTTTTCAGAACGCATTTGCCAGGTTTTTTACGAATCCATTTTCAGGCTTTAAAACTCACTCCGCCGCATTCTGCGAACGCCGGTAATGAATATGCGCCGGGACCTGCAGCGAATCGGGATGCGCATTGCCTTCCAGCATCGAAAACACGCAGCGCAAGCTGTGCTCGGCGAGTTGCCGGCTGTCCTGCACGATGGCGTCGATGGCGAGCGGCAGGCAGTCGAGGAGCGGATGGTCGTCGAACGACATCAGCCGGCCCGGTGCCTGCGCCAGCTTATGCGCCTCGCTCATGAACGACAGCACGCCCTCGAGCAGGGTAATCGAGCCGGCGAACAGCGCCTGCGGATAGCGCCCGTGGGTCGCGAACCAGGCCTGCATCAGCGCACGGCCGGATTCGCGCTGGAAGTCGCGCTGGTGGACCCAGTCGGGCTGCTCGGCGAAGCCATGCGCCGCCAGCGCCTGACGGTAACCGGCGAGCCGGTCGCAGCTCGCCGACAGTTCCGCCTGGCCGCCGAAGTACACCACTTCGCTCGCACCCTGCTTCAGCGCGTCGCCGACCAGCGTCGCGACGATTTCGGTCGCATCGGTCACGACATACGGAATTTCGCTCTGCTCGACCCGGCGATCGGCGAACACGAGCGGAAGGCGCTTCACCCACTTCTGGTAGCGCTCCGGATCGGCGGTACACGGCACGACCACGAGCCCGTCCACCTGATGCGAAACCAGGTGCGCAATCCCTTCGGTCTCGCGCACCGGATCTTCGTCGCTGGTCACCACCACCAGTTGATAGCTGTATTGCTCGCGGCAGCGCCATTCCATCGCCTGAGCCAGCGCGGAGTGCACGGAGTTGGTGAGGTCGGGGATCACGAGGCCAATCGTGTTGCTGCGACGCGAGCGTAGCGCGCGCGCCGACTTCGACGGCGTGAAATTATGCTCTTTGGCGACCTGAAGCACGCGCTCGACGGTAGCCGCGGAGATGCGATAGCGCTCGGCATAGCCGTTGAGCACCATGCTCGCGGTTGTGCGGGACACGTTCGCCAGACGGGCGATGTCGTCAATGGTCAGACGCTCGAACTGGGACACGCGGGCTTCCTCGCGGCAGGGTGTTGACGACGTTGATATCCGTGCCGGATGGTACTACGGGGACGCGCCGGTGAAAACGTACTCCCTGATCTGGACAGTCGAGAGGTTAACGCAGGGACAGCCGCGCAGTCGACTGCGAGATCGATTGCACAGCTAACTGCTTCGCTGCTCGAGACGCTGGTCGAGGCGCTGTTTGAGCCGCTGCGGCACCAGTACCGGCAAACGCAACAGAAAGCCGCAGAAGAGCCGCAGGTGCATCCACGACAGCAGCAGGTTGTCGCGCAGATAGTTGAAGTGCGATACGCCACCTTCGTCGGCGCGGAAATAGCGCACCGGTGCTTCGATCCTGATGGGCCGAACGCCCTCCCAGCACAGACGCACCGCTGCTTCCGGATCGAAGTCGAAGCGCCGCATCCATACATGGCGGCTCATCACCTCACGCAACGGCTCGACCGGGTACACGCGAAAACCGAAGAGCGAATCGCCGATGCCCGACCACAAGGTTTCGAGGTTGGCGCAGCCATTGGACAGACGCCGCCAATATACGCGCAACCAGGGCGCTTTCGAATCGAACTTCGGCAAGCCCAGCACCATGGCGCCGGGCTGCGCCTGCGAGGTGGCCATGAAGCGCGCAATCAGATCGGCCGGGTGCTGGCCATCGGAGTCCATCGTGAGGACATGCGTGAAACCGAGGCTGGAGGCTTGCGCAAGTCCGATCAGCACGGCCGCCCCTTTGCCCTGATTGCGCGGCAGCACGATCACGCGCAAGCCCTCGTCGTGTTCGGCCATCGCCTGCAAGCGTTGGGCGCTGTCGTCCGTGCTGCCGTCGACGATCACCCACACAGGGTTCCAGTTCTCGCGCGCGCTGCGCACGGTCTCATAGACCTTTTCGCCGGGGTTGTAGCTCGGAATCATGACCACGTGGGTCGACGATGGGCGGGGTGTGCGCATGGGAAACCGCAGGTTGGGCGCGACTAGCGGATGCGATGGGCCGCCACGTACGCAGCGAGCGAGCCGAGCGACGCGAAGATTTTCTCGTTGTCCGGGTTGTCCGAACGCAGTTCGAAGCCGTACTTCTTCGAAATCAGCAGCGCGATTTCGAGGATATCGATCGAGTCGAGTCCGAACCCTTCGCCGTATAGCAGGGTGTCGGCCGTCACCGTGTCGAGTTGCACGTCTTCGAGATTCAGTTCGCCGACGATCATCGCGGCCAGCTCTTCTTCCAGTTTATTCATTGCGTTTGTATGCCGGAGATCAATGCCAATGGAAGGGGCGTGGAACAGCCAGTATCGGGTCCCTGCGCCGCTCCTCCTGGCTGGCGCATGGGTAGGCCCTCTAGCCCCATCGCAGCGGCGATCTGCCCGCTGTTTTCGAGTTTGTAAAGTCTGGGGCGATTCTAGACGAAGCCATCCCAGGTCGTATACGGGCAAAGGGTTACACGACGTTTTGATCCGGCGTGCGTCTTATGTAAGGCCGTGAAAGGCAAAACCCGCCGCGGACCTCGCCGGGGACGGACGGTACGCTAGAATTGCGCCCGCTGCGCGCGCGGGTCGGGGTCACACAAACAGTTACAAAAGCGGGTGCGAACCCCGTGCGCGCGGACGGGTCTTTAACAGGTCCCTAGCGGGAACAAAAAATGCGTGATGACCGGTATGCCGATGACAAGCGGCAGACCATTCATGTGATGAAAGAACCGGCCAGACGTCGTGCAAGGCAGCGGGCGAACTGGCGTTAAAAATATCCCACCTATGCAGCAAATTGTCCTTATTCCTGACTGGTATCGCGGGGCGAGCGCGCCGACGGCTCGTCAAGGGAGGTCGTCGTGGCTCAGCTAAAGCGTATCGTGAGCGGCGCAGCGACGGTTGGTGTAATCGCGGCATGCGAGCTGGGCACGCACTACGCGGCTAGCACGCCCGGTGCGCAGGGCTTTGGTCTTGCCGTCGTGCTCGCGCCGCTTCTGTTGCTGACGTTGGCCGCCGCGGCCCGCTCGGCGCAGCGCGCCTGGTTGCTGCCGGGCTGGGTCTGCGGCTGCGTGGCGTTGTGGTTTGCGCGCGCGCCACTCGTGCGTCACTTCGAATGGGGCGCCTATTTCGAGCACCTTGCCGTCACCCTTATCATGGCGTTCGCATTTGGGCGCACGCTCGCGGCCGGCCAACGCCCCCTGTGCAGCCAGTTTGCCGCGCTGGTGCACGGCAAACTGACGCCGGCCATTGCTCATTACACGCGCCGGATCACGGTTGCGTGGACCGCGTTCTTCCTGAGCATCGCGGCCCTCTCGACACTGCTGTTTGTCGCGGCACCGGTGGTGGTGTGGTCAACCTTCGCCAACTACATGACGCTGCCGTTGGTGGCCGCCATGTTCGTAGCGGAACATGCATGGCGGCGCGTCGCGTTGCCGAACGTGCAGCGCCCGAGCATGGTCGCCACGGCGCGCGCCTACCGGCATACGATGCACGGCCGGGCCGGACGTGCGCAATGAATCCGGTTCAACCTCCGCGCAGCCCTGAATGGGCGTAGCGCGGAGCCACGGTAACTGCCCTGACTGACGTTATGCCGAGCTTTCCTTTGTTGTTCCACTCGTCGTCTGCAGAGACGATTGCCTGGCGCGACGGCACGCCGGTCTCCGTACGCGAGTTTCTCGCCGACGTAGCGAACCTCGCGAAGACACTGCCGGCCGGTGGCCATGTGTTCAACATGTGTACGGACCGCTATCGTTTCGCGGTCGGCCTGTGCGCGACCCTGGTGGCGGGCAAGATCAGTCTGCTGCCTTCCGCGCATACGCCGGAAGCGGTGCGCCAGCTGGCGTCGTTTGCGCCGGATACGTTTTGCCTGCACGATGCCGCCGACTGCGCCGTCGAATTGCCGCGCTTTCGGTTTCCTTTGCTGGGTGCTGCTGCGCAGTCCTGTGAGTCTTGCGGCGAGGATTTTTCTGCTGATGTTGCGCACTCCGCTGCCCTCTTCCCCACTGCTGCAGAAACCGTCGTGCCGCAGATCGACGCGACCCGTGTCATGGCTTATCTGTTCACCTCAGGTTCGACCGGTGTGCCGGTCCCGCATGGCAAAACATGGGGTAGCCTGGTGCAGTGCCTGCGCACTTCGGCGGCCCGTCTTGGCCTGTTCGGGATGGGTGCCTGCACGCTGGTCGGCACGGTGCCGCCGCAGCACATGTACGGGTTCGAAACCACCGTACTGCTGGCGTTGATCGGCGGCTTCGCGTTCAGTAACCGCCAGCCGTTCTATCCGGGCGATGTCGCCGCTGAGCTTGCAGGTGTTCCGCAGCCGCGGGTGCTGCTCACTTCGCCGGTTCACCTGCGTGCTCTCGTGATGTCCGAGCAGGCGATGCCACCAGTCTCGCTGATGTTGTCTGCGACTGCGCCTCTCACACAGGATCTCGCGAGTGCCGCCGAGGCGCATTTCGGCGCACCGTTGCTCGAAATTTACGGCAGTACCGAAAGCGGCCAGATCGCCACGCGCCGGACCGCGCAGAGTGCTGCGTGGGAGCTCTATCCCCACATTCGTCTCGAGACGCGGCGTAACGAGGATCCCTCCAGCGCGACGGGCGAAGCCGAACACGAACACGCAGACGACGCCACGGCCTGGGCGTCTGGCGGGCACCTCGAAGCGCCGCTGCCGCTGGGCGACGCAATCGAACTGCTCGACGCCAGCCATTTTCTGCTGCATGGCCGCAAGGGCGATCTCATCAATATCGCCGGCAAGCGGACCTCGCTTGGCTATTTGAATCATCAGTTGGACGAAATACCTGGCGTGGCAGACGGTGTGTTCTTCATGCCGGACGAACCTGCTGCTGCGTCTGTGGGTATCGCGGACACTTCGGGCGTCATCGGCGCAGAGCGCGGCGAGCGGGTGACGCGTCTGATTGCGTTTGTTGTCGCGCCCGGCCTTACGCCCGCCGATCTCCAACGTGCGCTGCGCGAACGCATCGACGCCGCGTTCATGCCGCGCCCGCTGTGCTTCGTGGATGCGTTGCCGCGCAACGCTACGGGCAAGCTGCCGCGTGACGTGCTGACGGCGCTGGCAGCCCAACAGGCTCAATCGACGCAACAGGCTCAATCAACGCAACAGATGCAACAGATGCAACAGACGCAACAGAACCAGAAGATGCAACAGACTCAGCACATGCAACCGGCGGTCGCGCCGTCCGCAAGCCCGGCCACCGCCGCGATCTACTTCACCATCGCCCCCGACCACCCTGCCCTTGCTGGACACTTCCCTGGCCAACCGATTGTTCCCGGCGTAGTGCTGCTCGATCACGCCATCAGCGCTATCGGCACCGCGCTTAACCGGTCGCTCGATGCCTGCCGCCTGCGTTCCGCCAAATTCCCAAGTCCGGCTAAACCGGGCACGCAGTTCGATCTGAGCTTCGAGATCACGGCGAGCGGCGCGATCCGCTTCACTGTCAACGCCGGAACCCGCGTCGTGGCGAGCGGCCTGCTAGCTGGCGCAGAGCCTGCAGCCTCCGCGACCCCAGCCGCTCCAGCAACCGAGGCGGTGTGCTCATGAAACGCCCCGCCTGGACCCAACGCAAGGAGCGCAGCAACATCCCGCTGATGCGCTTCATGACATGGCTGTCGCTACGCCTCGGCCGGCGCGTAAGCCGTATCGTGCTCTCGCCTGCCAGCGCCTATTTCATGCTGTTTTCCCCGGCCGCATGCAAAGCCTCGCGCGCTTATCTCACGCGAGCCCTCGGACGGCCCGCGACATGGCTCGACGTCTGGCGGCACCTGATCGTGTTCGGTGCGACCATCCACGACCGCATCTATCTGCTCAACGATCGCTTTGACCTGTTCGACCTGCGCGTGCACGGCCGGGAAGTCATGCGCGACACGCTGGCCGAAGGACACGGCGCATTCCTGATGGGTGCGCATCTGGGCAGCTTCGAAGTCATGCGGGCGCTCGGGCGCACGCAGCCGAATCTGCGGGTCGCCATCACGATGTATGAGGACAACGCGCGCCGAACTAGCAAGATCCTCGCGTCCATCAACCCGGCGGCAAAGCAGGACGTGATCGGCCTGGGACAGGTGGATTCGATGCTGAAGGTGCGTGAGTATCTCGACACCGGCAGCATGATCGGCATTCTCGCCGACCGCACCATACTTGGGGACACCCGCGATTCAGTGCGCCGGGTCGATTTTCTCGGCGCGCCCGCGGCGTTTCCGCTCGGGCCGCTGCATATGGCGGCCATGCTCAGACGCCCGGTGATCTTCATGACCGGGCTGTATCGCGGCGGCAA
>Ga0302232_10001900_pt1 | contig 14388 bp, 7 predicted proteins | sample II_Palsa_N2_3_FD_193575 | JGI IMG/M metagenome (GOLD analysis project Ga0302232, IMG submission 193575) | Peat permafrost microbial communities from Stordalen Mire near Abisko, Sweden - II_Palsa_N2_3 | ecosystem: Environmental > Terrestrial > Soil > Palsa > Peat permafrost | place: Sweden...
TTGCGGCGCAAACGGCCTTCGATATTGAGCATGCAGCCGAGGTCGCCCAGCACCACCGTGTCCGCGCCGCTCGCGCCGATATTCGCGCATTTTTCATCGACGATCGCGGTCGAGATATCGCCATACTTGACCGCGAACGTGCCGCCGAAGCCGCAGCAGTGCTCGCAATCCTTCATCTCGGCGACCGTCACACCAACCTGCGCCAGCAACGAGCGTGGTTGCGTCTTGACGCCCAGTTCGCGCAGCCCCGAACACGCATCGTGATAGGTCACCGGTCCCGCGAATTCGCCCGGCGGCAACTGCACCTTGGCGACGTTGACGAGGAAATCGGTCAGCTCGTACACCTTCGGGCGCAAGCGGCCGAAGCGAATCATCATTTCCGGATCGTCGCCGAACAGATCGCCGTAATGCACGCGGATCATGCCGCCGCACGAACCAGACGGCACCACGATGTAATCGAACTGCTCGAACTCCCGCAGCGTTTTCTGAGCCAGATCGCGCGCCAGACGCCGGTCGCCGGAATTGTAGGCGGGCTGCCCGCAGCAGGTTTGCGCTGGCGGCACCATCACCTCGAAGCCGGCGCCCTCGATCAGCTTGATCACCGAGAACCCGATCTCGGGACGCATCAGGTCAATCAGACAGGTGACGAACAAACCGACTCGCATAGGCGCTCCTTCGGGAAAACGTCCCTGATTATCCGCTGTTTATCGAGCAATACCAACGCCAAAACCGGCTAAGACGCCAGGCGGCGAACAGTCGCCGCGGATTCGAAGGTAGCCTCGAACGGCGTTCGCTTTTTTCACAATACGATATACAATCAATTCTCCGCTGTTTGACGCGTCAACCGATTTCTCCCCATGAGCGATACGAACCCGGATCACAAGACTTCGATCCAGGTGATCGAGCGCATGATGCGCCTGCTGGATGCCCTGGCTGCGCATACCGACCCGGTCAGCCTGAAGGAACTCGCGCTAGGCACTGAGCTCCATCCCTCCACCGCGCACCGCATCCTCAACGACATGGTGACGTGCCGTCTCGTCGACCGTTCGGATCCGGGCACCTACCGCCTCGGCATGCGCCTGCTGGAGCTGGGCAATCTGGTCAAGGCACGCCTGTCGGTCCGCGACGCTGCGTTGACACCAATGCGCGAACTGCACCGCCTGACCGGGCAAACGGTGAATCTCTCGGTGCGTCAGGGTGATGAGATCGTCTATATCGAGCGGGCCTATTCCGAGCGTTCCGGCATGCAGGTGGTACGTGCCATTGGGGGACGGGCGCCGTTGCATCTGACTTCGGTAGGCAAGCTGTTCCTCGCGGCAGACGAATCCACCCGCGTGCGCGCCTACGCGACACGCACGGGCCTTTCGGGACACACCCAGAACAGCATTACCGATCTCGCCAAACTCGAACGCGAACTGTTGCACGTACGCCAGCATGCCTGCGCACGCGATAACGAAGAGCTGGAACTCGGCGTGCGTTGCATCGCGGCGGGTATCTATGACGATACCCGCAAGCTGGTCGCCGGCCTGTCGCTGTCCGCACCGGCCGATCGCCTGCAGGACTCATGGCTCGGGCAGTTGAGCAAGACGGCGCTGGTGATCTCCGCCTCGCTCGGATATCAGCCGGAGACACCGCCCACCAGTGCGCATCATCAGCATGCCTGATTAACTAAGGCGCGTGGCCTGGCGGCTACGAATGGATGCGCTATATGCAAAAAGCCCCGCAAATTGCGGGGCTTTTTGTTTGCGCTGCCTTACTGCCCTAGGCAGATACCGGGTGCCACGCCGAAGCAGCAACCGTCATGCGCGGCGTCAGGCTCAGGTACCCGCGCCACCAGCGTCGGCACTGGTGATGTGCTGCTCACCACCGTTGTCGAGCCAGTTACGCAGACGCGTCGCATCGGCGAAGCGCGTGTACTTGCCCGACGAATCGAGCAGCACCACGATCATCGGACGGCCGTGAATGGTGGTCTGCATCACCATGCACTCACCCGCTTCGTTGATGAAGCCGGTCTTCTGCAGACCGATATCCCACGTCGGGTTGCGCACCAGCGCGTTCGTGCTGTTATACGCGATCGAACGCTTGCCCGTGTACACCTCGTAGCTGCGATCCGTTGAGAACTCGCGGATCATCGGATACTGATAAGCCGCGTTGACCATCTTCACCAGGTCGCGCGCGCTCGACACGTTTTCGCTCGTCAGGCCCGACGGGCTTTCGAAGTGCGTATCGGTCATGCCGAGTTGCTTGGCCTTCGCGTTCATCGCCGCGAGAAAGGCCGGACGGCCGCCCGGGAAGTAACGCGACAGCGCCGCGGCCGCGCGGTTTTCCGAAGCCATCAGCGCAATGTGCAGCATGTCTTCACGCGAAAGCACCGAGCCGACCGCGAGACGCGAGCCGGTGTTCTTGATGTAATCGCGATCTTCGTCCGTGACTTCGATCTGCTCGGTCAGCGGCGCCTTCGAGTCGAGCACCACCATGGACGTCATCAGCTTGGTGATCGAAGCGATCGGCACCACGGCGCGCGAGTTCTTGTCGAACAGCGACTCGCCAGTGTTTTGATCTACCACATAGGCGACGCTCGAGCGCAAGGCCAGTGCATCAGGCGTGTCGTGCAGGCCGAACGCCTCGCCGACCGTCGGCTGACGCGGTTCGAACGCGACCTGACGGACCACCGAGTGACGGCGGCCGTTCATCGTGTACGAAACACGATGGCGGCGGCTTTCCACGCGCGGTGCGTCGTCGTCCGCCGCTGCAACCTTCGCGGCTTTGGAAGACTTCGCGGCGACGGCGGAACCTTTACGGGCCGACTTCGCAGTTTTGAGGGTTTTCTTGCCGGATTTGGCAGGGGCTGTAGCGGCGTTAGCCGCTGTGGCCGCGAAAGCGTCGACAGGCGCAGCAAACGCGACTGCGATGACCGCCGAGGCGGCCACCGACATAGCGGTGCTGATGGCCAGGCCATGGATCACTTTTAGCGACGAAAACATGTCGGTTTTCATTGGTGTTCTGTCAGGGGCGGCTGGAGTTTTACGCAAGTGTAGTAAAACCACGAAAAATTAGCAATATTAAGCACTTATCGGCACTCCTTAAACCGGCTTGTAAGATCCGATTGCAGAAAAGCTATAAGCTTTGCGCACTCAATCGAAAAAAACGATCAAGTCCACGGATGTTTGTCGGGGCCGTTATGCGCTCGTTTCGAGCGATGCTCACAGCATAACGGCAATTTAAAGACAACCTTGATCAGGGGAAATACGGTCGGTTCGTGCGCTGCAAAACGCCGCTAGCCGGTGTCCCGTGGGCGTTCCTCAAAGCACCAGCCGATGTACCGACCAGCAGGAAGTTAAGCATCTGCTGCGTATCGGGCCATCGCGCATTCGACCGAGATGCTGGATTAACGTTCCGTGACAGATTCCGGTTTACATCGATTGTTGTTTTGCCGCCTCTTGCATCAAAAAAATTTCCCGTGCCCTGCCCCACTCAGGCGCCCGGAGCAGCGTCTTTTCGTCCACTCGCGCAGCAAAAGCTACCGCTGCAACACGCACCAGCACTGTGCAGCGGTCAATCCGACATGTCTCGTGCATATGTCATATGTGCTTCATAACGCATTGTTTTGTCGAGATATTCTCGATATTGTGCGACGCACAAAAATAGCTTGACATTCGCTGCCACCATCCTAAAATGAGACCTATTGCTGCGATGCACCATGAATCGTAGCGTGATGTGTGATTCAGGTTTCGATGTACCGGATTTACCGTTAACCCAATACGGCCCGCATCAGACGGACCGTCATCCAGGAGCGTAAACATGTCTCTGCTGACCCCCGAGCAAATCGCCGCAGCCCAGAAAGCAAACCTTGAAACCCTCTTCGGCCTGACGACCAAGGCATTCGAAGGCGTGGAAAAGCTGGTTGAGCTGAACCTGCAAGTCGTGAAGTCGACGCTCGCGGAAAGCCAGGAAAATGCGCAACGTGCTCTGTCGGTGAAGGATGCGCAGGAATTTTTCGCGCTGCAGGCTGGCCTCACGCAGCCGCTGTCGGAAAAGGCGCTGTCGTATGGCCGTCACGTGTATGAAATCGTGTCCGCTACGCAAACCGAATTCGCCCGTGTTGCCGAAGCACAGTACGAAGAGCAGAACCGCAAGATGCAATCGCTGGTCGAGAACGTGGCCAAGAACGCACCGGCTGGTTCGGAAACCGCTGTCGCCGTGATCAAGTCGGCTATCACCGCCGCCAACACGACGTACGAAACGGTTCACAAGGCAACCAAGCAAGCTGTGGAAATCGCTGAAAGCAACTTCAATGCAGCCGCCACGGCAGCGTCGAAGGCCGCTTCGCAAGCCGCCGCTCAAGCTTCGCGCTCAACCAAGAAAGCTGTCTAAGCTTCAGCTTAGGCTTCAGTCGGGTGAGACCTGGCGAGCAATCAATTGCTCGCTGGGCTCACCTGAAGCGTGAACAGCATCAGCCTCTCGCGTTTCAACACGCGCCAACCGGTTCGACGGCCGGCGGGCGCTTATCGTAGCAACAGCGTCGTGCAGGCTCGCGTGTTATGCGTGCGCCGCCTGGCCTAACGCTCCGATACGTTGAACAGCGTATCGTTTGCCCGGCGAAGGCCGGGATTTTTTTGCCCCGACTGCGGCTAGCCTCGCACACGGGGTGGACAAACGAAGCGAGTGACACACAAGCGTGGCGAATGCCCTGCCCCGCTGAAAACAAAACGGCGCGCCCTTTGCGGGGCGCGCCGTTTTGTTTGTGTCGCTGACTTTCGCGGCTGACGTCCTCGGTTCGTCGCTGCGGCTAACTACAGAAACCCGCCCCCACGCGAACCGTGCATCAATCGGCAACGCCGCGCTCGCCAACGAGCGCAAGCGTCCCCTTACCGCCTTACTTCTTTTTCTGCGGCGGCAGATCGGTACAGACGCCTTCATACAGCTCGGCGGCCATGCCGACCGATTCGCCGAGCGTCGGGTGCGGATGGATGGTCTTGCCGATATCGGTTGCGTCGGCACCCATTTCGACCGCGAGACAGACTTCGCTGATCAGGTCACCGGCATTCAGACCGACAATCCCACCGCCGATGACGCGATGCGTTACTTCATCGAAGATGAGCTTGGTGAAGCCCTCATCGCGACCATTGGCGATAGCGCGACCCGAAGCGGCCCACGGGAACACTGCCTTGCCGTACTTGATGCCTTCGGCCTTGCACTGATCTTCCGTCTTGCCGGCCCAGGCCACTTCCGGATCGGTGTAAGCCACGGACGGAATCTGCAGCGCGTCGAAGTACGCCTTTTCGCCGTGTGCAACTTCAGCGGCGACGTGGCCCTCATGCACAGCCTTGTGCGCGAGCATCGGCTGACCGACGATATCGCCGATCGCGAAGATGTGCGGCACGTTGGTGCGCATCTGCTTATCGACGTCGATGAAGCCACGATCCGTCACAGCAACGCCGGCCTTGTCGGCACCGATCTTCTTGCCGTTCGGGCTACGGCCCACGGCAACCAGCACGAGATCGTAGCGCTGCGGTTCAGCCGGAGCCTTCTCGCCTTCGAAGGTTACGTAGATGCCATCGTCCTTGGCTTCAGCGGCGGTGGTCTTGGTCTTCAGCATGACGTTAGCGAAACGCTTGCTGTTGTACTTTTCCCAGACCTTGACGAGATCGCGATCGGCGCCGGCCATGAGACCGTCGAGCATTTCGACGACATCGATTTTCGCGCCGAGCGTGGAGTACACCGTGGCCATTTCCAGACCGATGATGCCACCACCGATGACGAGCATGCGCTGGGGAATCTGACGCAACTCGAGCGCACCGGTCGAATCGACCACACGGGGATCTTCCGGAATGAACGGCAGCTTGACCGCTTCAGAGCCGGCAGCAATGATGGCCTGCTTGAACTTGACGACCTTCTTGCCACCTTCGGTGACGACTTCCATGTGATGCGGATCGACGAACGTCCCGGTACCCGTAACGACTTCGACTTTCCGCATCTTGGCCATACCAGCGAGACCACCGGTCAACTTCTTGACGACGCCGGACTTGAAGTCACGGAGCTTGTCGAGATCGATCTGCGGCTTACCGAACGTGATGCCGTGTCCACCGAGCGCCTCGGCCTCATCGATGACAAGAGCGGTGTGCAGCAGCGCCTTGGACGGAATACAACCCACATTCAGACAGACGCCGCCGAGCGTGGAATAGCGCTCGACGAGCACGGTCTTCATGCCCAGATCGGCCGAACGGAACGCAGCGGAGTAGCCACCAGGACCTGAACCGAGCACGACCATATCGCATTCGATATCGGCGTTGCCGGAGAAGCTACCCGCTTGAGGAGCAGCGGCCGGTTGCTTGGGAGCGGCAGCAGGCGCCGGAGCGGGCGCCGCCTGAGGTTTAGCTTCCGCTTGCGCGGGCGCTTTCTCGGGTTCTTTGGCAGCCTTAGCGGGGGCGGCTTCAGCGGACGATTCGACGACGGCGATGACGGTTCCCTGGGAGACCTTATCACCGGTTTTGACGCGAACTTCCTTGACGGTGCCGGCGGTATCGCTGGGCACTTCGATGGAAGCCTTATCCGACTCGAGCGTCAGGAGAGCTTGTTCGTTCTCGATGACGTCGCCCGGCTTGATATTGACTTCGATGACATCGACATCTTTGAAATCACCGATGTCCGGCACCTTCACTTCGACGAGACTCATAGTGTCCCCTTCTCTTATTGATAGTGTTGATGAGGGAGCGCGAACCAAAACTTAAAGCAGCCTAAAAGCTAGCAGCGCGTTGGACAGAAGCATCCTTTGCCGTCCGCCCAAGGACGCGCCTTTCTTTTGCCTACTTTTCTTTGGAAGACGACCCGAAGGTAGTCCCTGTGGGACAAAGAAAAGTAGGTGCTGCCCCGCACAGGGGCGACGCTAATAGACCGACATGAAAGCAAGTTCAACGAGGAACGTGGATGACCGCAATGAACCCACGTTCCTCAGCGCAAGCGTCAAATCAACACATCAAAGAATCACACGCCGAAAATCGGCAAGAATCGCACCCAGATACGCATTAAACCGAGCCGCTTCAGCGCCATCAATAACCCGATGGTCATACGACAGCGAAAGCGGCATGGTAAGCCGAGGCACGAACTGCTTCCCATCCCAAACCGGCTTCATAGCGCTACGGGAGAGACCAAGAATGGCAACCTCAGGCGCATTGATAATCGGCGTAAAGTGCGTCCCCCCAATCCCACCTAAGGAAGAGATAGAGAAGCACCCACCCTGCATCTGATCCGGTTTGAGCTTGCCCTCACGAGCAGCTTTGGACAACTCAGCCATCTCCTTAGCGATATCAACCAGCCCCTTCTTATCCGCATCGCGAATAACCGGCACCATCAGCCCATTCGGCGTATCGGCAGCAAACCCAACGTTGTAATACTGCTTGAACACGAGGTTATCGCCATCGAGGCTGGCATTGAACGTCGGAAACTTCTTCAAGGCCGACACAACCGCCTTGATCACAAACGCCAGCATCGTGAACTTCACACCGGCCTTCTCGTGTTCCTTGTTCAACTGCACGCGCAGCGCTTCGAGCTCGGTGATATCCGCTTCGTCGTTGTTAGTGACGTGCGGAATCATGACCCAGTTGCGATGCAGGTTCGCGCCGGAAATCTTCTTGATCCGCGAGAGCGGCTTCGGATCGACCGGACCGAACTTGGTGAAGTCGACCTTCGGCCATGGCAGCAGATTCAGCTCACCCCCGCCGCCAGCAGCAGGCGCAGCAGCAGCCGGAGCCGCACGCTGCCCCGTCATCACGCCCTTGATGAACGCGGTGACGTCATCCTGCGTAATGCGGCCCTTCGGACCCGTACCCTGCACGCGCGAAACATCCACGCCCAGTTCGCGCGCGAACTTGCGCACGGACGGCGAAGCATGACTCGCGTGACGCCCGCCCTCGCCGGCCGGAATCACCGGAGCCTGCGCGAGCGCGGACGGTGCCGCCGGTGCCGGGCTCGGTGTAGCAGGTGCGTCGGACGGCTTTTCAACCGCCTGCTTCGGCGCCGCAGCCGGTGCGGGAGCCGGAGCAGCCGCACCGCCTTCCGCTTCGATCACCACGATCACGGAGCCTTCCGAAACCGTATCGCCAATCTTGACCTTCAGTTCCTTGACGACGCCCGCGGCCGAGCTCGGCACGTCCATGGTCGCCTTATCGGATTCCAGCGTGACGAGCGACTGTTCCTTCTCGACCCGGTCGCCGACCTTCACCGCGATCTCGATCACGGGAATGTCCTTGTAGTCGCCGATATCCGGGACCTTCACTTCCTGCACGCCGCCACCGCTTGAAGCGGGTGCGGGTGCAGCAGCCGGTGCCGGTGCCGGAGCAGCAGCAGGCGCCGGAGCGGGAGCCGCAGCAGCACCATTCGCCTGCGACGCAGCCGGCTTCTCAGCCGCACCACCTTCGCCACCTTCCAGCACGACGATCAACGAGCCTTCCGACACGTTATCGCCCACCTTGACCTTCACTTCCTTGACGGTACCGGCAGCCGAACTCGGCACATCCATCGTCGCCTTATCGGATTCCAGCGTGACGAGCGACTGCTCTTTCTCGACGGTGTCACCCGCCTTCACCAGCACCTCGATCACAGGGATGTCCTTGTAATCGCCGATGTCCGGTACCTTCACTTCGATCGCTTGACTCATTGTGGGTGTCTCCTGGGCCGCGCACGCAGCCTGCCCCAGGTCGTCAGGAGCAGGCGCGCACGCCGTGGCACACGGGGAATGATGCCTTAGACGGTCATCGGGTTAGGTTTGGCGGGATCAAGGTTGTACTTCTTGAGCGCCTCTGCGACGACCTTGCGTTCGATCGTGCCTTCATCTGCCAGTGCATTCAACGCGGCAACCGTGACCCAGTAGCGGTCCACTTCGAAGAAGTGACGCAGCTTTTCACGCGTGTCCGAACGGCCGTAGCCATCCGTGCCCAGCACGACGAACTTCTGCGGCACGAACGCGCGAATCTGCTCGGTCAGCGCACGCACGTAGTCGGTCGATGCGATGACCGGACCTTGCGCGTCCTTCAGCAGCTTCTCGACGTGCGAGACCTTCTTCTCTTCGCTCGGGTGCAGCAGGTTCCAGCGCTGCACTTCGTGGCCTTCGCGGGCCAGTTCCGTGAAGCTCGGCACGCTCCAGAGGTCGGCAGCGACGCCCCAGTCGTTCTTCAACAGGTCGGCTGCAGCGATCACTTCATTGAAGATCGTGCCCGCACCCATCAGTTGAACGCGCGGCGTTTTCTTGTCGGCTTCGGCCTTCCTGAACGAGTACATGCCCTTGATGATGTCCGCGGCCACGCTGTCGCCCTGCGGAATCGCCGGGTGCTCGTAGTTCTCGTTCATCACCGTGACGTAGTAGTACACGTCTTCCTGATCCGCCACCATGCGGCGCAGACCGTCCTGCATGATGACGGCGAGTTCGTAACCGAACGTCGGGTCGTAGCTGATGCAGTTCGGCACCGAAGCTGCCCACAGCAGCGAGTGGCCGTCTTCGTGCTGCAGGCCTTCGCCGTTCAGCGTCGTGCGGCCGGCAGTGCCGCCCAGCAGGAAGCCGCGCGAACGCATGTCGCCCGCCGCCCACGCCAGATCGCCAATACGCTGGAAGCCGAACATCGAATAGAAGATGTAAAACGGGATCATGATCTCGCCGTGCGTCGAGTACGACGTCGCGGCAGCAATCCAGTCCGACATACCGCCGGCTTCGTTGATCCCTTCCTGCAGGATCTGGCCGGTTTCCGATTCGCGGTAGAACATCAGCTGGTCGGAGTCTTCCGGCACGTACTTCTGGCCGTCCTGATTCCAGATACCGATCTGGCGGAACAAACCTTCCATACCGAAGGTGCGGGACTCGTCCGGCACGATCGGCACGATGCGTTTGCCGAGCGCCTTGTCCTTCAGCAGGATGTTGAGAATCCGCACGAACGCCATCGTCGTGGAGATCTCGCGGCCTTCGCCCGTGCCCTTCAGCAGCGGCTCGAACACCTCGAGCGCCGGCACCGGCAGCGACTCGGCCTTCTGACGACGCGCCGGCAGATAGCCGCCGAGGTCCTGGCGGCGAGCGCGCATGTACTCAAGTTCCTTCGAACCTTCTTCGAACTTGAGGTAAGGCACGTTGACGAGATCTTCGTCGGAGATCGGCAGGCGGAACTGGTCGCGGAATTTCTTCAGCTGATCCACGTGCAGTTTCTTCTGCTGGTGGGTGATGTTCATCGCCTGACCCGCTTCGCCCATGCCGTAGCCCTTGATCGTCTTGGCGAGGATCACGGTCGGCTGGCCCTGCGAGTTCGATGCTTCCTGGAACGCCGCGTAAATCTTGTGCGGATCATGGCCGCCGCGGTTCAGGTTCCAGATGTCTTCGTCGGACCACTCGGCAACCAGTGCCTTCAGTTCCGGTGTATTGAAGAAGTGCTCGCGGACATACGCGCCGGACTCCGACTTGTACGTCTGATACTCGCCGTCGACGACGTCCATCATCCGGCGCATCAACGCGCCCGACTTGTCGCGCTGGAACAGCGCATCCCAACGGCTGCCCCAGATCACCTTGATGACATTCCAGCCGGCACCGCGGAATTCGCTTTCGAGTTCCTGGATGATCTTGCCGTTACCGCGCACCGGTCCATCCAGGCGCTGCAGGTTGCAGTTGATCACGAACACCAGGTTGTCGAGGCGTTCGCGGCCGGCCATGCCGATTGCGCCGAGCGATTCCGGCTCATCCGTTTCGCCGTCACCGAGGAACGCCCAGACCTTGCGGCCTTCCGTCTTGACGATGCCGCGCGCCTGCAGGTACTTCATGAAGCGCGCCTGATAGATCGCCATGATCGGGCCGAGGCCCATCGAGACGGTCGGGAATTGCCAGAAGTCCGGCATCAGCCACGGGTGCGGATACGAGGAGATGCCCTCGCCGCCCACTTCCTGACGGAAGTTGTCGAGCTGGCCTTCAGTCAGGCGGCCGAGCAGGAACGCGCGCGAGTACACACCCGGCGACGAATGGCCCTGCACGAACACGAGGTCGCCGCCGTGTTTGTCCGAGGGCGCATGCCAGAAATGGTTGTAGCCGACGTCGTACAGCGTGGCGGCCGAGGCGAACGAGGCAATGTGGCCGCCAACGTTGGTGTCCTTACCCGCGCGCAGCACCATCGCAATGGCGTTCCAGCGCGTGTACGAACGAATCCGGTGTTCGAGGTCCTGGTCGCCGGGAATCGGCGCCTGACGCGACACAGGAATCGTATTGATGTACGGGGTGTTGGCAGAGAACGGCAGGTGCTCGCCGTGCACGCGCGCAAATTCGATTTGCTTTTCAATCAGGTAGTGGGCGCGGTCGGGGCCTACAGCAGAAATCACGCCATCTAGCGCTTCGAGCCACTCGCCGGTTTCCTGGGGATCATCGTCTTTCTCGGCGGCGACATATTTCATGACTTCGTCGGGTACAGCGGACATGCTCGTCTCCTGGGGATAAGGAACGCTTTTTGAACAGACGACGCGGACGAGGGCCGGCCGCGGCAGCTTGGGGCCGATTGTAATAAGGCGTTCGCCGTCTGCGCAACAAAATTTTCGAATTACGAGATCGTTTCTCATAATGCGGAATATTGTTGCGGCGCACCCTGATTTGGCTGCCTTCCAACGGATACGTCGGCTAGTTTGCTCCGATTAGTGGCACTTTCAGCGTTTTTTTGCGCCATTTGCTAGCGACACGCTGCGCTACAATGCCAGCCATGTTGACCGAACGGCTTTTCGCACGCTCGGCGCGGCCGTCCGGTTCGCCGGCGGATTCGTCGCCGTCCCGCTGGCACCATGGACCATGGTGGTCGAACTCCTATTTGCTGACGCCGCTCCTGTCGATCCTGGTGTTTCTGGTCGTTATGAGCCTGATTCTGTGGAGCCTGAACCGGCGCGAGCAGCAGCAACAGGAAGACACGCTGTACCGTAACGTCGCGTGGGCCCAGCAACAGATTCGCCTGTCCATGACGGGCGCGCAGGAACAGATTCAGGCACTCGCGCGCGACCTCGCCGCCGGCCACGCCGATCAGCATTCGTTCCAGGTGTCTACCACGGACATCCTGCAGGGCCATCCCGAAATCCTCTACATGAACTGGTACACGGCGCAGCAGCAGCCGCGCTGGCCCAATACCGCGCTGCCGGTGCTCGGCCAGCGGCTCGCCCGACCCAGTGATGAACAAATGGACGAAGCCGTGAAGGCCGCGTTCAACGATGCGCGCAACTCGCGCCGCCAAACGTATTCGCCGCTGTTCTACGACGACCTCGGCAACGGCTATCTGACGTTGCAGACGCCGGTGTACCGCGACCGCGAGTTTCTCGGCTCGATCGCGGCGGTGTTCTCGATCGAAGGCGTGCTGAAGCACGACATCCCGCCTGAGCTGTCGGCCAAGTACAAGATCTCGATCATCGATCTGAACAACCGCGAGCTCGCCACCACCTCGACGCGCCCGCGCCTGCCGCGCGACGCGTTCTACGACCTGCCGCTCGACCCACCGGGCCAGGGCGTCTCGGTGCGCGTCTATGCGTATCCGCAGATGACCAACTTCACGAACAACACGCTCGTGTGGCTGGTCGCAGGTCTGTCGTGCTTCGTGCTGTGGAGTTTGTGGAGCCTGTGGAAGCACACCCGGCAGCGCTTCGAAGCACAGCAGGCGCTGTACGCGGAAGCGTTCTTTCGTCGTGCGATGGAAAACTCCGTGCTGATCGGCATGCGCGTGCTCGACATGCACGGCCGCATCACCCACGTCAATCCGGCGTTTTGCCGCATGACCGGCTGGGACGAAAGCGACCTGGTCGGCAAGCAGGCGCCGTTCCCCTACTGGCCGCGCGACGCCTACCCGGAAATGCAGCGCCAGCTCGACATGACGCTACGCGGCAAGGCGCCCTCGTCCGGCTTCGAGCTGCGCGTGCGCCGCAAGGACGGCTCGTTGTTCCACGCCCGGCTCTACGTGTCGCCGCTGATCGACAGCTCGGGCCGTCAGACCGGCTGGATGTCGTCGATGACCGACATCACCGAACCGAAGCGCGCCCGCGAAGAACTCGCCGCCGCGCACGAGCGCTTCACCACCGTGCTCGAAAGTCTCGATGCCGCCGTGTCCGTGCTCGCCGCCGACGAAGCCGAGCTTCTGTTCGCCAACCGCTACTACCGCCATCTCTTTGGCATCCGCCCGGACGGCCACCTGGAATTAGCGGGCGGCGGGTTCGATAGCGCACAGGCGTCGTCCGATTCGATCGATATGGTCGATGCATATGCGGGCTTGCCCGCCGCCGCGCTGACCGAAAGCACCGCGGACGCCCAGGAAGTTTATGTACAGGGCATCCAGAAGTGGTTCGAAGTGCGCCGCCAATACATCCAGTGGGTAGACGGCCATCTGGCGCAGATGCAGATTGCAACCGACATCACAACTCGTAAGCAGGCCCAGGAACTGGCGCGCCAGCAGGACGAGAAGCTGCAGTTCACCAGCCGTCTGATGACGATGGGCGAAATGGCTTCTTCGCTCGCTCACGAGCTGAACCAGCCGCTCGCCGCGATCAATAACTATTGCTCCGGAACGGTTGCACTGGTTAAATCAGGGCGGACAACGCCTGACAATCTGCTGCCTGTGCTCGAAAAGACCGCGCAACAGGCGGTGCGGGCAGGCATGATCATCAAGCGGATACGTGAATTCGTGAAGCGTAGCGAGCCGAAACGCCAGGCCACCCGTGTCGCCGATATCGTGGCGGACGCGGTCGGGCTTGCCGAAATCGAGGCGAGGAAGCGCCGCATTCGCATCGTCACAGATCTGCGTTCGCGGCTGCCGGTGATCTATGTGGACCCGGTGCTGATCGAGCAGGTGCTCGTGAACCTGTTGAAGAATGCAGCTGAAGCCATGCACGATGCGCGGCCCAATGCAGTCGATCCGGTGATCCGCGTGGTTGTGCGGCTCGACGCCGGGTTCGTCTGCATCAGCGTCGTCGACCAGGGGCCGGGTGTCGACGAAGCGACGGCCGAGCGTCTGTTTGAACCGTTTTACAGCACCAAGTCCGATGGCATGGGCATGGGGCTGAACATCTGCCGTTCGATTATCGAATCGCATCGCGGCCGTCTGTGGGTGGTCAACAACGTCGAATCTGACGGTCACATCACAGGCGCCACGTTCCACTGCAGTCTGCCTATTGGAGAGCCTGATACCCCGAGCAACGGCGGGGCACAGGCGCCGACACCACAAACCGTTACGGGAGAGCTATGAACAGCCCAGTCACCACACAGGAAACAGTCTTTGTCGTCGATGACGACGAGGCCGTGCGAGATTCGCTGCGCTGGCTGCTGGAGGCGAACGGCTACCGCGTGCAGTGCTTCTCCAGCGCCGAGCAGTTCATCGACGCCTGGCAGCCGCACACGCACCCGGG
>Ga0302232_10001904_pt1 | contig 14366 bp, 11 predicted proteins | sample II_Palsa_N2_3_FD_193575 | JGI IMG/M metagenome (GOLD analysis project Ga0302232, IMG submission 193575) | Peat permafrost microbial communities from Stordalen Mire near Abisko, Sweden - II_Palsa_N2_3 | ecosystem: Environmental > Terrestrial > Soil > Palsa > Peat permafrost | place: Sweden...
AAAAGCGCTCCACGTCGGTAGCTCCAAATGCCAGCTTCCCCGACGGCCAAACGTGTCCTTGCCCCGCCCTCCCGTCCCCTCCAAACCGGGCTCGTGCTGCTGGTGCTGCTCGTGCCCTCGGTCGTGCTGCTGTGGGGCTACCACAACGACCCCGGCGACGACCTCCAGGCTTTTGACATCCCCGACGCTGAGCAAACACGGGGTCCCGCCGTGCTGGTCAACCTGACCGAGGCCCACGTCGCCGCGTCCCTGGGCCGCCCCCTCTGCCTCGTACTGGTCATGGGCAGTGGCATTGACCTGGCCCAGCACGCCATGCCCCTCCAGCAACGCTTCCTCAACTGCTTCTTCCACCTCTACTCGCCCGTCCTCCTTGTGCCCAACGGCACGTGGCCCCCTCCGCCGCCCTACGCCTTCTACCACCACAGCTACTTCCTCGTGGACGACCACTACGACACGGTGGGCCCGCTGGTGGACGCCCGGCCGCTGGTGCTGGACCTGCTGGGCCACACGGTCGATCCCGACGGCATGGCCAGCAGGCAGCTCGCTCACGAGCCGCTCAAGGCCAGCACCGTCTTTGGCCACTACGAGCTCAACAGGCTAGCGGCCGTCATCGCGCACCTGGGGACGATCGAGGACGAGGTGGCGCTCAAGGACGCCCTGTTTGCGATAACGGAGCGGGAGGGGCAGCCGCCCATCGACCTGGTCATCGTGCAGCGGCCGGCCAACGGGACCAGGGCGGGCGCTGACTGGCTGCAGGACCGCGAGTACGGGGGCTACGCTCAGTGGGACAACGTGCCCGACAAGCAGCACGGCGCGGTGTACTATGTGCAGCCCGACATGGGCCAGGACACGTCGCATCACCCGCAAATGACGACCATGATCGGCTTTGGCACGTTCGCGTTTGGGCGCGTGACCAACCAGATCATCCAGGACTCGCGCATCATCGCCTACTTTGGCGAGCTCTGCGCCAACCGGACAGCCGGCACGTGGCCGCCCATCTGCGACCGTGCCTTCGTGCCCAACGAGGCGTCCCACCTGCACGACGGCGCCCACCTGACCATGTACAACATTTCCAGGATGTACGACGCCGGCTTCCTGCCCAACCGGCTCCTGTCGCCCGTCGAGCTCGTGACGATCGAGACCCTCGCCTTCTGCAGCACCAGCTCACGGTCGCTGCGGTACATCACGCGGTGGGACGGGCTGGGCCCCCAGGAGACCAAATGCGAGCACTACCTGCCCACGGCCCTGCGCGCGCCGCACGACACCAAGGCCTTCACCCCATTCTACGGCGGCGAGAACGACTATGACTGGCCCAACCTTGATTTCGGGATGGTCAACGACACCAAGCTGCAGCTGCACGTGCACACGTTCCACTTCAAGGTCCACTGGGTCGACCACAACGAGTACGTGCGAAACATGGGCTGGCTGTCGTTCAGCAACATCATCGACGACCTGGCGCGACGGCAGCAGGCGGTCTACGAGGCACGAGCGCGGCGGTACTGGAACATCAGCGATCCCGCCACGCCCCTCCGCTTTGTCTCGATGCATTTGCGCTTCACCGACTATGACGACGAGACAAACGACGACCGCCAAGTCTGGTCGAAAAAACTCAACGAGTCGGTCGCGTACCTCGCCAACACCACGTCGCCGGACGAGCAGCCGGTCCACGGCATCATCTTCTGCTCCGACGACCCCAAGAACAGCAAGTTCAAGGAGCTCAACAGTCTCTTTCCCAACGTGCCCAAGTTTGACTGCGTGGGCGACATCATCTTTGACCGCAACCGCAAGGGCTTCATCGTCCCCGTCATCCAGCAGACGCTCTCGTTCAGCGCCTGCTTCATCGGCCTCCGCCCGAGCTCCTTTGCCGAGCGGATCATTTACCTGCGCGAGGCACGAGCGGGCTACACAGGCGGCTGCGACCACCTCGTCGGCGATCCGCGCAATTCGAGGAGGCGATAGATTATAGAAGGACCATTTTTTTTTTATATATCAGGGCTCCAACAAATAATTATACACAAATCTATTGGCCAAGCTCCTTGGCATCGGCCAGGGCAAACCGCTGGGCCTCACTCTTGACCGCCTCACTGACGGCCCCCGCGGCGTGGCGGTGCAGTGCCGCCTCGAGGATCGGCAGGAAAAAGGCGAGGGATCCCTGGTCGGGCAGCAGCTGCAGCAGGGCCGTGGGATCGACCTGCTCCGCGAGGTGCCACAGGATGGCCGAGTAGGCTTCGTGGCACAGCTTGCGCTTGCGCCGGTCGTCCTTGCTTGCCTCCTCGCCCACGATTGCCAGCAGGGCGTCCAGCAGGGCCTGCCACAGCGTCGTCGTGTCCTTGCACACGCTCTTGGCAAAGCCGAGCACGTTGTCGGGCGTGGCTGTGGGGATCGCGACGGCCACGGCCACGGCCTCCCTGAGCTTCTTGGCCCCAGGGAGCAGCAGGAGCTCGAGCGAGGTCGACTTGATGGGCTCGACAATGGCCAAAAGGGCCGCGGCCACGGCATCGCTCGTGGGCATGTGGGCTGCGATCAGGCCCTCCAGCTCCAGCAGCAGCTCGTGGGCGTCCTCCTCTGCTGCACCCAGCTCCGCCAGCCAGTCGGGACGCGAGGCACGCCACGAGACCTTGCCCGCCACGGTCGCGGACGTCTGGATCAGCGAGACGTACAGCTTGACGAGCTCGGTCAGGGCCAGCTGGCGATCGGCCGGCGTGAGCTCGTGGTCCCAGAACTGGAGCAGGTGCTCGAGGAAGGGCCGCAGCAACGTGGCTGAATCGGCCGTGTCGGTCGTGCTCTTGAGGTCGCTCGCCGACGTCGTGTACTTTATTAGGTCGAGCGAGACCTGCAGCGGGTGGCTGGGGCCGATGCGCTGCAATGCGTCGCCCAGGACAGTCGGCATTGCGAGACGAAGCACTTGGCCCAGGGAGAGGACTGGCACAGCAGACGAGGAGGAGGCGGCGCCTTCGTCGGCCAGCTGAGGGCCCAGGAGGTACGCGTACCCTTCCACGAGGGCGCACAGCTCGCGCTTGTCAACCTCCAGCAGGCGCTGGCAGGCGATCTGCGGCCGGCCCAGGTCCAGGTTGAGCAGGGCCAGGGCGAGGGCCTCACGCGGCCTCCGCAGCACCTCGTTTTTGGCGATCCGGCCGTCGTTCAGGGCCTGGCGTTGCTTGTGGAGCGACTCGAGCAGCTGCACCGCCAGCTCTTGGTCGTACATGCCCAGGCCGCTGTCGAGGATGATGTCGCACAGCCGTCCATCCTGGTTCTTGCAGTAGAACTACAGGGAGTAATTATTATATGCAAAATAATTATGTTTATTACCTTTAGGATTCGATTGGATACGTCGCGACCATCGCCGCCAGGAGGCAGCGGAGGGGCCAGACGGGGGTCAAACAGGATCCGGTCCAAGTAGGCGAGCAGGCCGCGTGCTCGCAGGGTCGCCTCGCCGTCCACGGACGACGAGCGGGTGACGGTGGCCTTGGCCGTGTCCTCGTCCGTTGAAAAGTCCATGTACGTGAGCACGTCCGAGATGGGCCGCTTGGAGAGGACGAGGAAGTAGGAGGCGCCGGCGTACTGGCCCACGCTCAGGAACATCTCGGCGATGAACACGGCAGAGGACTGGAGGAGCCGTTGCAGGTTGGCTGATTCGAGGGACGTGGCCATTGCCTTGACGGGGTCCACGGACGACAGCGATGGTAGCTGCTGGTGGTGGTGCTGGTGCTGAGTGAGCACAGGCGTCGACGAGGACGAGACGAGCTGGTCGGCAGGGGGCTCGGCCGAGGACAACGAGCTTTCCGCCAAAAAGAGCTAACAAAAACAATATTAATACCCCCCTTTTCTTTTAATTTTTTTTAAATACCTTGGTCTGCAGAAGATTAAAGGCCTCAAAGAGCAGGATGAAATAAACGGACGGGTTGGTGGATCGCTGGGCCGCTGCGCTGGCCGTCATCTCGTCCACAAGGGTGAGCAGGGCGACTGGGGACAACGCATAGAGGACCCACGAGGACGACATGCCGACGTCCCCGGGCGTGGGGAGGAACAAGGACGGGTCCTTGTCAACGGCCGAGGCGTGCGAGGAGGGGGCCTGTGGTTCATCGCCGCCCAGCACCATTGACGTCAGCGACGTGAGGGTTCCACCGAGCGACCAGGAGGACGCGGATGTGCTGTTGGCGCCAATCGCCACGTAGCTGCTCGCGTCAAAGCTGTCCTGGGTCGCTGTCTTGCTCAGCCGCTTGGCGATGGGCCGGCTGCGGCTGGGCGCGGGCTTTTCAAAGACAAACTTGGACAGGACGACGACAAAGACGTCCGAGGCGACCACGGCCTTGAGGGACATGAACTGCTGGAACCCAATGAGACAGGGCTCGGGGCACTCGACATCGGCCATGAGGGAATCCGCCTCGATCCGGCCTAGATTTGAGAGCAAAAATTAGAAAAAGAAAATATACTATTACTGTACGGGTGAGTGAGTTGCGCACAGTCCACGTCTCCAGTCCGTCCTCGGTGATGACGTACAAGAACAGGTTGGTCAGCATCGCGTCCTTGGCGATGCCCGTGTACGAGTAGTTTGCGACGAGCTGGCACGACAGGGCGTCGTAGAGCAGGCCGCGTTGGGCGTCTGAGCAGAACACCTGCAGCCGCTGCACCTCGCTGCACTGGCGCATCAGGGGCGACACGGACGCGAGGGGCAACGTGTCCTTGTCCTGCTTGAGAGTATTTAGAAACACTATTTAAATAAAAGGCACGAACGTACGTGTTGAAAGATGTGGGCAAATTGGGAGGTTGGTTTGACGCGACGGTCGGGCTGGATGCTGATCTTGTTGATCGTGTTGGTGTCGGCGAGCCGGCGGTGCAGCAGGAGCGTCACTTCGGCAACGTACAAATGGTCGGGGATCGTCGTCGTCTCGGGCTTTGACGCAGGGATCTAGACAAATAAAATAAAATAAAATAAAATAAAATAAAATAAAATAAAATAAATAAAAATAAAAATAAAAATCTTTCTTACTTGGTTAACGGCCGAGTCGCTCAACGATCCCGACACGGTCGACCTCGGGCTCGTCGGCTGCAAGACGGACGCTGCCGTGTGCGGCTGTGCCACGACGTGGACCGTGTTGTCTGTCCACCGCTTCGGTCCCACCACCTGCAGACTCGAGTTTGAGCGCTGGCTGGCCGACACGGTCTGCTTGACCTGCTGCGTCGAGGGCACCGAGGGCAGCAGCATCGTCATGTGCGCCTTGTTCTCCAGCAGCAGCCCGTCCTTGTCAAACTGGCAGTCGATGACGTAGGTGTCGTTGATGGGCTCGAGGGTTTGCTGCAGCGTGAGCTCCGTGTCGTTGTGCGTGTTGCTCCGTTGGCGACGAGCGCCCGCAAACGAGTCGCGCACAAACGCAGCGGCTGTGTCCAGCTTGAGTTGCTGCCAAAAATAAACGGGTTAGTTTGAGTGACGGGGGGGGGACAGGCCACTTGCCCCGTTTGCTCGGGCAGGGTCGGTGCGCAGATCGATGCGGATAACCTGCATCTCTTTCGCACACGCGTACGCCAGCGTGTCCAGGCACAGCGACAGCATCGTCACGTCAAAGTACGAGTCGACCTCGAGGAAGCACGTGAACGGGCTGGTCAGGCTGGCCGTTTGGGCGTAGATCCGGATGGTCTTGCCCAGGGCAATGGCCACATTCCCGGACACGGGGCACACAGCGAGGGCCGTGGCGGCGACAATGTTGGGGAAGCGATAGAACCACACGGCCTAGCCCGGTTTGGCACGGTTAGAACGGCCAGACAAGCCTGCTTTTTACGTTTGCGTGCTTGTCCGGCTCAAACACGGCGGGGATCCCCTCAGTATCGTCCACAGAGACAGCCACATTATTGGCACGGCGGGACAAGGGAGGCGACGCAACGGGCGCAGGCTGGAACAGGGGCACCAGCGAGGGCGCAGAGCTAGCCAGACTCTGGCGCCAGTTGAGGTACACGCGCACCACCGTGCCCGCCTTGTCCGAGTTGCGTTCCAACGTCAACACTCTGTGCACGATAAAAAAACAAGAACCAATCAGGGATTGACTTTTTTCACGGGGGGGAGTACGTACGCGTCCAGGTGCGGGACGTATTTGGCAGACAGGATAGCCGCGCCCGCGACAAAGAACTGGTGGCACAGCACGCACTCTTCGCTGCTGGCGTAGGCCTGGATCGAGCCTGTGGTGACACATGGTGATACGGGGATTAGCCGACCGTGCACCTTATTTTTTTTTGCACCCACCTTCTTTTGTCGCGATCAGGAACACGTCGTCGGCCACCACGGTCGTGTCCACGGGCTCCAGCTCGCTCTGCAGCACCTGGTGCCCGCCAAACAGGCTGAACAGCAGCACCTTGACCATCCTCGAACGCAGGTCGCAGGGCACGAAACTGATGAGGTCAAACGGACACCACATTTGCCGAGGTGAAAGCTGCATGCGGAGTCGCGATCGATCCCAGCGACAACGCAATCTACGTCAGCGATTACGACCGCCATCGCGTCCTTGTGTATTAGATTTTGTATGCATGTATTTGAGTGTTGTTTCAGTGTGTTGGAAAGACGCTCGCCGTGACAAGTCAAAACAAAAAAAATTAACAACAGAAGTGTGACAGCCGCATAGTTCTCTCTGTTGGTCTCGTTTTGTGGTTGGCAGTGGCCCCGTTCACCCTCCCGTTCACCCTCCCTGGCCCTGCTCGTTGAGAGAGCCCTTCGTTTCAGCTGCGTTTCAGTCTGCTGTGTTCTCCTCCTGACACAGAACCCCCTTCCGTTTTTTTTCACGCAGGTAAATGCTCTCGCTTCGTCTGGTGGTGCTGGTGGCCCTGGCGGCAGCAGCGTCAGTGGCGGCGGCGGCGGCGGCGAGCAACCCGTACACGTCGACGACCTTTGCGCCTTCCGTTTCGGGTGCCGGTGCTGTTTCAGTCGACGGCGACCTCCTTCTTTCCTCGACCACCCTCTTTTCCTGCACCACCACGGGGGCGTGCACGCCCACCTTCACCCTCCCCTCCACCACGACGCCTTGCTCGGTGGCGCTGGCCAACGGGCTCGCAGTGCTGGGCAACTGCAACGAGGCCAACGGGTGTGGCGGCGCCGTGTACCTTTTTGTCTGCACCAACTCGACCTCGTGCACCTCGACGGGCTCGCTGTCGGACCCGGACGGCTCGGACGGCGACCAGTACGGCTCGGCGCTGGCGATCGATGGCTCCAGCGGGCTCCTGGCCATTGGCGCCGTGAGCAAGACCTACAATTACATCTCCCTGGAGGGCGGCCTCTATGTCTTCCAGTGCTCGTTCTCCGCCGGATCGTGCAGCCAGGTCGGCAACCTCCTCGTGACTGGCCAGGCGGGCACGCAGCTTGGCTCCTCGGCAGCCGTCCTGGGCACGACCGTGTTTGCGGGTGCCATGGGCCAAGGCGCCGTCCACGTCTTTGACTGCTCGTCCCTGACCACCTGCGTCGAGGAGACCCCGATCGTTCCCAGCGGCTCCTCCTCCTCGACCGCCTCGTTTGGCGCCTCCATCGCCGCGTCAGGGCTGGTCCTGGTCGTGGGCGCCCCCTCGGGCGAGACAGTGTTTGTGTTTGTGTACTCGCCGTCGTCCTTCTCGGCCACGCAGCTGCCCGACGGGGTGCTCACTGCGTCCGATGGCGGCACCAACGATGCCTTTGGCTGGGCCGTGGGGCTGACCGCGACCAACATTGTCGTCGTGGGCGCGCCCTTCAACCTGGACCGTGGCGCCGTGTACGTCTACGATTGCGGGACGACGCTGTGCGCGCAGCAGTACAAGCTGACCGCGGCCGATGGCCAGTCGGACGACCAATACGGCAAGGGCATCGCGCTGGACGACGGCACGGGGCTGCTGGCCGTCATGGCCCCCGACCACCCGGCCACCGGCGAGGGCTACAGCTACACGTGCCCCATCGGCAGCTTTGGCGCCCAGTGCACCAACTGCTCCTTGTGCCTCCACGGGAACTGCAGCGACACCGACACGGGCATCGCGGGCACGTGCATCTGCGCCGACGGATGGATGGGACCGCTGTGTGACCAGCCATGCAACGCCGGTTTCTACGGGCCCCAGTGTTCCCTCAACTGCTCCACGTGCCAGAGCGGAGTCTGCAGCAGTGGCCAATGCACGTGCAACAATGGCTGGGCAGGCCTCTCGTGCAACGTCTGCGACGACGTCTCCTTTGGGCCCAACTGCACGTCGTGTTCCCTGTGCCAACACGGGCTGTGCACCACCGGCCTCGCCGGCTCGTGCGCCTGCAGCATCGGATGGGCCGAGCCCCTTTGCTCCAACTGCACCGCCGGCTACTACGGGCCCCAGTGCCTCTCGTGCTCGGCCACGTGCAACCAGGCCAACACGGCCACGTGCGAGTGGGGCATCCAGGGCCAGTGCGCGTGCAAACACGGATGGGGCGGGCCCACGTGCGACCTCCCCACGTGCTGCAACCTGGTCACGGGAGCCCCGATCGGCGGCTACCAGGCCATTGCAACCATGACCTCGCTCAACACGTCCATTTCCCTCCAGTGCGGCGGCTGCGGCAGCGAGCTCACCACCCTGGGCAACTTTTCAAGCCTCGTCACGGTCGCGGACGATGTCACCATCGAGATTGTGTGCAGCAACTGCTCGGCCCTGAGCTCGCTGGGCCTGTTCCCCGCCCTGGCGACGGCCGCGACGCTGCAGATCGACCTCGCTTGTGAGGACTGCCCCGCCCTAGTCGACGTGGCCCTCCTCGCACCGACGGCAACGGCGATCGAGGCTGTCTCGCTGAGCTGCACCGATTGCCCGGCACTCGTCACCCTGGATCAGCTTCCCCAGGTCCAGACCGTGGGCAATGCGCTTGCCCTCACCTGCACCGACTGCCCGCTGCTGGCATCGCTGGGCTCGTCGCTCACAGCCCTCGTTGGCACGTCACAGCCGCCCTCCACCGTCCAAATCGCGTGCTCGTCCTGCGCCAGCGTCGCCAGCCTGGGCGCCTCGCTCCTCAGCAACTTCACTGAGCTGACTTCGACCACGGCCAACGTGACCTGCACCGACTGCCCGAGCCTCACCACCATCTCCGTCTTTGACGGGCTCACGACCGGTGCAGCCCCGTACGCCACCGTCGCCGTTTCCCTCGCCTGCACCGACTGCCCCGCCCTGACGACCCTGGGCGACTACACGGGCCTTGTATCGGCCCTCAACCCCAGCGGCAGTGGCGCCGCCGTCACGATCGAGCTCACGTGCGTCAACTGCACCTCGCTGGAGCAGCTGGCCGTGTTCTCCAACCTGACCAGCCTGGCCACGACCCAGTTTGACGTGGCAACTGCGGCCATCTCTGCGAGCTGCACAGACTGTCCGGCCCTGGTCACGCTGGGCGCGTTCCCGTCGCTGACGTCGATCGCCTCGGCCGCCAATCCGGGCGGCGTCGACCTGGCCAACACGGCAACAGGCTCCATCGCCCTCCAATGCACCCAGTGCGCCGGCCTTGCAACCATCGGCCTGTTTGGCTCGCTCGCAACCGTTGCCGCCGCCGCAAACGATGTCGACATTGGCAGCGTCGGCGCCATCGGGTCCCTCTCGATCGACTGCGTCCAGTGCGGCAACGTGACCGCTTTCAGTACGTTCCCCGTGCTGCAGTCGCTGGCGGTGGGCCAATCGGACGCGGCCCCGTCGCTCAGCAGCACCATCGCCGTCAGTGCGGCTGCCCAGGTGGCACTCACCTGCACCCAGTGTGAGGCCCTGCAGTCCATCGCCCCCGCGGACCAGCTGGCCGCGTTGGCCGTGGTCGATCCGTGGACCGGCGCAACCGCCGCCCTCGTGGTCCAGTGCGAGTCGTGCCCGCAAGTGACCACCCTGGGCTCGTTTGCCGGACTGGCGGCCCTGGGGACGAGCACCAATGCCCCGCTGCTGCTGTCCACGCACCAGCTGCAGGCAACCCTCCAGCTCAGCTGCGTCGACTGTGCCGCCATCGAGGCCGTGGGCTCGTTTGCAGCCCTGCAGGCCCTCATCACTACGTCCTCCCCCTCTGCCTTTGACATTGTTGCCTTGGACGTGAGCTGCACCTCGTGCCCCTCCGCCACCGCCATCGGCCTCCTCCCTGCCCTTGCCAGCCTCAGCACTAACGGCCCCATCTCGATCTCCTGCACCAGCTGCGCCAGTTTGGCCACACTGGGCGCACTGCCTTCCCTCTCCGCAGCCCCACCAGGCTCGGCCCTGAACCTGCTCTGCGCCACGTGCCCTCTGCTGTCGACCATGACGCTCGCCGACCCGCCCCAGGTCGTGAGCCCGGAGACCGCCAGCCTGCTGTGCGATGGCTGCAGCACAACTGGGCCCATGACCCTTTCTCTTCCACTCAACTACGTCTTCACGGGCGCCGTCCCTCCCTCGATCGCCTTTGTCGACAACGCTGCCTATGCCTTTGTCGACACGGCCCTGCCCGCCTCGCTCGTGGCCTCCTTCGCTCAGCTGCACCACATCGCCTCATTGGGCCTCGTCGGCGTCACCGGCCCGTCCAACCTGGACTCGCTCGTGCCGCTGCTGCGCGTCGACGGCGAGGTGCTCATCCAGGACTGCCTCAACCTGACCAACGTGGACGGCCTCGTGGCAAACCTCGCCAGTGTCGCCTCTGTTTCGATCGTGGGCAACCCGCTGCTGTGCAACGTTCCTGCCCAGACCCTCCAGGCCCTCGCCTCTGTGTCGGCCCAGCTCAGCAATAACGGCGGTGGCGTCAACTGCACCTTGGCCTTGCCCGTTGCCCCAGCGCGACCGGTGCTGGTCCAGCTGCTGGCCACGTTGGCCACGGTCAACGTGACGCTCCCTGTTCTGCAGCCCTCGGTCCTGGTCACGTACCAGCTCCTGCTCAACGGCGCCCCGGTGCTCTCCTTCCCGTCGTGGCAGCCACCTGCGGCCATCGATCTGCCCGTCCAGCTGGGCCCGCTCACGGCCAGCACGGTCTACACGGTGCTGCTCACGGCGCAGCTTGGCGCCCACGTTGCCAGCTCAATCCCGCTGGTCTTCACGACGCTGCCCCCGCCCATCGGCCCTTGTGCGCAGCCCGGATGGGTCCCGGTGACGGCGGCCAACCCGTCTGCCTGTGCGCCGTGCCCCGCGGGCTCGTTTGCCTCTGCCGACGCCCAAGCTTGCGTGCCCTGCCCCGCTGGTACCGTGTCCAATGCAACCGCTGCCACGTCCAGCGCCACGTGCGCATTCTGCCCGCCGATCGCCACGTACGCCAGCAACAACACGTGCGTCCCCTGTGGCCCCTCTGCTGGAGTGGCCTACTACTGCCCGCTGGGTGTCGCGAACGGCCCGATCCCCGTCAACGTGAGCACGACGGTTGCCGTCATCCTGAGCGACTTTGCCGCGAGCGAGGACGAGGACAACTTGGGCCCCTCCTTCAACATTGGCAGCCTTGAGCACGTGGACGTGCCCGACCTGATTGTGTTTGTGCTGGTGGTGGTGCTCATCGCCATCGGCCTGTTTGTGGCCATCTTCTACCGCTGCGGCGGGGTCAAGGGCTGCATCGCCAGCTTTGACGTGTTCCTGATCCAGCCCACATTCCTCCTCGAGGCCGACCGCACGACCTATGCCGTGCGCCGTGTCAAGCAGGTCTCCCGCGGCCTCTTTGGCCTGTTTGTGTTTGTGTGCGTCATCGCGGCCACCACCTACCAGTCCTACGAGTTTGCCTACGGCCACGCCGCCACCCAGGCCACCCTCCAGTCCAACACCGTTGCCCTCACTGCCCAGACGTCCTTTTACGTCATTGTCGAGCTCATTGCCTCACCGATCACCTGCGACTCGGTCGTGGCCGATGCGGCTATTCTAGAAGGTAACCTGAACTAAAATAGTTTACTCATAAAAGTTATTTAGGTGCGTCCTTTGACGTGACCTGCGTCGATGGGAACCACACCGTGTTCTCCTTTGCCACTGCGGTCGCCACGCTGCCGGTCGGGACCACGACCATCCAGCTGTCGCTCGCATCGCCCGACGAGAACCTCGTCTTTGCCCCGCTCGTGCACTACTCGATCTCCGCGGCCGGCTTCAACGGCGCGGGCTTCAACGTGAACGAGACCGTGGGTGCTGGCTCCGCTGTCGTCACGGGCGGGCCCACGATCGTCAGCATTTCCGCCGTCCCCACCGAGGCGCTCGACCTCGACCTCGATGCCACGACCCAGGGCTACTCCTTCTCCTACAGCTGGACCAGCGCCGTCATGTCCTCCTCGGGCGCATCCCAGTCGCTCTCGATCGCCTTTGTGGTCGACGTGCCGGCCTACTTGCAGCAGTACGCGCAGGTGGTGGAGATCAGCGTGCTCTCGTACCTGTCCTCGCTCGTGGCCATCGCCCTGGGCATCGCCGTCGCAGGCACAGCCATCGTCTACCCGATCTCGGTCTGCTGCTTCCACCGCCGCGTCAACAAGACCCTTGGCAGCGACGTCGCGCTCACGGCCCTGACCTCGGCCGGCGCAGAGGACGCGCCCAAGTACATCCCCCATGGCAACAGGGCCAACACGCTGGCGGCCAATAGAGGCAGCACTGGGTACGTCACCCACGGCAACCCCGGCCCGCAGACCGACAACTGAGTCAGTCCCCCCTTTTTCCTTTTTATCCCCTATACGGCATCCCGCCTTTGTATTTCCGAACCAACCTGTGAACGAATGAATTATTTTTCATTTATGACGACGTGTTCAGTGTGTGCTGACACCGCAGAAGCGCTGCGCCTGCTGCCGTGCTTCCATGCGATCTGCGCCACGTGCCTCGCCGCAGAGGAGGGCCCCACGGTGCCGTGCGTGTTCAAGGTCGAGGACGGCCTGGTGTGCGGCGAGCGCTACGCCAAGACCTCCTCCGTATTGCTGATTAGTCAGCCTGAGCACGGCGACGAGGAGGAGAACGCAGCCGGGCACAACGGCGCGGCGGTCAGGGCAATGCAGTCCGAGGCCAGCACACGAGCTGCCCAGCTGCAGGTCGTGATCGATGCCCTGGACGAGACCGCGACCACGACCAACTGCACCGATGACGTCAGGAAGGCCTTGGAGGACCAGTGCGACGCGCTCAGGGTCGTGCAGTCGCAGTACCGTGCCGTTGCGGCCTTCCCGTCGTCGTGGCGTGGGGCCATTGGCACGGCAGCAGCAAGGCAGGTGCTGGATCGGCCTGTGGATCGACGTCTGGTCGTGCCAAACGTGCTCGTGCGGGGTCTGCCGTTTGTGGTGCTGCCGTGGCAGGCACGGGACTACCACCTTCGTGCTCATCCTGCTCAACAGGGACAGCGACGAGTAGACCTGCCACGGGACGACGCGGGGCGACTGGGCCGCGACGAGATGAGCGGCGGGGTTGCGTTTGATCTGGAAGGCAACCTTGTGCTGGTCGATGGCAACAACATGGACTGGCCCGTCCAGGTGATCGACGTCAGCACCAACACGACCAACAGGACAAGGAGGCGGTTCAGTCCCCAGGGGGCTTGCTGTGCCGTGGGCGTGGACGTGACTGTGGTACTCTTATTTATCTACTTTACTTTATTTATTTTGCTTTGTTCAAGGGCAACGAGATCGTGGTCATGCAACGGGACGATCGCGTCATGTGGTTCGACGCCCTCACGGGCCACGTCAACCGCGTGATCGACACCACGCCCACACAAGACGGCGATGTCAGCAAGTACGTGGCGGCCGTCAGCCACGACGGGTCCGTGGTCGTGACGAGCGGGCTCACGGGCGTGGTCACGAGGATGCGCAGGGACGGATCGGTCGTGTGGAGGGTCCAGGAGGCCCTGAGGTGCGCGTACGGCGTGGCGATCGCCTACAGGTGGCCCCCTCGGGACGACGAGGTGGACACGGTCGTGGTCTGCGAGCCGTTTAACTATGCCCTGCAGCTGTTTGCCCTAGACGACGGCCGCCATCTGGGCACGATCAGGGACGTGTACATGTACGATGTCGTGTTTGATCCCCTTGCCCGTGTCCTCGTCGGCTTTTCAGGCGACGTGCCGAGTGGGGAACCAGGGGCTGGCACAAGGAGCGGCTTCGTGGTGTGTCGTCTCGACGGGACCCGTGTCGCCACCATCGACGCCCTGCCCAAGGAGCCCGTGCATGCATCCATCGCGTTCTCCCCCGTCGACAGCGCTATCGCCATCGCAACAAGGACGAAAGTCACCCTGCTATAAAATTTAAGAAAAATAAATGAAAAAAAATAAAACAAAATTTCAATCCGGCCAACTGATGCCTTGCTTTTGTCACGGCGACAGCGACCATCGCGGCCGCCTGAGCCGCAGCAACACGCCGTTCGCCGATGCCAGTGCCACGCCCAGCTACGCACCCGACACGCTGATCCGTCCCGTGCACTACGCCGTGCGTCTTCACGTGGACGTGTTGCGCCAGTCCGTGCCCTCTGCCAGCGTCACGATCACCTTTGCG
>Ga0302232_10001907_pt1 | contig 14355 bp, 13 predicted proteins | sample II_Palsa_N2_3_FD_193575 | JGI IMG/M metagenome (GOLD analysis project Ga0302232, IMG submission 193575) | Peat permafrost microbial communities from Stordalen Mire near Abisko, Sweden - II_Palsa_N2_3 | ecosystem: Environmental > Terrestrial > Soil > Palsa > Peat permafrost | place: Sweden...
ATCGCGCCAGTAGATGGTGGTCTGGATGCGGCGCGGGGTGGACTCCGGGGAGGACACGCCGGCAACCTGGTGTCACAGCTGCGAGGCTATCGGCGGCTCTCGCCTCTCAGCTGCCGAAAATGTCCTCCAGGGACTCAGCGGCTGCCGCCAGGTCTCCCCATGCCTCGAGTTGGCCGGTGTCCTGGCACGATCGGACGCGCTCCCGGATGTCATCGGGGAGGGTAAAGCCGCGCGCGGCGAGGAAGCGGAGAAGCATTCCGGCTTCGCCTTCCGCCCGGCCCTGGTCGAGGAGACCATCGACGAATTCGTCCCTGAAGACCGTGGCCATGAGTTCCTCCAAAGCCCGCCGGACCGCCTCCGAGGCGGTGACGCGGATAAGTCGAGTGTAGATTGCGCGGCGCTCGGCATCGAGGTCGGCGATGGTCCGTAGGACGAACGTTCGGGTCTTGGCGTCGCCGAGATCCAGCGCGCCGGTGAGGACGGCCAGCACAGTCAGCTCGGCAGAGGCCTGTTCTGTGCCGGGGCCATCGGGGACAGGCGTGGTGTCGGGACCGATCACGATCGGCTTAAGGACGAAGCCGGGATGGCCGGTCAAGATGGGCTTCCCGCTGGCACGCGCCGTGCCCGGACGTAGCGCGACTACGACGAGCGCGGCATCGGATTTGTGCTCTACCTGAGCCAACGCCACATAGGCGACCCACGCCCGGCGCTTGTCCTTATCTGGCGGGTTTCTCTGGATCTCGGTGACAATGGCGAGCCTCCCGGTCGAGCTGTCATGCACGGTGACCACATCGGCGCGCAACTCAGTAGGCTCGGGGACGGAAAGGTTGCTGTCGGCCAGGACGGCTGTTGCCTCAGCCGGGATCCGGACGCCAGAACCGCTCAGGAGCGCCGCCGCTAGCCGGGGATTGCGATGCAGCAGCTCGACCGCCGCCTCGTGTTCGATGCTTGGCACGGTGGCAGTGTGTCATTGCCCGCTGACATTTTCTCTGGCAGGCGTGGTTGCCAACAAAAGCCGGGCACAGGAGTCCGGCGTACGCCGCATCGGGCAGCGTCTGCCAGGCTGGTAAGCATGAATTCTGCGAACGCGCAGCCGCACGTGGTCATTGTGGGCGGCGGGATCTCCGGACTGGCGGCGGCGTTTTTCCTTCGAGATCAAGCCGTGCGGGTCACCGTACTGGAGGGGTCATCGCGGCTTGGCGGCAAGCTTTGCGTGTCGGAGATCGCTGGTGTAGCCGTCGACGAGGGGGCCGAGGCGCTGCTCGTCACGCGGCCGGAAGGCACCGGGCTGATCGCCGAGGCCGGATTGGCTGATCAGCGCGTGACGCCCGGCACCACGTCGTCGGCCATCTGGACCCGAGGTGCGCTGCGCCCGCTGCCGCGGCGCCAGTACATGGGTGTGCCTTCGGACCTGGCCGAGCTGGCCCGATCCGGCGTGGTTTCCGGTGACGGCATGGTCCGGGCTCGCATGGATCTCGAGCTTCCGGCTACCGCTCGTGACGGCGATGTGCCGGTAGCAGGGTACATCGCGGCCCGATTCGGTGACGAGGTCGTGGACCGGCTGGTCGATCCGCTGCTCGGCGGGGTCTACGCGGGCCGTTCCGGGGAGCTGTCGTTCGACGCGACACTGCCGAAGCTGGCGGAGGTGTCCCGGCAGCACCGTTCGCTCGCCGAGGCGGCACGGTCCCTGCTGCCACCGCCTCCAGCCGAGCGCGCAGATGAAGGGGAGACGCCCGGATCAGGCACGCGCGCCGGAGGATCGGTATTCACGACGCTCGCCGGCGGACTGGGGACGCTGCCTGAAATCCTGGGTAAGGCATCGGCAGCAGCGGTACGGACCGGCGCGATGGCGCGCGAGCTGTCCCGTACCGAAAGTGGCTGGCGGCTCGTCGTCGGATCGGCAGCGGCACCGGAGTACGTCGACGCGGACGCGGTCATAATCGCCCTCCCGGCGCGGCCCGCCGGCCGCCTGCTTGCCGAGGTGCCCGGCGCCTCCGCCGCGGTGACGGCGTTCGGCGAGATCAGCTACGCCAGCATGGCGATCGTCACGCTGGCCTATCCGCGTTCCGCCTTTCCCTGGCCCGAGCACGGGGCCGAGCATGGGGCAGAGCGCGGGCGGGAGCACGGGTCCGGGCCGGGTCTCGGGCTCAGCGCCCTGGGGTGGAGCGGATACCTGGTCCCGGCCGTGGACGGGCGGGCCGTCAAGGCGACCACCTTTTCCACCGTCAAGTGGCCGCACCTGGCCGGTGCGCCGGCCCCGGGGGCTGAGCCGCTGGAGATCGTGCGGTGCTCAGTCGGCCGCATCGGCGAGGAAGCGCTGCTGCAGCGAGACGACGACGATCTGGCCTCGCTGGCCGCCGCGGAACTAACGGAGGCGACCGGGGTACGCGGAGCACCGGTCGCGACCCGCGTTACCCGCTGGGGCGGCGCGCTACCCCAGTACACGGTCGGGCACCTGGACCGGGTGGCGAGGATACGCGCGACGGTGGCAACGCAGCCGGGGCTCGCGATCTGCGGCGCGGCCTACGACGGAGTCGGCATACCCGCGTGCGTCGCGACCGCCCGCACGGCCACCGATCAGGTCCTGGCCTTTCTCGCGGCCAGACGGTAACCGGGTCTGTCGGCCAGACGGTAACCAGGTCTGCCGGCCAGACGGGTAACCGGGTCCGGGGCGCGGACCGCCGTGACCGACAATGGTGACATGGCTGACGAACAAGAGATGACTGAACCGGCCGACCCGGGTATCGAGAGCGCCGCGGCTCCCGAGGCCGTCGCCGCGGTCGCGGCCGCCGAAGCGGTCGTGGCCGCCGAGGCAGCGGAAGTGGCGGATGCGGCGGAGGCGGAACGCAAGCCGAGAGCACGCGACCTTAACGAGCTGATCCGCTACACGATGTGGTCGGTGTTCCGGGTGGCCGACCGGGCCGGGCTGGAATCCGGCGGGCTCGGGAACGCCGCCGCCGAAGTGGACGATCTGCTTGAGCAGGCGGCGGGCAAGGGCGTCGTGACCCGAGGCTGTTACGACCTCCAGGGCCTGCGGGCCGGCGCGGACTACATGTTCTGGTGGGTGGCGTCGGATCCGGATGACCTGCAGGACCTGTATACCCGCTTCCGGCGGATCCGGCTCGGCCGCTGCAGCGAGCCAGTCTGGTCGGTGATGGCGTTGCACCGTCCCGCGGAGTTCAACAAGAGCCACATCCCCGCTTTCGTGGCGGAGGAGGAGCCGCGCGCCTATGTCAGCGTGTACCCGTTCGTGCGCTCCTACCAGTGGTACCTGCTCGATCCCGCGGACCGCCGCAGGATGCTCGCCGAGCACGGGATGATGGCGCGCGAGTACCCCGACGTCAGGGCCAACACCGTCCCGTGCTTCTCACTCAACGACTACGAGTGGATCCTCGCCTTCGAGGCCGACGAACTGCACCGGCTCGTCGACCTGATGCGCCACCTGCGCGGCTCCGAGGCCCGGCTGCACACCCGGGTCGAGATCCCGTTCTACACCGGTCGCCGCAAGCCCGTTCACGAGCTCGTCGCCAGCCTGGCGTAGCGCCAAGCGGGGGCGGAGCCCGAGCGGATCAGGGCAGCGCAGGCTAACGTCGGAGGATGCCAGAGGATCTCCGGGTGAACAACTGGCTGCTGATACCGGGCAGCGAGCTGCACGAGCGCTTCTCCCGGTCATCCGGGCCCGGCGGCCAGTCGGTCAACACCGCCGACAGCCGGGTCGAGCTTTCCTTCGATGTCGGGCGCTCGCCCGCGCTGCCCGACTGGGCGCGGGCCCGGGCGGTCGAGCGCCTGGCCGGAAGGCTGGCCAGCGGGGTGCTCACGGTAGCCGCGTCCGAGCAGCGCAGTCAGCTCGCCAACCGGCAAGCCGCCCGGGCCAGGATGGCGGCCTTGCTGCGGGCCGCCGTCGCCCCCCCGCAGCGCCAGCGGGTCCCGACCAAGCCCGGTCGGCGTGCGAACGAGCGGCGCCTAGAGGCCAAGCGCAACCGCGGCGCGACCAAGCGTGCCCGCCGGTACAACGGCCGGGATCCGGAGTAGCCAGCGCCCCGGGCCACGCCCCGCAGACCAAAAGCTCAGAGCTCAGGCACGTTGACGACGACGGCTTCCTGCGTCGACCTCGCGATCACCACGACAGCCTCGGTGTCAGGTGACGGGTTCTCCTCCCGGTGCGGGACGTGCGGCGGCACCCACACGTAGTCTCCCGGCTCAGTCTCCAGCCGCACCACGGACCCGCTGTCCGGATCGCGGAACACGAAGACCGGGTGTCCCGAGACCACGTAGATGGCCGTTTCGGAGTCGCCGTGGTGATGGTCGCCGGAGGAGGTCCCGGGCAGTACCACGGTCCGTCCCATCCACAGCGCCTGCGCGCCGACCAGGGCACCGGAGATAGCCGCGGTCCGAATCATTCCGCCGGTTTGGGCGGTATCGCCCGAGAGGGAATCCGCCCGGATCAGCCGCAGGCTCACGGCGCGTCCGATTCCGCGGGCTCAAGGTTCAGCGACACCGAGTTAATGCACCAACGCTCGTCGGTGGGCACCTCGTAGCCCTCCCCGGTGAACACGTGGCCCAGGTGCGAGTCACACGCCGCGCAGCGCACCTCGGTGCGCGGCACCCCAAGCGACCGGTCCTCGATGAGCACGACCGCGTCCGAGTCGGACGGCTGGTAGAACGACGGCCAGCCGCAGTGCGACTCGAACTTGGCGTCCGAGCGGAACAGCTCGGCGCCGCACGCACGGCAGCGGTAAACGCCCTCAGTCTTGGTGTCGGTGTACTCGCCGGTAAACGGGGCTTCGGTGGCAGCCTGGCGTAGCACCGCGTACTCCTCCGGCGTCAGCTGCTCCCGCCATTCGGCGTCTGTGCGCTCGACCTTGTCCATGAAATGCAGATTACTCCGTTTCCCGCTCACCTCCCGGGGTGCCTTAAGGCGCCGCCTTCCCTCGTCGCTCGTTCCTCGCTCCTCAGTCCAGGCGGCGCCGCACCCCTCCGACTCGCTCAAGCCGGGAGTTTAACGAATCGGAATCGCAGGTACCTGATGGGATACTCGTGCCTATGGTTCTCCAGGTGTCGGCCGGGCGCATGGTCGGGCGGGACGACGAGCTCGGCCGCCTGCTCACACTGCTCGACGACGCCGAGGCGGGCCGCTCGGTGGCGGCGCTGGTCAGCGGGGACGCAGGAGTGGGCAAGTCCCGCCTGGTCCGGGAGGTCTCGGGGCTCGCCACCGGACGCGGCTTCACCGTACTGTCCGGCCAGTGCGCCGAGCTCGGCGACAGCGTGCCTTACCTGCCGCTGGCCGACGCGCTGCGCGGCGCTGCCCAGTCCACCGGGGTCCGTGACGCGCTCGCTTCCCGGCCTGCCCTGAGCCGGCTGCTCCCCGACAGCGGCGACGGGCGCCCGGCCGACGAGGACCGCTCGGGCCTGGCCAGGCAGCAGATGTTCGGCGCCGTGCTCGGCCTGCTCACCGAGCTCGCGGCCGCGGCGCCGGTGCTGCTCGTGCTGGAAGACCTGCACTGGGCCGACGCCTCCACCAGGGACCTGGTCACGTTCTTGTCCCGGATGCTGCACCGCGAGCGCGTCGCCTTGATCGGCACCTACCGGACCGACGACCTGCACCGCCGCCACCCGCTCCGGCCCGTGGTGGCCGAACTGCAGCGGCTGCCCGGCGTCATCTCGGTCGACCTCGCGCCGCTGGATCCCTCGGCCCTGGCCGAGCACCTGACAGCGGCCGCGCCCGGTCACCTGGACGCCACCGAGCTGAACGACATCATGGCCCGGGCCGAAGGCAACGCCTACTACGCCGAGGAACTGCTCGCCGCCTCCGTCCGCGGTGACCCGGCCGAGCGCCGCGTCCTGCCCGCGGGGCTGGCGGCGCTGCTGCTCAGCCGGGTGGAGCAGCTTTCCGACGCCACCCAGCAGGTGCTCCGCGCGGCGGCGGTGGCCGGGCGCAAAGCCGACGATGAGCTGGTACAGGCTGCGTCGGGTCTAGAAGCCGCCTCCTACACCGAAGCGGTGCGGGAGGCGGTCACCCACCAGCTGCTGGTGCCCGACGGCACCGAAGGCTACGTCTTCCGCCATGCGCTGCTGCGGGAAGCCGTCTACGCGGACCTGCTGCCGGGGGAACGGACCAGGCTGCACGCCACGATGAGCTCGCTGCTTTCCGATCAGCAGCGGCTGGCGGTACCGGGCACGGCCGCGGAGCTGGCCCAGCACTGCCTGGCCAGCCACGACATTCCCGGCGCCTTCGCCGCCTCCGTCCGGGCCGGGGAGGAGGCAGAACGGCTGGGCGCGCCGGCCGAGGCGCACCGCCACTTCGACCAGGCCCTGGCGTTGTGGGAGCGAGTGAGCGAGCCGGAGAAGACGGCTGGCATGTCCCGCGGCAAGCTGGGCCTGCTATCCGCGATCAACGCGGCGGACAGCGGTGACTACGAGCACGCCATCCACCTGCTCCGGCGGTTGCGGCAGGTGCTCGCGACCCCGTCCGGCAACGCCGGCCCCGAGGACGTCAGCCTGGCCGCCCGGATCGGTGAGCGACTCGCCTCCTATCTCATGCTGATGGACGACCGCAAGGCCCTCACTGAGGCCGTCGAGGTCGCCCGGGCCACCGTCGATGCCACTCCCGCGGACCCGCCGACGTGGCAGTACGCCCACTTGGTCTCCACTTACGCCGACACGTTGCGGATCGAGGACGACTACGCCGCGGCCAGGGAATGGGCCGAGCGCGCGTTCGCCGCGGCCCGCGCGGCGGACGCACCCTGGATCCAGGCCGACGCGCTGGTGACCCTGGGCTTTATCAGCAATCGCGAGGGCCGCAACGATGCGGCTATCGAGCTGCTGACCAGGGCGCACAAGCAGGCCCGTGAGGCGAAGGTCCTCGGCATCGAGCTGCGGGCCGCGTACTACCTGGCGCAGGCGCACCTGGAGCTTGGCGACCTGACCATCGGCGCGGCCGTAGCGCACGAGGGAACCCAGCGAGCGAACCACACCGGACTCAACATGGCTCCTTACGGCCTCGACGTGCAGCATCTGCACTTCCAGTGCCACTTCGCCGACGGCAAGTGGGACCACGCACAGGAGATCGCCGACGGCTTCGTTGTCCGGGTCACCAGCATTCCCGAGGCGTTCCTGTCCTCGATGGCCTTGTTCATCGACGTCGCGCGGGGCAACCCGGCCGTGGCCGAACGGCGCGCCTGGATCGAGCCGTTCTGGTCGGCCCACGGTTTCGACGAGTTCACCGCGCGCAGCCTGCTCGCCGAGCACGCCCTCTGGCAGGGTGACACCGAGCAGGCCCTGGCGCAGGCGCAGACCTCGATCGACCTCATCTTCGCACCGTCTTGGGGCTACTCGCCGTCGGTGATCAGGCCGGCCACGGTCGCCCTGAGCGCGCGAGCCGACCGGGCGCGGCAGTCCCGGGCCGCCGGCGACGACGACGCCGCGAGAGCAGAGCTGACTGCGGCGGATGACCTGCGCCAGGTCGCCCGCGAGGGGGCCGCTTACGCTCGGCGGCCCAAGTTCATCCTCGGCCCCGAGGGCCGCGGCTGGCTGGCCCGGGCCGAGGCGGAGTACCGCCGCGCCAGCGGCGATAACGACCCGCAGGCGTGGCAGACCGTCCTGGACGAGTTCGGGCCGGAATACGTCTATGAGATCGCCCGCACCCGGTGGCGGCTGGCCGAGGCGCTGGCCGAGGCAGGCCGCAGGGACGAGGCGGCGGACCAGTGGCGCCAGGCCGCCCATACCGCGGACAAGCTGAAGGCCAGGCCGCTGCGCGCGGCGCTCGACGACCTGGCTCGCCGGGCCCGGATCGGGACCCCGGAACAGCACGGCGACGGCGCGGTCCTGGCCTCGCTGACCAGCCGGGAACGCGAGGTGCTCCGGCTCATCGCGGCCGGCCGCAGCAACCGGGAGATCGCCTCGGCGCTGTTCATCGCGCCGAAGACCGCCAGCGTGCACGTGTCGAACATCCTCGGCAAACTCGGCGCCGCCAGCCGCACCGAAGCGGCCGCCATCGCCCACCGCGAGGGCCTGACCAGCCAGCCCTCGCCGCGCTGACCTACCTCAGTGCGGCGGCCCTCAGCGAGGCGCGAGCTCGGCGAGAATCTCCTCCCCGCGCTCCGCCGCGGCTGACGGCGTGACGTCGGGCGAGCCGATCTGCGGATCCCAGTTCAGGTCGTAGAACAGTTCAGAGACGCCCTGCTCGCCAAGCCAGGCCGCATCCTCGCGTATCTGCGCGTAGCTGCCGGACAGCAGCCGGCGGCTCCCGTCCGGTCCCGTCGCCTCGTCGCCGGCCAGCACCACGCCCCGGCAGATGATGCGCACCGCGCCGGGATCCCGGCCCGCCGCCGATGCCGCCTCCCTGATTACCCGGACCGCCTCGCTGATCTTGGCCAGGTCGGCACGGCTCGAGGTGATCCAGCCGTCCGCCAGCCGTCCGGCCCGCGCCATGGCCGGCTGCGACATTCCGCCGAGCAGCACCTGCGGTCCTGGTGTCTGCACCGGCTTGGGATCCTGCCGCCCGGCCGGGATCGTGTAGAACTCGCCGTCGAATGAGCTGACCTCGTCGGCCCACAGCGTGCGCAGGACCGCCAGGTACTCCTCGGCGCGCGCGCCGCGCCTCGGCATGGACGCGCCCGTCGCGGCGAATTCCTCGGGCATCCACCCGATGCCCAGGCCCAGGTCAAGCCGTCCGCCGGACAGCACGTCGACGGTCGCCGCCTGCTTGGCCAGGTAGGCGGGTGAGACAAACGGCAGGTTGATGATCGCCACGCCGAGCCGGATCCGCGACGTCCGGGCGGCCAGGAAACCCAGCGCCACCATCGGGTCGAGCACGCTGCGGTACACCGGCTCCATCCCCGAACCCTCGGGCACCAGCAGTCGCTGGAAGCTCCATAGTGACGCGTACCCGGCATCCTCCGCCCGCACGGCAAAGGACGCGAGATATTCCGGGGTGGCCCAGGCGCCCGCGACGGGAGCACCGAATCCGATCTTCATGTCCTCACCTTATTAAGATCTTCAGGCGGAACGGTCCCTGGTGCGCCCATCCGGCCAGCTAATACTCACGTTCGAATGGTCGCGCATACAATCCAGCTATGCCAGAATCCTCCGATCTGCCCGTCACCGAACGCACCAGGCACCGCCGCCTGCGCGAGCAGGGCAGCACCGACCGGCAGGATCTGGCGGACATCCTGGCGGCCGGGGTGATCTGCCATTTCGGGGTCATGGTGGACGGCCACCCGATGGTTGTCCCCACCGTCTACGGCCTGGCCGGCGACACCCTCTACCTGCATGGTTCGGTGGCCAGCCGCAGCCTGGTCAGCGCGCCGCAGGCGACAATCTGCGTCACCGTGACCCACCTGGACGGGCTCGTGCTGGCCCGGTCGGTGTTCGAGCACGCGGTCAACTACCGCAGCGCGATGATCTACGGCACGCCCCGCCCGGTGACCGACCCGGCGGAGAAACTAGCTGGCCTGCGCGCCCTCACCGAGCACATCGTGCCCGGCCAGTGGGACTACGCCCGCCGCCCGAACAAGAAGGAACTGGCCCAGACGACCCTGCTCGCCCTGCCCCTGGCTGAGGCCTCGGTGAAGATCCGCACCGGGCCGCCCGACGACGGCGACAGCCCCGACGCCGCTCTTCCGGTCTGGGCCGGCGTCCTCCCGCTAGCCGCCGCCTGGCAGTCACCAGAACCCGACCCCGTGCTCCTCACGGACGTCCCGCTACCCCCGCACATCGCCGCCCTGGCCGGCCGTCCCGCGGGTATCGCCCGTCCATCCCCCGGGACAGGCCGGATGGGAGAATCAGAACGGAATCTGTGGGGGTGATGGATGTGCCGGTCGCTACGCCGCTGTCGACGGAGGGCCGTTTCATCGTCGATGCGCACGGAAGCCGGGTCAAGCTGGCCGGGGTGAACTGGTACGGCGCCCACGAGGATCTCGGCGTGGCGCCCGGTCTGGACCGCACGCACCGCAGCAGCCTGGCCGAGACTTTGGTCCTGCACGGCTTCAACAGCGTGCGGCTCCCGTTCAGCCTGTGGATGACGGAGCAGACCAAGCCAGTCCCCGACCAGTATCTGACCGCCAACCCCGACCTTTCCGGCGCCACCCCAATGCAGGTCTATGACGCCTGCGTCGAGGCGCTCACGGGCGCAGGCCTCATCGTCATACCGAACTGCCACATACTTGACCCCGGGTGGTGCTGCTCGGAAGACGACGGCAACGGCCTATGGTTCAGCACCAGGTGGCCGGCCGCCAGGTTCTTCGCGGCCTGGCAGGACATGGCGACGCGATATAAGCCGAATCCCCTGGTCGCCGCGATGGACATCATGAACGAGCCCAGGCGCGCGAGGGTGGGCTGGCGCGTGCTCACCCCGACCTGGGGCACCAGGCCCAAGACCGATATCGCCGCGATGTACACCACGGTCGGTAATCTAATCCACGAGATCAACCCGCATGTGCTGATCATTTGCGAGGGCCTCCACTATGCCGCCGACCTGACCGGCGTGGCCCGGCACCCGGTCCAGCTCGAGCACCCGGGCCAGGTTGTCTACAGCCTGCACGACTATCCGTGGTTCCATCCCGGGGGCCAGTCCCGGGCGGCGTACTTCGATCAGATGAACCGGGCCGGCGGCTTCATCCTCGCCAATCCAGAGCGGAGCCGGGTCGCGCCGCTGTGGATCGGCGAGTTCGGCAACGACACCAGGTCGCCGGCCAACTTCGGTCGCGGCGGCCAGTCGGGCTCCGCGGTGTGGTGGAACAGCTTCGAAGCCTGGCTCACCGACGCTGACGTGGACTGGTGCTGGTGGGCGCTCAACCCGACGCAGCCCAAGGGAACCATCCCGGTGACCAATAAGCACCGGTCCAACTGGGGTGACCCCGAACCGTGGGGCCTGCTGGCCCCGGACTGGCGCGGCGTAGCCAACCCGGGGGTGCTGGACATCCTGAAGTCGATGATCCCGCCCCGCACCGGTCCCGGCGTCGGCTGATCCCCGCGTCGGCTGATCCCGGCGTCGGCTGACCACCGTGCAGGCTGATCACCGCGTCGGCTGACCACCGCGGGGCTAGCCGACCTGGGGGATGACGTCGGCGGCCAACCGCTCCATCTGCTCGCGCTGGTCGAACAGCGCCGTGCCCAAGATGAGCTCGGCGCCGGCCGCCGCCACCCGCTGCAGCTCGCGCACGCAGTCGGCCGCCGTGCCTGCGAACGCGGCGGCCTCGATGGCGGGTACCCGGCGCCCGTAGATCCTCTCAAGCGCCGCGTCGATCCTCCTGCGGGCGCGCCTGGCGTCCTCGTCGATCGCGACGTAGACGCGCTTGGCGATGGGAAAGTCCTCCGCCGGACGTGCCGCCTTGCCGAGCGCGTCCCGAACGATCTGGACCTGCCCGGCGAAAGCGGCGGTGGGCGTGGATCCCGCGCCGAAAAAGCCGTCGCCCAACCGCACGGCCCGCCGCAGCGCGGGCTCGCTGGCCCCGCCGAACCACAGCGGCGGATAGGGCTTCTGGAACGGCTTGGGCTCCATCGGCGCGTCCTTGAGCTGCCAGAACTCGCCGTCGAAGGTGACGCCTGGCTCGGTCCACAGCGCCTTCATCAGCGCGATTCCCTCGGTGAACCGGGTCACGTAACGGGCCGGATCCACGTCGAAGGCGGCGAACGGGCGGTTCTTCCCGCCGGTGCCGACACCGACCTCGATCCGGCCCCGGCTGAGCTGGTCCAGTGTGCTTATGCTCTTGGCCAGGTGCACCGGACTGTGCAGGGTGGACACGAACACCACGCAGCCCAGCCGCATCCGCTGCGTGCATGCCGCCGCGTAGGTCATCGTTTCGATCGGCCCGAGCTGCGGTCCGGGGCCGAGCATTCCTTCCTGGGTCCAGGCGCTGTCGAAGCCGAGCTCCTCGGCCCGCGCGAAATAGGCGCGGAACGCCCCGGGATCGAACTCGCCGTCGGCGTAGAACTGCGGGATCGCGATGGCGAACTTCATACCAGGCAGCGTATCCCCGGCGTCCTCAGTCCTGCGCCGCCGTCACATCGGTGACAGAATCGCCGTGTGGACGATCCGGCGGCCGACCTCGCGGAGCGGCTGCGGGCGATCTGCCTGGCGTTCCCTGAGGTCACCGAGCGGCTTAGCCACGGCGCACCGACATGGTTCGTCCGGGACAAGAGCTCTTTCCTGACCTTGTGGGCGCACGGTCATCACGCGAACGATTTCCCGCATCTGTGGTGCGCGGCGCCGCCCGGCGTGCAGCAGGAGCTGGTCGCGTCCGAGCCCGCCCGGTTCTTCCGGCCGCCCTACGTCGGCGGCCGCGGCTGGATCGGCGTCCGGCTTGACGCCGGCATCGACTGGATCGAGATCGCTGAGCTCTGCCAGGACGCCTACCGCGTCGTTAGCGCCGGGTCTCTAGGCAGTTAGCCCCGGGTAGCACAGCGCCGCGAGGCGCAGCCTCGCACCGGGGGTTCCAGGGGGTCGTCCCCCTGGGCTAGCACAGCGCCGCCGATATCTCGGCGGCGCAGCCCCAGGACAGCGAGATGCCTGCGCCTCCGTGGCCGTAGTTGTGCCACAGCACGCCGCGGCCCAGGGGCTCGGATTCCAGCCTCACCTCCGGGCGGCACGGCCGCAGGCCGACGCGGTGCCCGAGGATCTCCACCCCGCGCAGGCGAGGGTCAATCTCCGCGCAGCCAGCCACGATCCGTTCTGATATATGTTCTTGCGGGTCTTGGTCCCAGTTACCCTCGTCATTGGTACCGCCCAGCAGGATCGTGTCGCCGTGCGGGAACATGTAGGTAATCCAGGGCGGATCCGGGTCCCTGTCGATGACGAACTCCTCGATGCCGGGGTTGGCGGCGATCACCACCTGGCCGCGCACCGGCACCACCGCGGGGTCGGGCACCAGGTCATGCGCCCCGGTGCCGGTGCAGTTGATCACGACCGGAGCCTGGCCGGCCACCTCGGCCAGCGAGGCGATCGCCGAGATCTCCAGAGTGCCCCCCGCCCCCGCGAACCGGGCCTGCAGGTAGCCGAGGTAAACGGGCATGGTGGCCAGCGGGGCGCTGTAGTGCCGGCCGTCGGTGAAGCCGTCGGGCAGTTCGGCTGGCTCGCACGGCCGCACGTCGGTGAGCAGATCCATCCAATAGTGCGGCTCGAGCGAACCACGGGAGATTTCCCGGCCGCTGGCCATCCGCACGCCGGTGCCGGGTTCGGTGGCGAGCTTGGACAGGGCCTCCAGGCCGACCCGGCCCCAATCCAGGACCCGATCGGGCGGCCCCACCCGGACCGGGCCCCAGACGGCGCCAGCCACGACTGAGGTGGTCTGCCCGGGCGGAGCGGCTGCCCTGATCGTCACGCTGAGCCCGGCCTCGGCCAGGCAGATCCCGGTGGTCAGGCCACTGACCCCGGCCCCAATCACGAGAACGTCCATGAACCGACCGTATCTGGTGGCTTCCTCGGAAAGTCATAGGCCGCCATCGGAACGGCGGCGGGTCACGGTGAAGGTCTCGAACTCGGTGTAATCGGGCGTGGGGGCACCCTTGGCTCCCGTGGCAGGATTGACCGGGTCCGCGCCGACCGCGTGGTACTGCGTGACCGTGATGCTGGTCCTGTCGCCGGACTCGGTGCCCGGGTTGACGTCGAAGACCGCCACTCCGTACCCGGTGGACGTGTCACGCCGGGCGGACCAGATGGCGTCCTCCGCCGCATCGGCCGCGGCGCGGGCGTAGACGTCGGGCGCGGCGGTGCGGGCGGGCCGGCCGGCCCGGGTGAACACCTTGGCCTGCCGCGGGGGGGTCCGGGAGGGCGATCCACCCGGGAAAGGACTGCCGTCGGCGGGGTCGGTGCCGTAGTCGTCCAGGTTGGTGTCGGTGCCGCCGCAGCCGAGGACGAGGTGCACCGTGCCCTGGCTGGTGTCGAACACCCCGCTGTCCGTGGTCGTCACCGGGTGCGGCCGCAAGGTGTTGACCACCGCGCCGGTCGCGAGTTCGTGGCCGGCGTCGCCGTCGGCGCCGCGCACCGGGAACGACCGTTCGTAGTCGTGGTCATGACCGGTGAGCACCAGGTCCACCTGATAGTGGTCGAACAGCGGCAGCCACTGTTCGCGGATGCCCAGGTCGGAGCCGTTTCCGGTGGCCGAGGACGACGCCGCGCACTGGTGCATCTGGACGATGATCCAGTCGACTGACCGGTCGCCGCGCCCGGCCGCGAGCGTCCGCTCCAGCCACGCGGTCTGCGCGCCACCCGAATACCCCCGCAGGTAGAACGACGTGCCCGGTTCAATCGGCGGATGTCCCGTGCCCGCCGCCGGGGTCAGCGCCGCGGGTCCGGCCACGAACGCGCCCGCGTCCTGGTACACCACGTCGTCGGCGTCGAGCGAGACGAACAGGACC
>Ga0302232_10001909_pt1 | contig 14341 bp, 9 predicted proteins | sample II_Palsa_N2_3_FD_193575 | JGI IMG/M metagenome (GOLD analysis project Ga0302232, IMG submission 193575) | Peat permafrost microbial communities from Stordalen Mire near Abisko, Sweden - II_Palsa_N2_3 | ecosystem: Environmental > Terrestrial > Soil > Palsa > Peat permafrost | place: Sweden...
CAAGCCAGCCGTTTGCGTTTGGCGAGGCGGCGTAGGTCATGAGGACTTTGGTGTCAGGCGCAGTGGGGGTGAGTTGCTCGGCCCAGATAGTGGCGTTGCCTGTGCCGGCAGGGCTGGTGATGGGCGTGGGTTTGTCGAGGGCGTAGTACTGCTCGACGTGGCCGCCGAGGGCTGCTTCGAGTGGACCGGGTTGGCGATCTGTCTCGAGGGCGTTGTCTTCGTCCTTCATGCCGGAGCGGGGGCCGAGGACGAGATGGCCGCCTTGTTGAACGTAAGCGAGGAGGTTCTTTGCGGTGGGCTCGGAGAGGACGTTGAGCGCAGGGGCGAAGACGATTTTGTAGTTGGTGAGTTGCGCGTTCGGGGAGATGATGTCGATGGTTTGCGCGATGGGTTCGATGGCCTGGTAGAGGTCGGTGACCTGGGAGACGTAGTCGAACTTTTGCGAGTGCTTCTGGAAGTCGATGGCCCAGTGGCTGTCGTAAGACTGGAGGATGGCAACGTCGGCGTGGAGGGTGGTGCCGGCGAGGGCCGGGGATGCGCGTTCGAGTTCGACGCCGAACTGCTGGATCTCGGCGTAGATGGGGTTGGGGAGGCCGTCGGCGCCGAGGACGCTGCCGTGGTACTGCTCCTGGCCGTTGCGGGACGAGCGCCACTGCCAGTAGAGGACGGCGTCGGCACCGTGGCCGATGGCCTGCCATGCCATCTCGCGGGTGACGCCGGGGGGAAGGGAGGCGTTGATCGCGCCCCAGTTGACGAAGCCGGGCTGAGTCTCCATGAGCCAGAAGTTTTTTTGCTTGTAGCCGCGGACGAGGTCGTGCTCGGCGGCGTTGAGGATGGGGTCGAGATGGCCGTCGGGGAAGTAGTCGTCCCAGGCGGCGATGTCGAGATTTTTGTGGAGGAGGTAGTGGTCGAAGCCGTTGTTCCAGTGCATGGTGTTGGTGGTGATGAACTGGCGGGCATCGGCGTTGGGGCGGATGGCGTCGATCTGCGTCTGGAGGTAGCTGATCCAGGTGTCGGTGACGAAGCGCTTCCAGTCGAGCAGGAGTGCGGGGTTTTCACCTTTGGAGTGGACGGGGATCTGGTCGAAGGTGTCGTAGGTCTGGGACCAGTAGGCAGTGGCCCAGCGGCGGTTGAGTTCGGCGATGGTGCCGTATCTGTGTTGCAGCCACTGGTGGAACTGCTGTTTTGCGCTGTCGTCGAAGGAGGGTGCGGCGAGTTCGTTGTCCAGTTGCCAGCCGAGGACGCTGGGATTGTGGCCGTAGCGCTTTGCCATCTCGAGCGCGATGCGGGCGGTGAACTGGCGGTAGTGCGGGTTGGTGAAGGAGAACTGCTGGCGGTTGCCGTGTTCGGCTCGGCGGCCGTCTTCGTCGACGCGCAGGGTCTCGGGGTATCGGCTGGTGAGCCAGGCAGGAGGCGCGGCGGTGGGAGTGCCAAGGACGACGGCGAGGTGATGTTTTGCCGCGAGGGCGATGGCGCGGTCGAGCCAGGCGAAGTCGAAGCGGCCTTCGGAGGGCTCCATGGTGGACCAGGCGAACTCGCCGACGCGGACGACGTGCATGTGGGCCTGTTCCATGAGGGTGAGGTCGGCGTCCCAGCGGTCTTCAGGCCATTGCTCGGGGTACCAGGCGGTGCCGAGCAGAAGCGGAGTGGGCGTGGATGGCTGAGGGGCTTCAGCAGACGCTGCGCAGGCGGTGAAGGTGAAGAGAAGAAGCGCAGTGCAGAGAAGGCTGGGACGCTGGAGCAAGACGAGACCTCGTATGAGTGAGACGTGATCAGCATAGAGACATGCGGAGAGATTTTCCACGTGAGTCAGATTTTGAGGAACAGAGATTGCATTGTTGGCGAAAAGCACGGGTGCGAGAGGAGAGTGGGCAGATTTCCGTTCCGCCATGCGGTTTGCCTTTTGCGGGATAAGTGGCGTTTATCGCGGGGCCGGGGGACAGATGCATCCTCTGCTTTACATCGCATCGAGCTGCGCGTAGAAGAAAAGTCGTCAATGAGCCGGCTGCATACAGACAGCCTGCAACGAACGACGGAGGATGAAACACCTTGGCCACGACACTTGCACTGATTCACACCAGCCCTACTCTGACCCCGATGTTTACTGCCCTTTGCACGGAGCAGATACCGGAGACGACGATCTTCCACATGGTGGACGAGAGTCTGATCAAGGACACCATTCGTGAAGGAGGGCTGCGCCGGATCACGATGCGGAGGTTGCTGGTGATGATCGAGTCCGCGAATATGTCGGGCGCGGACGCGGTGATGGTAACGTGCTCGTCGATCGGACCGGGCATCGCGATTGGGCAGCAGCTGTTCGACTTTCCGGTGATCCGGGTGGACGAGGCGATGGCAGAGACGGCGGTGCGGATGGGCAAACGGATCGGCGTGATGGCGACTCTGCGCACCACGCTGGAGCCAACGATTGCGCTGCTGCGGCAAAAAGCTGCCGAGGCGGGACGAGAGATCGAGATTGTGGATTCGCTGTGCGATGGAGCGTTTGAGGCGGTACTGAGCGGGGATACGGCGACGCATGACCGGATTTTGACCGACGCGTTACTGAACGATATGCGCGGCGTGGATCTGGTGGTGCTGGCGCAGGCTTCGATGGCGCGCGTGGTGAAGACGATGCCGGAGGGTACGCTGAAGATGCCGGTGCTGAGCAGCCCGGAGCTCGCGGTGCGGCAGGCTCGTGAGATTCTATCGGAGTTGAAGAACAACAGAGGCAACGGGAGGAAAGCGGGTTGAGGAAGAGACACGGCGTTCTGGGTCTGCTTTGCGTCGTGTCGGTGATTACGTTTCTGGACCGGCTGGCAATTCCGGTGGCGGAGCCGGGGATTCGTGGGGAGCTGCATCTGACGCCCGATCAGTGGGGATGGGTGCTGAGCGCGTATGTACTGGCCAATGCGTTGTTTGAGATTCCTTCCGGTGCGCTTGGCGATAAGACGGGGCAGCGGCTGGAGCTGACGAGAATTACGGCGTGGTGGTCCGGGTTTACGGCGCTTACTGGATGGTGCAGAAGTTTTGTGCAGATGGCCGGGGCGAGGTTTCTGTTTGGCATTGGTGCGGCGGGGGCTTATCCGAATGCAGCCGGTGTGATCTCGCGCTGGTTTCCGAAGAAAGAACATGCGCGGGCGCAGGGGTTTGTGTGGGGCGCGAGCCGGTTGGGCGGGGCGCTGGCTCCGCTGCTGCTGGTTCCCTTTGAACGGCACTTCGGTTGGCGGTCGATCTTCTGGGTGATGGGCGGGATTGGGCTGGTGTGGTCGGTGGCGTGGTGGATGTGGTTTCGCAATACGCCGGAGGAGATGGCCGGGATTACCGCGGAAGAGCTGGTGGAGATTCGCATGGGTAAGCCGGCTCATATGCGGGAGCGGGCGGCGATTCCGTGGAGAAGGCTGTTTGGGTTGCCGCAGCTTTGGCTGATCGCAGCGGCGTACTTCTGCTATGCGTGGGGAAGCTGGTTTTACTTTGGATGGTTTACGACGTGGCTGGTGCGGGGTGCGGGCTTCTCGGTTGCGCAGATGGGACTGTTTGCTTCGTTTCCATTTGTGATGGGATTTCTTGGCAATCTGGTGGGTGGGGCCGTGAGCGAGAGGCTGGTGGAGCGGTATGGGCGTAAAAAGACTTATCGCTGGGTGACGGGGGTTTGTCTGCTGGTGACGAGCGGACTGCTGCTGGGAATGAGCCTGGTGCATGGGCATGGAGCGATTGTGGTGCTGGCGACGCTGGGATTCGGAGTGATGGACCTGATGCTGCCTTCGGCGTGGGCGATGTGCATGAGCATCGGTGGTGAGTATGGCGGCACGGCTACCGGCGTGATGAATACGGCGGGAAATCTGGGTGGGTGGGTGTGCACGATTGTGTTTGGGTACGCAGTCAGTGCGACGGGAAACTACAATCTTCCGCTGCGTGGGGTTGCGGCGATGGTGCTGGTGGCGACAGTTTTGTTTTCTCAGGTGGACTGTACGCGGGGGCTGACGGAGGAAGGTTAGGGTGTTGCGCCGCGTACGACATCGAAGAAATCTTCTGTGCCGACCTGGCCGCCTTTGAGGACGAGTTCGAGGTGGTGAAGGTGTGATTGAGGGTCGTCGGCGTGAGTGCGGCAGAGGGGCGCTCCGGGCTGCATGTCGGCGAGCCAGGTGAGAGCGTAGAGGCCGAGTTGCTGCACGGCGTGAGAAGAGGTGTCGCCACCGCAGAGCAGAACGCGGCGGACTGCAGTGCGGGTGATGATCTCTTTGAGGAGCAGGCCGAGCGCTGTGCCAAGGCTGTCACCGTGGGCCTCGGGAGTGTCGGGAGGGCCTAGCGAGGTGTAGAGAATGGTGTTGCGGCCAGAGGTCAGGGAGGTCACGGCTTTTTGCACCGCGGCTGTTGCGGCGGAGGCTGCCGTATCGGGGGATAGCAGAGTTGGGGGGTCGAGATTGATTCCGTGGTAGCCGTCTGCGAGGGCATAACGGATCTGGCGCTCGGTAACGGGAGAGCACGAACCGCTGAGGACGAGGAGCGGCGCGGTGTTTCCAGGCTTCTCGTTTGGAATGCTTTCGGGAAGAAGACGCGCGCTTCTCCATGCGTGGATGATTGCGGCGGTGAGGCCGGAGCTTGAGGCTGAAAAGATAGTCTGCTGCTGAGCCTGTTGCCATAGAAGCTCTCCGACAGCGACCTGGGTTTGCGTGTCGACCGTGTCAAAGAGCACGGCGTGGCTGCCGGCGGCGAGCTGGGTTTCGAGGGCCGTGGAGGGTGCTTCCGATTGCAGCGCGGAAAGATCGACCAGGCCGATCGGTGTTGCGGTCTGAGCCTTCAGGTGAATGCGGAGGTCGGCCTCGCGCATCGGAGTGACGGGGTGATGGCTCATGGGGTGGCGGTCGATGCGGTGGATGGCTCCGTCGGACGCGGCGGCGAAGAGATTGCCGAATGCGACGTAGCGGCGAAGGTGCGGGGCTCCGACGACGATGGGAACGAAGCGTGGGTTGAAGGCTTCCCTGCCCAGCTCGATGGCGCGGCCGATGCTGCCGTGAGTCGGGGAGCTGTCGAAGGTGGAACAGACCTTGTAGTGGACGATGGGGGCGTTGAAAGTTTTAAGTGCAGCGAAGATGGCAGGGAGATGCGTGGACATCCACCTGGGTGAGCGGGAGCGGCTGTCGCCCGCGATGCCGATGGCCTTTGCCTCCGGAAACGCTGTCAAATGAGCTGGAGTAGGGGGGGTGAGGTACAGGACCGTGGGGACACCGTTCGAGGCGAGCTGCTCGAGGACGTCGGTCGAGCCGGTGAAGTCGTCGCCGTAGAAGGTGTAGAGGATGGACATGAGTTTGTGTGGTGTGCGGGATTAGCTGCCGAAGGTTTCGAGCGCAGACTTCAGCTCGGGATGGGTGTTGGCGTAGGTGGTGAGCGGGATGTTCTGCATCGCGGCCTCCCAGGCCTGTTGCAGGCTGCGAACGCCGGCGGCTACGCCCATGGGATGGCCGAGGATGCCGCCGCCACAGGCGTAGATGAGGTCGGTGGCGCCGAGGGCTTTGAAGGTGTCGGGAGCCTGGCGGGCGGACTGGCCGGAGGAGAAGACGGGCATGATCTCGCAGCCGGCGGCGGGTGGCGGAAACATGGGCGTGAGGCAGGCGCGGGCGGAGGCGATGACGGATTCGTCGGACTCGCAGAACTTGTTGCGGAGGCCGTTGACGTGGGTGTGGTCGATGCCGGCGAGACGCCAGAGCTTTTGGAAGGCGACAAACGACATGCCGGTTGCAGGAGATCGGCCAAGCATGCCCCAGCCGTTGCGATGGCCGTGGATGACCAGCTGTGAATGCTTCCTGAGGATCTTCATTGCGGGCAGGCCGATGGAGTTCATGCTGACCATGACGCAGGTGCCTTCGCTGGCGAGAACGTGGTCGTGGCGAGCGAGCATCTGGTCGAGGTCGCCGGTGATGTTGGCGGCGTACATGACGCGTTTGCCGGTGCGTTCGCGGTGTTGATTCAGGACATGCTGGACGGCGGTGATTCGGGCTTCGAACGGGCAGTGGGGGCCGTCGGTCTGGAGCTCGTCGTCCTTGATGAAGTCGATGCCGGCCTCGGCGAGGAGTTTTACCTGTGCGGCAGTGGCTTCGGGCGACATACCGATGCTTGGCTTGATGATGGTGCCGATGAGAGGACGGCCGTGGACACCGGTGAAGGTGCGGGTTCCCTGTACGCCGAACTGCGGGCCCTGGTATACGTCGAGGAAGGCTGGAGGGAGGGTGAGGTCAAGGAGTTTGAGGCCGCTGAAGGCCTTGAGCTCGGAGAGATTGCCGGCGACGGTGGCGAGGAGGTTGGGCAGCGATGGGCCGATGTTGTGCAAAGGCCAGGAGAGGGTGACGAGAGCGGTGCGGCGGACGCCGTCCCAGTTGGGTGGCGTGCCGGAGCCGGGGAGGCTGGGGTGTTGCGCGGGGGATTGTTCTTCGATGGATTCGACGCGGGCGGCGTAGAGCTCACGGAGCTCGTTGGTCTCGCCGGGGACGCGGAGGAAGGTGCCGGTGGACTGCTCGCCCGCCATGGTGGCTGCGGCCTGAGCCAGAGGGAAGGCGGTTTCGATCCAGTATTGGGCGTAGATGCGGTCGTTATTTTGGGTGATGCCGAGGTCGTTTTGTATGGTCACGATGTGGTGTCTGGTGTGGCTAAGCACGGCTGAAGTAGGTGGTGTAGGTTTCGTTCCGAACCTGGTGGAGAGGAACGAAGACGATCTGGTTGCCTGCGTAGTTTTCGACGAAGGATTGCGGGGCGATCTGCTTCAGGCCTGCGGGGAGGGAGAGGCGATCTTCGTTGAGCTTGGGTGCGGGGTTGAGGGCGACGTATTGAATTGGGCCGCGCATGAGGGCGACGACGTTGGGGTGGAGATCGTCGATGGGTTCGGTGCGGAAGGTCTGGGGCAAGGTGAGGTCGATGCGGTCGCCGGGGCGCCAGGTGCGGCGGATGGCGGCGAAGGTGCCGGGCTGCGAGGGGGATGTGGAGGGTTTGCCGTTGATGGTAATCGTCGCTGGGCGGGTGAGCCAGGCGGGGATGCGGAGGTAGAGGGTGAAGGTGGCTGGATGTGCGGGCTGGAGGGTGATCGAGACAGTGTCCTCGGCGGGGTAGCGGGTCTCCTGGGTGAGGACGATGGGAGTGCCTGCGTGGGTGAAGCTCAGGTGCGAGGGGATGTACTGGCTGACGTAGAGGCCGGCGGTCTCCGGTGAGTTGCCACGGGTGGGCTCGGGGGCGTGGAAGTAGAGGTTGAGGGGGTAGTCGGCTACGGTCTGGATGAGCGTGCCGGAGCAGCAGGGCCACTTCTTTTGGTAGTAGACCTTTTGTGCCGCCGGGGAATAGGTGGAGTAGTAGGGGTAGTCGCCATCGGAGTCGGGGGATTTGACGGCGAGGATGGCGTTGTAGAGGACGCGTTCGAGGTTGTCGCCGTAGGTGGTGTCGGTGGGGTCGGCGGTGAATCGCGTGAGGTAGCGGGCGAGTTTGGTGGCGGCGTAGGAGCCGCAGGGGGTCTCGAAGTGATCGACGGTGGTGGAGAGCGAGTCGTACAGTTCGCCTTTGTGCGGAGTGATGAAGGTCTCGTTCGGGCCCCAGCCGCCGGAGGCGAACTGCTGCTGCGTGGTGAGCAGAGTGAAGGCGTTCTGCATGGCCTGTTTGTATTTTGGATCGCCGAGGGTGAGGTAGGCACCTGCTGCTGAGCTGAGGGCGATGGCGTGAGAGTAGGCGTGCTGGCCGGGAAATGGGTCGGCGCCGCGGGCGAGAGGGTCAAAGAGTTCGCGGTCGAGCAGGTAGCGTTCCGCTAAAGCACGGAAGGCAGGGTTCCCGGTGAGTTCGGCAGCGGTAAAGAGATTTTCCGGCATGACGAAGGTCTCGTCGTAGGGCGGTTCTTTTTTGCCGATGCGGTCTCGGCCCTGGGGCGGGAGCAGAGGTTCGGAGCCGGCGAGGACGCGGTTGAGGAGCTCTTTCGACTGCGGGAGGTTGCTGAGAGTTGCGGCGTCGATGAGGCCGGCGAAGTGTTTGTCGAGGGTGTAGCAGATCCAGAGATTTGTTTTGGGGCGAAGGATGCTCTGGTTGTCCGGGCCAAGGGTGGCGGCGAAGCCTTCGACCAGATCATGGACCTTCTGGTGGCAGGCAGGATCGCCGGTGCTGGCGCCGATGCGGGCGAGGCCGGAGATGTACTGGCCGAGGCTGTGGCCAGGGACGAAGCCGTCGAGATCGTACCAGCCGCCCATATCTGCGCCGGGTGCGGGAAGACCGGCGCGCTGGCGATAGACCTTGAGGAGGCGGTCGTTGGAGAGCGCGAGGTAGTGGGCGTGGAGGGCGTCGTACTGTGCGGAGAAGGGTCCGCCGGTGAGCTGTACCTGAGCGTAGTCGAATTGACGCAGGGGTTCGCGGGTCTCGGACGGGACGGAAGTGGCCAAAGCGGCAAGCGGACGAACCGCAGTGAAGGCAGCGGCTGTCCTGACGAAGGTGCGTCGGGTAAGGGTCATCAGGATGCCCTGCTTCGCGGGTCTTTTCGCTCGGATGAGAGAGCGGCGAGGAGATGTCCGATGGGAAGCGAGAGTGCGACGACGAGCTTCATACGAGAGGCAGAGTAGCGCATGAGGGAGACGGTTGGCGCACAGGAAATTGACAGACCGTAAATTCCGAATTGCGGAATCATCTTATCCTCGCCTCGCGAAGAGGTGCGGCTCCGAAACCCATCCTGACGTCGTGACGTTCATCGAGCGGATAGATGAGATCGACGTTGCGCGGAGTGATGAGCTGATGCTTGACGAAGACGGTGGAGGGGACGGATTTCTTTTGCAGAATACCGATCGCGAGGGGGATGATCTCGTCGCCGTAGCGCTCAGGAAAATAGGCGACGGTGCCGACAAGACGTGTGCCTGGACGGCGAAGCTCGTTGCGCGACTCGCGGATGGCGTTCTGGCCGAGGACGGCGCACTTCTCGCTTGCACCGACCTCGTCGAAGGCGCGCAGAGCGGCGAGAGCGCAGATGTCGTTGACGGTGCCGATGAGGGTGCGGCGGGCGGGCGAGCGGCGGAGATACTGGCGCACGACCTCGAGGACCTGTTCGAAGTCGCCGCGACCGTTGAGGTGGACGACGGGAACGTTGACGATGCTGGGTAGTTCAGCACGGAGGCCGTCGGCGAAGCCGGTGATGCGAAGTTCCAGCAGCGAGCCGGCGATGGGGAGTTCGAGCAGGAGGAGTTGCTCGACCTTGCCGTCCCAGTGTTCTCGCGCCCAGCGGCCAAGCGCTTTGCCACCGATGAGGCCTGCTTTGTAGTTATTTGCACCGAAGTAGGTTGCGCCGGGATGAGGAATCTCGATGGCGATGACGGGGGTGTTGGCCTCGAGAAACTTGGAGGCAATGACGGGAGCGACGCGCTCGTAGGTCTGGTATTCGAGGACGAGATCGACGCGTTCCCGGATGAGTAGATCGGCGTTGCGAAGGGCTTCGCGGGCGGAGTAGCGGTTGTTGACGGTGATGAGATGGACGTGCTCACGGGCGGCGGCAGTCTCCATATTCTGCATGACGGTGCGGCAGAACTCGGAGTCGCCCTGCGCGGCAAAACCGATGCGGAAGGGGCGCGCCGTGACCGGGCCGAAGCGGTTGCGATAGACGCCGGAGCTGGCGCGTTCGAGCAGACCGCCATGGATGAGGGTGCGGAGGAGCCGGAAGACGGTCGTCTTGGGAAGCTGGGTGCGCTCGATGACCTCCATAAGGCCAAGCTCCTCGCCGAGGCTGTGAAAGGCCTTAAGAACCTCGCAGGCGCGAAGGACGGTCTGGGATTCGTTGCGGTCGCCGCGGCGGTTGGAGACGACGGTCGTCGAGGTGTCGGGCTCTTCCTGAAGTGTTTTAGGGAGAGATTGTTTAGGCGGTGTCATTCTGGATTACCTCTGACTCGAGAAGCTATCTTATATTCCGGAATTCGGAACGCGCAAGTCCGACAATCGGTTAGGCTGGTGCAGCTTTGGAAGGAGTGTGAGGTTGAATCCGAATCCGTTTCTGGGAGTGCTGTATCACTGGACGGGTGGCCTGTCGGCCGCGAGTTGTTATCTGCCGTTTCGCGGAATCAGGCGTTGGTCGTGGGAGATCTACTGGCTGGTGCAGGGGTGGTTCAGCTGGATCGTGGCTCCGCTGGTGTTTGCGGGTCTGCTGGTGCCGGAGCTGGTGAGGATACTGCATGGGGCTGATGGAAGGACGCTGTTCTACACGTGGTTCTGGGGCGCGATGTGGGGGATCGGTGGATTGCTCTTCGGGCTTGGAGTGCGCTACCTGGGGATTGCGCTGGGGTATACGATCGCGCTGGGATTCAGCACGGTGTGCGGAACGCTGGTGCCGCCGCTGTTCGCCGGCGAGCTTGGGGCGATTGCACGGGACCGCGCGGGTCAGGTGATTCTGCTGGGCGTGGCGGTGTGCGTGGCAGCGATTGTCGTCAGTGGCATTGCCGGGAGAATGAAGGAACGCGAGCTGGCGGGAGGGCGCGCGATGGAAGCGGCTTCGCCGGGTGGGCGAGGCGAATATGCGTTTGGGCGCGGGGTGCTGGTGGCTTCGTTTGCGGGCATTCTGAGCGCCTGCTTTGCGTATGGACTGGCTGCAGGCAAGCCGATCAGCGATGTGACTCGCGGAGTGTTGGCGACGCATGGAAGAAGCGATCTGTGGCAGAGCCTGCCGGCGCTGGTGATTGTGCTTTGGGGTGGGTTTACGACGAATGCTCTTTGGTGTGGTGGGCTGCTGGCAAAGAACCGGTCGGCGGGACAGTTTGCAGGCACTGCGAATGATGGAGGCGGGCGACTGGATGGACGGCGGATGGCGTTGAACTATGGGCTGGCCGCGGCTGCGGGGCTGCTTTGGTATCTGCAGTTTTTCTTCTACTCGATGGGACAGACGAAGATGGGACGGTATGACTTCAGCAGCTGGACGCTGCATATGGCAGGAACGATTTTGTTCGCGACGGTGTGGGGTGCGGTGCTGCATGAGTGGCGCGGAACAAGCGTGAGGACAAGGGTGACCGGAGCGCTGGGATTTGGTTTGCTGGTGGCGTCGACGCTGGTGGTGGGGTATGGAAATTATCTGAAGGTGAAGTAGCTAGTCGAGGCTGGCGTCGGCGTGGCGGAGGAGATCGGCGATGGGAGTTGCGGTGGTGATGGTGTCGGTGACGAGCCTGTCGATGACGGCTGCGATGCGCGGCCAGTCGGGACGCTGAGGAATCTCGCGGGCGTGGTTGTGGAGCTGCTCGATGCGATGGTAGAAGGGGATGGCGACGTTGACCTCTGCGTCGTGCCAGGTGGATCTGCGGCAGCCGATGGCTCCGCTGGTGGTGGTGAGTTTGTCCATGGCGGGAGTCTGAGTGTGGCGGAGAAATTGCCATGCTGTGGTTTTGTGCGGGCTGCCGGATGCGATGGAGAGAATCCAGTAGACGTTGAGGGAGGCAGTGCTGCCCTGCTCCGCGTAAGGGATGGTGGCGACGTCGACGTTGCCCTGTACGGCTGACTCCGGCGAGGTGTGGGCCATGGTCGCGAAGCCGAACCAGTTGATCATCATGGCGACGTGGCCGGAGGCGAAGGCGAGGCCGGCGGCTACGGAGTCCAGCGTGAGGCAATCGGGGTGTACGGCTTGTTTGTCGGCAAGCATGGCGCGGTAGAAGGAGAGGGCCTGGATGGCTTCGAGGGTTTGAAAGCGGAGTTTGCCGAGGGAGTCGAAGAGATCGCCGTTGCGGGTCCAAAGCTGGAGAAGGAAGTCGTAGACAGAGTTGTGACCGTCGGGATAGGCGGCGAAGACAGTGCCGTAGAGCTGCCGGGCGGGCTCGTGGAGGAAACGGGCGATGCGGTGGAACTGGTCCCAGGTGGTGGGTGGGGCGAGGGGTTCGCCGAACTGCTGCTGGTAACGGCTGCGGATAGCGGGGTCTTCGAAGAGATCGCGGCGGTAGATGAGGCACTCTGGACCATCGTGGTAGGGCACGCCAAGGATTGCGTCGCCGATGCGCTGGAGGCGGAGAAGAGAGTCGGTCCAGCCGTGGGGGTAGTCCTGCGGCGGGTCTTCGCAAAGGAGCGGCGCGAGATCGACGGCGCACTGCCGGGCGTGCATGGAGGCGATCCAGTCGGTGGCGACGAAGGCAGCATCCCAGTCTCCGTTACGCATACCGTTGGTGGTGAAGAGAGCCTCTTCGAGTGGGTGCAGATCGAGCGCGACAAGGTCGAGGGTGAGGCCGGTGTGCGCCTCGGCTTCGAAGGCCTGCCACTGGGTGCGGATGGCGTGCTCGAAGGGGGGATATTTTCTAACAGCGATGCGGAAGGTGCGGCTGCTCACCGGAGAAACTCCTCGGCGATGAGCTGGTTGTGTTCGCCAATGCGAGGAGCGGCGAGTGGACTGGTGAGAAGTTCGCCGTCGATACGAATGGGGCAGCGGGTGGTGCGCATGGTGGCAGCGGGTCGGCTATCGATAGTCTGCACCATGTTGAGGGATTTGAAGGCTTCGTGCGCGAAGAGGCGATCCCAGGTGAGGACGTCGGCGCACCAGATGTCGGCGGGTTCGAGGATGTCGAGCCAGTGCTGCGTGGTCTGATTTTTGAGGTGGTGGACGAGGATCGATTTGATCTCGTCTCGCTGATCGAAGAGCGAGGAGGGATCGGTGTAGGTGGAGAGCGCGGGGCAGTCGAGCAGTTCGCCCAGGCGAAGGATGGAGCCCATGGCGAGGGCGAGGTAGCCGTCGGCGGTGGTGTAGATGCCGTAGGGTGCGCCGAGGTAGGCGTGGGCGTTGTTGACGGCGCTGCGCTGCGGGGACTTGCCGCCGTCGTTGAGGTAGGTGGTGAGGACTTCAAACTGCAGGTCGAGGATGGATTCGAGGAGCGAGACCTCGACCTTGCCGCCGAGGCCGGTGATGCCGCGGCGAACGAGCGTGGCGAGAAGACCCTGGACGAGATGCGCGCCGGCCATCATGTCGGCGACAGCGAGGCCGAAGGGGACGGGAGGCTGGCTCGCGTCTCCGTTGAGGTACGGGAGACCGGAGAGCGATTGAACGAGCAGGTCCTGACCGGGTTTGGTGCGCCAGGGGCCGTCGTTGCCGTAGCCGGTGATCTCGCCGTAGACGATGCGCGAATTGATTGCACGGACAGCTTCGTAGCCGAGACCGATTTTTTCGATGACACCAGGGCGGAAGTTCTGGATCATCACATCGGCGTGGGTGAGCAGCGTGCGAATCTGCGCGAGATCGGCCGGATTCTTGAGGTCGGCTGCGAAGGACTGCTTGTTGCGGTTGATGGAGTGAAAGAGAGTGGAGTCGCCATCGAGGCAGAGGTTCGAGATGTAAAGCTGACGGCAGAGATCGCCTGCGCCCGGGCGCTCAATCTTGATGACGCGAGCGCCCATGTCGGCGAGACGAAGGCTGGCGGAAGGACCAGAGAGGAATTGCGAAAAATCAATGACGAGGAGACCTTCGAGGGGTTTCATACTTACTTCTTTCCGGAGTGGCGGAGAGCCTGGTTCATTTGATCGAGGACTGCGGATTCGGAGCCGCCGTGGATGAGGTAGTTGTGGACGAGGTTTGAGGCGGCATCCTGGAAGGCGATGAAGCCGGGGAAGCGCGGGCGAACCCAGGCTGCGTCGAGGGTCGGCAGCGTGTTGAGGAAGAAGTTATTGGATGCGGCGTTGAGGGTCTGGTCGAGCCATGCGGAGCGATGGCCGGGCTGGCCTCCGCTGTGCGTATAGAGGGTCTTCTGGATGTCGGGGCCTGCGGCGAATTGGGCGTAGGCAAGGGCCTCGTCAGGATGCTTGCAGGTGCGTGAGATGGCAAGACCAGCACCGCCGAGGGTAGAGCGAAGAGGCTTGCCGTTGAAGATGACCAGGCCGCCGGTCTGCAGCACGTTAGCAGCGTAACCTGGGCGGGAGTAATTGGAATAGCCGTAGGCGAAGGGGCAGAAGGCGAGGGTGTCTGAGTCCGCGAGGAGTTGCCAGGTGCGGATGGGGTTGCGGTCGAGCGAGCCGGGTGCGCTCAGCTGAACCAGCTCGCGCAGGAGCTGTAACGCTTCGATTCCCTGAGGTGCGACGATGACTTCTCCTTCTCGTGTGAAGGGCTCCGCGTCGAGGGCGTTGGCGAGCATGAAGAGGTTCATCAGGCTGTCGATGGGGATTGCGGGAACGGTGACGAGGCCTCGCTGGGCCAGAGCGATGAGATCGTCCCAGGTGTTGGGAACCTGATCTCCAGCGTGTGCCATCAGGTCCGGACGCCAGCCAGAGATGGGAGTGGCGGCATCGGTGGCCAGAGCGTACTGATGGCCGTCGTAGTTGTAGCTGGCGTGCGACTGGCCTACGGAGTTCGCGGCCTGCTCTGCGAGATACGCGGCGGAGAGATGCTGGTCGA
>Ga0302232_10001934_pt1 | contig 14268 bp, 12 predicted proteins | sample II_Palsa_N2_3_FD_193575 | JGI IMG/M metagenome (GOLD analysis project Ga0302232, IMG submission 193575) | Peat permafrost microbial communities from Stordalen Mire near Abisko, Sweden - II_Palsa_N2_3 | ecosystem: Environmental > Terrestrial > Soil > Palsa > Peat permafrost | place: Sweden...
CCGGGCCCCCATAAGGGGGTTCACCCCTGGCCCCTGGCCCCTGGCCCCTGGCCCTTGGCCCCTGACCCCTTCCCCTGTGGACGCCTGAACCCCTGGAACCTCATTGGGGTCTCCACTCCTCTGGACCCCCGTGGCCACAGGACCCGCTCCGGGCAACTAGCCTGCCGGGGTATGAGGCAACGGGTGCTGGTGGCGTCTAATCGCGGTCCGATTTCGTTTCAGTTCGCCGCCGACGGCTCGTTGACCGGCCAACGCGGCGGCGGCGGCATGATCGCCGGGGTGACGTCGGGACTGGCGGCGGTCGCGCCGCAGGCCGACGTGACCTGGATCTGCGCCGCGCTCAGCGACGCGGACCGGGCGGTCGCGCGGCAGCCGGACACTGGCACCGGCGATCCGGGAGGCGTGCCGGTGCGGATGCTCGACATCCCGCCGGACATCTTCGACCGCGCCTACAACAACGTGGCCAACTCGACCCTGTGGTTTGTGCACCACCTGCTGTTCGACACCACGAACCAGCCGCAGTTCGGCCTGGCGTTCGCACCTGACTGGGAGTCCTACCTGGCCTATAACGAGGCGTTCGCCGACGCCCTGGCGGAAGAAGCCGGGCCGGGACGCAGCGCGGGCGGGGTCCGCATGCTGGTCCAGGACTACCACCTGAGCCTGGTGCCCCGGATGCTGCGGGAACGGCTCGACGGCGCGGCGCGCGACATCCGCATCGCGCATTTCTGGCATATCCCGTGGGCGCCGCCGGACTATTACCGGATCCTTCCCCTCGAGGTGGGCCGGGCCCTGCTGGACGGCATCCTCGGCGCGGACCATGCCGGGTTTCACGCCGTGCGGTGGGCGGCCGCCTTCCTCGACTGTTGCGCGGCGATCCTGGGCGCGGAGGTGGACCGCACGGGCGGGGCCGGGATCGCCGGGACTGTGGGCCGGGTCCGCTACCGGGGCCACGTCACCGAGGTCGCCGTGCACCCGATGGGCGTAGACGCCGACGCACTGCGGGCCCGCGCGCGGGCCGCCGATGTGCGCGCTCACATCAGCACGCTCGAGCAGGCCGCGGGCGGCAGAAAGCTGATCGTCAGGGTGGACCGGACGGAGCTGTCCAAGAACATCGTGCGCGGCCTGGCCGCCTACCGCGAGCTGCTCGCCACCCGTCCGCAGTGGCGGGGACGCGTCATACACCTGGCCTTCGCCTACCCGTCCAGGTCAGCGGTGCCCGAGTACCGCGCCTACACCGAGCGGGTGAGGCGGCTGGCGCGGGAGATCACCGAGGAGTTTGGTACGGCGGACTGGAACCCGATGATCCTGGAGGTGAAGGACGATTATCCCCGGTCGCTCGCGGCCTGCGCACTGGCCGACGTCCTGGTGGTGAACCCGATCAGGGACGGCATGAACCTGGTCGCGCAGGAGGGCCCGGTGCTGTCCGAACGGGGCTGCGCCCTGGTGCTGTCCCGCGAGGCAGGCGCCGCCGCCACGCTCGCCGCCGACGCGCTTCTCGTTAACCCCTACGACATCAGCGAGACTGCCGACGCCCTGCACCAGGCGCTGGCCATGACCGACGCCGAGCGCCAGCGCCGCAGTGCCGCGATCGCCGCCACCGCCACCACGTTCCGGCCCGCGCGCTGGCTGGGCGATCAGCTCGCCTGCCTGGCGACGTAGCCCGCCGCCGCGTCAGCCGGGTCCGGACGGTGGTGCCAGGCCCCGTTCGGCAGAAGATATTTCGGAACGGCACGGCTGCGTGCCCGCACCCTGGTCAGCCGCCCAGTTCGGCGGCGATCGCGGCGAGCAGCGTCACGATGCCCTCTGGTCCGTCCACCACCAGGTCAGCCGCGGCCGCGACCTGCGGGGACTCCGGGCTGGCGCTGGCCACCGAGCAGCCAGGTACGCCGTCCGCGCGCAGCGCCCGTACCGCGGCAAAGGCGGGCAGGTCGCCGAGGTCATCACCGCAGAACAGGACCGAACGGGCCGCTCGCTCCCGGACCAGGCCGGTCAGCGCGGTGCCCTTGTCGACGCCAGGCGGGCGCAGCTCGATGACGAACCGGCCCGGCTCCGCCGCCAGCCCCAGCCGGGCGGCGAGCTCGGCGAGAGGCTCGCTGAGCCCGCGCAGCGCCGCCTGCGGATCGGCCGCGCGACGGGTGTGCACGGCCACCGCGTGCGCCTTGTCCTCGACCCAGGTGCCCTCAGGGGCGCCCGCCTCGCGGAGCAGGTCCGGCAGCGCGGCCCGGGCGGCCAGCACCGCCGGCGGGACCTCAGGCGCGGAGAGCTGGCCGTCCTGCCACCGCTGCCAGCCGTAATGACCGAGCACGATGAGGCCGGGGACGGCCTCGAACCCGCCCAGGCGGACTGCGCCCGCCGGGGGCCTGCCGGTGATGATCGCGACCGTGCCGACGGCCTTGGCCAGGGCGGTCATGGCAGGCACCGCGCCCGGGTGGGCCCGCGCGTCGCCCGGGTTGTCCACGATCGGCGATAGCGTGCCGTCGAAGTCCATCGCGACCAGCGCGTGCCGCGGGCTCGCGAGCAGCGCCTGCAGGCCGGCCTGGCCCGCGGGGGTGCCCGGCCGCGGCAGGCGGGTCATCCGGACCGCCCCTTCGCGCTCTTCGGCCGGGGCGAGCGCATCCGCTGGCGGCGGGCCCGCTGCGCTCTGAGCCGCTTGACCAGCACCGGGTCGAACGCGAGCGCCTCCGGGCGGTCGATCAGCTCATTCAGCAGCTGGTAGTACCGGGTGGCCGACATGTCGAGCACCTCAGCGATCCCCTGCTCCTTCACTCCGGGCGACCGCCAGCCGCGCCGCTCGAACGCCAGGATGCGCATGTCCCGTTCGGTCAACCCGGACATGCGACCTCCTCCCGGCTTGGTGGCGGCTTCGTGGGGCTTCATGGGGGGTTTGGTGGGTCCGGGTCCGCGGCCCGGCTACTGCCGACCGTACCCGCTCGCGCTGACATCTCCAGGGGTGTACGTGCGCCGGCGCCCGACGTACGCTCACGGGTCGTGACCGGTTTTCGTTACCTCAGCTTCCTGACCGACTACGGGCTCGAAGACGGCTTCGTCGCCGCCTGCCACGGTGTCGGCGCCCGGCTGGCTCCGCACGTGGCCATCATCGACGTGACCCACCTGGTCCCGGCGGGCGACATCAGGCGGGGCGCGGCCGTGCTCGCGCAGACCGTTCCCTACCTGCCGCCGGCCGTCCACGTGGCGGTGGTCGACCCCGGGGTCGGCACGGCCAGGCGCGGCGTCGCGGTGGCAGCCGGGGACTCGGTGTTCGTCGGCCCGGACAACGGCCTGCTGTCCTGGGCGATGGCCGCGTCCGGTGGCGCGACGCGCGCGTTCAGCCTGACCAACCGGCAGCTCTGGCTGGACCGGGTGACGGCGACGTTTCACGGCCGGGACATCTTCATGCCGGTGGCCGCGCACCTGGCCGCGGACACGGACCTGACCGCGGCGGGCGAGGAAATCGACGTCGGGGACCTGGTCACGCTGCCCGCCCCCGAGCGAGTGGTCCGCGACGGCACCGCCGAGGGCGAGGTGCTGACCGTGGACCGATTCGGCAACGTCCAGCTCACCATCACCGCTTCGGACGCCGCGGCCATCGGCGTCACCCCCGGCGGCGCCATGTTGCTCCGGTCCGGCCGTCACCAGCTCACCCTGCCCTACCGGGACATGTTCGGCGCGGTCGCGCCGGGCGAGCTCGTCGCCTACCCCGACAGTGCCGGGCTGGTGTCCATCGCGGTGAACGGCGGGGATGCGGCGCGGCGGCTCGGCCTGCCGGCCGGCGCACGGGTAACGATCACCGCGGCACCGCAAACTATTCCGCAATGACGCATTCCGTCACCCGCGGCTGCATGACACGATTGCATAGGCCGGGTCGGAACATCGCTGCCGCTGGCCAGCTCGGCCAGCCTCGGAGGAGATATCTGACCAAGTGTCACACCGATCGCTCCGCAGCACCCTGACGCCGTTCGCCTCAGGGCTAGCTGTGGTGATGGCCGTTTTCGGGGTCGTCGGCAGCATTGGGGTCTACGGGTCGACGCCTGCTTTCGGCGTGGGCGGACAGGCCGACGACGTTTCCGGGTCGGCCGCGGGTAACTCCGTCCGCGCCCAGGAGTGGTGGCTGGCCAGCCTGAACGTGACCCAGGCGTGGCGCACGACGCAGGGCGCCGGAGTCACCGTCGCCGTGCTTGGCACCGGTGTCGCCGCCAGCCACCCGGACCTGGCCGGCGACGTGGTCACCGGACCCGACTACACCGGGTCCGGCCGCACGCCGGGCGGACCGTTCTGGGGCATCGACGGCACACAGGTGGCCAGCATCATCGCCGGGCACGGGCACGGCCCCGGCGGCCAGTCCGGCACCGTCGGGGTCGCGCCCGCCGCGAGGATCCTGTCCGTCCGGGTGAACCTGGAGTTCAACGACCCGCTCAACTCCGACCAGGCCGTGACCCAGCGGCTGCCCGGCGCCATCGCCGACGGCATCACCTACGCGGTCGACCACGGGGCGCGAGTCATTGACCTGCCGCTGGATCCGGGAACGTTCGGACTGACGGGCGGCGGAGACCCGGCCGCGGCCGGCGGCAGCCGCGCCGAGCAGGCGGCGGTCGCCTACGCGCTGCGCAAGAGCGTCGTGCTGGTCGCCCCCGCGGGCGATGACGGCGAGGGCCCCGGCCTGGTGAACTACCCGGCCGCCTACACCGGCGTCATCGCCGTCGGCGCGGTCAGCCGCAGCGGGCGCCTCGCCCCGTTCAGCAGCAGGCGCTCGTACGTGGCCCTGACAGCCCCCGGGGGCGGCCTGCTGGCCGCAGCACCGCCGGATGACTACACCGCGGTCAGCAGCACCAGCGCGGCCAGCGGCATCGTGGCCGGCGTCGCCGCCCTCCTGCTGTCCCGGTTCCCCCACCTCACCGTGGGCCAGGTCACCCAGGCGCTGACCAAGAGCATGGTCACGCCCGGCGGCACGGCCGCCACCGCGGATAACGCGGACGGGCCAGGTACCGGCCACGGCACCGTGGACGCGGCCCGGGCGGTCAGCCTGGCCGCCCTCATCACCTCCGCGGGCCAGGCCCACGCGGCGACCCCGACTCCGGCCAAGCCGCGTCCGCCGGCCAGGCGGGCGGGCGCTGGCGGTACCGGCGCGTCCGCCCACCGGGCGGACGTCAGCGCGCTCGCCGGGTCGCTGGTCCGTGACGTCGTGGCCGGCCTCGGCGTCCTCATCGTGCTGCTGATCATGCTGATCCTGGTTCTCAGCGCGCGGCGCAAACGGATCTCAGCGACTGGGTCTGCGGGCTCCGGCCGGGCCGGAGCCCGCAGGCCCGGTCGGAGCCGAAGGCCGCCGAGAGCCCAGAGGCCCCAAGGAGTCCGGGGACCGGAGGGGACGCGAGGGCAGCACGAGCACCGCCGGGCCGACCGCGCTCCGGCGGCCAGCCAGGCCACGGGGCCCAGAGCTACGGTCCGGCCCCAGCTGGCCTCACCCGGCGCGCCCCTCGCACCCGGCGCGCCCCTCGCACCCGGCGCGCCCCTCGCACCCGCCCCGCCCGGCGCGACCGGCTGGCCAGCCCCCGGGGGCTGGCAAGGCGGCAGCTTGGGCGAGATCGCCCACCCTCCGGGGCCGCCCATGCGGCCGGTCATCGCGGCGGTCCCGAGGATCGCCAACCCGCTGCGGGACGGCCGGAGCACGGCCGGCGCCAGCCCGCCCTGGGCGCCCGCGCCAGAGCCCGAGCGGACGAGCGGCCCGTACCCGGTCACTCCGGCGGGTCTGTTCGCGCCGCCACCGGGCTCCGGCCTCCGGGTGCCAGGGGACGTGCCCGGGCCGCCCGCCTTCACGACTCGGCCACCCGCCCCCGACACCCCGGCCGCGGCGGGGCCGGCCACCGGGCCGGACGTCACCGAGGCGGCCACCGACCCGGACGTCACGGAGACGGCCACCGACCCGGACGTCACGGAGACGGCCACCGACCCGGATATCACCCGGACCGCCGATCGGCCGCGGACGGCGGCGGCGGCCGACGGTCCGGACATCACGACCCGGCAGAGCCTGGACTTCGCCGCGGCCCCGGTGGCGACCAGCTATCCCGGCCCGGGCCGGCCCGCCGAAGACGCCACAACTGTTTCCCCGGGCGACGCCGCGCCCGCTGAGACGGACGGCTGGCCGCCCCAAGGGCCGCCGATGCCGGGCGGCGGCCCGGACGCCGACCCCAACTCCATCTGGGACCTGGCCGCTACGGACGTGTTCCCGGTCGCTCCGCCGCAAGCACCGGACGACGAAGCTCCCGGCGCCAGCTTGAGCTGACGCCGGGAGCGAACGCCCGGAGGGACCTGAGGTCAGGCCGCCTCGGCCACGGCCGACGCGTCGGCGGGCCCGGTGCCCGCGGCGCTCTGCGCGGGCTCGAGTGCCAGCCGCAGCACCTCGCGGACATCACCGACCGTCTGCACCTCGAGCTTCTCGAGCACCTCGGCTGGCACGTCGTCCAGGTCCGGCTCGTTCCGCTGCGGGATCAGGACCGTGGTGATCCCGGCTCGGTGCGCGGCAAGCAGCTTCTGCTTGACGCCGCCGATCGGCAGCACCCGTCCGGTGAGGGACACCTCACCGGTCATCGCCACGTCGGCCCGCACCGGCCGCCCGGACAGCAGCGACGCGAGCGCGGTGGTCATCGTGACGCCTGCGCTGGGACCGTCCTTGGGCACCGCGCCGGCCGGCACGTGCACATGCACGCCGCGGTCCTTCAGCTCGCCGACCGGAAGGCCAAGCTCGACCCCGTGCGAACGCAGGTAGGACAGCGCGATCCGGGCCGACTCCTTCATCACGTCGCCGAGCTGGCCGGTGAGCGTGACTCCGGTCTCACCGGTTTCGCGGCCGGCCAGGGACGCCTCGATGAACAGCACATCCCCGCCCGCACCGGTCACCGCGAGCCCAGTCGCCACGCCGGGCACGGCGGTCCTGCGCTCCGGCCCGGCCAGGCTCGTCTCCGGCGTGAACCGGGGACGGCCCAGGTAGTCGCGTAGCTCAGCCACGCCGACGGTGACGGGCAGCGTGATCTCGCTCAGCGCCACCTTCGCCGCGACCTTGCGCAGGATGCGCGCGATGGACCGCTCGAGCGACCGCACCCCGGCCTCTCGCGTGTACTCGGCCGCGATCAGCCGCAGCGCGCCGGAGTCGACCGACACCTCCTCGCTGTTCAGGCCAGCCTTGGACAGCTGCCTGGGCAGCAGGTGATCCCGGGCGATGAGGACCTTCTCGTCCTCGGTGTACCCGTCCAGCTGAACCAGTTCCATCCGGTCAAGCAGCGGGCCGGGAATCGAGTCGAGCACGTTCGCCGTGGCCAGGAACACCACGTCGGACAGGTCGAGCTCCACCTCGAGGTAGTGGTCGCGGAACGTGTGGTTCTGCGCCGGGTCCAGCACCTCGAGCAGCGCCGACGCGGGGTCGCCGCGATAATCCGCGCCGATCTTGTCCACCTCGTCGAGCAGCACGACCGGGTTCATCGAACCCGCTTCGCGGATGGCGCGGACGATCCGGCCGGGCAGCGCCCCGACGTAAGTCCGCCGGTGGCCGCGGATTTCCGCCTCGTCCCTGACGCCACCCAGCGAGACCCGGACGAACTTGCGGTCCATCGCCCGCGCCACCGATTCGCCCAGCGACGTCTTGCCCACGCCAGGCGGGCCGACCAGCGCGAGCACGGCACCGGAGCGCCGGCCGCCGACGATCCCCAGGCCGCGGTCCGCGCGGCGCTTGCGCACCGCGAGGTACTCGATGATGCGTTCCTTGACGTCGTCCAGCCCGGTGTGGTCCTCATCCAGGACACGCCGCGCGTCGCCGATGTCGTAGGCGTCCTCGGTCCGCTCGTTCCAGGGCATCTCCAGGACGGTGTCCAGCCAGGTCCGGATCCAGCCGGTCTCCGGGGACGCGTCAGGCGTCCGCTCGAGCTTGCCGACTTCCTTGAGCGCCGCGTCCCTGACCGTTTCCGGCAGGTCGGCTGCTTCCACCCGGGCCCGGTAGTCGTCTTCCTCGGTCGCCGCGTCGCCGTTCAGGTCGGCGAGTTCCTTCCGCACCGCGGCGAGCTGCTGGCGCAGCAAGAATTCCTTCTGCTGCTTCTCCATGCCCTCGGAAACGTCCTTGCGGATGGACTCGGCCACCTCCAGCTCGGCCAGTTGTTCCTTGGTCCAGCCGATGACGAGCTCCAGCCGCTTGACCAGATCGGGGGTCTCGAGCACCTGCAGCTTCTGTGCCGTGCTGAGGTAGCTGGAGTAACCCGCCCGGTCCGCGATCGCGGACGCGTCGTCGAGCTGCTGGATCATGTCGATAACCTGCCACGCACCGCGCTGCTGGAGCATCCCGGTGACCAGCGACTTGTACTGCTGGGCGAGTTCATCAGCGCGCGGCCCGCGGCCGGTGTCCTCGACCACGGTGGCTTCCACCCACAGAGCGGCTCCGGGGCCAGTGGTCCCCGAGCCGATCCTGACCCGGGCGATACCACGGAGCACCGCGCCAGGCTGTCCGCCAGGCAGGCGCCCGACCTGCTCGATTACGGCCAGCGTGCCGACGCCCGCGAACCCTCGGTCGGGTAGCCGCGGCACGAGGATCACCCGCGCCTTAACCTCTGAACGTACGCCGGGAACCTCACGGGACGGCATACGCGCCGCGTCGATCGCAGCGCTAACGTCCGTCTGGGATGTCTCCAGCGGCACCACCATTCCCGGCAGCACAACCTCGTCGTCCAGCGGCAGCACCGGGAGGGTGAGCGTCTCACTCATTCATGGCCTCCAAAGCTTGAGTCATACTCACTCAAGAAAAGAGAGCCCTCCGAAATTCCCGACCGCGTTCGCCTGCAGCGATCAAGCTGGGCGACACCCCCCCGGGATCTCCCCCTCCGCGTCTCAGCCCCGGGCCGCCAGAAGCGCTGATCCGTCCCGTGCCCGCACGGCGTCGCAGCGGCCGAGGACAGCCAGCGCCGCGACGTACCCGGCGGCCGCCTCGAGGTCCACCAGGGACACGCCCTGCGGGTCCTGCGGGTAGGGCCACCCGGCCAGGCGCGGCGCCCCCTGAGCCCCGGCCACGACGACCTCGCGGAAGGCGACCCGCAGGCCATCACCGGTCGCCTTGGTCACGGCCTCTTTCCTGGTCCAGGCGATAAGGAAGGCACGGGCCCGGTCGGAAGGGGGGACCGCGGCCAAGGCGGCGCGCTCGTCGTCGGAGAACACCAGCCGGGCGAGTCCCTCAGGGTCCCCGTCGCCGCCGACCGGGCGCACGCGGCCGTCAAGCTGCTCCACGTCCACGCCGACCGGGGTTCTCGCCACGGCGACCGCGACGAGATCGCCGGAGTGCGATACGGAATGCTCGAGCTCAGCGCCCTTGGCCACGGGCTTGCCGTGCGGCTGGCCGCAGTGCCCGCAGGTCCGGTCGAAACGGACGTCGCCCGGACGCTGGCCGGCGTAGCCCGCCAGCACGGTCTTGGCGAGCGCGCAGCCGACCAGGAACCGATCCCGGTCCTCCGCACGCCGGTAGGCCGCCAAGCGCTGACGTTCGGTGTCGTCAAGGAACCCGGTGTGACGAGCCGAGGCGTCCTGCCGTCGCGCCCACCAGACGTGAGCGGTGCCAGCCTCCGGACCCGCCAGTTCAGCCATCCAGCCAGCCTAACCGCTGGCTGAACTCACCCCGGTTTGGCCGCGGTTAGCTGGCAGCTGGGCCGCGATGCCGTCGAGCAGGCAGTTCAGGCCGAATTCGAAGCGCTCGTCCCTGGTCCGCGGATCGTCCGGGTCGACGCCCGATTCCAGCAGGTGCGCGAGGCGCGGGTAGCGGCCACTGGCCTCGAACCACTTCCGGTAGCGCTCGTGCTCGGCCTGAAGCTCTTCCGCCGTCAGGTCCGCCGCCGCCAGCTCCTGGTCACGCTGGACGCGAATCTCCTGCGCCTCCCGTAGCACGGCGCCCATCACGTACGTCCCGAGCGTGGCCAGGATGTCCATGGTGACGCGGGCCTGCAGGTCAAACCCTACGAGCATGCCGAGCAGGCGCTCCAGGTTCCGCGCATCGTTCGGCCCGGCCGGCGGCCTGCTGCCGATGAACTCCAGCGCCCACGGGTGCTGCTTCATGCCGGCCCGGGTCCGGTAAGCGAACGCCCGCAGGTCGGCTCGCCAGTCACCGGACGGCTCGGGTACCTCGATTTCCGCCTCGATCGACTCCAGCATCAGGTCGAGCAGTTCTTCCTTCGACCCTACGTACCAGTACAGGGACATCGCCCCCGCGCCGAGCTCGCGGGCGATCCGCCGCATGCTGATCGCCTCGGGGCCCTCGGCGTCCGCCACGGCGATCGCCGTGCGGACGATCTCGGCCTGGGACAGGACGCGACCGCGGCGAGGCGGGTGCGTCCCGTGCTCCCGGTGCCGCTGGATGTGCCCGGCTATCCGCTGCTCGCGTGAGTCCTCCCGGGACACCCGGCCGGGGCGCGGGTAGGAGCGCGGGTGGCGGCGGAACGGCCACGGCTCCTCGTCGTGCTCGTCCATGCCTGCTCCTTCCGCCGCTCCAGCTTGCCCGCTCGTACATCGTACTGTTATGGTACACCGTACTAGGACGTACGGCGTACGAGTAACGGGGAGTAACTATGAGCGAGATTGCCGCCATCGAGGCGGAAGGGCTAGTCAAGAACTACGGGAAAACGCGGGCACTCGCCGGGTTCGACCTGATGGTGCCGCCCGGAACGGTCTACGGGCTGCTCGGGCCGAACGGTGCGGGGAAGACCACCGCGGTTCGCGTTTTCGCCACCCTGCTGCGCCCGAACGGGGGCCGGGCGCGGGTTCTGGGGTACGACGTGGTGACGCAGGCCGCCGAGATCCGGCGGCGTATCGGGCTGACCGGGCAGTACGCGGCGCTGGACGAATACCTCACCGGCCGGGCCAACCTGGTCATGATCGGCCAGCTCAGCAGGCTCACCGCGAGCGCGGCCAGGCGGCGCGCGGATGAGATGCTCGAGCGCTTCAGCCTCACCGAGGCCGCCACCCGGGCGGTCAAGACCTACTCTGGCGGCATGCGGCGGCGGCTGGACCTGGCGGCCAGCCTGATCGGCTATCCGTCGGTGCTGTTCCTGGACGAGCCGACCACCGGCCTGGACCCGAACGCCCGCGCGATGACCTGGGAGATCGTGCGAGAGCTGGCGGCGGAGGGGACCACGCTGCTGCTCACCACGCAGTACCTGGAGGAGGCCGACCAGCTGGCCCGCCGGGTGGCGGTGATCGACGGCGGCACGGTCATCGCCGAGGGGACACCGGAGGCGCTCAAGGCGTCGCTGGGCGGCGAGCGCCTGATCGTCGTCCTCGCCGCCGGCGCAGACTTCGAGGCCGCGATCACCGCGGTCAAGCCGTACGCCACCGGATCCGTCGAGCCGGACCAGGAAAGACGCCGCCTGTCCGTTCCTGTGGCCATGTCGCAGGGCCTGACGACGCGCGTGGTGCGGGCGCTCGACGTCGCCGGAGTGCAGGTCAACGACGTGACGATGCAGCGCGCGTCGCTGGACGACGTGTTTGCCGCTCTCACCGGCGCCCCCAGCCGCAACACCGATGAGACACAAGGGAGTGAGGCCGCATGAGCGCCATCACCGCGGAATTGGTGCCAGCGAAGGACGTCACCTACGGTCGCAGCCCGTTCGCTCATTTCGTCACCGACGTCTGGGTGCTGACCAGGCGCAGCATCGCGCGGATCAGGCGGGAGCCGGAAACCCTGGCCGACGTCACTTTCCAGCCGGTCATCTTCATCTTGATGTTCGCGTACGTGTTCGGTGGCGCGATTGCGCTGCCGGGCGGCGGGAACTACCACGAGTACCTGATCGGCGGGATGCTCGGGATGGGCCTGGCCCAGACCGCGCCGGGAGTCGCCGTGGCGCTGGTCACCGACATGTCCACCGGGCTGGTGGACAGGTTCAGGTCGCTGCCCATGTCCCGCTGGGCGATGCTGACCGCGCGGACGATCGCCGAGTTGCTCACCCAGATCATCAGCACGGCCGTGGTGGTCTGCGTCGGCCTGGCCATCGGCTGGCGGGTGCATACGAACGCGCTGGACGTGATCGCCGCGCTCGCGCTGGCCCTGCTGTTCGGCTACGCCTTCACCTGGGCCGGCGTCTGCCTCGGCATGGTGCTGCGCAGCCCGGAGGCGGCTCAGCAGTCCGGGTTCCTCATCTTCCTGCCGCTGACGTTCATCTCCAGCGCGTTCGTGCCCACCCAGGGCATGCCGGGCTGGCTGCAGCCGGTCGCGGAGTGGAACCCGATGTCCGCGCTCGCCGCCGCCTGCCGGCACTTGTTCGGCAACCCGAACCCCGCCGCCTCCATCCACGCCTGGCCGATGCAGCACCCAGAACTCGCCGTAGTCTGCTGGGCGGCGGCCATGCTGGCGGTGTTCGCCCCGGTCGCGGTGCACCTGTACCGTCGCAAGGCGCTCGGCTGACGCCGCGGGCGGGTTGTCAGCCAGCCGCCAAAGGCGCGGGATGCGGCATGCTTCTCACATGGCGGACAAGATAGCGCTCAGGCCGGTAGCCGAGGATGACCTGCCCGTTATCGAGAGCCTCACCCAGGATCCGGCGACGGCAGGCGAGTTCGCCTGGCTGGGCTGGTCCGACACGGGGTTGGGGAGAAGATGGGCCGAGAACAGGCTGCTCTCCGACGGCGGCGGAACGCTGGCGGTGACCGCGGACGGGCAATGCCTCGGCTTCGTGAACTGGCGTCCCCGCCTCGCCGCAGTCGCCGCCCACTACTACGAGATCGGCATCGCCCTGCTGCCCGAGGCCCGCGGTCACGGGTATGGCACCGAGGCACACCGGCTGCTAACACGGTACCTGTTCGCGCATACCACGGTTCACCGCATCCAGGCGGACACCGAAACCGGCAACGTGGCCGAGCGCAGGGCCCTGGAAAAGGCCGGGTTCGCGCGCGAGGGCATCCGGCGAGGCCTCGGCTGGCGGGACGGAGCCTGGCGGGACGGCGTGATGTACAGCCTGCTCAGGACCGACCCCCGCGCTGATGCGACCTCGGCCCTGGACTCGTAGTCGCAGCATGCGTTATACATCGGATGTATGACCGAGCAATCATCCGAATACACCGGACTCACGGCGCTGGTGACCGGGGGCGCCTCGGGCATCGGCCTGGCCACCGCCCGGTTGCTCGCCGCTCGCGGCGCCCAGGTCGCCGCGCTGGACCGGGTCACGTCCGACCAGATGCTCCAGGCCCTGGACGGCACGGCCATCTCACCGGTCATCGCGGACGTGACCGACGACGCCGCGGTCCGGGCCGCCGTCAGCGACGTCGGCCGCTCCTTCGGCCAGCTCGACATCCTGGTGAACAACGCCGGCATCGGCGCGGCGGGCACGGTCGAGGACAACGACGACGAGGAGTGGCGGCGGGTGCTCGACGTGAACGTGCTCGGCATCGTGCGCATGACGCGGGCGGCGCTGCCGCTGCTGCGCCAGGCGGCCCGCGATCATGGCCAGGCGGCCATCGTCAACACCTGCTCGGTCGCGGCCACCGCGGGCCTGCCCCAGCGCGCGCTCTACTGCGCGAGCAAGGGCGCCGTCTACTCGCTCACGCTGGCCATGGCGGCCGACCATGTGGCCGAGAACATCCGGGTGAATTGCGTGAACCCGGGCACGGCCGATACCCCGTGGGTGGGCCGGCTACTCGACGCCGCGCCCGACCCGGCCGCCGAACGCGCCGCGCTGAACGCGCGCCAGCCGATGGGCAGGCTGGTCACCGCGGAGGAGGTCGCCGCGGCCATCGCCTACCTCGCCAGCCCGCTCGCGGGCGCCACCACCGGCACCGCCCTGGCCGTGGACGGCGGCATGCAGGGCCTGCGGACCAGGCCGAGGACGAGCTGAGGCGAGCGCCGAATGACCAAAATCACCGGCTTCCAGACGTGCGACGGTTTCACCCAGGTGAAGATCAAGGTCGGCGCGCTGCTCGAGGACGACCGGCGCCGGTGCGCGATCGCGCGGGAGGTCGTGGGCGACGACATCGGCATTGCCATCGACGCGAACCAGGTGTGGGACGTGCCGGCCGCCATCGCCTGGATCAGGCAGCTCGCGCCGTTCCGGCCGGCCTGGGTGGAGGAGCCGACCGCGCCGGACGACATCCTCGGCACGGCGGCGATCCGCCAGGGCGTGCGGCCGGTCAAGATCGCCACCGGCGAGCACGTCGCCAACCGGGTGATGTTCAAGCAGCTGCTGCAGGCGGGCAGCATCGACATCATGCAGATCGACGCCTGCCGCGTCGCCGGGGTGAACGAGAACATCGCCAACCTGCTGCTGG
>Ga0302232_10001939_pt1 | contig 14255 bp, 12 predicted proteins | sample II_Palsa_N2_3_FD_193575 | JGI IMG/M metagenome (GOLD analysis project Ga0302232, IMG submission 193575) | Peat permafrost microbial communities from Stordalen Mire near Abisko, Sweden - II_Palsa_N2_3 | ecosystem: Environmental > Terrestrial > Soil > Palsa > Peat permafrost | place: Sweden...
TCGGCAACGGCGTGACCGCCGTTGGCATGGGCGCGACGAACGGCCTCGGCCAGCTCGGCCTGTCGAGCAATCCGCTCGGCATCACGATCTCGAGCAGCGGCAACCTTGTCTATGACGCCGGCCAGGCTGTCAACAGCGCCGGTCAGCTCGTGACGAGCCTCGGCAGCGGCCCGACGGCTGCCCTCAGCCCACTGACGACACCGCTCGGCAGCACCGTCTCCACCGTTGGCCTTGCCGTCGCCGGACTTGGCACCCAGCTTGGCAAGACGCTCTCGACCGGTCCGATCGAGCAGCTCACGACCTCGGTCAGCACCGCCATCACGCCGATCACCTCGACCCTCGCGCAGACGACGCAAACGGTCGGCGAAGCCACCGGGCTCGGCGCGCCGCTGAATGGCCTGCTGTCGACGATCGGCCACGGACTGGATAGCGCCGGCAGCAAGCTCAGCAGCGCAACCGGCAACCCGATCGGCGAGAATCTCGGCGACGTGGTGACCAGGCTCGGCAACACAGTCACTTCCGCTGGCGGCCTGCTGGTAGGCGGCACGGGTAGCAATCCGCTGGGCGGCAATCCGCTCGCGCCGATCACCAGCATCCTGACGGCCCTGCCCGGCACGCTGAGCGGCGGCCTGACAGGCGGCAGCGGTGGCTCGGGCGGCCCGCTTGCGCCGATCACCGGCGTGCTGACCACGGTGACCTCGTCGTTGACGGGTGCCCTCAGCGGCGCCAGCGGCAGTTCGGGCAATCCGTTGGCGCCAGTCACCTCAGCCATCTCCTCGTTGACCGGTGCACTGGGTTCGGTGACGGGAAGTGTGTCGGTCTCTGGATCGGCGAGCGCGTCCGGGTCGGGCTCCGCAAGCGGCAGCGCTAGTGCCGCCGGCAGCTTGCTGTCGCCGATCACAGGACTGGTGACCTCGCTGACAGGTGGACTGGCCCTTTCGAGCTCGAACAGTAGTTCCAGCAGCAGTTCGAGCAGTAGCTCAGGTGGCCTGCTCGGCGTGCTGGCGCCCAAGAAATAACGACGGCAACTAAAAGAAGCAGTACCAGGGGGCGGCGGACCGGGCAACCGGTCCGCCGGTTTTTATTGCGCGCCGGCAAATGCCATCAGGCGGGAAGTACAGCGCAACGCGCGCCTACAGTTCGTTATAGGTGTCGTAGGTATTGCAGAAGTCGTTACGCACGACGAAGTTGGTATACGTCATCGTGACGGACGGCTCGAGTCCTTCCACGTAGTGCCACCATCCAATCGGCAGAAACAGCAGATCACCGGGCCCAATCGTGCATTCGATCAGGTTCGCCTGCTGCACAGCCGGAAACCGCGTCGCATCGATCGCGTTGCCGTCCACCTGCGTATAACAGTGCAAGTGGTTATACATATGCGGCGTATCCGACATGGGAATCAGCCTGACCCGCTTGCGCCCAATCACCTGAGCCATGAAGTTGTTGGTCAGATCGTGATGAAACGGCGTCTTTGTGCCGCCCGGTCCAAACCAGAAAAAACCGGTATCCGGCGACGCAGGATCGAGATACTCGCGAATCGTCGGCGCGTCTTCCCATAGCGCCGCAAGCGAGGCGCGATTAATCGACGTGTTGTTCGCCGTCATATAAAAGTCGTTGGTCGGCTGGCTGCGTTCGACCAGATCCACATATTCGCGGAACGGCATCTTGCGCTTCAGGTTCGGTTGATTGATTTCGTAGTTCGGATCCGATTCGCGGCCAAACTGCACTTCGACTTCGCAATCTCCGCAGCGCTCGCGAAAGTAATCGAAACTCCATTGCGTGCGCGCCGGCCACGAGTCGAATGCGTCCGTGATAATCACCGGCCGGTTCTGAAAGTAGTACTGCTCAAAGAATTCGTCGCGCGTGAGCCGCTCGCGCCGCTCGACCGCAGCACCGCTCGCGCGCATCCGGCTTAGCTGACCATACACGGATAAGGTCCAGTCGCGCTTGCGCAAACGATTGCGCAAGCGCGCACTCCCCTGCAAATAGGGGCTAGCAAGTGCGGTGTTGATTTCGAGCGCCGCTTCGTCGGCATCGAAACCTTCGTTGAGCATGGCAGCGTGCAGCGACTGCGCGGTTGCGCCCAACAGCAGATTTTCGGCAATCCAGCGACGCATATCGTCGTTCGTGCGAGTCATGTCGTCCCCCCTGTTTTTGATTTGTCCGATCGTTAGATTCTCACGCGCACGCCCAAAAGAAAAGGCGTGCATTCCGCAAAGAATGCACGCCTTAAATCGTCCGACAGACGGCAGGCAAAACGCCCACCGTCATGCGGCAGAAACTTACATCTTGACCACGTCCAGCAGCGTCTTCTTGCCGCCCTTGTAGTCATACAGCGAGATCACGCCGTGCTGCAGGTCGCCGTGCGAATCGAACGTCGTTTCGCCAATCACGCCCTTGTAGTCGGTCGTCGGCATTGCTGCCAGGATCTTTGCCGGATCCGTCGAGTTAGCACGCTTCATAGCATCAGCAATGATGTACACAGCGTCATACGTGAACGGAGCGTAGATCTGGATCGGCTGACCAAAACGCTTTTCGTACTTGGCTTCGAACGCCTTGCCGCCAGCCATCTTCTCGAGCGCCATACCGGCTTCCGAGCAGACGATGTTGTCGGTTGCGTCGCCAGCCAGGTCGGACAGGCCGTCGGTACAGACACCGTCACCCGCCAGAACCTTCGCGCGCAGGCCGAGCTGCTTGGCTTGCTTTGCGAACGGGCCGCCGGTGGCGTCCATGCCGCCGTACATGATCGCGTCAGGATTTTCGCCCTTGATCTTCGTCAGAATTGCGCGGAAGTCGACAGCCTTGTCGTTGGTCGCGTCATGCGACACCACGTTCATGCCGAGCGACTTGGCGGTCTTCTCGAACTCGTTTGCCAGACCCTGGCCATAAGCGGTCGAGTCGTCGACGATCGCAACGCTCTTCACCTTCAGGTCCTTGGCTGCGTAGTTCGCCAGTGCCGGGCCTTGTTGTGCATCGGTTGCCACAACGCGATACGTCGTCTTGAAACCCTGTTGCGTGTAAGCCGGGTTCGTTGCCGACGGCGAAATCTGCACGATGCCAGCATCGCTATAGATCTTCGAAGCCGGAATCGAGGTGCCCGAGTTCAAGTGGCCGACCACTGCGACAACCTTGTCGTCAACCAGCTTCTGTGCAACCTGCGTTGCCGTACGCGGGTCAGCCGCGTCGTCTTGTGCGTCGAGTTGCAGCGTGACCTTCTGGCCGCCAATCGTCAGACCCTTGGCGTTGATTTCTTCAACCGCCAGACGAGCGCCGTTTTCGTTGTCTTTACCCAGGTGAGCAATACCGCCAGTAAGCGGTGCGACGTGGCCGATCTTGACGACCTCGTCCGCCACCGCGCCCGTTGCCAATGACGCAAACAACATGGCAGCAGCGCTGATCGGCAACAGCTTTTGAATCTTGATGTTCATGTAAGTCTCCAGTTTCGGTCCCAAAAACAACGTAATCGCCCTGTGCCCCGCTTCCTTCTCGTGTCGCTCAGTCCCGTGGACGACCACGCCGGTTGCATCGTGTATGCACTTGGACAGCACGTCAATCGGCCTGTTTGTGGCAGGCGGCTATGCGTACTTGCGCGCAAGTGTAGGCTATCAAATTAATTTGTGGGATTTTTTTGAGTAAGTGGGATGAACACTAATAGCGTTTATCCCACAAGGTCGAATGCGAAGACGCGAAACACCCCGGAGAGCACCAGCCGGCGCGGGTTTCCCTCAAACGGGTGGTTTGCCGCGAGGGCTGGGTAAAGGTTTTTCAGGGCTATGCCATTAATTCGCGCAATAAGGATTGAGCGACGCAAACGATAGCGCCATCGCACAGATGCGACATCCGCTCGATACCCGGTCGTCACTACGCTATTTATCTAGCAAGGGCGGTGATATTTGCGGCCGCCTCGCGCCATTCGGCGTGCAACTGTTCGACCAGTTCCGCCGCGGCAAGCCCTTCCTTACGCTTGCGCCCGAGCGGCGCGGCCTGCCCCGACCATAAAGACAGATAGTCGCCGTTATTGGCGCGGTTCGCTGACTGCCGCAATTCCTGCGTCAGCGCGTTTTGCACCGGGTACGGCGCGACGTTTCCAGGCTGTTCGCTCAACTGCTGCATCAGCGGATTGCGTATGCCGCGTGCATGCCGGCCAGTGATAGCACGGGTCACTTCCGTCGCCGTATCGGGTAACGTGCGCACACGAGTCTTCCAGTCTGCGGGAATCGCGCTTTCGGCGCAGGTCAGGAACGCGGTACCCATTTGCGCGGCTTGCGCCCCGAGCGCAAGCGCGGCCACGATGCCGCGCCCATCCATGATGCCGCCGGCGGCCAGCACCGGCAGACCGGTGGCGTCGACAAGTTGTGGCACCAGCGCCATCGTGCCGACCAGCGCGTCCTCGAAGCGGCCGATGAAGGTGCCACGATGCGCGCCCGCCTCGGAGCCTTGCGCAGCGATCGCATCGGCGCCGATATCGCGCCACGCGACACCTTCGGCGGTATGCGTCGCGGTGCCGATCACATAACTGCCGGCCGCGTGCAGACGCTCGACATCCTGCGCGGAGATCAAACCGAAAGTGAAACTCACCACGGGTACGCGCAATTCGATCAGCATGTCCAGTTGTTCCCGGAAGTCGGGGGCATAGCGCGCGAGTGGTTGGCCGGGCGGCAGGCCCAGTTCGGCGCGCAACGGATCGATGGCGCTCAGCGCGCGACGCACGGTGGCGTCGTCAGGCACCGACGGCTCCAGCACGAACAGATTCACGCCGAACGGACGTCTGGTCAGGGCGCGAATCGCCGCCACTTCACTGGCGAGTTTCTCCGCGGTAAAAGGTGCGGCGGCGAGAAAGCCAAGGGCGCCCGCATTCGAAACGGCGGCCACCATCGCGGGTGAAGTCGGGCCGCCCGCCATCGGCGCCTGCACGACCGGCACGCGCAGATCGAAACGTTCGGCAAACGGCGAGGCGAAACGGTGTGTGGAATTCATGATGACGTCCTTCGGCATGGGGTGCCCACATCGCGCGTGGGCCGATGCTGACGACTCTACTGGAGCGCCGTGACCCCGAAAAATGAATAATCGAGAACGTTTCCATCGTCGAACGAGAAAGCCGCGCCCGGCGGGGAGACGGCGAGCGCCGCCTTTGGCCCCGCTGCACGAGCTTTCTTTTAGTGGCAAACTGACCGCCCGCCGCGGGCTTTGCCCGCTTGCACCTACAGTAATGTGAAGGAGAGTGACGTGAGCGTGACTACCCGTTGGATCGACATTCCCGCCGGCAACGACAGTTTCGAGGGCTATCTGGCGCTGCCCAAAAGCGGCAAGGGGCCGGCCGTCATCATCATTCAGGAAATCTTCGGTGTGAACAGCCATATTCGCGCAGTCGCTGAACAGTACGCGCAGGATGGCTACGTGGCACTCGCGCCGGACATTTTCTGGCGCACCCAGCCGCGCGTCGAACTGACCTACGCCGGCGCCGACCGTGACAAGGGAATCGAAATCCTGCAAAAGACCGACGTGGGTCTGGCCGTGGCCGACATCAGCGCAACGGCGGCCGCACTGCGCGCAATGCCGGAAGTGACCGGCAAGATCGCCGCGATCGGCTATTGCTTCGGCGGCCGCCTTGCCTATCTGACTGCCGCACAAAACACGATCGACCTGGGCGTGGCCTACTACGGCGGCGGCATCCAGAATCTGCTCGACGAAGCCGCAAAGATCAAGGTGCCGATGCAGTTCCACTACGGCGAACTCGACCACGGCATTCCCCTCGAAGCGGTGGGCCAGGTGCAGGAACGTTTCGCCGGCCGTGGCGATGCGGAATTCCACATCTATCCGAATGCCGATCACGGCTTTAACTGCACCGACCGCGCGTCGTACAACCAGCACGCCGCGGCGCTGGCCCACGGCCGCACGCTGACGTTCCTCGGCGAACGTCTGTAAGCGGCACGGCGTGCTCTCCGACTACCTGGCCCATGACGCGATAGGTCTCGCCGAGCTGGTGCGCACGCGCGCAGCCAGCGCACGCGAGTTGCTCGACATTGCCATCGCGCGCGCCGAGGCGGCCAATCCCGCCATCAACGCGATCGTTCTTAAGGACTACGAGACTGCGCGGGAGCGCGCGTCGCGCGATGATGCAAGAGCGCTCGGCGACGGCCCGCTCGCGGGCGTCCCTTATCTGATCAAGGATCTGGGTGCACCGGTGGCGGGGTTGCGGATGTCGATGGGCAGCCGCCACTATCGCCACTTTGTGCCCACCGAAGACGCGCCGGTGGTTGCGCTGGCGCGTGCCGCCGGCCTCAACATCTTCGCCAAGACCAACACGCCGGAACTCGGTCAGATGCCCTATACGGAGCCCGAGCTGTTCGGCCCTTGCCGAAACCCGTGGAGCCTCGATCACACGCCGGGCGGTTCGAGCGGCGGAGCCGGTGCCGCTGTCGCCGCAGGTATCGTGCCGTTGGCACACGCTTCCGACGGCGGCGGTTCGATCCGCATTCCTGCTTCCTGCTGCGGCCTGTTCGGTCTTAAGCCGTCGCGCGGACTAGTGCCGAGCTTGCATGCGCCCGCGGTCGGCGAGCTGGGCGTCGATCACGCCATCTCACGCAGCGTGCGCGACAGCGCTCTGCTGCTCGACCTCATGACTGCGCAAACGCAACACGAGCCCGTTGGCGCACCCGGTACGTTTCTGGGCGCGGTGAGCGAGCCATGCCAGCCGTTGACGATTGCCTACGTGACCGAACCGATGCTGGCGCCCACATTATCTGGCGACGTACGCGCGGCGCTCGACGACGCGGCGAAACTCGCGTCATCGCTCGGCCACCACGTGGAACCGGTCTCGCTCGGCATCGATTTCGAAGCGGTCCGCCACGCGTTCCTGATGCTGTGTTCGGTCACCGCTCGCGACATGGTGCTCGACGCGGATCGCATCACCGGTCGCAAACCGAAGCGCGACGAGTTCGAAATCGCGACGTGGGCCATGGCGCAAATCGGCCGCAAGCTCGGGGAACGCGCGTTGCCTGCCGCGCTCGAAGAACAACGCCGCATCACCGCGAAGCTGACCGATCTGTTGTCGCGCTACGACGTGATCCTGTGCGCGACGCTGGCCTCGGCGCCGATCAAGATCGGTGAGATGCAACCGACCGCAAGCGAGCGCATGCAGATGCGCGCGGTCGTCACGATGCCCATCGAGCCGCTCTTGAAAAGAATGCTGGCCGAAGCCGCCGACAAGGCGTTCGCCTGGGCCGGTTGCACGGAGATATTCAATCTGAGCGGACAGCCGGCCATGTCGGTGCCGCTTTACTGGAACGCTCGCGGCTTGCCGGTGGGTGTGCAGTTCGCGGCGCGCGAGGGTGGCGAAGCGACGTTATTCCGCCTGGCCGCACAACTTGAAACCGCACGCCCCTGGTTCTCCAGAAGACCGCCCTTGATGCCGGCGCGCATCTAGCGACATCTAACCGTATCCGAGTACAGCAACGCTAGCTCAGGCGTGTTTGCGGCGCGCGTCGAGATCGGCGTGACGCATGCCTGGCGTATAGGCAAGCGCGACGATCGACAGTGCAAGGCCAGCCATCACGTAATAGGTCGGCGCGAGCGGCGAGCCCGTGGTTTTGGTGAGCCACGTGACGATCAACTGACCGAAGCCGCCGAACAGCATCACGGCAATGTTGTAGGCGAGCGAGAGTCCGGTCGAGCGCACGTTGGCGGGAAACAGTTCGGCAATCATGGCGCCGAATGGGCCATAGTAACCAGACAGCGTGATCGACAGAATCGCTTGCACGAGGATCAGTTTCGCCACGCTCGGCGCGCCGGTGAGCCAGGAGAACAGCGGGTAGATCAACGCCAGCGTCAACACCAGCGACCAGATCGACAACCACTTGCGGCCGATGCGATCGGACCATGCACCGGTAAGCGGTGAGAGCACCATCAACAGCAGGTTGCCCCCGATCACCGCATAGAACGATTGCGCATAAGGCAGCTTCAGTTGCTTCACCGCGAAGGTAGGCAGATAGCTGATCAATACATAGATCGTCACCGTGAGCGCGATCACTGTGCCGAGTCCGCAGACCACTTCGCGACCGTGGCCCGAAAGGACTTCGCGCAATGTCGCGCGACGGGCTGTTTGTTGGGCGTGCAAAAACGCTTCCGAGTCGGCAAGGTGACGGCGGATATAAAAACCGACCGGACCGATCACGAGTCCGAGTATGAAGGGCACGCGCCAGCCCCACGATTTGAGCGCTTCCGGCGAGAGACCGTGCGTAATCGATGCGCCGACTACGGCGCCCAGCACCAGCGCGGCCGCCTGGCTTGCCATCTGCCAACCGCCGTAAAAACCTCGCTTCGAGAAAGGCGCTGCTTCGATCAATAGCGCGGTCGAACTGCCGAACTCGCCGCCAGCCGAGAAGCCCTGAAGCAGACGCCCAAGCACGATGATCAAAGGGCCGCCAATGCCGATTGCCGAATAAGGCGGCGCAATCGCCAGCAGAAGGATGCCGAACGTCATCAGCGCGATCACCAGCGACAAGGCCGCCTTGCGCCCTGCACGATCTGCGTAAAGCCCGAGAACGATGCCGCCAATCGGCCGCATGACAAATGCGACGCCGAAACTCGCAGTGGTGAGAAGCAACGACGAGTAATCGCTGCTGGCAGGAAAGAATAGCTCAGCGATTACCACCGTCATCAAGCCAAAGACCGTGAAGTCGTACCACTCGAGCGCATTGCCGATAACCGCTGCTGCTACTGCTCGCGTGTTGAGGCTCTTTGACGCAGGCATCAGGATCTCCAGCCTTCGAAAAGTGTTGCGTGCTGTGTTGAAAGTAAGCCGCTCGACGAGACGACGCAATGCCGCCATGCGAAATGCATTGCGAGTGTAAAGATCGCTGTAAAGGTTTTCAAGCAGCAAAAAGGCGTCGGCCACTCGCTGTGGCGGACGCCCTCGCACATCTTCGGAAGAATTGCGCCGTCATGCTGCAGCGCGATTTACCGCAACAAGCATGCTGAACGGACCCTACCGGGCCTTACGCCTTCTTGTTGTATGCACTGCACCAACCCTTGGCCGACACCTGCTTGCCGCCGAACATCGGGCAGCCACCCCAAGGATCGGTTGCCTTGCCCTGATAAAAGCTGCAGTTGCCGCAAGCCTCGCCGGCCGCGTACTTCGCGTACTTGGCCTTGTCGACCTGGGTGGCGTCGGCTTTGTAGCCGAGTGCCTGAGCGGTGGGATCGGCTTCGGTGACTTTAGGGGCGTCGGCAAAAGCCTGGCGCGACAACGCGAGCGTCGACGCAACGCCAATGCTCGTAATCAGGAACGTACGACGGGATGACTTCATAGGGGACTCACTCCATTTTGTATTGGACTAAACGCCGTTCTGACGACAGCGATCCCCAAGCATAACAATGAAGCGCCAACGCGTGACGGCCCAAATGATAGAGATAAGCGATTTTGTAGTTCGACGCGTGCCGTTGCCGGCCGCGACGCCGACCCGTACTATCAACCCGCAGTGCCGCCCCTATAACTACGCCACGCCGGCGACTTCGCAGACGCGCTGCGCAATCGCCAGACACGCCGTCAGCCCAGGCGACTCGATCCCGAACAGATTGACGAGGCCGCGCACGCCGTGCGCAGCGGGCCCCTGAATCACGAAGTCGGCGGCGGGTTCGCCGGGACCTGAGAGCTTGGGGCGAATGCCTGCATACGCCGGCTGCAATGCATGGTCGGGCAACGCGGGCCAATAAGCGCGAATTGCCGCGTAGAAGGAATCGGCGCGATGCGGATCGACGTCGTAGTTAATCGCATCAACCCATTCGACGTCGGGACCAAAGCGCGCCTGGCCGCCCAGGTCGATAGTCAGATGGACGCCGAGACCCGCCTCGTTCGGCATCGGATAAATCAGGCGGCTAAACGGCGCGCGTCCCGAGATGCTGAAGTAATTACCGCGCGCCAGATATAGCGGCGGCACATGCCGCGCGTCGAGTCCGCGAATCTTGCGCGCCAATGCATTGGCCTGCAGACCCGCGCTGTTGATCACACACGCCGCGCTGATCGTGGTGGGCGCGGCCCCACCCACCTTCACGACGAAACGCCCGTTGCTCGACTCGATCGCCTCGACCGGTGCATGAAATGCGCACACGGCGCCATCGCGTTCGGCATCGCCCTGAATCGCCAGCATCAGTTGATGACTGTCGACAATGCCCGTGCGCGGCGAGAACACTGCCTCGACACATTCGAGCGCCGGTTCCAGCGCCTGCGCCTCGGTGCCGCCAATCCGCATCAGGTCGAGCACGCCGTTTTCCTTGCCGCGCGCCATGATGGTTTCGAGTTGCGGAATCTGGTTGCGCGAGGTCGCGACCAGCAGCTTGCCGCACCGCGAATGCGGCACGCCATGTGCCTCGCAATAGTCGTAGAGCATCTCACGACCCCGCACGCACAGCGCCGCTTTCACCGAACCGCGCGGATAGTAGATGCCCGCGTGAATCACTTCGCTATTGCGCGAACTGGTGCCCACGCCGATCGCTTCGGCGCCCTCCAGCACGATCACTTCGCGACCGCGTGCCGCGAGAGCACGCGCGATGGCCAGGCCCACGACGCCGGCCCCGATCACTACACATTCGATCTGATCCATGTCCCTTGACGCGGCCTGCCGCACCGCGTGACCCCTCGTCCACCTGATGAAGATGAAGAACGGCCACGGCTATCTCATGCCGCCCGCCGCTCGCTGCCGAACGCGTCCTGCGCACATGACGAAATTGTACGACACGGTACAGAAACGAATGCCCGCAGTCGCAACGACTGCGGGCATCGGATCGGGTGCCAGGTCTTGAGTCTGTATGGCGGACGGCTTCAGTGTACGCCGTCGAGGGTTAATGCGGTCAATTCATGTGGCGATCGTTTCGCTCACCGGGTCCTCAATTCTGGACCGCAGCGCCGCTGAGGGAGGCGTTGCTTTGGGCGCTCGCGTGAGCGGTGTGGATCTGCACACGCGGCACGGTATAGCCGCCCATGGCGAATTGCTGAGGATAAGCCGGCTCGTTCGGGTTCAGGCTCAGTTCACCGTTGGCGCGCGCTTGCGCCAGTTCAGCCTTGACCTCGGCGCGCGTTTTCGGACCGTTCGTGACTGGGTTAGCCGTGTCGTCGCTTGCGACGGCGGGCAGAGCAACAGCAGCGGAAATTAGCAGTGCGGCAAGAGGAGCGAGTTTCATGATGGATTCCAGATTCGTCGGGGCCGTTCGGGACGGAAATGCAGCGGCGTCGCCATGGCGTGCGTCGCTTCATTTCGGATAACCCAGTGTAGGCTCCGACTATCAAAAAATCATTCTGATTGAAACAACTAACAGTTACGTTCAGAAGAACAATGGCTGCTCCCCACGTTCGCGATTGCGTGAGCGCAGTGCTCGGAGTGCTTCGGCAATAAAAAACCGCCCGAAGGCGGTTGTTGTGCAACAAGCAAATTCTGCCGCTCAAAAGCCGATCGGTTTGCGCCGGTTGCCATAATCCAGCCGGATATCTTCTGCGCCGATCCAGTCACGTTCGTCGATGCGCGCCGCACCGAAGCCGTTCAGAATCGCACGGCGCATTTCACGTGGCGAAGCGTGCTTCAAGGCGTCGAGTGCGGCGTCACCGAGTTCGACGGGAAAGCGCAATCCCCAGCCGTGGGCAGAGCGGATTTCGTTATAGATCGACTGGGCGATCCGGCGTGCGCCTTCCAGATCCGGTGGCGGAATCTCGTAGACGTTCATCCGGTTGAGAATCGGTTCGGGAATCGAGCGCGCGTCGTTAGCTGTCGCGATCCAGATCACATGCCCTGCGTTGATCGGAATCTCGGCGAATTCGTCGATGAAAGTTTGCGCCGTGTCGTGCTCCAGCAGCGCATACAGCGCACCGAGCGGATCGTATTGCGAGTCGCCGGTGGCCTTGTCGATTTCGTCGACGGCAATCACCGGGTTCGCGTAGGTCCCATGCACGAGTGCGTCGAAGACTTTACCGGGCTTCGCGTTCTTCCATTGCGACGACGCGCCCGAAAGAATCCAGCCCGCGGTCAGCGAACTCATCGCGACATAGTGATACGCGGTGCCCAGCAGCCGCGCGAGTTGCTTCGCAAAATGCGTCTTGCCGATGCCGGGGTCACCAAGCAGCAGAATTGGCATCAGCTCGAGCCGGTCCTCGGTTTCGAGGCACAGCGCAACCTGTTTGCGCACATCGTCGAGCGGCTCGCTGAAGTTCGGCAGCGCTTCGACGAGATCGTCGATGGACGGCATCCGGTTTGGCTTCACGCAAAAACGCAGATTGCCGGTCTTCAGCATTTTTTCGTAGGTGGAGCGCAGCGCATCGTTCGCGCCTTCGCCAAGATCGTTCAACGCGGTTTCGACCCGATCGAGGTCGTAGACCTTGCTGAACGACGCCACTGCGATTTCCTGTTTGACCATTGCTGTTGTCATAGATCACCCCGTCGTGCTGGTCTTGCGGCTGCGGCGCCGGCCAGGCGCCGTTTCAAGTCCAGTGTATCCACGCAATATTCATGCGCAAGCCAGCAGCCGTGCGGGTGTGCTGCTAACACCCGCCCAGCGATCGGGCCGCAAGCCAGACGCCAGGCGGGTTGCGGCGAAACCGGCATTGGCTTGAACGAGACCGCCCCCATCTGAAATGGACTGTTGCTGAACCCGGCCCGCGCTGCGGTGTCAGAAAGAGGTTGCGACCATCAGGCGTAAGATGGGCGCCTGTCATTACGCTGGACACCACGCCCTGGAGAGCCGTCAAACATGTGGAAAACCAGTCTCGTTGCCGTGCTGTGCGGCACATCGTTACTCGCTCAGGCACAGCAGCCTGCCGCCCAGCAGGTCGTGCACTGGCAATTGCAGGTGATGCGCGACGGCCAGCAGATCGATTCGTTCGAGGCCGATACAACCGTGGGTCAGGCACGCACGGACACGCATCATCAGGTGGTGCAACACAATGTCGGCTGCAAGGATGCGCCGGGTGGCAACATCGATCTGTCACGCACGCTGACCGTCTCGCCGATTCAGGCCGATGCTAACCAGGTCACGCTCGCGATCGACGCGCAGGAAACGCTCGAGGACGACAGCGCGCCGAAAACCGACACCGGTTGCAAGTTGCCGCCGCAGCCGCGCCAGGTCGCGGCCAATCATCCGGGTCTGCAGGTGCCGGCCGGTCAATGGGCCACCTGGCAGATCGTCGACAAGAATCCAAACCTTGTATATCGAGTCCGTGCCAGCCTCGCCAATCACCCTTGATATCAACGAAAACCGTGGACCACGCGGCATGCGAAACCCCGAAGAACTCATCCGCGAGAGCGCGCAGCCTAAGGATTTCATCGCAGTAAGCTGGAACCTGCACAAGGGGCGCACGCCGCTCGGCTTTCAGGCCTGGCAGGCGATGCAGCGTTGGGTGCAGTCGACCCACGCCGACGCCTATTTCCTGCAGGAAGCGATGGCGCGGCGCATGCCGTCGCCGGTTTTGTCAGGCGGATTTGGTGCGCCGCTGCGCGATCCGCTCGACGACGTGTGGCATTGTCAGGCCACCGAAATCGCCAACTCGCTGGAACTGCAGATCGCGCTCGGCCCGAACGTCTTCAAGCCGTCGTGGCGGCATGGCAATGCGATTCTTTCGCCGCACCCGCTCGATCTCGGCGGACGCTGGGACATCTCCGCACACCGCTTCGAAAAACGCGGCCTGCTGGTGGCGCGGGCCACCTTTGCCGGTCATTCGGTGACGCTGCTGTGTGCGCATCTGGCGCTCACGCGTGCGGCACGGCTGAGGCAAATGCACTGGATTGCGCACTGGATCGCGAAAGAAGCGCCGGAAGGGCCGCTGGTGCTCGCCGGTGACTTCAACGACTGGCGCAACGACTCGGTGCCGCTGTTCGGCGAACATGGGATGTATGAGGTGGCGACATTGCTCGGCGAGTCAGGCCGGACCTTCCCGGCGTTTTCACCGGCGCTCGCGCTAGACAAGATGTTCGTGCGCGGCATAAAGCCGGTCGAATGGATCCAGCCTACGCAGGAGACCGCGTGGCTGTCCGATCATTTGCCGTATATGGCTCGGTTGCGGGTGGAATGAGCGCGGCGCTCGCCGCATGGCAACTGCGATGACTGCGATGAGCACGGTGCTGAAGCGCTGAAGTGCTGAAGCTGCTGACAGCGCTGCGGCGAGTCCGGCAACTACGGCAGCTACTCCGGCACAAACCGGCGCCCGAGCCACTTCGCTGTCCCTCCTAGACCCGCTGCGGTGTCCAGTTCACCGTCGCCGTCATTGCCTCGTC
>Ga0302232_10001949_pt1 | contig 14236 bp, 9 predicted proteins | sample II_Palsa_N2_3_FD_193575 | JGI IMG/M metagenome (GOLD analysis project Ga0302232, IMG submission 193575) | Peat permafrost microbial communities from Stordalen Mire near Abisko, Sweden - II_Palsa_N2_3 | ecosystem: Environmental > Terrestrial > Soil > Palsa > Peat permafrost | place: Sweden...
GCCCCATTGAAACACTTCCAAGCATCCATGAATCCGCAAAATCTCGATACTTCCCATCGAAAAATCAACTGTCCAATTTTTACCCTGTGGAACCCCTACTCAGCCAGCGCCTTGAAACTGCTACGATGTCAGCGGATTCATAACTCCATCCTCGAGGAAGACAAATGAAATACCGCAAGCTAGGCCGAACCGGTTTCGAAGTCAGCGACATCGCCTACGGACTCTGGGGCATGAGCGGTTGGAGCGGCTCCGACGATCAACAGTCGCTCGATTCCCTGCAACTCTCCGTCGATTCCGGCTGCAACTTCTTCGACACCGCGTGGGCCTACGGCGACGGCAAAAGCGACGGTCTGCTTGGCGAAACCATGGCGCGCAACTCGAATAAGCGACTCTATGCCGCATCGAAAATTCCACCCGCCAACGACAAATGGCCCGCGCTTCCCGAATATAAATACCACGACGTTTTCTCGAAAGATCACGTCATCCAGTACGCCGACCAGATCCGCAAAAAACTCCGCGTCGACTCCATCGACGTTCTCCAGTTCCACGTCTGGGATGACAGTTGGACCGACGATCCTGAATTCCGCTCGACCGTTGAAGAATTGAAAGACGGTGGCTGGATTCGCTACTTCGGCCTCAGCCTGAATCGCTGGGAGCCGGAAAACGGCATCAAGGCTCTGCACACCGGATTAGTCGACGTCGTCCAAGTGATCTACAACATCTTCGACCAAGCCCCCGAAGACAAACTCTTCCCGCTCTGCCAGGAGCTCAACATCGGCGCAATCGCGCGCGTCCCCCTCGACGAAGGCAGCCTTGGCGGCAAGATGACTCTCGAAACCCGCTTTCCCAAAGACGATTGGCGCTCCGGCTACTTCGGTCCGGAAAATCTCGCCTGCACAATTCAGCGCGTCGACAAACTTAAAGAAATCGTTCCCGCAGGCATGACCCTTCCGGAAATGTCCTTGCGCTTCGTTCTCTCTCATCCTGCAGTCAGCACAACCATCATTGGCATGCGTGATCCAAAACACGTACGCGACAATGTCGCCGCCAGCGACGCTGGTCCACTTGGCTCAGGAGTGCTCACAGAACTGAAAAAGCACCGTTGGGATCGCACCCCGACGCCCTGGTCGGATTGAGATTTTCGCATCGCATTGCTTGCTTTTCTTCCCTGCAACCGTCATCATTACGGACGGCGAAAGACGGCGAAACGCCGGTCACAGGCCGGAAGTCAGACAATCCGAGACAAAATTGGGGTCAATACACGATGAAAACTTTTCGGAAGTCATTCATGATTTTTGCCGCTGCGGTGATTTGCACGGGTTTTTTCTGCGGCATGGCTGCCGCTCCCGCGCAGGCGCAAAGGGTTGAGAGCGTTTTCAATGGGCACCGGATTATTTATCCGGAATCGAACCTTCCTCAGCCCGGACGCCATCACACGAACTATTTCTATGTCGACTCCGACCAGCCAACACCCCAACCGCCTCCGGGAGTGGAGACGCCGGGTTCGGTGGCCTGCGTTTATCAATTGGTAAGTGGACCCTCGGGTTGCCCCGTTGCCACCAGCACCGCCGTGCCTACCGGCGGCTGGGGCGCCATCGCCATTGTAGATGCGGGCGACTACCCGACCGCTTCCGCTGACCTCGCGGCCTTCTCAACCTACTATGGAATCCCCGCCGCCGATTTCACCGTAACCTGGCCGGGCACGCAAAAGCCGCCGGTCTACTCCGATTGGGAGACGGAAGAGGCCCTCGACATCGAGTGGGCACACGCCATGGCTCCGCAGGCAAAGCTCTATCTGGTGGAATCCGTGCAGGTCAATACCGACCCCACATGGTCCGCCGTGCAACTCGCCGCCAAGCTTGTCGCCGAGGCCGGAGGCGGGGTGGTGAGCATGAGCTGGGGCGATCCGGAACAAAGCGAAGAACTCTCCTGGGATAAATATTTCACTAACGATAAAGTTGTTTTCTTTGCAGCCGCCGGGGATGGCGGTCTAGGCGTGAGCATTTATCCCGGAGCATCGCCGAACGTGGTAGCGGTGGGCGGCACATATTTTAATCGTGACTCGAACGGCAACTTTACGGAAGAGGTCTATTACACCGACGGCGGCGGAGGCGATCTCAGTCCCTATGAACCCAGACCTTCTTATCAAAATGTCGTTGGAAATGTGGTCGGATCGCATCGCGGCTATCCTGATGTTTCCTCCGACTTCTGCTGCGCGCCAGTTTATCTTGATGGAGGCTGGATTTCGGTCGGCGGCACCAGTTGGGCTTCGCCAACCTTCGCGGGAATCGTGAACGCGGCCGGACATAAATCCAAAGGCAGCGTGGCGGAACTTACAGTGATGTACGACGAGCTTGTCCACCGGATCGCGTACGCCGGCGATTTCAACGACATCACGCAGGGCAGCCCGGAGTGCAGTGTGGGCTTCGATAAATGCACGGGTATCGGATCGCCCAAGACCTACGCGGGCAAGTGACTTCCGTATCAGAACATTTGTTGGGTGTCAGCTAGGAGATTCGAATCGTGGTGTGCCACTAGGCATGCCACGAACATTCAAACTCGAAATCGGCTTCTGGCGACCGGTTCGCGTTAGGGCGAGGAACAGTGGCTGAAGATGCTTTCGTCTTGACCCCGCTCATCACTATCACTCTTAATTTATTGCGCCCCAATTCTTGCAATCCCTCCTACGATCTCTGGTAGTAGCAATCTTTCCCGCTCTAGTCTGTTGAGTCTCTCAAACGAGAAAAATTCTGACACACCCAGCCGAACCGCCACTCATGATGAAACATCTCCGCCCGACTATATTCGCTCTCGCGGCACTCATAAGCCTGTTTCCGGTCACCCTGCACGCGCAGAATTCGCGCGGGTCGCTGCGCGGGACGGTGCAGGATTCCAGCGGCGCACGCGTCGCCTCCGCCAAAATAATCGCGCAGCTTTCCGGCTCTTCCATCCAGCGCCAGTCGCTCAGCGAAGACCGCGGCGAATTTCGTCTCGACGACCTCCCGCCCGGCAACTACCACATCTCCATCACCGCCGCGGGGTTTGCTCCGGCGCAAGCGGACGTCGCGATCACCGTGACCACCGTTCGCGATATTGCGGTCACCCTAAAACCTGCCGCGACCTCGGCAACCATCAACGTGCAGGGCACTTCTTCCTCGATCACCACCGAAGTCCTTGACATCTCGAGCGCGGTGCGCGGAGGCGTCGTGGGCAGTCAGGATCTGGAAACTCTGCCGCTCCCGGCGCGAAGTTTCGCCAACATTGCCTATCTCGTGCCTGGAACCGAACCGGTCGAGCCTTCCGACCCCACAAAGGCGCGCATCACCGCCGTCTCCACCGGAGGAAGCTCCGGCCTCAACAACGAACTCTCCGTCGACGGTGCGGAAAATTCCGATGACTGGATCGGCGGCTTCCTGCAAAACTTTTCTCCCGATGGGGTCGAGGAATTCGCCGTGCGCACTTCCAACGAAGACGCGGACACAGGTTGGACTACCGCGGGCTCCGTCGTCATCACCACCAAGCGGGGCACCAACGAATGGCACGGGAGCGGCGCGTTTTTTGACCGCCAAGCCGCGTTGAATGCTCGCTTCCCCATCGAGAATCCAGCTCCCAATCCTAAGCAGCCGTTCTCCCGCCAGAACTACGTCGCAACTTTCGGCGGTCCCATTGCCAAAGACAAAGTCTGGTTATACACCTCATTCGAAAATGTCCACGAAGACGCAAGCATCGCTTACAGCCCCGCCAGCACCACGCAATTTGACGCGCTGGCGCAGTTGGCCTCCGAGGGATTGATCACCGGCACTCCTTCCATCCCCGTCCCTGCCACCGTTCCCATTCCCTTTCGCGACTACCTCAGTTCGCTGCGCTTTGATTGGGCACAATCGTCGAAATCGACCTGGTTCCTGCGCACATCGCAAGACAGCTACCTTACGCACAACGCGCTGGTGCAGCAGGCCACGCTGCCCTCGACAGGCCTGACCACGCATAACAACTACTGGAATGTCGCGCTCAGCAATACCTATACCTTCAGCCCAAGCTGGCTGGGCAATCTGGTGCTCGACGCCAGCCTGTTGCACCTCACGCAGACGCGGAATTCTGATCTCGGCTTCGCCATTCAGTTTCCCTTCAGCGTGACCGCGCTCACCGTCTCCGGCTTCGAAACCTTCGGCGACAATCAGTTCGCCACTCCCATCACCCTTTTCCCCGACCTGCGTAATCAGGATAAATATCAATTTCGCTACGACCTAAGCCACGTTGTCCGCGACCATGCTTTCAAGTTCGGCATCGACTTCATCCACGAACCGGTGCTCAGCGGCTCCTTCGCATCCACCGCCGAGCAGTTCACCACCTATCCTTCCAACCCGGATTGCTACATCAATCCCCCCGGCGCGGATTGCGGCGGCACTACAACAGCCTTGCCGTTTTACTACACATCCCCCAGCGCGATGTGCAATCCGATGCCGGATCCGAGCACCGGCATCGGTTGCACGTTTACTCCTGCCGGGGACGGCAGCTTTTCGCAGAATATTCAGCGCCTCGCTTTCTATGCCGAAGACTCTTGGCGCGTCTCGCACCAACTCACCGTCAATTACGGCTTGCGTTACCAGACGACATGGGGATTATTCACGGGCTCTGGTCGAAGCCAAGCCGAGAACTCCGCCTACCTGACGCTGCAAGCATTGCAGATTCCGATCGTGCCCAGTGTTCCCAGCGACTATCGCAAACAGATCGCGCCGCGCTTAGGCCTCGCTTACTCACCGGCCACCAGCGGAAAGACCGTAATCCGCGCCGGATTCGGCCTCTATTACGACGATCTCGCGCAGAACGGATGGGCGACCGCGTTTCAAGGCGTCAACAATTCGAGCTTCACTACAGGAACGTGCAGTCTCACCGGAGGCCCCGGCACTTATGCCCTCACTGGGACGGGCTGCCTTCAGGGCGGCGCGGGTGCCACCGGCAATCTGATCGGTTCACCGTACAAGACGCCCTACGCCATTCATACCACCGGCGGCGTACAGCACGCTTTCAACGAACATTGGCTGGCCAGCGCCGATTACGTTCACGAGCAGGGCAATCACGGCTATCGCGGCTTCCCCTACAGCGGCGGCACCAACCTGCTCAGTCCGCTCATCCCCGCGACGGATACCACCGATCAGATGGCTGTTGTGCCCAACGTGAATGTGTTCGAGGCCGACAATCGCTCCAGCTACAACGGCCTGATGTTGCATCTGCAAGGCAACATGCACCGCTTCAATCTGGTCGCGAACTACACGCTTTCCAAGGCACAAACTTGGGGATGCCTGCTGGGCGAACTCTTTGACTATGTGGATGGCGTCTGTCCAAACGAACCCGGCCAATCGAATCCAGGATTGCTGAATGCTTTCGGACCGGGCGACTACGGCCCATCCGGCGAAGACGTTCGCCATCGCTTCGTGCTGGCGGGTACGGTGCACTTACCCGGCGGTTTCGAACTGAGCACCATCAATCAGGTCGAGAGCGCCCGCCCCATCACCATCACAAACGCGGACAACACCGATCGCATTTACGTTCAGTTCAGCGGCCAGTCGCAGTCGTCGTATACCAGCCTCGACGAATTCCGCGGCACGCCTTACATTCAATCCGACCTTCGTGTCACGCGCCCTTTCAAAATCAACGAACGCTGGCAGATCGATCCCTTTATCGAATTCTTCAACCTTTTCAACCGCAATAATCCGGGCGCGAACTTCGCCGTGAATGTCGCGCAACTCCCCGTGCCGTCGGCCCAGATGGCGCCGAACTCACTCGGCCAGACCATCGTCAACACCATTTGCGCAAATCCGAGCTGCTCCCAAACCGCGCCCCTCACCAGCCTGAAGCAGCTTGAGATCCCGGAGGGTGCCCTGGGAGACTTCTTCGGCCCCGGCACCACCGTAGGCATTCCTTTCGCCGCGCAAATAGGAGTGCGGGTGACTTTCTAGGATTCCAGTTGGAATAGATTCGAAGTGCGGGTTATATGCACGGCCTAATATTTACGGATTAATCTTCAACCGCGAGAAAGCTGGCTATCGTACCAACCACTCCGTAGCTGCGTGCACCCGCACCAGGAGTTCGGTATAAGTGACAGCCAGAGTGCCGACTACCGCGAGCGCGGCGCACGCATATCGCCACGAATACCCCGAGGCAGAACCCTGCCGCGCTTCCGTCCACCCAATCAGCCGCTCCACGCGTGCATTCACTGATTCCGCAGGGCTATGCACCAAAGCCGTGGTCAGTTCGGCCGCCGGCGCAAACGGAGCTAACCGCGACAACTTGATCACCGCCGCGGCCAGATCCAGCGCCTCCGCCGCGCTCGACACCGCGGCATCGTCGGCCGCCATTTCCGTCGCTTCCCGCCACGCGCTTTCCAGTTGCGCCATCCCCGGAAACGCGGCCACGCGCATGAATAATTTCCGCAGATTATCCCGCCGCCGTACGTGGATCGTCTCATGCCGCAGCGCGCTCCGCAGTTCCCGCTCCGTCAACACAAACTCCGCCGCGCCCGATAACCACACCGTAGGCCGCAGAATGCCCGCCGCCGTCAGCGGAGGCGCCGCCGCCGAAGTCCGCATCACCGCTACCTGGGGCATGGAATCCACATCGCCGCAATCCAGCACCCGTGCTTGGCTCGACCACCGGGCTATCGTCTTTGCAGCTCGCACCAACGCCCAGCTCGCTCTCCACGTTCCCACCACCACCACGCCCGCGCCGCAGCAGCCCAGCAACACCGCCGCCGCGCCCAGCGACTCTTCCACCGCACGGGGTTCAAGCAAAACAAACGAAGGCACCGCAAAGAAAAAAGTTACTCCAGCCGCAAAAATCAAGGGAGCCATCCGCAGAATAAAAAGCCCGTCAGCGCTACGTCTAACCGAACCACGCTGCCCGTACGCCCATACCCTCCGCCACACCAGGCAAACCGCCAGCGACAGCACACTATAGAGGATGAAAAAAAACGAAAATGAAACCGCGATCCCGCGACCCGCGAACATCAAGCCTTCTCCTTGCCGCGCGAGTCTCGCTGCCCGGCTTCTCGATAATTCAGTTCGCGCCGCTTGCGTTCCACCAGCTTCCGCAAATCATCCAGCAACTGCGCATCCCGCTCTCCCAGCATCTCCACTAAAAATGACAGCGGCAAAGTCGATGCCGAACTGGCATCCAGCCATTGCCGGAACGCGCTTCCCGCCGCTTCCCGCTGCAACTCTTCCCGGCTAAACCGAGCCTCGTAGCGAAACGCCCTGCCTTCTTCCGACCGTGTCAGCAGCCCCTTCTTGAACAGCCGGTCCAGCGTGGTCATCACCGTCGTGTACGCTAGATCGTCGTAGCCACCTTCCACCAACTCCCGCACCGTCGTGCTGCCCCGCGCCCACACCGCTTCCATCAGCCGCTGTTCCAGCGGCCCCAGGGTTCCTGCGGACTTTCGAAATGGTTGAAACATCTTCATTCGCTTCTCAAGACTCCGGAATTCTACACTTAAAAGTGCAGGTTCGCCTGCATGTCTGCCGGAATCGCCACCACTCCCTGCACCCCCTGCGGAGTGGTGGCGAAGTCCACATCCTCCGCTCCGGTGCAGCCCGTCATCGCCGTCAGACTCCACGGACTCGTGATCTGCTCAAAGAACTCATACGTCTGAGACGCGGAATTGTTTGCCTCGTTGTTACATATCCATCCCGAGATCGCCATGTTCGGAAAATAATTCTTCGCTCCCGTATAAACGACGCTCATCGCCGCCCAAGCCGCGTCGGATGGGCCGGACGTGAATTCCGTTCCCGCGCACGTCGGATTTCCCGTCCACGCCTGCATGTTGGCCTCGGTATTGGTTTCGTTGTAGTTGAGCAAGTCCGTCCATGAACTGCCGTTCGTCGGCACTACCAAAAGATGCGCCGGCCGCGGCACCTCGCACCCCAGCCTGATATTGGAAAACGATGGGCCCGAGGTCAACTCTACCGCTTGCGGCGCAAATCCATACCACGCCAGCGCGTAACCTACCGCCCCGGCCCCCGCGCTGCCGGCATGCACGCCAAACGGAAACGCTTTTGTCGCCTGCTGCATGTAATTCAGCAGCGTGGCCACGCGGCAAGCCGCATTTTTCAAGTTCGGCGTCTCTCCTGTCGCTTCCCACCCAGTCGCGAAGTCTATCTGCTCCACGGCGAAGTCATAGTCGAGATAAGCCCCGGCGTAGTGCGTTCCCCCCGGAGTCAAGTCTTCCGCTCCGTTCACCAGCACTACTACTCCCACCTTGCTTCCCTTCGGTCCAACATAACTGTAAGTCGCTTGAATATCCGCCACGTTGGGGCAGGATACGGTCACGCTCGTACAGGCGGAACGCGGATAGAAATTGGTAGTGCAGCTGACGCTGGTTGGATTCGTAACGCTGCCCATCGGAAGCGTCTGCGCCGCGCATATTTCAGCCGCGGCCAAAAGCAGAGTAGTAATGATGAGAACCTTCACGGTCCCTCCTGCGATTTCCAGTTCACAGACTGGATGTTGGGCCCGAACCTCAATTTCCGTCGTGAGAACCGGGGGAGTAGCTGAACCCCACAACGGTCTGACCGGCCTGCGAACGCATCGCCGCCTTACCCTGGGGGAGGGGTCGAGTGATTCTAAGCCGACTCGCGCCCCTGGTCAATGCTTAGGACCGGGCAGTGGACGCCTGGAAGCCTATAAAATTGCGACAAAAGGACGGCAACGGGAAAGAACTCTCAACCCGGTGCCTGATCTGCTCGATGTGCTCGTGCAGGGCAATCCTCAACTCCGCCACAAGCGGCTCAACCCGTAATGGTCGTCGGCCGCCACCGCTTTCGAGACAAAGCCCGAATCCGCTCCTCGGAGGGTGAAAGCATTGCAATTTGGATAGCTTTTTCCGCATTCCGGTTGGTTCCCCGCATCCGTTTTTTTCGCTGCCCATTCCAGCAAAATCTCGAACGATAGGCATCCCCGCCAACCGGCTAAGCCGCGCCCTGCTCCCGCCTGTCCGTCACATCTTCCATCGTCAGCACAATCGACGGACGCCCACTCCGCAGCTCCCCCCTGCGGGCGTTCAGCACCATGGTTCGCGGCCCCAGCTTAGCAAAACTGCGCCTCACTTCGTAATCTTTCGCCTGCGCATTGCTCGGGATAATTTCCTCCAGCACCCGCCTTAACTCCGGCAGATCCCACTCCCCATTTCCCAATCCGTAAATCGATCGGCCCTCCGTCTCCGTGGCGGTTACCTCGAAAGTCCGAAAAAAAGCCCGGTTCGCCGCCGTCACCCGCAACTGCTCGTCCAACACCAGAATGCATCCCTGCGAGTCTTCGATCAGGTCATCGGCGTACTCGCGCGTCTCATCCAGCCTGCGCTTTAGCGTGTCAATGTCCTGCAGGCTGATCACCGCCCCCGTGATTTTGCTGTCCCAGCTCTTATAAGGACGAATCCTCAGCGCATACCACGCCCCATTTTTCTCCCGCACTTCGTGCTCCTGCGGGCTCGCGCTGTGAATCGCCTCCTGCACCAGCGCCTCCAAGTCATGCAACTCCAGATTCGTCCGGATCTCCCCCAGTCTCCTCCCCACGTCGAACGGCAGCAGATTCAGCAGCTTCTGCGCCGGCGGCGTAAACCGCCGAATCCGTAAATCCAGGCTAACCATCACCACCGGAAGATTCACCGTATCCAGCAGGTTTACCAGATCGCTGTTCACCGCGCTTAATTCCGTGTTGCGGTTCTGCATCTCCTCGTTCAGCGTCATCAGCTCCTCGTTGGTCGATTGCAACTCCTCCTTGGCCGTCTCCAGCTCTTCATTCGTGCTCTGCAACTCCTCGTTGGCCGATAAAACTTCCTCGTTCACCGATTTAAATTCCTCCAGCGTGGTTTCATGGTCCTCGATCAAGGATGATAGCTGTCCCCTTAACTGAACGATCTCGTGCTTCAACCCGTGGCTCCCTGTAGATTGTCCCGCCAGTCTTCCTTTGCCACCGGCTTCCTCTCCCCGCCGCGCCGTAATTCTTTCCTGAAACACAATCACGTAATAGCGTTCCCGCGCCCCCTGTGCCCGCAGCGGAATCACCTCCAGATCCACTTCCCGCACCTTACCCTCCGCTTGATACTGCACCCCTTCCTTACGCACCGTCGTGTTGCTTCTCTTAGCCTGGCTCAGAGTCGCTCGCAGGTCCACCACCAACCCTTCCTTCGCCATCCTCGACAAACTGAAGGTGGGCACGCCCGCCGCCGGCTCCAGATACGCCCCCGTCTTTCCCTGGAATTGCACGATCTCCATCTGCTCGTTCACCACTACGCTCGCCGGCACAAACCTGTTGATCAACAATTGCTCCACTTCGTTTTCCAGGGTGTAAGGAGCCGGAAAATGCAGCCCCGCTTTCGCATCTTCCACCCGCCGGGGGGCATAGTCCGTGCTCGCAAAGTACGTGGCCAGCCGCGCCGTTGTCTTCCTCTTCTGGTAAACTTTGTCTTTCTTGTCCACCAGCGAAAAGTGCTCCCCGAATCCTCCCAGGCTTTCCGCATCCCCTAACAGCAGGTACCCGTTGGGTTTCAAGGCGTAGTGCAATGACGGAATCACCCTCCTCTGCAACAACGGTCCCAGATAGATCAGCAAATTCCGGCAGCTCACCAGATCCAGATTCGAGAACGGCGGATCTTTCACCAGATTCTGCCGCGCAAAAATGCACATATCCCGAATCGACTTGTTGACCTGATACCCTCCCTCCTGGTGCACAAAAAATCTCTTCAACCGCTCGGCGGAAACATGCGCCACCGCGCCCTTCGTATACAAGCCGTTGCGGGCCCGGTCCAGCGCCGTTTCGCTGATGTCGGTGGCAAAAATCTGAATCGCCATGGCCGCCTGCGTAACGTTGCGGGTATGCGCCCACAAGTATTCCAGCAATGTAATGGCAATCGAGTACGCCTCTTCCCCGGTCGAGCATCCCGCCACCCACACCCGCACCGGATTATCCGGTTTGCGCCCTTCAAACAAGCTGGGATAAACATGTTTGCGCAGCGCCACGAACGCCTTCGGCTCGCGGAAAAATCCGGTCACATTGATCAGCAAATCGCTATACAGCTGATCCACTTCCGCCGGCTTCTTTGCCAGGTAACGTAAATACTCCTTCAGCGTTTCCACCTTGAGCATGTCCATCCGCCGCCGGATCCGCCGGTGCAGCGTGCTGTGCTTGTAATTTGTAAAATCCACTCCCGTGGATTCCCGCAACACCCCAAACAGCGCCGCCAGTTCTCCTCCCGCGATCCCGCCCAACTCGTCTTTCGTCCCCGCTAAAACCCGCGTCACATACGGATGCCGCGCAATTCCCCCCAGCTCCCTGGCAATATCTTTCGGCGTAAGAATGAAATCGATGCAACCTGCGTTGATCGCGTTGCGCGGCATGCTGTCGTATTTCGCCGACTCCTCATCCTGCGCAAACGTCAACCCTCCCGCTGCCTTGATGGCTCGGCAGCCCTCCGTGCCGTCGCTCGCCGTGCCCGACAACACCACCCCGATCGCCCGCTGCCCTACCTTTTCCGCCAGCGAGCGAAAAAAATTATCGATCGGCATATGTTGTCCATGCGTCACCACCCGCGCCTTCAACCGCAGCGCTCCCTCCAGATACACCATGCCCGCATTCGCCGGAATCACGTAAACATGATCCGCTTCCACCACCGTCCCATCCGTCACTTCTTCCACCGGCAACTCTGTCGTCCGCCCCAAAATCTCCGGCAGCGCACTGTCATGCTTGGGATCGAGGTGCTGCACCAGCACAAAAGCCATCCCGGTTTGCTCCGGCAGGTTATGCAGCAGTTCGGAAAACGCCTCCAACCCTCCCGCCGACGCCCCAATCCCAACGATCGGAAATAACGGCGGCACCCGTTGCGGACCACTCTTCGCCGTCTCCCGGCGGCTCGACTTACCCTCCTTGCTGGGAAAGCGCTTCATAGACCTCCTGTGAAACCGCAGATTGCAACCCAGAGATCGCCCAATTCACGAAGACCGCACCGGAGAAGACGAAGCGAATTCTAGTTCGGATGTGAATTGGATATCAACGAAAACGGCCAACAAATTTCCATTCTGCACCTTCCAATTTCCCAAAATAGGCATCTTCGCCTCGCCAGAGCGCGAGCCAGAATGTGGCGAATAGCACACACATATGTTCACTAGCGTAATACTGAATAATGGGTAAGATGAGCCCTAAAGTCCTTGGAAAAAGTTGCCGATTCATTAGGGGGGCGTGGCCCATGGAACCCTTTTCCAAAACAAAACTTAAGATTGCCCTCTTAAATGAGGAAATGGACAGCCTCCACCGCGCCAACGGTCTTTATTGGAGTCAGGGTCAAAGCCAGACAACTTCAGCGAGGGCGCAATACCAGTTCAGGCAGGAGCGGCTGGAAGTAATCCGCAGGGAGCTCGATCAATTGCGACACTCACAAACTATCTAGATGGAACCAAACGCCACCAACGGGGCAAGGATCTTGGCCTTGCGCGAGGAGATGGAGATAGTCCATCTCGACGCGAGTTTACTGTGGAAGCGCGGAGGATCGCACTTTGATTCGGCTACCGAGATTCAGTACCGCACGAAGATTGATCGATTAGACGAAATTCGAAGAGAGCTTTCTCATCTGCGCCATTGCCAGAATTAAAGATGAGTGGGGGTTCTTTTCGGCACGCGGCGATAAATCACACCTCCCGCCACGCCCTGAAACAGCCAGGAAAATCTGGGGTGGGAAACGGGAATCGAACCCGCAACCGTCGGAGCCACAGTCCGGTGCTCTGCCAGTTGAGCTATTCCCACCGCCATGTCGATTATACAGCCACAACTCTCTACGGTTTGATTTCGAACACGGTGCCATCGCCCTCAGTGCCGCCAAGCGCCGTTGCCCCGTAAAGATTGCCCTCCAAATCAAAAACCAATCCACCGCTCGGATTCTGCCCGTCGATCCCATGGCCGAAGTTATGCAGAACCGCTTCCGTCCAGTCGCCGCCGGATGCAGGCTTAAGCTCGAACGCGACCCCATAACCGTACACGCCACCTAGAGTCGTCGTGCCGTAGAGATTGCCCTCCACATCGATGACCACAGGAGCGTATGGGGTCTGCCCATCCGCAGTGCCCTCTTCAAACGTATGCACTACCTTTTCGTTCCAGACTCCACCTTCTCCCGGTGACAATTCGAACACGGTCCCCGCCCCGTGCCCACCGCCGCCTCCCGTAGTCGTCCCATAAAGATTACCGAAACTATCGAAGGTCAAAGTGGCGTAAGGGTACGCGCCATCGCTGCCACTGCCGAAGCTATGCAGCGCCTGCTCCGCCCACACACCGCCTGCTACAGGAGTCAGCTTAAACACCGTGCCGGCGGAATATGCGCCACCCACTGCGGTCGTGCCGTAAACATTCCCGGAAGCATCCAGAATCACGCCTCCTGCCGGCTCCGATCCGTCTCCTCCGCTATTCGGATCGAAGCTGTGCAGCACCTGCTCCGTCCCAGTTCCGTCTGCATTGCGGATCAACTCAAATACCGTTCCGTAGTTACTGGCGCCGCCTGCGTTTGTTGTACCGTAGATGTTGCCCGCCGCGTTGATCGTCACACCGCCATTGGGATAGTACCCGCCTCCAGAGGGTTGACCGCGATCGTAAAAGCTGCGCAAACCGCTTTCCGCCCACCCTCCGCCGGTTTTCGCCGTTAACTCGAACACCGAGCCGTAACCATCTGCGCCTCCGTTATAGGTCATGCCGTACAGACTACCTCCCGCGCCCAGCGTCAAGCCGGAACATGGACACGGCCTCGAGTTTTGCGGACCAAGATCGGCCAGCACTTCTTCTTTCCACACTCCATCTACCGGCGTCAACTCATACGCTCTCCCGCTGTAATCAACGCCGCCGCCGCTGACGGTGCCGTAGAGATTGCCAGCGCTATCGAAAATCAAGTTGCCCGACGGATACGCTCCATCCGCCGAATTGAAATTGTGCAGCACTTTTTCTTTCTGAGCCGCTGCCCGCGTACCGATCGTGAACAATATGGCAGAAAAAATCGCCAATATAGCAATCGATTCAATGGAAAGTTTCTTGCTTCTCATAGTTGTCCTTCGCTGGATTTTTTCTAGGGCCATTTCCACGTTGACCGAACCTCTCGCTCACGAACGCGAGTTGTTCGACTCAATAGCGAGGTGAGAAGGTTCTCACCCTGGAGGAGGACACAACCTTATTGAATGTTCTTTGAGAAGTCAAGCCGCGTAACCGGACTAGA
>Ga0302232_10001979_pt1 | contig 14118 bp, 10 predicted proteins | sample II_Palsa_N2_3_FD_193575 | JGI IMG/M metagenome (GOLD analysis project Ga0302232, IMG submission 193575) | Peat permafrost microbial communities from Stordalen Mire near Abisko, Sweden - II_Palsa_N2_3 | ecosystem: Environmental > Terrestrial > Soil > Palsa > Peat permafrost | place: Sweden...
GCGCATCGGTGAAGCCCGGAGCCGCGCCCGCCGGGATGAGGGTCCGCGCCCAGGGCGGAACCAGGTACAGCCCGGCCGCCCAGGGATCCATGTCCGCGGCCAGGAGCTGCACCGATTCATCGGCGCGCAGCGACTTCATCGCGGCGATCGCGGCGGGGCCGCCCGCGCCCGTGACCAGGACACGCAGCACCCGTCCCGGCCGGCCAGACCCTAGCGGGCCAGTCCCCCGCTGGTCAGGCACCGTCACGGCGTCACCAGCGAATGGTCGCCGGCGGGGCGGGCCGGCAGGCCGCCCGCGCGGTCGCGGATGACCTCGAACGGCTCGGCGTGGCTTCCGCCGCAGTACCGGGACCAGTAGCGGGCCGTCGCGGTGATCAGCGCGGGGTCGAGGTAATCACGCACGCCGACCTGGGAACCGAACGTGTCGATGGCCTTCAGCTTGCCGCTGATGTGATCATCGATGGTCACGAAGTGGGTCGGCCGGTAGTCGACGGTGGCCGACGGAGACTGGAAGCAGTAGACACGCCCCACCCGCCGGGCGGCGACCATGGCCGCACGATGGGTGTTGCGATGGTCCTGGTGGACGTCGTGAATGGAGTGGGTGTAGACGATCGTCGGCTGGACTTCCGCGATGACCCGGTCGATGACGCCGATGGTCGGGTTGCCCTCCGCAATGAGGGTGTCCTGCAGGTCATCCAGGAACAGCCGGGCGCCGATGACATCGGCGGCCTGCTGCGCCTCGCGGGCCCGCTGCGCCTGGTCTCCTCCGTGTGCGCCGCGCGAAAGGGTCAAGATCGCCACCGTGTGGCCGGCTGCCTTGTGCGCCAGCAGCGTGCCGGCCGCGCCGATCTCGACGTCATCGGGATGGGCCCCGATGGCCAGTACCGTCTCCCGGCCCGCGGCCCGCGCGGCCCGGCCCGCCGCGATAAGCTCGTTTGCCTTCGCCACCAGCTCCGGTGCGCCGATGGGCTTCTGCAGGAACTCAGCAGCCGAGCTGCGCAGCGCCGAGACCGCGTAATCAACCGTCGGGTTCCCGGTGAGCACCGCGACCGGCAAGTCGGGCTCCAGCTGGCGGACCCGCTCCAGGAGTTCGAGCCCCGTCATGCCCGGCATCTCGATGTCGGTGATGAGCAGATCCCACTGCTCGGTCCCGATGCGGCGCAACGCGCCGATCGAATCGAGCTCGTGAGTGACATCGAAACCGCCGCGCGTCCGCAGTACCCGCGTCAGGTACCCGCCGAGAGCCGGATCGTCGTCGATCAGCAGTATGCGCGCGGGCTGCTGGTCACGCTCGCTAGCATCCATGGGACCCCCGTCCACCGCCCTGGACCCTCGTCGACCAGTCCCCTTTTTGTGATCAACAATGAGTAGTGAGGCGATTCCTATCTGTTATTAACCAAGATAGCAGCCTTGCCGGGGTTAGCCGATCTGTCCCCGGCGCCAGACGAGCGACTCCCAGGGCCGCAGTTCCAGGTCGGGCAGCGGGCGGAGCGGGGCGTCGGGGAGGTTGGCCAGGATGACCGGGGCGGCGGCCCAGCCGCTGTCCAGCGGCAGGGATGCCTTGACCGCGCCCGCGGAGAAGTTCGCGGCGACCAGCAGCTCGCCCCCGGGACCACGGCGCAGGAAAGCCCAGATCACCGGGTGATCAGGCAGCAGGAGCTCGAAGTCGCCGTCGGTGACCAGCCGATCGGCGTGACGCAAGGCGATGAGCTGGCGGTAGTGCTCGAACACCGAGGTGGGGACGCCGACCTCGGCAGCCGCGTTCACCTCCGTGTAGTCGGGGTTGACGCCGATCCAGGGGGTGCCGGTGGTGAAGCCAGCGCCGGGCGAGGCGTCCCACTGAACCGGGGTCCGGCCCTGGTCACGGCTCATCCGGGCCATCGCCAGCAGAAGGGCCGGCAGGTCGGCACCGGCGCGGGCGGCCGCTTCGGCATAGAAGTTGAGCGCCTGGATGTCCCGGTAGTCGGCGATGGTAGCGAACGGCGCGTTGGCCATCCCTAGCTCGTCGCCCTGGTACACGTACGGCGTGCCCTGGTGCAGGTGCAGGACGGTAGCCAGGGTCTTGGCCGAGGCCACCCGGTGCGCCGGGCTGTCATCGCCGAACCGCGACAGCGAGCGCGGCTGATCGTGGTTGCCGAAGTACAGCGAGTTCCAGCCGCGCCCGGCCAGGCCCGCCTGCCAGGCGGCCAGCGACGCCTTCAGGTCAGGCAGGTGCAGCGGGCGCAGGTCGTACTTGTTCGCGCCGATGTCCAGCCGGACGTGCTCGAACTGGAACACCATGTCGAGCTCGTGTCGTTCGGGGGCGGTGAACAGGACCGCCTGGGGAATGGTGACGTCGGGCATCTCGCCGACGGTAAGCACGTGGGCGTCGCGGCCGGCGAAGACCTCGCGGTACATCTCCTGCAGGAACTCGTGGTTGCGCGGGCCGCAGACGAAGTACTGGTCCCCTGGCCCGTAGAGCGAGCCGGGCCGGGGCGTGGTGTCCGGCAGGGACGTGTCCTTGCTGATCATGTCGATCACGTCCATGCGGAAGCCGTCCACGCCGCGGTCCAGCCACCATCGCATCATGGCGAAGACCGCCTGGCGGACCTCGGGATTCTCCCAGTTCAGGTCGGGCTGCTTGGGGGAGAAGATGTGCAGGTAGTACTGGCCGGTCGACTCGTCGAAGGTCCAGGTCGGGCCGGAGAAGTGCGACTCCCAGTTGGTCGGCTCGGCGCCCGGCGTGCCGGGTGTCGCACCCGGGCGCGGATCACGCCACCAGTACCAGTCCCGCTTGGGGTTGTCCCGGCTGGAGCGGGACTCGATGAACCACGGATGTTCGTCGGAGGTGTGGTTCACCACCAGGTCCATGACCAGCCGCATGCCGCGGGCGTGCAGCTCGGCGACGAGCTCGCCGGCGTCAGCCAGCGTCCCGAAGAGCGGGTCGATGTCGGTGTAGTCGCTGATGTCGTAGCCGTTGTCGGCCATCGGCGACCGGTAGACCGGGCTCAGCCAGATGACGTCGACACCCAGGCGCTGCAGGTAATCCAGGTGGGCCAGCACCCCCCGCAGGTCGCCGATGCCGTCCCCGTCGGAGTCGGCGAAGCTTCTCGGGTACACCTGGTAGACGACCCATCGCCGCCACTCGTCGTCGCGCTCCTGATTCATGCGTGTCAGTATGACGGCATGGTAAATCCGCGTGCGGGTCAACCCGCTGCCGCTGAAGACCTGGTGGACGTCGCGAAGCTAGTGACCGCCTACTACGCGGTGCATCCCGATCCTGGTGATGCCGCGCAGCGGGTGTCGTTCGGCACGTCCGGTCACCGCGGATCGGCCTTCACCGCGACGTTCAATGAGGATCACATCCTGGCCACCACGCAGGCTATCTGCGAGTACCGGGCCACCCAGGGCATCGACGGACCGCTGTTCCTGGGAGCGGATACGCATGCGCTGTCCGAGCCGGCCCAGGTCAGCGCGCTCGAAGTGCTCGCCGCCAACGGGGTGCGGGTCATGGTGGACGCCCGCGGCGGGTACACGCCCACCCCCGCGGTGTCCCGCGCGATCCTGGCGCACAACGCAGGCCGGGGACCCCGCGCCGACGGGATCGTGGTCACCCCGTCGCACAACCCCCCGCCGGACGGCGGATTCAAGTACAACCCGCCCGACGGCGGGCCGGCCGGTACCGACATCACCACGCAAATCCAGGACCGGGCGAACGAACTGCTGGCCAGCGGGCTGAAGGGGGTCCGGCGGATACCGTACGCACGGGCGGCCGCGGCCGAGACCACCGCCGAGTTCGACTTCCTCGACCAGTACGTGTCGGCGCTGGAGCAGGTGGTGGACCTGGCCGCGATCAAAGCGGCCGGGGTGCGCATCGGCGCGGACCCGCTCGGCGGGGCCAGCGTGGCCTACTGGGGCGAGATCGGCGAGCGCTACGGCCTGGACCTGACCGTGGTCAACCCCGACGTGGACGCCACGTTCCGGTTCATGACGCTGGACTGGGACGGCAAGATCCGGATGGACTGCTCGTCGCCGTTCGCCATGGCCAGCTTGATCGCTCGCCAGCACGAGTTCACGATCGCGACCGGGAACGACACCGACGCCGACCGGCACGGCATCGTCACCCCCGACGGGGGCCTGATGAACCCCAACCACTACCTCGCGGTCGCCATCGACTACCTCTACCGGCACCGGGACGGCTGGCCGGCCGACGCGGCAGTGGGCAAGACGCTGGTCAGCTCCTCGATGATCGACCGGGTGGCCGAGGGCTTGGACCGGACGCTGCTCGAGGTCCCGGTCGGCTTCAAGTGGTTCGTGCCGGGGCTGGAAGACGGTTCGGTGGCCTTCGGCGGTGAGGAAAGCGCCGGGGCGTCGTTCCTGCAGCGCGACGGCTCGGTCTGGACCACCGATAAGGACGGGATCATCCTCGCCCTGCTCGCCTCCGAGATCACCGCCGTGACCGGGCGCTCGCCCTCCCAGCTCTACCTTGGCCTGACCGACCGCTACGGTGCGCCCGCCTACGCGCGCATCGACACCGCGGCGACCAGGGCGCAGAAGGCGGCACTGGCCAAGCTCTCCCCCGCACAGGTCACCGCGAGTGAACTCGCGGGCGAGAAGATCATCGCGGCGCTGACCACCGCGCCGGGCAACGGCGCCCCGATCGGCGGGCTCAAGGTGGTCGCCGCCTCCGGCTGGTTCGCGGCCCGGCCGTCGGGCACCGAAGACGTCTACAAGCTTTACGCCGAGTCGTTCCGCGGCCCGGAGCATCTCGCCGCGATCCAGGAGCAGGCACGGGAGATCGTCGCCGCGGCCATCGGCTGAAGGTCGCGGGTCAGACCGTGAGGGTGACGCCCTGCCCCTCGAGTGCGGGCAGCGTTTCGTCGTCGAACCACACGCCGCCCTCGGCGAGGTAGCGGAAATGCAGGGTGGTGCCGGCCTGGACGGTCACCACGGCGCTCCGGGTCCGGTTGGCACGCCGCCGCAGCGGGTGCGCGAACGGGTTCCAGTCGTTGAAGCTGCCTACCACGGACACGGGCCCGGCAGGCTCATCGGCCGGCAGCGCGAAGGTGACACGGATACTGCCGTCACGCCCGGCCCTGGTTGCCTTGATCATCTGATCTCTCCACTCCAGAGGTCAATAACCAGTTCGAGACTCATTATCTCCAAATTGCGGGCGCGGTCGCCGAAAACGCCCCAGATCGCTCCGGCGTGTCGTGGTGTGGCGGGTTATCAGCGCAGTCTGCGCAGGAACGGGTCCCGCGGCTGGAAGGGCGCCAGCTTGATCCGGGCGTGCGCGACGACAGCCCGGTCCGGCCAGGCGATAACCGGATCGAGGTCGAGGCCGGCGACCTCGGGCAGGTCGTCGGCGAGCCGGGAGACCCGCAGCAGCAGGTCGCGCAGGGCCCCGAGGCCGGCCGCCGGGCGGCCGTCGCCCCCGGACAGTAGCGGCGCGGAGCGGACCGACCGGATCAGCTTGTCCGCGTCGGTGTCGGTCAGCGGCGTGAGCCGGGCCGAGGAGTCCGCGAACACCTCAGAGGCTGCGGGGCTTTTGGGTTCCGCCCCGGCGAGCTCGAACATCACCAGCGGGCCGAAGGTAGAGTCGGCGGCCACCCGGACGCTCACCTCCACGCCGTCCGTTCGTGCCGCGGCCTCGGTGCGGTCGCCTTCGCCGCCTGCCAGCGGTATCCCGTAGTAGCCCAGCAGGTCGGCCGTCTGACGGCGGGCAAGCCAGCCGCCCTGGCGGGCCTGGCGGAGAAACTCATGCGTCAGGGCGCGGGCCTTCGCCGTCTTGATGTCGGGGAAGTCGTGGACCCGGCCGCGCGGCTCGGCCCGCCAGGCCCCGTATGCAGCGGCGCGGGCTAGCGCGGCCACTGCGGCCTCCGGGTAACCGTAGGCCGGCACCCGCCCGCCGCCGGGCCGCGGCAGCAGCCGGACAGATTCCGGCTGGTCGAGCACGACGGCAGCCAGCGGGATGCCCACGTCCGCCTCTTGGACGGCCTGGACCAGGTCGCCGGTGGCGCCGGTCGGCAGGACGACCGCGATAATCGCGGACACCTCGCCTTCGGCCGCGAGCAGTTCCAGGCACTGGCGGAAATCCTCGCCGCGCACGGTGGCCGTCATGTCGATGGGGCCGCGGTAGACGGTCAGGCCCCGGTCGGTGCAGGCGTCGGCGGCCAGCAGGCCCGCGCTGCCCACGTTGGACACGATCGCGACCGTGCGCCCGGCCGGGACGGGCTGGGTGGCCAGCAGCGCGGTGGCCTCGATCAGCTCGCCGAATCCGCGCGTGGTGATGACCCCGGCCTGCTCGAACAGTGCTTCGCGGCCGAGGCGGGGCGGAGCCGAAGCGAGGCCCGGGTGCTGGCCGGCCGGCGAACGGCCGGCCAGCACGGTGAGAACCGGCATGACCGCACCGACCCGGCGGGCCGTGCGGGCGAACTTGCGGGGGTTACCGAACGACTCGATGTACAGCACGGCGACCTTGGTCACCCTGTCGTGCTCCCACCACAGCAGCAGGTCGTTGCTTGACACGTCAAGCTTCGGGCCGACCGAGGCGAACGAGGAGATCCCGACGCCGAGCCGGGACAGCCGATCCACCAGGGCAAATCCCAGGCCACCGGACTGCATCACCAGCCCGGCCACCCCGGGCCGCGGCGGGCTGGCGGCGAACGTCGCGTTGAGCCCGATCCCGGGCACCGCCACGCCGAAGCCGTCGGGGCCGACCAGCCGCATGCCGTGGCGGCGGCACACCGCGAGCAGGGCGGCACAGGCGGCGGCGTCCAGCCCGGAGGCGATCACCACCAGGGACCGCACCCCGCGCTGGCCGCACTGCTCCGCCACCTCAAGTACCGCCCCGGCGGGCACGGCGATCACCGCCAGGTCGGCCGGCTCGGGCAGGTCGAGGACCGAGGCCAGCCGATGCCCGCCGCCGACCTCGCCGGCATGAGGGTTGACCGCGTACAGGCGGCCGGCGTACCCGCCGGCCACGATGTTGTCCAGGATCGCCCGGCCCGCGGTTCCCTGGCGCCGGCTCGCGCCGACCACCACCACCGACTCCGGCGCGAACACGTGCCGCAGGCTGGCGGCCTCGGCACTGCGCTCCCGTTCGGCCACGACGGTCAGGTAGTCATCCAGAGCGGTCCAGGAGCCATCGCCTGGCAGCGGGAAAGTCAGCTCGTAGACGCCGTCCGCCTGGCGGCGGTCCACCGGCAGGCCGGCGTCGGCGAAGACGTTCAGCATCGCCCGGTTCTCGGTCAGGGTCTGCGCGGTGAACGCCGTGATCTGCTGGTGCCGGGCCCAGGAGACCAGGTGCTCCAGCAGCAAGGTGGCGATGCCCCGGTGGTGCATGTGGTCGGCCACCGCGAACGCGACCTCCGCGGTGGCCGGCTGGGCAGCCAGGGCCGTGTAGCTGGCGCAGCCGGCCACCTTGCCGCCGGAGGTCGCCAGCAGGGCCACGGTGCCCGGCGCGGGGTAACGGCAGATCCGGCGGGCCTCCACCTCCGCCGCCGCCCGGCTGATATTGAAGAAGCGCATATAGCTGTTATCAGGGGACATCGCCTCGTGCATGGCCTTGACCGCGTCGAAGTCGCCCGGCGTGGCCGGGCGGATCTCGACCGTCGTTCCGTCGGCCAGCAGCGCGTACACCTGCTTCGCCTCACTCACTTTCTCAGTCTGCCCGGTGCCTTCGGCAACAGGAAATCCGGGCCGCAGGACACCGAGTGAGGATCTTTGCGCGCGGATGCGAGTCGACGAGCTTTACGCGGGTATGCGAATCGACGTACCGTCGGAAGGGTTCATTCGCAGCGTTCCGGTTCCTCGCGCAATCTAGGAGATCATGAAGTGACCGATCAGGAGACGGCGCGGCAGGCAGCGGAGGAGGCCGCGGCGGTGCTCGGTCCCGAAAGCGGGGTTATCGCCTCGGCGGACGCGGCCGGGCTCGGCGAGTCCACCTTCGCGGTGCTGCAGCGGGCCGCGAGGAAGCCCGGCGCCACCGCGGCCGCGACGCTGCGCTACTGGACCAGTATCGCGATGGCCGGGCCGGTGGCCACGGCCCGCTGGCTGGGCGTCGACGCGCCGCCGCCGGTTCCCGTCCCGGAGGGCGACAGGCGGTTCGCCGACCGGAGCTGGACAGACAACCCGGCGTTCTTCGCCGTCCGCCAGGCCCACCTGGCCGCGTCCCGGCTCGTGAACGACGTGCTCGCGGCCGGAGCAGGGAACGCCACCGACGACGCCAAGGCCGCGCTCGCCACCGGTTTCCTCCTCGACGCGCTGGCGCCGACGAACTTCCTGTTCACCAACCCGGCCGCGCTCAAGCGGGCGCTGGAAACCGCCGGGGCCAGCGTGGCCGCTGGGGCTGGGCACTTCGCCGACGACCTGCTCAACAACGGCGGCCGACCGCGCCAGGTTGACACCCGGCCGTTCAGGATCGGCGAGAATCTCGCCGCCACCCCCGGCAAGGTCGTGTTCAAGAACGACCTGATGGAGCTGATCCAGTACGCGCCGCAGACGCCGAAGGTCCGCGCGATCCCGGTCCTGGCCAGCCCGCCGTGGATCAACAAGTACTACGTCATGGACCTCGCGCCCGGCCGCAGCTTCATCGAGTGGGCGGTGCAGCACCAGCGGACGGTCTTCGCGATCTCCTACCGCAACCCGGACGCCTCGATGCGCGGCGTCACCCTGGACGACTACCTCATCCACGGACCGCGCGAAGCGCTCGACGTCATCGGGGATATCACCGGGTCGCCCAAGATCGACATCACCGGGCTGTGCCTGGGCGGGGCGCTGACCGCGATGCTGGCCGCCTACCTCGCCGAGAAGGGCGACGACAGGATCGGCTCGGTCACGCTGCTCAACACCCTGCTCGACTACAGCCAGCCGGGAGTGCTCGGCACCTTCACCGACGAGAAGACCGTGGCGCGGCTGGAAAAGAAGATGGCCGCCGGGGGCGTCCTTGAGGGCGGCCAGATGGCGGGCACCTTCGACATCCTGCGGGCCAACGACCTGATCTTCAACTACGTGGTATCGAACTGGCTGATGGGCCAGGACCCGCCCGCCTTCGACATCCTGGCCTGGAACGGCGACAACACCAGCATGCCGGCCGCCATGCACTCGTTCTACCTGCGCAGCCTGTATATGCGCAACGAACTGGCCCGGGGCGAGCTCGAGCTGGCCGGCCAGAAGCTTTCGCTGTCCGCGGTGACGAACGACACCTACGTCGTGGGCGCGATCAACGATCACATCGTGCCGTGGCACGCGTCCTACAAGACCGGCGGGCTCGTGGGCGGCACGGTCCGCTACGTGCTGTCAAGCGGCGGGCATATCGCCGGGATCGTCAACCCGCCCGGCCCGAAGGCCTGGTACGAGGCGGCCGAGGACACCGGCGCCGACCCCGAAGCGTGGCGTCGTGAGAACAGTAAGCACAAGGGGTCGTGGTGGGAGGACTGGACCGCGTGGTCCGACGCGCGGGCGGGCGCGCTGGTCAAGCCGCCCCCGATGGGCAGCGAGCGGAACCGGGCCATCGCCGATGCCCCCGGCGACTACGTGCTCGGCTGACTTCGGCCTGTCGTACATGTGATCAGCACGTCCGCCTGCCTGGGGAGCTGCCGAAGTGTCACCGATCAACCGCCAGGTACGGCTGGCGGCCCGCCCGTCCGGGCTGCCTACGCCCGATGACTGGGAGTTCACCAGCGAACCCGTGCCTGAGCCGGCCCCCGGGCAGTTCGTGGTGGAGATCTCGCACCTGTCGATCGACCCGGCGATGCGCGGATGGATGAACGCCGGCGTCTCCTACATCCCGCCGGTCGAGGTCGGCGCGGTCATGCGGGCCGGGGCCGTCGGCCTCGTCATCGCGTCCGGGCATCCGGGCTTCGCCGTGGGCGACTACGTCTTCGGCGCCTTCGGGGTCCAGGAGTACGCCCGGTCCGACGGCCGGGGCGTCATCAAGATCGACACCTCGCTAGCGGAGCCGACCACGTACCTGGGCGCGCTGGGACTGACCGGGCTGACCGCCTACTTCGGCCTGCTGGACGTCGGCCGGATCAAGGCGGGCGAGACCGTGGTCATCTCCGGTGCCGGCGGCGCGGTGGGCAGCGTGGCCGGCCAGATCGCCAAGATCAAGGGCTGCCGGGTCATCGGGATCGCGGGCGGGGCCGATAAATGCCGGGCGGTGACCCAGGAGTTCGGCTTCGACGCGGCGATCGACTACCGGACGCAGGATGTGCGGAAGGCGCTGCACGAGCACGCGCCGGGCGGCGTCGACGTCTACTTCGACAACGTGGGCGGCCAGATCCTGGACGCCGTCCTGACCCGGCTGGCGCGGGGCGCCAGGATCATCATCTGCGGCGCGGTCTCGCAGTACAACGAGACCAAGGTCCGGGGCCCGGCCAACTACCTGATGCTGCTGGTGGCGCGGGCCACCATGGCCGGCATGGTGGTCTTCGACTACGAGGACAGGTACCCGCAGGCCATGGCCGAGCTGGCCGGCTGGCTCCAGGGCGGGCAGCTCGTCTCGCGCGAGCACGTGGTCCGCGGCGGCGTCGGCGACTTCCACGACGTGCTGCTCATGCTCTTCGACGGGGCGAACACCGGAAAGCTGGTCCTGGCTCTGGAGAAGAGCTGAGCTCAAGGCCGAGGAGCAGGGCCTCGATGAGGGTGATCGCGCGGTCGATGTCGGGCGCGCGGTCGATGCCGGGAGCACGGGCGGCGATCACGTCGGCGTACAGGAACCCCTCGCTGAGGCGCACGATCGCGTAGGCCAGCGCCGGGGTGTCTATGCTCGCGTCGAAGGAGCCGCGGCGACGTTCGAGATCGATGAGGTTCTCCAGCGCGCCGACCGTACCCGCGTGCACCGCGCTGCCGGTTCCGGTCAGGAGGCGCAGCGCGGTTTCCGGATCGGACTCCAGGAACGCGCGGAGCGGACGGTCGGTGCTGATGCCGTACAGCACTCCCCCGGTCACCGCGACGAGCCGCGCCGTCCCGGCCAGTCCGGTGCTGGCCCGCACCTGATCATCGAGGAGCCGGCGGGCCCGCCACCAGAGCATCTCGTCGAGCAGCCGTTCCCGGTTGCCGGCCCGCCGGTACAGCGTCGCGCGGGCCACGCCGAGGCGCCGGGCCAGGGACCGCATGTCGAGCCGCTGTCCCGACACGAACGCATCGACCGCCGCCGCGAAGATCTCGGCCGGGACCTGGCCCGGCACCGCCGTTCCCTCGGGCAGGACCGCGCGGGCGTCTCCGTCGCTGTCACCTGAGGCCTGGCCCGAGGCCTGCGGGACTGATCTCATCGGCCCGCGGCGCCTGTGTCCGCGGCGCCGGCCGCGGCGGTGCGTTTGGAGGCCGCCTTGACCAGCAACCCGAGCTCGTCGACCAGGTAGCCGGCCAGGGCATCGATGTCGGGGACGAGCTCGCGGCAGCTGACCAGCCCGAAGTGCAGCTGGCCGAGGTAGCCCACCAGGGTGATGTTCAGGCCCTGCCCGTCGGTGACCACCGACACCGGGTAGTGGGCGATGAGCTTGGCGCCGGCCAGATAGACCGGCACGTTCGGGCCGGGGACATTCGAGATCGTGATGTTGAACGGCGGCAGCCGGTGCAGCAGGCCGGTGGCGAAGACCACCCGGGCCGCCCGGGCCGTCAGGGCCGGCGGGGCGAAGTCGCTGATCTGATCCACCAGGCCCTGCGGGATCGCCGCCTGCTGGGCTTTGGCGGCTTGCGTCGCGGCGTGCACGATCTCCAGCCGGAGGCCGGGGTCGGTGACGGTGGTGGGCAGCGAGGCCAGCATCGCCGACACCTTGTTGCCCAGCGCTCCGGCCGCAGCCGGGTCACGCACCGACACCGGGATCATCGCGACCAGCGGCTGGGCCGGCAGCGCGTCGTGATCAGCGAGCCATCGCCGCAGGGCACCCGCGCACATCGCCATCACGACATCGTTGACCGAGACCCCGAAGGCGTTCTTCACCGCCTTGACGGTGTCCAGGTCGACGCTGCGGAACGCGATCCGGCGATGCGGCGTGATCGGCTTGTTGAACGGGGTCGCGGGGGCGCGTCCCGGCCTGGTGGCGATGATCCCGCCGTCGCCGCGGTTCAGCCCGAGCATGCTTCCGACCAGCGTGTTCACCGCCGGAGCCAGGGTCGGCAGGACCCGGACCAGCTCGTTGGTGATGCGCACCGTCTGGACCGGGCGCCAGGCCAGCTTCGCGGCCGCGGCCGCCGCCAGCGCCGGCAGGCCCGGCGGCTTGGCGGGCGCGAACGGCTCGACGGCGGGCAGGTCACGGCCCGTGGGGGCGAGATCGAGCAGAACGGTGAGCAGCTCGGCGCCGGACGCACCGTCGATCGCGGCGTGGTGGATCTTGGTGTAGACGGCGGCGCGCCTCTTGGCCAGCCCGGTGATCAGGTAGATCTCCCACAGCGGGCGGCTGCGGTCCAGCGGCCGGGCGTGCAGCCGGCTGACCTGTTCGGTCAGCTGCGCGTCCGAACCCGGCCGCGGCAGCGCGACCTCGCGGACGTGGTACTCGATGTCGAAGTCCGGATCGTCGATCCAGTAGGGCTGATCCAGCCCGAGCGGTACCTGCAGCAGCTTGCGGCGCAGCACGGGCACGAGCGGGATCCGTTCGGCCAGCACCTCGGTCAGCCGGGCCAGGTTCAGCGGCCTAGGTGCGCCGCCAGGATCCAGCACGCACAAGCCCCCGACGTGGCCGGTGGTGGTGGCCGTCTCAAGGGCGAGGAAGGAGGCATCCAGTCCGGTGAGTTGCTGCATCCCGATGCTCCAGTGGCTGCGTGTCGGTGCGGGTCAGCGGTTCAGTCGTTCAGCCGTTCAGGGGTGAAATGCCGGTCCAGCCAGTCGGTGAGCACGCCGAGGACCTGACCGGGCACTTCGAGTTGCGGCGTATGCCCGACCCCGGTGAGGATAGCGCTTTCCCAGCTGGAATTGCGGGCCGCGGCCTGGCGGACGGCGGCCACCGGCACCAGCCGGTCGGCGGTACCGCCGATGAGCAGGACCGGGACGCCCACCGCGGCCATCGTCGCGAAGCAGCGGCGCGAGCGGCCGACCACCCGTAGCAGGGACCGGGCCGCCGCCAGGAGCGATGCGTCGCGGTGCGGGGCCGCCTGGCGCTCGACGGCCAGCGCGATCGCCGCCGTGACCATCGCGGGATCGGCCCGGGACGGGTTGGCGAAGCACAGGTCGATGACGCGCTGGACGGCCAGCTGCGGCGTCTGGCGTGACTGGGCCAGCCTGAGGTAGAGCTCGCCGAGGCCGGGGATGGAGTACAGCAGGAACTGGCTGGCTACCTGCCAGTCGGGCGCCTGCCGGGGCAGCGGCAGCGCGGGATCGATCAGCACCAGGCCGGCGACGGTGTCCGGGGCCGCGGCCGTCTGAAGCAAGGAGATGAGCCCGCCCATGGAGTTGCCGACCAGGATCACCGGTGTCCCGGTGACCTCCCGGACGAACCGGTCGAGCAGCCGGGTGTTGTCCGGCACGGTCGAGTTGCGGCGCGTGCCCGGGGTCATGCCGAACCCGTGCAGGTCCAGCGCGACCGCTCGCCTGCCCGCCGCCAGCTGCGGTCCGATCAGGCACCAGTTCAGGTGCGAGCCGCCCAGCCCGTGCACGAAGACGACCGGCGGGTCTTGGCGCGGGTTCGCCTCGGGTGCGGTCGGGGGCGGGCAGGGCCCGAACTCGATCCAGTGCACCGGGCCGTCGAGCGGGGTGACGTACCCGCGCGCGCCCCACGGGGCGGCGAAGTCCCAGGGTGCGCGGGTCGTCCCGGGCGGACGCTGCGGGTCCGAGCCCGTCATGGGCGGCCGGGGTACAGCGGCCGGAGCAAAAGCGGCGGGCGGAACGGGGCGCGCTGAACGGGCCGGGCCGCCAGCCGGTCGGCGACCAGCCACAGCGTGGCCGGGTCAACGCCGAAGCCGAGGTGGCTGCAGCGCACCTCGACGTTCTGGTGCAGCGCTGTCTCGGGCTCGATGCACGTACGCCAGGACACGATGCCGTCCCAGCGCGAGTACACCGAGGTAGACGGCGCGCTGATGGGCCTGGCGATCTGCCTTCTGACCCGCCGGGCGGCGGGCGCGTGCAGGTGGCTGAGGACCTGATAGGGATACTCGGCGTGGCTCTGCCGCGGATTGGTCTGGGCGAAGGGGCTGCCGAGG
>Ga0302232_10001992_pt1 | contig 14067 bp, 10 predicted proteins | sample II_Palsa_N2_3_FD_193575 | JGI IMG/M metagenome (GOLD analysis project Ga0302232, IMG submission 193575) | Peat permafrost microbial communities from Stordalen Mire near Abisko, Sweden - II_Palsa_N2_3 | ecosystem: Environmental > Terrestrial > Soil > Palsa > Peat permafrost | place: Sweden...
GAAACCGGCCGGCAAGGTGTCGATGAATTCACTGGCCATGCCCTTGTCGCTGGCTTCACGCCAGCGCTCGACGTTCTCGAATTCGGTCACGTCGCCGGCGCCCACATTCTCACCGACGCGCATCTGGTAGCGCGCGAAATCCTGGAAGATCACGCCGACCCGCTGCAGCAGGATGCTTTCATCCCAGTCGTGCAGGTCGGTGCCGTCCAGCAGCACGCGGCCGCTGTCGGGGGAATACAGGCGCGTCAGTAGCTTGATCAGGGTGGTCTTGCCGGAGCCGTTCTGGCCGACCAGCGCCAACGATTCGCCGGGTCGGATATGCAGGTTGATATCGTGCAGCGCCGGCTCGGTTGCTCCAGGATAGGTGAAGCTGACCTGCTCGAAGCGGATACCGTCCTTGGGGATTGCACCTACCTGTGCGGTGCCGACCGACGGCGGTACCGGCGTTTCCAGGTACTCGTACAGCGTCGATAGATAGAGGTTGTCTTCGTACATGCCACCGATCGCCGAGAGCATCGCCGACACGGCCGACTGGCCTTGTCGGAACAGCATCAGATACATGGTCATCTGGCCCAGCGTGATGCGGGCTACCACCGTACTCATGGCGATCCATACGTAGGCCGCGTAAAGCGTCAGGGTGCCGAGCAAGCCCAGGCCAAAGCCCCAGCTATCGCGTCGAATGGTCAGATCGCGGTCGTCGCGATAGAGCGTGTTGAAAATTTCGCGATAACGATCGAGCAGCAGCGGACCGAGGCCGTAGAGCTTCACTTCCTTCGCATGGTCCTCGCGTGCCAGCACTGTCTCGAGATACAGCTGCATGCGTGTTTCGGGCGAGCGCCAGCGGAACAGGCGGAATGCGTCGCCGGAGAATTTGGTTTCGGAGATGAACGAGGGCAGGCCGGCCAGCAAAAGCACCAGCACCGCCCACGGCGAAAAGTGGAACAGCAAGGTGCCGTAGCTGATCAGCGAAATCGCGTTCTGACCCAGCCCGAAGGTGCGTGTGACCAACGATAGTGGCCGGGTAGAGGCTTCGCGGCGCGCACGGGTGAGCTTGTCGTAGAACTCCGAATCCTCGAAGTGAGCCAGTTCCAGCGTCAACGCCTTCTCCAGAATCATCACGTTGACGCGCTGCCCCAGCTGCGCTCGCAACAACGACTGGCACACCGAAAGCCCGCGCTGTGCGCCGGCCAGCAGAGCCACCAACAGGCCCTCGAGCAACACCCAGCGAACCACCGGCCACCATGCCACGCTGCCACTCGATGCCCACAGCCGGCTGGCGCCCACCACGGCATCGACGATATGCGCACCGACGTAGGCCACGCCAGCCGGCAGCAGACCTGCGATCAGCGTGAGCAAGGCCAGCGTAATCGTCAGCGCCTGGCTTGTACTCCAGACCAGTTGCAGCGCGCGACTGCTATAGCGAAACACGCCCAGAAAACTGCGCGTGAGTTCCGCTGATTCAGCCGGTGAGGAAGGAGAGGCGAGAGGCGTCACGTGGGGAGTTTGGTCCGGCCAGCAGCGCATCAGGCGCTGAAGTTCAGAGATGGGGGCCGTGACGCCTCACGCAAGTCGAGGGAATCGCGCGGTGTTGATGACTCAGTGCAGCTGAATCTCGACCACCTGCTGCTCGTCCTTGTAGATGGCCGGAAACAGCTTCTTCAGATGGGAGACCATTGGCGCGTCGTTGTAGGCGATGTATGGGTTATCCGGATGCAGTTGTGCGTAGTTCTGGTGATAGGCCTCGGCTTCGTAGAACGCCTTGAGCGGCACGACTTGCGTCACGATCGGTGCGTCGAAGGTTTTGGCGGCGGTCAACTGCGTAATGTAAGTGCTCGCAATTTTCTGCTGCTCGGGGCTATTGTAGAAAATCGCCGACCGATACTGTGTGCCGCTATCCGGCCCTTGGCGATTCAATTCCGTCGGATTGACCGGCACCGAGAAGTAAATTTGCAACAGCTGGCCGTAACTGATCTGGCTGGGATCGAACTCCACACGGATCGACTCGGCATGGCCAGTGTCGCCATCGCTGACCTGGTCGTAATGCGCCGTGGCCGCCGCACCGCCGGAATAGCCAGCCTCGACCTTGCGCACGCCTTTGACGTGATCGAACACCGACTCCATACCCCAGAAGCACCCACCTGCAAGCACCGCAATCTGGTCTTTGGAGGCGGCCGCTTTCGGCGCATCCATTTTTGGCGCAGGCACGGCGCCCGCGTTGCTGGCGGCCGATACGGGCTGGCAGGCGCTCAGTCCGGCGACCATCAATGCGGCGGCAAGGGGAAGGGCTTTGAACAAGGTACGACGATTCATGGTGGGCCTCACTAACGGTGATGATGCGTCAGATCGATAGGCATCAGTTACGTTGGGATTTCGGCGCCGGATGCAGCAGAAGGTTGTTTGAGTCATGGAATTTCTGCTGCTCCGACAACGGGTCCCAGCGGCATCCGACGACCTCGGATACCTGTTGTTCGCTGGGCGACTGGCGTCGGTTACATGGCTCGCGATGGGAGCTGATGAGGTCTGGCGGAGCAATGCCTCAGCGGGCGTCCGCCAGCACGTGGATTTCCATGTCGTCGATGGTGACGACCTGACCTGCGCGGATCTTGCAGGTTTTGCGCAGTTCCATCGTGCCGTCCACCAGCACGGCACCGCTGGCCACGATGGCCTTGCCCGCGCCGCCGCTGTCGCACAGGCCGGTGAGCTTGAGCAGCATGTTGAGTTCGACGTAGTCGCCTTCGAGTTCGAAATCCTGGGTTCGCATGGTTTTCCGGTGTGGGATGAATGGGGAATGTCAGCTTGTGGTGCCAGTGGCTGTTTCGGGCAGGGCGAGAAACGCGAACCACGGCACATCGTTGTCACTGGCAAAGGTGGCGGCGTCGTCGAGAATACCAAGCAGGATGTTGAAGTCAGCTTCCGCCGCACGTCGCAAATCGTCGGCGTGATCGAACAGCAACACATAACCCCAGGCCGGCATCCAGCGTAGATCACGCAGGCAGTCGGCCAGCGCATCCCAGTTATCACCAGTCGTGGCGGGCAGTTCGAGCGACTCAGTCAGCCGTCGCAGCAGCTCGTCCTTGCCCCGGCAACCGGACAGATCGGTGCGGCATACGCGCAGTTCGTCGCGCGCGGCCGTCTTGGCCAGTCGGGCGAGGTCATCGCTGCCCACGAAATAAATGCCGCTTTGCGTCGGCTGCGTGAGGTTGGGGTCGAAGTCGCGCGGACGGCGCGGACCATAAATGTTCATCGGCTGACCTTGAACGCGCGGAAGCTGCGGTAGTGATCGTCGGTGTAGTAGTAGATATCCGGTGGCGTACCGCCAGTGATGATGCGTCGTGCGCCACGGGTATCAGCGCCCGGTGTTTCGACGGTGTACTCGTGGTAGTAGCCGCGTGGCTGTGAGGGCAGCAGGTTCTCGTAATTGCCGAAAACCACACCGTCCTGTCGGTGCGTGAAGGGACCACCGCTGGCGATGCGGTCCAGCGTGGCGCGCGCCTCTGCCGGCAGGAAAGTCGGCAGTGAGGTTGATGCGTTGTTGCTGCCGGTTGTTGCCGCGGAACTGACTGCACCGTTAGGACTCGCACCATGCCCCGACCAGATGGCTGCAGCAGCGACCAACACTAGGAGCAGGATCAGTGGCTTGAACTGGCGCATCGGAGTTTGTCGGCGTGATGGATGGAAGGAAGCTTAGTCCGATCAGCTACGCATGGAGTGGATACCGTGTGTTGCTGTGAACTCAGCCAGCGTCAACGCGGGCCTGCATCGCCATCGCGGCAGCCGGATTGCGTTCCTTGGCACTGCTGATGAAGAACACGAATACATCGCGCGATTCTGCTTGCGGAGCTGGCGCAGCTATGTGCGGCAGATCGGCTGGGTCGCTGCCATTAGCCCAGACTTTGGCTTGCCTGGCCCAACCATCGAGGGCAGTAGCGGGGTAACCCGTGTCGATATCCGACTGGCTGCGCATCAGGCGGGCATAGACGAATGCTCCGGTGACGTCGGCCATCGATGGGTAATTCGTTGAATCGGTGAAGACGGTCGCTATGCCTTGCGCGCGAGCCAGTTTCAGATAGGGTTCGCAGAGAAAGCTGTCGTGCCGCACTTCCAGAACATGGCGCAGCCGACGGCCGTCCAGCTCGCGCGGCAGCGTATCGAGAAAGGCGGCCAGGTCGTCCTGATCGAAGACTCGAGAAGGCTGCCAAAGAATCGGTCCAAGCCGTGCGCCGAATTCGGCCAGGCCGCCGGTGATGAAATGTTTTGCAGCGGCGGTTGAGTCCGCTAATCGCCGACCTTCGGTGATGCTTTTCGGTGCCTTCAGTGAAAACACGAAGTCTTCCGGTGTCTCGGCTGCCCATTTGGCATAGACAGCCGGCGTTTGCGCTCGATAGAACGTACCGTTGATTTCGATGGCGCGAAGCTGGCGGCTGGCGTATTCCAGCTCACGCCGCTGCACCAGCCCATCAGGATAGAAATTCTTGCGCCATGGCGCGAACGTCCAGCCGCCGATGCCGACGCGAATCGAGGCGGCGTTTACTGCGGGCGCCGGTTTGGCAAACAGATCATCAGTCATGAGTGGCATTAGTGGTGGCGTCGAAGGAATGCGGTGCCATGTTAGCCGGCAGCGACTTCCGGTGGATCTGTGCCTTGGGCTCGATGTGGTGCATGACTTTCAGCGCTGGCTTCGCACCCGATTTGCCGCGATAGTTGATCGACTGACCCGCAGGAATCGACATGCTCAAGCGCCGCTCTTTCCACTATTCCTTTTTTCCCGGGATGGCCAGCCTTTGTGCGTTGATGGTGTTTGCCGCGGCGGCAAGCGCCCAGACACCAGCTACTTCGGTGCCTGCGCTAGATGCGGCAAACAAGGCTCCCAGCACCTTGCCGTCTCAGCTGCAGGACTTTGGCGCCTATGTTGACAGCGCGCGCAAGACCTTCGACGTGCCGGGCATTGCGGTAGCGATCGTCAAGGATGGCAAGGTGGTGATGGAGCAGGGATTTGGCCTGCGCGAGATAGGCAAATCCGAAACCGTCGACGCAAACACGCTGTTTGCCATCGCGTCCAATACCAAGGCGTTCACTGCAGCTGCGCTGCAGCAGCTGGCTGAGCAGGGCAAGCTGAAGATGGACGATCGGGTGATCGATCACCTGCCGTGGTTTCGCATGTCCGATCCCTATGTGACGCACGAAATGCGCATCCGCGACCTGTTGGCGCATCGCAGTGGCTTGAGCCTCGGTGCGGGCGATCTGCTGTACTGGCCGCCGACCTCGTACACCACCAAGGAAGTGGTCGAGCATCTGCGTGATGTGCCGATCAAGAACGGTTTTCGCAGCGGTTATGCCTACGACAATATTCTGTTTGCCGTCGCCACTCTGGTGATTGAGCAGGCCTCTGGCCAGAGCTATGCCGACTATGTGCGCACGCATCTATTCCAGCCGGTCGGCATGGACGAGTCGTTGATCGACAAAACCTATCTGAAGCCGGGCATGGATGTGGCTACCGGCCATGCCAAAGCCAACTTCAAGAATCTGGAGCCGGTTCCGCCGATGGCCTGGCTCAACGATCCGGGCGCGGGCGGCATTTACGCCAGTGTGCACGATCTGGCCAAGTGGATGAACGTGCAGCTGGCCGGCGGCGCGCTGCCGGGTCCGGGAAAGGACGGCAAGCCGGCGCGGCTGTTCTCCGAGGATAGCCAGGAACAGATGTGGTCGATGCTGACGCCGATTACCATCATCAAGCCACCGATTCCGGAACTGGCACCACTGACACCGCATTTTTTCGGCTACGGCGAAAGCTGGTTCCTGTCCGACTACCGCAACCAGCGGCTGGTCTGGCATACCGGCGGCTGGCCCGGCATGGTTTCGCGTATCACGCTGGTGCCAGAGCTGCACCTGGGCGTGGTGGTGCTGACCAACCAGGAGTCTGGCGCGGCGTTCAATGCGGTGACCTATCGCGTACTCGATGCTTACCTCAATCCATCGCAGAAGACCGACTGGGTCGCAGTTTACGGCAAGGCCGTGAAGAAGGCGGAATCGAAAGCCGACGACAGCTTCGCCACGCATGAGAAGGCGCGAGACAAGAACAGCAAGCCGTCACTGCCGCTGGCGAACTACGCGGGAACCTATCGCGATCCGTGGTATGGCGATGTCGTCATCAGCAGCGAGGGTGGCAAGCTGCGCCTGCGCTTCAGCAAGACCGCTCAGTTGATCGGCACCTTGTCGCCGTGGCAGCACGATGCCTTCACTGTGCGTTGGGACGATCGCACGTTGAACGCCGATGCATTCATCAGCTTCAGTCTCGATATGGACGGCCATATTCGTGAAGCGCGGATGGAGCCGATCTCGCCGCTGACCGATTTCAGCTTTGATTTTCAGGATCTGCGTCTCACGCCCATCCTCAAGGCTGAGCCTGAGTAACCTCCCGCGTACGGAAACGTTCGCCCGCGAGGCCTTTGGGATGACGGCGAAAGCATGCGGCGCATGGCAATCTGTACTCTCGCGCCGAAAGTGCATGTATGGTCGGCTAGGGTTGGACATCCCTTTGGGCAACCTGCTTTGCACATGCCGTGCTTTACGCCTGCGTCAGGCTCGCTTCGCACCGATGATGCACGCCAGTCAAGCATCAGGGTGATTGATACCCCGTTCACGACAAACGCTGCGAGCAACGATCGTCGATAACCGTTCCGGAGGTGGCCGCTATGGCCTGACGGAACTCGCTCAACTCACGCCTCAAAACATCATTGGCGTAGGCCGCCTGGATATCTATGCCGAGACCATCGGCTAGGCTTGGAAAACCCTGATAGTCGAACGCATTCAGGCCCGAATCTGACGGTTGACCTGTCTCGCCTGCTGCGGACGTCCATGGATCGCCGCCTCCGCACGCTTATGCGATTCAGCATCAGATCCTCGCGAAATCAGTTTTTTCCCGACGGACGCGAAGCCCGAGCAACCTCACTGTGCGGGTGACGGCTTTGGGCACAACGCCTTCGGACACCTCCGGACGCGTTTCCGGACGCGTCGATGCCGGTCGTCAACTGATAACGCCATTACCCAAGGAGATCCTCATGAGCAATATCCTCATCGTTCTACCGTATAGCGGCAGGAGCTTCGGCGGTGGTCTCGCCGTCTTCAACCAGGAATTCACCAAAGCTCTCGTTGCTAACGGGCATAGCGTCAAGCTACTCACTCTCGACGTAAGGGTTCCTTCAGGGCGTGCGCCCATCAATCCCACTGCCGAGGATCATGGCCGCGCGACGATTCTGTACATCAATGACGAGCCGATCCTGATGCAAAACCCGGGTGGGATCGACAAGGAACGCGAGGAGTTGTACGAGCGAATCAACGATCCGGATTACCTTGCCAGGAACGATGTGCAAGCAAAGGTCTTGGGTTCGGGTGCGCCATGGCATCCCGAAATCATCATCGGCCATTCGCGATTCTCCGGAGCCGCCGCGATCCTGCTCAAGAACAGGTATTTCCACGATGCCAAGACCAGCTACTTTCTGCATTCCTATCCCGTGGAAGGTACGGTTCTGACCGGTTACGACGCCTATGGCGAGGCGATCGACACGGAATCGGCTGAGCGAAAGATCGCGCTGGAGGCCGAGTGGATGAAAAGGGCCGACCTGGTCGTGCCGGTGGGGCCGTTGTTGCGCGCAGGTGCGCTGAAGCTGCTAAATGGCGCCAAGGTGCGCATCCACGAATGTATCGGCGGCGTCGAGGCCACGGAGAGGGTGCGTTTCAGAGAACCCAGGGGACCGATAAGGTTGCTTTTCAATGGTCGGGCCACTGCGCCGATCAAGGGACTCGAGGATATTCTGCTCGCCGCGCAGATACTTCGCGACGATGGGGACTGCCCGCCGCTTGAACTGCATGTCCGTTACTGGGCGGATAGAAATTTTTACCCTGGTGGACCGATACACCCTAGTACGGAAGTGCGAACGGTCGATTACCAAGCCGCGCAGAAATTCGCGGACGAAATAGTCAACGTGGGTAGTCATGCCGGCAAGGTAACAGTGCTGGTTGGCCCATCGACAACAACCATCATGGACGAAGTGCGCGCGTCCTACGGCGTGCTTATGCCATCGTATATCGAGCATTTCGGGCTGGTACCGATGGAGGCGTTGAGTGCCGGTGTGCCCGTGCTGGTGAATGAGATCAGCGGCGCGGGAATGTTCCTGGCGCGCTTGGCAAGGACGCAGGCTGAGTGCTTGGAGAAGTGCGTGGTGCATGATTTCTACAAGCGTGTCTCGGCGTCGGAACCGGACGATTTCCTTGAGCCTCGCTTGGTGCCGACGACAGCCTTCGATGGTCGTCCCGCGGCATGGGCCAAGGCGATCAAGGAACTGGCCACAGACCTTCCCATTCGTTTCAAGGATGCGGGGGAGTTGGGTGACGAACTGTCCAGATACTACAGTTGGCAAGATTGTGCCAAAGCCTTCCACCGGGCGTGCGGTGTGTCTTATGAAGAATGTGCCGTCACTTTTCAAATCAGGGGAGGTAATTTGGAGCGCGGCTGAGACTATCCGTGCGGATGCGAGCACGCGGGGGAAACTGTTTTCGCCGCGTGATCCCGCCCACGTCAGAATGACGAAGGCGTAGATGCCTGGGCCGGCGACGGATGGGGATGCCGCCGCTCAGGCACGGCATCTCCACCGGTTAAAAGCGATCAGCCAACTATATGCGAAATCGAGCTTCACTTTTTTGCCAAACCGCGCGCATTTCGATCTGTACGTGCAAGGCTAAGGATCGCCAGGGCCTGCTCAAGCAGATCAGCTGGCAGATGTACGTGGCGGTGCGGCCGGATTCGGCGCTGAAGGCGCCACTGCAGCCGGTGCAATAAACAGGACCGGCGATGGATGGCTCAGCGCGGTATCGTCGAGCCATTAGCAGATCGACCCCGCATAACTTACAGGTGACGAGGTAACTGACGCTACGATGACTCGATCTCGGCTAGATTGGCCGTTCGCGTATCCCAAGCAGGGCCATGCGGCGTTGAGTTGATCTGGATATAGGGATTGGAAAGCAGCTGGCATGCGCAAGTCGGTACGGATTACTTTGATACTGTCGCTGGTACTGGTGCTGGCCGGCCTCGCTTCCGTACTGGCACTGCGCTGGCATGCCGCGCGCACGCCGCCGATCTTCAAGGTAGAGCTGGATGGCGCGGCGACCAAGCCCGTTTCGGGACGGTTGCTGCTATTCGCTACCGCAGCGACGACTGCGCGCAAGGCGGCCAAGGGTGGCAAGGTCGAGAGCGTGGACGCCGATCCGCTTTATCCGATGCGCACGGCAGTTGCCTCGCGCGAGGTGAGTCGGCTGGTGCCGAAGGGTAGCGTGACGATCGATACGGATAGCCAGGCTTTTCCGATGAATTTTTCGGCGCTGCCGCCGGGCGACTACCTGCTGCAGGCGGTGCTCGATCTGGATCACAACTACAACTACAGCGGACGAAGCGCCGGCGATCTGGTCAGCCCGGTAATCAACGTGCACTTGCCGGCGATTACGCCTTCAACCCTGCGATTGGTACGCGTACAGTCCGAGCCCTATCCGTGGCAGCTGACCTCGACGCCAGATCTGCAGGCCGCAGCGCCGGACGCGCGCGCGCATACCAGGCCGATCGACATGGTCAGCCCGATGCTCTCCGTTTTCTGGGGCAGGCCGATCCATATACGTGGCTGGGTATTGACTCCGCCAGGATACGAAACCAGCGGCAGTACGCGGTTCCCTACGGTGTATTACACCCACGGCTATGGCGGCAACGACGAACGCCTGATCAATACCGTGGTGGGCGTGCATCTGGCGATGATGAAGGGTGAGATGCCGCCGATGATCTGGGTGTTTCTGGACGAGTCCGGCCCTACCGGTACGCAGGAGTTTGCCGACTCGGTCAATAACGGCCCCTGGGGCAAGGCGCTGACTGAGGAACTGATTCCGCAGTTGGAGTCGCACTATCGAATGGATGCGCGCGCTTCCGGTCGTTTTCTCACCGGCCATTCGTCGGGTGGCTGGGCGACGCTGTGGCTGCAGATCACCTATCCGAAGATGTTTGGCGGTACGTGGTCGACGTCACCCGATCCGGTCGATTTTCACGATTTTTCCGGCATCAATCTCTATGCGCCAAATGCCAACGTCTATCACCGGCCCGACGGTAAGCCGTGGCCGCTGGAGCGATTGAACGGGAAGGTCCAGGGCACGTTTGAGGATTCAGCCAAACTTGAACGCGTGCTCGGTTTGTACGGCGGCCAGATGTCGTCGTATGAATGGGTGTTTTCACCGCGCAAAGAAGATGGACGACCGGCGCTGCTGTTCGATCGCGATACCGGTGCAGTTGATCCGGCGGTGGTGGCGTACTGGCGGGCGCATTACGACATTGCGCATCGCCTTCAGGTCGACTGGCCGCTGCTGAAGCCCGATCTGGATGGAAAGATTCACGTGATGGTCGGTACTGCCGATACCTATTACTTGGATGGTGCGGTGCACAAGCTGCAGGCAGTGTTGGATAACCTGCACGCGAGATCCGATTTTCGCTATCTGGCGGGCAAGACGCACGCTGATCTGTATACCCAGGGCGATGATCCGCGCGCCTTGCTCAAGCAGATCAGTTGGGAAATGTATGCCGTCGCGCGACCGGATTCGACGATGAGGCCGCCGGCACAAGCGCAGATCGTCGCGCCGGTCAGCAGCTTGGCACAGCATTCCGAATAAGGTGCTGCGACCGTCTGCCAGATAAACGCAGCCGACGAATGCGGTTTTATCGTCATGTTTATCGTCACGGATTTGCGGCATAGTCGCGCAGCAGGCACTGCAGTCCCGGTGCTTGGGGAGGCCGCCGCAATCCGTCGCTTCAGCGTATGCGCAGAGCGTCCGGCGTGTGGCCAATAAGGTGGGCGCCGTTTCGCATATGAAGCGGCGATTCCAAGGGGTTACGTCAACGCACGTTGGAGTATTCGAGATGAAATCATCAGGTTTGATCGCAGCACGTTCGACGAAAGCAGGCTTGATCGCGGCAGCCATTTTCTGTCTGTTTATCGGTTCCGCGGTTCACGCGCAGCAGTCCGCTGCACCGGCCGGTTCGACCGGCCAGTGCAAGGACGGCAGCTATTCCAGTCAGGCCAGCAAGAAGGGTGCTTGCAAGGGGCACAAGGGCGTGAAGGAGTGGTATGCCGCAGCCGGCACACCAGCTGCAGCAGCGGCCCCGGCCGCAGCCCCCGCAGCAGCACCAGCCGCCGCCGTCACCCCAGCTGCGGCGGCAGCAACCTCGAAGAAGGGTGCGTCGGCACCTGCTGCTACCGCCGCCGCGGGCGGTGGTCCGGGCCAGGTTTGGGTCAATACTGGTAGCAAGAGCAAGGCGTATCACTGCCAGGGCAGCAAGTGGTATGGCACCACCAAGCAGGGCAAGTACATGAGCGCGTCGGACGCGCAGGCGGCGGGTTATCACGCGGCCAAAGACGAGAAGTGCTCGTAATCCGCGGTTTTGACCGCTAGGTACTTACAACGGGCCGGCTCATGCCGGCCCGTTGTTCTGCTTCACGACGCATGCCACGGATCGTAGCTGCCGAAATACCACAGGTGACCTTCCGGATCGCGGCAGCTGTAGCCGGCACCGCCGTAGTCCTTTTCGGCATAGTCATCGATGATCGTGGCGCCGGCCGCCAGTGCCTGCTGATAGTGCGACTTGCAATTGATGACGGTGACGCATGCGCATTGCGTTTCTCTGCCGCCGATGTCACTGGGTTGAGCAATGCGTTTGCCGAATTCGTCGTCGCGCACTTCGCCGAGCATGATCATGCCGTTGCCGTAGGTCAGCTGTGCGTGTTCCACACCGCCTCGCTCGTTTTCATAAACAGCATGCCTGGTGAAGCCGAATGCCGTACACAGAAAATCGATTGCGGCATGGGCATCGCGGTAACGCATGCCGGGGATGATGGTGCTGCCGTTCGGTCTGGACGTGGACATCGCAAAAACTCCTTGGCTGGAATCTGAAGATCAGGCTAGCGCGATATCAGCACGGCGTCTTGTTGATTTCCGCAGGCAACACGTTCGCCACGGCCATTCAATCGAGCGGCAGATGATTGATGCATGGTCTGCGCTGTTGCGCAAAAGTAGTCACGCCGGAAAGTGTCGGGATGCGTGACCCAGATGTATTTGATCGCAGTAGCCGCAGTCGGCAACGAGCGAACGTATGCAAGCTTGCGCATCCGATCAAATCGTCAGTCGGACGCCCCGGTCAATCCTTGTCGTCGCGGCTGTCGTCGTTCACCAGTGGGGCGGGCAAGGTGTGCACGATCATGCTTTGCGGACTGGTCATCGGCAGCTTCGCGTCGCGCAGGCGGTCCAGCGTTTCGAACAGCAGATCGCTTTTCACAGCGCTGACGTCGCGCGGGCTGTTGACGTAGGCGGTGCAGTCGAACGTCATGGTGCCGGCGTCGAGGTTGTCCAGTCGTACGACCGGCGCTGGCGTGGCAAGTGTTGATGGATGTGCGTTAAGCACCTCCAGAATGATTTCGCGCGCCTTGCTGGCATCGGTATCCAGTGGCATCGGCAGGGTGATGTGCACACGTCCCTGCGCGTTGGCCAGGGTCACGTTGCGCACGTTCTGGGTGATGAACTGGGAGTTTGGCACGATCATGGTCGAGCGGTCGCCCATCTGGATTTCGGTAGCGCGCACGTTGATGCGGCGGATATCACCCTCGACACCGCCGATGCTGACCCAGTCGCCGACCTTCACTGGCCGCTCGGCCAGCAGGATCAGACCGGAAATAAAATTCTGCACGATCGCCTGCAGACCGAAACCAATACCGACAGACAGCGCGCTGGCCATCCAGGTGATGCTGGTCAGGTTGACGTTCAACTCGAGCAGTGCGAGCACGAACACGAATACGCCGCCAACATAGCCCAGCAAAGTCAGCACCGAGTTCTGCATGCCCAGATCGAATGAAGTCTTCGGTAGCAGTTGCTCGCTTAGCCAACGCTTGATTACCCGAAGCACGACCAGGCCGATGCCGAATACCAGCAAGGCACCAAGGATATTGCTGGGTACGATCTTCAGCGAACCCAGCGAGCCACCCGACAGCAGCGTACCGATACGTCCAGCCAGTTCCTCGGGTCCAGCACCAAATGGCGCCAATACAAACGCTATCGCCATGATCAGCAGGATCGCGCGGGTCACGCCGGACAGCACAGTCCCCACCTGTTCCAGCGCGCTGGCCGGCAGGCCAAAACTGTTCTGCATCCGCTTGCCGGTGCGGCCCTTCGGCGCAAAGACGGTATCGAAGATATCGTCGACCAGATGCATCATCAGATACAGCGCGGTGAGGATCACGCCGACCCACAGCATCTGTCGCGCGATGAAGAAGGCGAACGCGATATAGCCCGATGCGACGCCGAGCAGGGTGATGCCAACGGAGATGAACGCGGCGGCAACCACCAGACCGACCCAGATCGGTCGCTGGCCCGGCTCCTCGCCCGCCGCCAGCATGGCGCGCCGGGATTTGCCCAGGCGGATCAAGGCATCGGCTACCAGCACGCCGATCAGCACCGAGATAAAACCGCGAGTCGCAACCGAAGCCGACAAGCTGATGCCGATGGCGTCGTTGACACTCTCTATAAACCTCAGCAAGAATGCCGCGCCGCCCAGCAGCCAGGGGAACATGCGCAGCCGCTGCGCGGCATCGTTGGACAGTGCCGGCAAACGCCAGGACGGACGTTTGTTCGACAGCATGGCGCGACCCAGTCCGGTCATGAACGCTGCAAATGCCACCACCCGCACCAGCTTCTGGGCCAGGTCGTTGAGATCGTCGCTGAGGATGTCGTTCCAGTTCAGCGCCAGATAAACGAATTGGGCAGCCAGCCCCACTGTTAGCGTATAGGCGAGCGCGATCGTGACGGCCAGCGCGCTGCGGCGTAGATGGCCGGCCGGCATGCGATTGGTGGTTACGTGCACCAGCGCGCGCTCAATCAGCCATCGACCGACCGTCAGCAGGAGCACGGCAACGATCAGGCACAGGATGAGCGATATACGATTTGGCGGCTGCCACGCTGTCGATACAGCGTCGGCCACCGAACTGTTCAAGT
>Ga0302232_10002006_pt1 | contig 14024 bp, 13 predicted proteins | sample II_Palsa_N2_3_FD_193575 | JGI IMG/M metagenome (GOLD analysis project Ga0302232, IMG submission 193575) | Peat permafrost microbial communities from Stordalen Mire near Abisko, Sweden - II_Palsa_N2_3 | ecosystem: Environmental > Terrestrial > Soil > Palsa > Peat permafrost | place: Sweden...
CGCGTTGGTCGAGCATCTGCAAGGCAGCTATTCCGGCGTAATGGGCTTGCCGGTATTCGAGACTGCGCGACTGCTGCGTGATTTCAACGCACCGGCGGCGTGAGCTTCAGCCGGACAGGTGCGCCACCACAAACCACGCCACCACCGCCAGCAGGTTGTTTATGCCGTGGGCCAACACGCCTGGCCAGATCGATCTCGAGCGCAGCCGCAGCCACGCCAGCAGCAACGCCAGCAACAGCAGGTCCGGTAGCCCGAACCATTGCCATTGCAGGCCCGGCAGGTGCACCAGCGCAAACATCAGCGAACTGATCGCCACCGCCCAGCCTGCTCCCCACCGTTGCAGCAGGGTCGACAGCAGCACGCCGCGGAACAGCAATTCCTCCACCACGGGCCCCAGGCTCATCAAGATCAACACCAGAGGAATCCGCCATGCCAGCGGGGTGTTGGCGCCAAGTTGCTGGATGTCCTGGCTCACTGTCTGTCCGCTTGCGAACAACTGAGTCAGTTGTGCCCCAAGCAGCGGTGCGGCCACACCGACCACGATGGCCAGCGCGATATACAGCAGCCGTGACGGCCTCACGAAACCGAATCCCGGTGGCTGTGCCAGCGACCAAAGATGTGACCAGCGACGCTGGGCCAGCAGCAGGATCGATGACGCGGCCAGACCCAGCGTGAGCATTACCAGCAACGCCTGCATGCCAGGTTGTTCCAGCATGGTGTTGATGCCATTGCCGACCTGGGTCATACCCTGGTTCAGGTGAACGAAGCCCAGGGTCACAGCGAGGATCAGCGCGAGCAGGGTGCTGCCGACGGCCTGCAGGACGAAATACAGCGCGATCAATCCCAGCGCAGTCCACAGGTTGGGCGCACGCGTGGTGGCGGCCGACACGAGGGGTGCCGGCGGTATCGCAGGTGGCAGCAGAGAAGTGTCGGTATACATGGCATCCATGGTGAAGCTGATCCTGGGCGAGCGCGAAGTTCCTTTGACCAGAAGACACACGCGACGTTCATCGTAGCCAAGCTAGCTGACTGCTGACTGCTGACTGCTGACGCAATCGGCTGATCGGCACGGTTGTCACGATAATCATCGCTGCCGGCGGCGGCTTGCAGCGGCGGATCATCCCGGTAACATCGGGACACTGATCTGATCAGGGGACATCGATGACAATCGATTTTGGCAGGACTGCCAGTGATTACGCGCGCCATCGCGCAGGTTTTCCGGACGCTTTCTTCGAGCGCCTGTTTGTTGACGGCACGCTGCAGAAGGGCAACCACGTGCTGGATCTGGGCACCGGCACAGGTACCGTCGCCCGCGGATTGGCCATACGTGGTTGCGAGGTGACCGCCCTGGATCATTCCGCCCCGTTGCTGGCGGAGGCTGCCGAACTCGATCGCAAGGCGGGTGTGCAGGTGAAGCAGGTACGCGCGCGGGTCGAGAATGCCGATTTCCCGCCGGCATCGTTCGACGTGATCACTGCCGGACAATGCTGGCACTGGTTCGAGCGGCAGCGCACGGCGGCGCTATCACGCGGCTGGCTGAAACCTGGCGGCCGACTGGTGATTGCACACTTCGACTGGCTGCCGCTGAACGGCAACATGGTGCAGGACACCGAGCGGTTGATCCTTGCCTGCAACCCCGGCTGGACCCTGCACAGTGGCAGTGGCCTCTACCCGGCGTGGCTGAAAGATGTTGCCGAGGCCGGCTTCACCGACCTGCGCACGTATTCGTTCGATCTCGATGTGCCCTACAGCCACGCAGACTGGCGTGGCCGCATCCGCGCCTGTGCCGGCATCGGCGCGGTGCTGGACAAGGCCAAGGTGCAGCGCTTCGACAGCGAGCTGGCCAAGATGCTGGCTACCCGCCATGCAGTGGAACCGATGGCGGTACCGCATCGCGTGTGGGTACTGAGTGCGGTGGCGCCTGGCCTGCTTGTCTGATCCCGAAGTGGCAGCGTGTCAGCCGAGCACCAGTACGCGAAAGACGCCGATGCCGGCCATCACGAGCGCTGCCACCCAGCCGATCATGCTGACTGCAAAGCCAGGGCCACGCTTGCCCGCATCCTGCAGATAGGCCAGCGCATACCACACGCGCCCGACGATCCAGACCAGTCCCGCGATGCCCGCCCAGCCACTGAAGCCGTAACTGGCGGCCAGCCACAGCGTGGGCAGGAACATGACGGTGCTTTCCAGCGTATTCATCTGCACTCGGTAGGCGCGTTCGAACGCCGGGTCGCCACTGATCGCTGGTGCCTTGATGTTGTACTTGCTGCGGGCGTGGCCCACGGCCCACATGGTGCCGAACAGCAGCAAGACGGTGAGCAGGGTAACCAGGGCAGGCAGATGGGTCATGGCGGATCCTCGGGAAAGATCGCCTACTGTAGCCGCAGCGCACGGTTGGCGTGATCCCGGTCGAGGCGCTATCGTCGCGGTGCGGCACCGGGGCGAGGTGCATCAATCTGCGAGGGGCGTATGGATTGGCAGAAAGGTGGCAGCAGCGACAACGTCGAAGTCGACAGTGGCAACGGTGGTGGCGGAGGTGGAGGTTTCGGCGGCGGCCGCATGGGGCTGGGCGGGCTGATCGTGCTGGCGATCCTGGGCTGGGTCTTCTTCAAGAATCCGCTGGCACTGTTGAATCAGGGTGGCACCCAGTCGAACGTGCCCGCGCAGAGTGCGCCGGTGCAGATCGATCCACAGCAGAAAGCGTTTGTCAGCGCGATCCTGCATTCGACCGAGCAGACCTGGGGCGAGATCTTTCAGGCGAAGGGGATGACCTATGTCGATCCCAAGCTGCACCTGTTCAGCGGTGGCGTGAACACGGCCTGTGGTGGCGCCACGACCGCGGTGGGACCGTTCTACTGCCCGGGTGATCAGAAGGTTTATCTGGACGTGGCGTTCTTCCAGCAACTGCAGGACGAGCTGCATTCTTCCGGTGATTTCGCCCGCGCTTATGTGATCGCGCATGAGGTAGGTCATCACGTGCAGAAACTGACCGGCGTGTTCGACAAGGTCCAACAGTTGCAGCGCCAGGGGCAGCCGATGGATGGCGCAGATGGCCTGTCCGTGCGGCAGGAGCTGCAGGCGGACTGCTATGCCGGCGTGTGGGCGAACCACAGCCAGAAGGATCTGAACTGGCTGCAGCCCGGTGATATCGAGTCGGCACTCAACGCGGCCAGCCATATCGGTGACGACACCTTGCAGCAGCAGGCGCAGGGACGGGTGCGGCCGGATACGTTCACCCATGGCACTTCGGCGCAGCGGGTGAAGTGGTTCAAGACCGGCTTCAGCAGCGGCGACATGGACCAGTGCAACACGTTTGCCGGCGAACCGTAGAAAAGTTCGGCGTTGGTGAAGATAAGGCCTGCCACATGGCCGGCCTTTTACGCTCTAGACTCCGCAGGCTGCGTGCCTCGGGGTGCGCCATGGTCAGCTTGATGAAACATCCCTGTCTGCGTTGCGGTGTCTGTTGCGCCTTCTTCCGCGTGTCATTCCACTGGTCGGAGGCGGATGCATCGCTGGGTGGATGCGTGCCACCGGAGCTCACCGAGAAGCTGGATCCGCACCGATTGGTGATGCTCGGCACCGATGAGGCGCAGCCACGCTGCGTGGCGCTGCAGGGCACGCTCGGTGTGGCGGCGCATTGCGGCATCTATGCGCGGCGGCCGTCGGTATGCCGCGAAGTGCAGCCATCGTGGGAGTTCGGCACGAGCAGCCCGCAATGCGACAAGGCACGGCTTGCACATGGGTTGGCGCTGCTGACGCCGCAGGACTGGCTCGAGCCGTTCGATACCGACACGCCGCTGCCGCAGATCGCCTGAGCGCCCCTGTCGGCGTCATATCAGCTCAATCGAACCGATAGATATCCATCGCCAGCAGGCCCATGTCGATGCCTGCATCGATCCGTTGCGCATGGGCTTTTGCACCGGCCGCGCCCAACGCCACGAACAGCGGCAGCAGATGTTCGTCGGTGGGATGCGCACGTTCGGCGAACGGTGCCTGTCGGCGGTAATCGAGCAACGCAGCGATGTCGCCGACGGCAAGCTTCTGCTCGATCCAGTCGATGAACGGCTTCACATACGGCGCCTGCCGTTCGTCGCTGTAGCCAGCGCGTAGGTCGTGCAGGTTGTGGGTGATGCTACCTGAGCCGATCACCAGCACACCCTCGTCGCGCAATGGCGCCAGCGCCTGCCCCAGCGCGTACTGATGCGCTGGGCCGAGCTCGGGCTGGATCGAAATCGGCACCACCGGAATATCTGCCGCCGGATACAGCAAGCGCAGCGGCACCCAGGCGCCATGATCCAGTCCGCGTTCGGGATCGGCGATCGGCGTCAGGCCTGCGTGATCCAGCAACTGCATGACGCTCTCGGCCAGTGCGGGCGCGCCAGGGGCCGGATAGCGCAGCTGATACAGCACGGCGGGAAAGCCACCGAAATCATGGATGGTCTCGAGAGCGGCCGAACTGCCAACCAGTGGCCGCCGTGACAGCCAGTGCGCGCTGGCCATCACGATCGCCCGCGGGCGCGGCAGCACGGCGGCCAGCTCGGCCAGCCGCTCACCGGTGAGGCCGGGTTGCAGCGCGGTCATCGGCGAGCCGTGCGAGATGTACAGACTGGGCAGGGTGGTCATGGCGCTACACATTGACGAAGGTGACCCATGAAGTATGGGCGCCAATGAGTTTTTCAGCAGTGCGCGCTGGAAACATGCTGTTGCCCGATCGAAACGACCGGGCAATCCAGGCAGGACGCTTGCGGATTACTTGTGCGGCGGTTTCCCACCACCGTGCCGCGGCTTGAACCCCCCAGGCTTGGGGCCGCCGGGTTTGAATCCGCCGGGCTTCTTGAAGCCGCCCGGCTTGTGCGCTGGCGGGGCATTGCCGGCGTCGGTGTCGTTGCCGTCCCACTCATGGATACGCAATTGCTGCTGCACCACCCAGACCTTCTTCAGATGCTCGAACACTTCCTTCGGCATGCCATCGGGCAGGTCGATCAGGCTGTAGTGGTCGCGGATGCTGAGGCGGCCGATGAAGCTGCTTTCCAGTCCGGCTTCGTTGGCGATCGCGCCGACGATGTTGCCTGGCTTCACGCCGTGCTCGTGACCTACCTCGATGCGGTAGGTGCGCTTGCCTTCTTCGGTGGCATGCGCGCGTGCCGGGCGATGGCCGAAGTCGCGCGGCGGCGCATTCTCTTGTGCGCCGTGCTCGCGTGGCCGATGTTCATGCGGCCTGGCCTCGCGGGCGGGACGGCTCGCCGCACCCTCGCGCTCGAACGACGGACGGCGCTCGCTGCTGGTGCGTTCGCGCGGTGCCGCGCGCTCGACGCGCTCGCGCGAGGCGGGTTCGTATTTCTCGCGTTTCGGCGGCGGTGCCAGCAGCAACGGCTGATCGCCCTGCGCGATGCGCGCCAGTGCGGCGGCAATCTCGAGCGCCGGCACGTTGTGCTCCTGCTCGTACTGTTCGATCAGCTGCTGGAACTGGCCGAGGTTGCCCTGCGCCAGCATGTCGCTGATGCGCTGCTTGAACTTGCCGATGCGCACGTCGTTGACTACCTCGACCGACGGCAACTGCATCTGCTCGATCGGCTGGCGGGTGGCACGCTCGATCGCGTTCAGCATGCCGCGCTCGCGCGGGCTGACGAACAGGATCGCATCACCGGCGCGGCCGGCGCGGCCGGTACGGCCAATGCGGTGCACGTAGCTTTCGGTGTCGTAGGGAATGTCGTAATTGAACACGTGGCTGATGCGATCCACGTCGAGGCCACGCGCGGCCACGTCGGTGGCGACCAGGATGTCCAACTTGCCATCCTTCAGCTGCTGGATCACGCGCTCGCGCTGTGGCTGGGCGATATCACCGTTGATCGCGGCAGCGGCCAGGCCGCGTGCCTGCAGTTTGCCGGCCAGTTCCTCGGTAGCCTGCTTGGTGCGCGCGAAGATGATCATCGCGTCGAACGGTTCGGCTTCCAGGATGCGCGTCAATGCATCGAGCTTGTGCATGCCGCTGACAAACCAGTAGCGCTGGCGAATGTTCGGCGCGGTGGTGGTGGAGGACTTGATCGTGACCTCGACCGGATCCTTCAGGTGGCGCTGTGCGATCTTGCGGATGACGCTGGGCATGGTCGCGGAAAACAGCGCGACCTGACGCTCGGGTGGCGTTGCCTGCAGCACCTTCTCGACGTCGTCGATGAAGCCCATGCGCAGCATCTCGTCGGCTTCGTCGAGCACCAGGTACTTCAGTTCGGACAGATCCAGCGTGCCCTTGTCCATGTGGTCGATCACGCGACCGGGCGTGCCGACCACGACGTGCACGCCGCGCTTGAGCGAGTGCAACTGCGGGCCGTAACTCTGGCCGCCGTAGATCGGCAGTACCTGGAAACCGGGGATGTGTGCGGCGTAGCGCTGGAACGCTTCGGCGACCTGGATCGCCAGTTCGCGCGTAGGCGCGAGCACCAGCGCCTGCGGCTTGCCGGCGCGTGGGTTGATCCGCGACAGGATCGGCAGCGCGAACGCGGCGGTCTTGCCGGTGCCGGTTTGCGCCTGGCCCAGCACGTCACGGCCTTCCATCAGTGGCGGGATCGTGGCGGCCTGGATCGGCGAGGGCGATTCATAGCCGACATCGGCCAGGACGCGCAGAACGTCGGGGTGCAGAGCGAGTGCGCCAAAGCCGGACGGGACCGGGGCGTTGTCGGAAACGGGGGATGACATGGGAACCTCGGGAACAGAGAGCAGCACCGGGAATGCGGCGCGCAAGTCGTGCATTCTACCAGTCCGCGCGCCTGCGCGCCGCCGTGCTGGCTGAACACGATGCCGCGGCTGCGCGCGGTTATGCTTTGGGGCGGATACATGGATGGCGACAGGCATGCTCGAAACGATCTCCGAACAGCGGCTGCATGGCGGTGTGCAGGGCTTTTACCGGCATTACTCGGAAGCCTGCGCCGGCCCGATGCGCTTTGCGGTCTATCAGCCGCCGCAGGCCACGCAGCAGCGTTGCCCGGTGCTGTACTTCCTGGCGGGGCTGACCTGTACCGAGGAAACCGCCACGCTCAAGGCCGGCGCGCAGAGGCTGGCTGCGGAGCTGGGCATGGCGCTGGTGATGCCCGATACCAGCCCGCGTGCCACCGGCATCGACGGCGCCACCGGCGACTGGGAGTTCGGCGAAGGCGCCGGCTTTTACCTCGATGCGACCGAGGCGCCGTGGTCGTCACGGTTTCGCATGCACAGCTACGTGGCGGACGAGTTGCCGGCACTGATCGCCGCGCATTTTCCGGTGGATGCGCAGCGCAGCAGTATCTGCGGTCACTCGATGGGCGGTCATGGCGCGTTGACGATCGCGCTGAAGCACCCAGCACGTTATCGCTCGGTGTCGGCCTTTGCGCCGATCGTGGCGCCGAGCCAGGTACCGTGGGGTCTGAAGGCGCTGCCGCGTTATCTCGGATCCGCCCCGCAGGCGTGGGCCGATGTCGACGCCTGCGCATTGGTGCAGCGGCAGACCTTTCCCGGCACGATTCTGATCGACCAGGGCGAGGCCGACCCGTTTCTCGAAGCCCAGCTGAAACCCGAACTGTTCGATCAGGCCTGCGCGGAAGCGGGCCAGGCCTTGCTGCTGCGCCGGCATCCCGGTTACGACCACAGCTACTGGTTCATCACCAGCTTCATCGACGATCACCTGCGCCATCACGCTGCGGCGCTGGGGTTGCTCTGAGTATCGCGATGACCGCTTACGGCGTCTGAGCGCAATGCGGCGACGGGATCCGGGCCCCACATACAAACGTGGCGGCCATCAGGCCGCCACGTTTGGCATAGCTCGAATAAACGCTCAGGCCTTGGCGGCCGGTCGCGAATTCGAGCGGCGGCGCTGGTTGCCGGCGGCGTGGTCGCCACGACCCTGCGGCGCATAGCCACTCGGTCGGGCCGAACCGGACGGCTTGCCCTGGCGCGGCGCGCGCGATTGACGCTGCCCACCACCATTGCCACCACCACCTTGCTTCGGGCGCGGTGCACCGGCATCCAGGCGCAGCGGGGTGGACGGCTCGTAACCGGCAATCGGCGTGATCGCAATGTCCTGCTTGAGCAGTTTGCGGATGTCATGCAACAGGCCGGACTCGTCGTGGCTGACCAGCGACACCGCCAGGCCTTCCATGCCGGCACGGCCAGTACGGCCGATGCGATGCACATAGTCTTCGGCGACGGATGGCAGGTCGAAATTGATCACGATCGGCAGCTGCTCGATATCGATGCCGCGCGCGGCGATATCAGTGGCCACCATCACGGTGATGCGGCCGCTCTTGAAGTCGCTCAGTGCGCGGGTACGCGCGTTCTGGCTCTTGTTGCCGTGGATCGCGGCGGTACGCAGGCCGGAGGCATTCAGGAACGTCACCAGCTTGTCGGCGCCATGCTTGGTGCGGCTGAACACCAGCGACTGGCGGCGGCTGTCGGCCGACAGCAGGTGCAGCAGCAGATCGCGCTTGCGCGAGGTGTCGACCGGGTGCACCTGATGGCTGACCAGGGTGGCGACCGCGTTCGGCGTCGAGACCGAGATCTCGCGCGGGTTGTGCATGAACTCCATCGCCAGCGTCTTGATCGCCGGTGCGAAGGTGGCCGAGAACAGCAGAGTCTGGCGCTTCTTCGGCAGTGCGACGAGGATGCGCTTCAGTGCCGGCAGGAAGCCCATGTCGAGCATGCGGTCGGCTTCATCCAGGATCAGTGTTTCCACGCCGGACAGGTCCAGCGTGCGCTGCTGCATGTGGTCCATCAAGCGACCGGGGGTGGCGATGACGATATCCACGCCGCGACGCAGTGCGTTGATCTGCGGGCCCATGCTGACGCCGCCGAAGATGGTGGTGGCGCTGACCTGCATGTGCTTGCCGTAGTCGCGCAGGTTCTCATGTACCTGGGCGGCCAGCTCGCGGGTCGGGGTGAGTATCAGCGCACGCGGGCGACGGGTCATCGTCTGGCCGCTGGTGGACAGTTTCTGCAGCAGCGGCAGCGCGAATGCTGCGGTTTTGCCGGTGCCGGTCTGGGCAGCGGCAAGCAGGTCGTGACCTTCCAGCGCCGGCGGAATCGCGGCGGTCTGGATCGGGGTGGCCTGGGTGTAGCCGTAATCGGCAAGCGCACGCAACAACGCGGGCGCAAGGCCCAGCGAATCGAAAGACATGTAACACTCCTGAGCAACCCGGAGTGTTCATACCGTGTTGCAAACTTGGGGAAAGGGCGGCGGTGTGCCGCAGCAGTCAGAGCGACTGCGCTGACAAGTATAGCAGGACATTGGCACGATGCCTGCCTTTGCGGAGGTGAACCTGAACAGAGGCACGTCGACCGCGACGGAATGCCTGTCAGGACAACGCTCGTGCCACGATCAGGTAACTGTTGAACGGCGTACGCCCTCGCAATGGTTCGATACGCACGTCGAGCCCGGCGTTTTCCAGCGGTACACGCAATTCGCCGGCCGTCGGATAGTGCTGAGCGCCATCGGGAATCCAGCCGGATGTGCGCAGGAAAAATTCCCCCAGCCGGGTGACATGGAAGCGCCAGTTCGGTTCGCGCAACACGTTGCGGATGATAAGACAGCCTTGTGGTGCCAGGTGTCGGATCGCCGCCTGCAGCAGCGCAGGCTGCCGTTCGGCTGGCAAGTAGTGCAGCACGTCGAGCAAGGCGACGTGGCCGTGCAGCGCGGGAAGTTCGGCCGCATCGGCATGGCGCAAGGTCATCGTCGCATTCAGTCCGGCGCGTTGTGCAGCGCGTTGTGCGGCCGCGATCTTGCGTTCGTCATGATCAAGTCCGACGTAGGGCTGTCGATGGCCTTCCGCGCTCAGATACTGTCCGAGCAGGCCGATCCCGCAGCCAAGATCGAGCAACGGCAGCTGTGTGTCGGCAATCGCCGCGACCGTGGCGGCATAGACTGGATCGTTGGCCAACTTGCCCATGACATAGCCGCGCTGCAGCCGGCTGTCATACAGCTTGGCGATCCGTGCGCACGTGGTTCGATCCATCCGGGTTCCACATATCGAGGGCGCAGAAAGTCAGTCTAGGGGTGCACTGATCAATTCTACGTAGGCGTCAACGGAAGCCCGTATGTCATGAACGGCAGTTGCGCGCTTTGAGCGTGCCGTGCATACGATAGCGACGGTTTGCCGGTCCTGCCCGAGGAGCTCCGGATGTCATTGCTTGCACCCTTGCGTGAACTCGACACCACCCAGCGGCATACCGTGCTGGCAAGTTTCCTCGGCTGGACGCTGGATGCATTCGACTACTTCCTGCTGACCTTCGTCATTGTCGCTGTATCGAAGGAATTCGGCGTGGACAATGCCAAGGTCACCTACGGCCTGTTCCTGACCCTGGCCGCGCGGCCGCTGGGTGCGATGCTGTTCGGACGGCTGGCCGATCGCTTCGGCCGGCGCCCGATCCTGATGCTGGACGTGATCCTGTTCTCGCTGTTCGAGCTGGCCACCGCGTTCTCGACCTCACTTACGATGCTGCTGGTGTTGCGCTTCCTGTTCGGTATCGCGATGGGTGGCGAGTGGGGCATCGGTGCCTCGCTCGCGATGGAGTCGATCCCGGCCAAGTCGCGCGGACTGATTTCCGGTCTGCTGCAGAGTGGTTACCCCTGTGGGTTTTTCCTCGCCGCGCTGGCGAACTGGCTGCTGTTCGATCACATCGGCTGGCGCGGGCTTTTCGTGGTCGGCGCCGTACCGGCGCTGCTGGTGCTGTACATCCGCCGCAGCGTGCCCGAGTCGCCGGTGTGGCAGAGCGGTCAGGCGCAGCAGCAGAAGACGGGCGTGCTTGAATCCATGCGCGGTCACTGGAAGCTGGCGATCTATCTGATGCTGTTGATGGCGGCCTTCAACATGTTCAGCCATGGCTCGCAGGACATGTATCACACCTTCGAGGAAGTGAACCTGCACCTGGATACCAGCTCCGGTGCGGCCTTCATGCTGGTCGCACTGCTCAATCTCGGTGCGCTGGTCGGCGGTTTGTTCTTCGGTGGATTGTCCGAGCGGATCGGTCGGCGCAAGGCGATGATCATTGCCGCGCTGCTCGCGATCCCGGTGATTCCATTATGGACCTACGGCGGCTCGTTGCTGCTGCTCGGCCTCGGTGCGTTCCTGATCCAGGTGATGGTGCAGGGCGCATGGGGCGTGGTGCCAACGCATCTCAACGAACTCTCGCCGGGTTCGATGCGCGCCACCTTGCCGGGGTTTGCCTATCAGATGGGCAACCTGCTGGCGGCCGGCACGGCCACGGCGCAGACCTGGATCGCTCATTGGCGCGGCGGTGACTATGCCTTCGCGATGTCGCTGTGGATTGCCGTGGTCGCGGTGATCCTGGCGCTGCTGGTGTGGCTGGGTCCGGAAGCGCGCGGGCTGGATTTCGAGAAGACGCGGCCATGATCCGGATGCACTGATAGAATTGCGTTCTTTAATTCTTCGAGAGACAGGCAATGAAGGCTGGCAAGGACAAGGTCGTCGCGTTCCACTACACGCTGACGGTGGACGGCGAGAAGGTTGAGAGCTCGCATGACAACGACGAGCAGTTGTGGATCCTGCTTGGCCACGGTCAGCTGATCCCGGGTCTCGAAACGGCGCTGGAAGGCCATGAGGCTGGCGAGACGCTGCAGGTCGAGGTGGCGGCGGCCGATGGCTATGGCGAACGCCAGGAAGACCAGATCCAGCGCATGTCGAAAAAGTATTTTCCGCAGGCCAGCCGCCTCAAGGCCGGCATGGTTACCGTGCTGAAGCTGAAGGATGGTAACCAGCGCGCGGTGACGGTGCACAAGGTCGGCATGAGCGCGATCGACGTCGACCTGAACCATCCGATGGCTGGAAAGACGCTCAACTTCGACGTGGTCATCAACGATGTGCGTGATGCCACCGAGGAAGAGGTGGCGCATGGTCACGCGCATCCGCCGGGGGCTGAAGCGCACTGAGTCTGAGTGCATTCGTAAACAACAACGGCGCCTGCGGGCGCCGTTGTTTGTTGTGGTTTCGCAGGGCTGCTGCATGGAGAGTCGGGTGAAGGCAGCTTTGCCTCGTAGTTCCATCTACACACTACATACAGGTGGTTCTCAACACCGGGTAGGCTTGCAATAGTATTTCGTGAAGCGGTTTGGTCGAAGTCAGGCCGGATCAACACGGGGTTAGTGAAGCAAGGGGAAACGGATGTTTGGTTACTACCTCGAACTGGCTGTGCGCAGCCTTAGGCGCAGCCCTGGCCTCACGGCACTGATGATTCTGTCGATCGGCTTCGGCGTAGCGGCGTCGATGACAACGTATTCGGTATTCCGAGGCCTGTCCGGCGATCCGATCCCATGGAAGTCGTCACGGCTGTTCATGCCACAGATCGACTCGTGGGGGCCCGGCGACCGCTTCCATGACGAGCCCCCCGATGCACTGGACTACGCCGATGCGATGGCGCTGATGCGTCAACATCGGGCCACCCGGCAATCGGCGATTTATCCGATTGGACCGTCGCTGATGCCGACCAACACAGGCCGGAACCGCGGCCCGGTCGAACTCGATGGCTATGCGGTCTACAGCGAATTCTTCCCCATGCTGGATGTGCCGTTTCATTACGGCAATGGCTGGAGTGTCGACGACGATGTCAGTCAGTTGCCGGTGGCGGTGATCAGCGACAAGCTCAACCAGCAGGTTTTCGGTGGCGGCAACAGCGTCGGCAAGACGATCGATATCGACAACCACGACTATCGTATCGTCGGCGTCATGCGCGACTGGAATCTGCAGCCGCGCTTCTTCGATATCGAAGGTGGCTACTACAGTGTCGACGGCCCCGACGTGTTCCTGTCGTTCCGGCACTCGGTGGCGATCAATATGATCAACGCGGGCTGGGACGGTTGCAGGAAGGGCGCGAGCGATCCTCAAGGCGATTTCGTCGGACTGCAAAACTCCGATTGCGTATGGATCGCCTATATGGCCGAACTTGATGATGTCGCAGCCGTACAACGGTATCGGCAATATCTCGATGATTATGCAAGCGAGCAGCAAAAGGCCGGTCGCTTCCGCTGGGCGCCGAACAACCGTCTGCGCGACGTGCCGGCGTTTCTCGATCACGAGCACATCGTACCCAGCGACACCAAGGTCTCGCTGCTGGTAGCGCAGGGCCTGTTGATTGTGTGCCTTGTGAATACGGTTGGCTTGCTGCTGGCCAAGTTCCTGCGTCGAAGCGGCGAGATCGCCGTGCGACGCGCGCTGGGTGCATCGCGCAAGGCCATTTATGCGCAATTCCTAACCGAGGCAGGCGTGATTGGGGTTGGCGGCGGCGTCCTGGGGTTGCTGTTTACGGTCATGGGCGTGTTCAGTGTCGACCAGGTCTTGCCAGCGTCATACGCTGTGCTGGCGAGGATCGACCCCAGCTTGCTCTTGCTCACGCTGCTGCTTGCCGTGACCGCCACTTTGGTTGCAGGCGTTTACCCCACCTATCGTGCCTCGCGTGTACAGCCCGCGTGGCAGTTGAAAGCATCGTGAGGATCACGCCATGACCGTTCATCCGATCGTGGCCGCATTGCGGCGACACAAGGTTGCCGTGCTGCTGATCGTGCTGCAAATCGCGCTGACGCTGGCGATCGTCGCCAATGCGATCTTCATCATCGGTCAGCGTATCGAGCGAATGGATCGCCCGACCGGTGCCGATGAGAACGGTCTGATCTGGATTTTGCAGGGATGGCCAGCGGCGCCTGCCGGCGATGATGCCGCCACCATCGAGCAGCTCGATGCCCTGCAGCGTACGGATCTCGCTACGTTACGGAGCGTGCCGGATGTGCTGGACGTCGCCGCATCGACAAGCATCCCCTTGCTGAGCGGGTATACGGTCGGCGATATCACCCTCAATGCGGAGCAGAAAGGTTTATCCGTGCATGCGGCTTATTATTACGGCGACCAGCACTTGCGGCCTACCTTGGGTCTGCAACTGATCGCCGGCCGCGACTTCGACGCCAGCGAGATCCGACATGGACGTGCTCACGCTGACTCACCCGTCATCATCGTGAGCAAACCCGTGGCCGATGCACTCTTTCCGAACGGCCA
>Ga0302232_10002011_pt1 | contig 14012 bp, 15 predicted proteins | sample II_Palsa_N2_3_FD_193575 | JGI IMG/M metagenome (GOLD analysis project Ga0302232, IMG submission 193575) | Peat permafrost microbial communities from Stordalen Mire near Abisko, Sweden - II_Palsa_N2_3 | ecosystem: Environmental > Terrestrial > Soil > Palsa > Peat permafrost | place: Sweden...
GCCAACGGCGCCCGCGGCTGCGCCGTGCAAGCCCGCGTCGAACTCGCCGCCGCGCTCACCCGCCGGCAGGCGCCCGGCGACCGGGACGAGGCGCTGGCCGTGCTGGCCGCCGCCGCGCGCGAGGCCGAGCAGCTCGGGATGTTCCCATTCACCGAGTGGATCGGACAGCTGCAAGCCCAGCTGACGGCCGCGGCGGCCGGCGACTCACCCCTCAGCCCCCGCGAGCTCGAGGTGGCCCGGCTGGTCGGGCGGGGACTGACCAACAAGCAGATCGGCCAGACCCTGTACGTCTCCGAGCGGACGGCCGAGAACCACGTCCAGCACATCCTGACCAAGCTCGGGCTCCGCAACCGCAGCCAGATCGCCGCCTGGGCCAGCGGCGAGCATGGCGCGAGCCGTCTATGAGTACCCAGGCGAACGGCGAATGAGTACTCCAGTGAGTGATTCCCCGGATGGCCGGACCTGGGCTTTCCCGTAGCGTCCTTCTTGCCAGCACAAACTCAGGAAAGGCAGGACGAACATGGCACACATCCACATCGCCGCGGCGCCCGGGGTCACGATCGACGGCTTCCGCGCGGTCGCCGCCAAGCACAACCCGCCCCAGGACATCGACGGCCTGCTCGCTTGGGCGGCCGGCACGGACGAGAACGGGCTCCACGTGGTGACCGTGTGGCAGTCCAAGGCGCACCAGGACCGATGGGCCACCGAGCAGCTCTTCCCCGCGTTCCAGTCGCTGGGCATGACCGACGTGGCGTCGAACATGGAGGTCACCGAGTACGACGCGGACGAGTTCTACATCCGCTGAACAGCGGACTCAGATGGCGCGTTGCATCCAGGCATCGAGCAGCGAAGACTCCCGGGCCGCCGGCAAATTCGGCGGCCCGGGATCCCTCCCGGACATCACCCCGCTAGTGCCGCGTGGGCACGTCGGCGCCGGGAACCGTCCGCGGGCCGGCCGCAGCGCCGACGAGGGCCGCGCCGATTGCGTCGAAGGCGCGCAGCGTGTCCTGCAGCATCGCCGGTGACTGCGCGTCCGGCCACGAGGACAGCTTGGCGGCTACCGTGCCGGTGCCGGGGTTGACGTAGAGCATCTGCCCATAGATGCCGAGGCAGAGCAGGGCAACGTGGTGCTCCCGCGGCACGAACCAGAACTTGTTGCGGTACCAGCCGCCGGGAAGGTAGGGCCCGGACGCGGACTGGGCGAAGGCCTCGAGGATGTCCGGATCGGCGGTCCACGACTCGCGCAGCCAGGTAGCGGGGACTACGCGGCGCCCCGCAACCTCACCGCCCGCCAGCAGCATCACGCCGAAACGGGCGAGGTCGCGCGCGGCAGCGCACATCCCTCCGTCGTGAATCGCGGTGCCCGCGCCGTCGCAGGTGATCTCGGCGTCACGCTCCGCGCCTATCGGCGACCATACGAGTTCGCTGATGAGGTCGGCCATCCTGGTGTTCGTCGCCCGCTCGCAGACCCACCCGAGGACGTCGGTCTCGCAGGAACGGTAGTCGAAGACCCCGCCGTGCTCGCCGGTTCCGCCGAGAGTCGTCAGGTAGGCGTACATCGAACTGGGCACCCGCCGGTCCGACGCCGGGCGCCAGCCGATGGCCTGCTCGATGACGCGTACCTCAGCGTCCAGATCGGTGTAGTCCTCGCTGAACTCGACTCCGGAGCGCATGTCCAGGATGTCGCGCAGGCTGGCCCCCCGGTAGCCGCTTTGCTCGAGTTCCGGCACGTGGTCCGTGACCAGATGGGCGGGAGAGAGGAGGCCACGTTCGACGAGGTTGCCGACGACGCAGCCGACAACGGACTTGGAGATCGACATGAGCAGGTGCGGGGTGCCGGGGGCCGTCTCCCCGGCATAACGCTCGAGCACCACCCGGCCGCCGTGCACGACAACGGTGGCGTCGGTGTAGGTGTCTTCGAGCACCTCGTCCACGCTCGCCCTCGTGCCATCGACGCGGTGCAGTGCGATCTGGCCCAGCGGCAGCGGGCTGGCCGGCAGCGGCGTTACCGGACCCGAACCCCGGGATATGCGCTGGGTGGGTACGAGCTCACGCATATGCGAGAACGACCACCGGTTGAATGGGGGCTCCTGCCAGTTCGCGAGCGTGACCCGGGCGTCCGGTGGCGGCGGGAATCCTTGCATGAGCATAGGCCGATCCTAGTGTGCTGCTCCGCCCTGGTATCGGCCCAGACTTGGCGTGAGAAGCGCTGACCGGGAGGCGTCGAGGAACACGCCGAGCTAAACCTGCGGACCCGCCCGCGGCGACTATTCGTCAGCGACGAGGGATCCGATGCGGTCGCCAAGATTGCTGTCCCTGCCGTTGAGGACGAATGCGTAGACGGCGGCCACGGCTACGACGATGAGGGCCGCGTAGGGAAACCAGCGTCGTAGCCGAACCCGGTCACCGTCGCGTACGCGAAGACGACATAGCTGACGGCCATGATCGTTATGGAGGCGAAGACGGCACGCGGCACGTTGCGGCGCGGGTCGCCGGTCTCCTCGGCCAGGGCCGCAGAGTTCTCCCACCCGATGAACAGGTAGATGGCGAGCGGGAAGCCCGCCGCCAGGCCGGTCAGCCCGTTGGTGATGTGGCTGGGCTCAAACGGCGCGAGCGACAGGTGAACGCCGTTCTTGATGAGCACCACGACCGAGACGACAACGAGCACCGCCATCTCGACGCCAAAGAACAGGCCCGCGAGCTTGGTGGACACGGCGATGCCGCGAATCATCATGAGAACCGCGAGGGCGGTGAGGATCGGCGTGAGGATTCCCCACGGGATGTTCCAGTGCAGGTAGTGGTTGAGGGTAATGGAGAGGAAGCCACCCGAGATCGCGATGACCGCGGCCATCGCGATGATGTAGCCGATCCCGACGATAAGGGCGGTGGCTACCGCGCTCGTACCGCCGAACGTCTTGCCGACGAAGGTGATGAAGCCACCGGTGGATGGCTGGGCGCGGGAAAACTGCGCCATCGTGTTCCCGAGCAGGGCGATGGCCACGGCAGCAGCCACGATGGTCGATGGCGAAGCCAGGCCGGCTGTCGTGGCGATCAGCCCGAAGCCGAACAAGAAGCTCATTGCAGGACCGATGTTGGCCATCGTCGCGGCCGAGATGTCCAGAATGCCGAGTGCACCCCGGTGGAGCCGGTTCTCGCGTCCCACGGCGTCAGCAGGCGGGCCTTCGCGGCCGAGGAATGACACAGATTCTTCGTTGCCCACGGCAACCCTCCAGGTTTTCTTGGCCTCAGCACGTGCCTCATGGGTGACGCGCAAGCTCCTGCAGCAGGCCAAGGCCGTGATAGGTGACAGCCGGTGCAGGTAAAGATGGGATGAATTGGGTGAATCGGCGCCGCCGGCCGCAGGCTCCGGTTATCAGCGCCTTAAGTCCCGGCCCTACTTCACGTACCCGACAGGGACGACGGCCGGAAGCTGCCGGATTGGCTCGCTTATGTACTGCGAACTGATGCCTGCGATGTAACGCCGGCACCGCTCGGTGAGACCGGAAGCAGTCTGCATGCGGCCAGTGGTGACAATGATGCCGAGGTCTGCGCCTTTGAAGCGGTAATCACCCGGCCGTACACGCGCAGGAAGAAGCACTCGTCCGCACTGCCCAGCTGGTGCCAGTCATGTGACGCCCGCAGAAAAGTCAGCTCCCCATCCGCGCTGAGCTGGTAGGTCCCGGTACGGGGGGCGCCGACGATACGCTCGACGATGTCGTTCGGCTCCTTTATGATCAGCTGCGCCCAGGCGCCCAGGTGTCACCCGCGGCCAGGCCGCGCCACCGTTCGTTGATCTCCTCGACGTCGACGGCGTAGTCGACGTCCATGTACTCGAGCAGGTGGAAAAGGAAGAGCGGGACGTCCGCGTACGCGCCCGCCGTGACGTTGGTCATCGACGACACACCGGAAATGCGGGGGTTCAGCTCACCGAGGTAGAGATCTCCTCGCTGCTCTCGAACTTCATGTACGGCTTGCGCTTTGGGCTGAACACTCGCGGGTGGCCGCCATCCCACGAGTCCAAGTAGGCGACATACCTGAAATTGCGGACCCAGCGGTCGATACCGAGCAGATTGAACGCAGTCGGACCAAAGAAGTAGACCGGTGCGGTGTTCGTGCGGAAGAAACCGCGAATCTCGGAGATGCCGTCGAGGTACCGGGGATGATAGCCGGAATGCCGTGCGGCGAATCGCTCATCAGTTCCTCGGGCCAGCAGGTGGGATTTGCCCTATTCTGGGTAGAGTCTGGGCCTCTTTCGTCCCGGTGTATAGCGGCAGCTATATAGAATCCATGCTGATGTCCCAGCATGCAGAATCCCGGCAGGCAGAAAGAGATTCGATCGGCCTAAGCCCTCGAGGGGAGGGATATTTACAAACACATGACATTGCCGAAACTCTGGGGCAGCAAAGCGGGAGTAATAGCTTCTCTTCCGGGATGAGGAAATAAGGAAGGATAGAAATAAGGAAGGATACTTGCGTCCCACTCGTAAACGGCATTGCCTCGATCGGAATTCGTTTGCCGTTTGCTTCCACGAGCAGGCCAACGACCGGTGAGTTGTTACCATAATGTCCCGCCCTCGCCCAGTACACCTGAGAACCGGATCTGACGGCAACTGACCACCTGGCCTCCTGTTACCCGGGTAACAGGATCGAGACTGGGCCTACGAGACTGGGCCTATGGGTGACCACCACGTGGGAGCAGATCAGCCGGACGAAAGTCGGACTGATGACGCGGTGGTCAGCGTCGGCCTGACGCCGGACCAGGCCCTCGCGCTGGCCGCGTTGTTGTCCGTGCACGCCGATACGGCTGAGGCCTTGGCGCAGTGCCCGCCAGGCCTGCTGGCGGGCGCGGGGCGGGACTGGCCGGTGCGGCCCGTTAGCCGATGTGCCCGGCCAGCCGCTGGCGCCCGAGTTCGGCGTCCAGGGCGGTGAGCCGGGCAGCGGGGAGTGACAGTCTGTAGGCAGCGGCGGCCTGTGCGACGGCCCGGCTCGCGGCGGGGCCAGCGTCCTGAACGGACGTCTCGAAGGCGATTCGTGCGAGCGCGGCTGCGGTCTTCATCTTGATCATCCCCGGCAGAGGGAGCCGGTCTGTTGACTGGGCTTTCCTCTGTCAGCTTCAGTCTAGCTGACTCAGGCCCACCGTGACCCGGGCGCTGCGGCGCCTCGTGGTGGGAACGGATTGGGAACAGCCGTCCGCGTATCACTGGCCCATGGCCCGTCCTGGCTCGTCACGAGTAGGCCCAGCCTGAACTGGGCAAACGTGCCCTGCGGACGGCTGCAGGGCGCTGACGTGGGATGCTAGCTGACGTGGGATGCTGACAGCGGCCGTGAGCGGACTCATATTCCGCCGGTCGTGGGTTCGAGCCCCGCTCGCCAATAGCTTGGTGTCGCCGTAGGCCTTATTCGGCGTCAGCGGTGTAGCCGGCTGTTGACGGCCTAACTATCCGAGCGTCCTGGGCGGCTGCCCGGCCGTGTTCTTTGACGATGTCGCTTCCCGGCCTGCTGCGGGCGGGTCAGGATCGTGGTGTCCCGTTGAACGTGAGGGATCCCCTCCTCGCCTTCGGCCCGACGATCACGCGGTGGAACCGGCCGCACCGGGGGAGGCCGGAAGGGGGGCCTGACCCCTTCCGGTTAGCGTTTTGTCCCGGGCCGAGAGCGACACCCCGGCGGCGATAACGACGTGCTGGTGAGCGCCACGACGGCGGCGCCGGCTCAATCGCGAACGAGTTTCAGTGCCAGCCTGGGCACGGCAAAGGATGCGAGAAAGATCGGCAAGAGCCTCTTTCCGGTGCATCGGAAGGCGACGATCTCTTCCTCGGCGGCGTCGAAGGTTTGACTGCTGCTCGAGTTTCGTCCATTGCGAACTTGCAGGGTGTGACGTCCAGGCTCGACTGGTATCTCGATCGTGTGGTTCATTTCGACCGACCCGGCCCGCTCACCGTCGACCACGACATCGTAGGTGCCACGACGGACCTCCGCTCCGATTGCCTTATGCGTCAACTTCAGCGTCGCCGGCATTTGTTGATCTCCTTTTGTTTCTGAACGACGCTTCTCTGGCTGCTCGGCGACGAACGCAACGTGCCGCCGGCCCGGGGCAGCAGGCCGGCGTGGTGCCGGTCGTCGCAACCGCTGGCGGCACATCCTCGGGGTCGGGAACGCCCGTGTTGCGCCGACCGCGAGAAGGGATCCGGGGCGGTGTCGACCGTGGCCATCGTATGGCCGTGCCCGCTTGCGGTCGATGCGTACGCGGCAGCCGGCCGTGACGTCGGGCTCCCTCGCCTGGCCTGCCCGTCGTGTGCCGGGCCGCTGGTGTTCTCTGAGTGATGAGGTGACGGGCAGCGGATCTGATGCCACCGCGCGGCGGGATGGGCGGGGAAGTGGGCGCGTGGAAGACGCCGTCCCTGCACGCGCCGGGCAACCTGGCTGTGCCAAATACGCGGCCAAATCAACGGCTCGTGCCCCCGCGCCGCTGCCTCCGTCTCATGGTGGGGTGGTGTTGCGGTCAGCAGCAGTCGTCCGCCGTGGGAGACCGGTGCGGGGTTGCGGTCAGGCGGCGGCGCGTTCATTGATGGGCCGGCGGCGGAGGTTCGAGCGCTGGAGGGCCGGGGGCAGGTAGGCCTGATCGAGCGTGCCGATGTCGGTGCCGGGCGGGACGATCTCGTCGATCTGGTCGAGGATGTCGTCGGTGAGCGTGACGTCGGCGCTGGCGAGCAGGTCGTCGAGCTGCTCCATTGTGTGCGGCCCGATGATCGCGCTGGTCACGCCGGGATGGGCGATCGCGAAGGCCAACGCGAGGTGCGTCATCGGCAGGCCGGCCTTCTCGGCGAGCGGGATGAGCTGCTCGACGGCGTCGATCCGGCGCTCGTCGTTGAGGTGCCTGAAAATGTGCGCTCGGCGCAGGTCGGTCTGCTGGCCCTTGCGGACGCGGCCGGTGAGCATTCCCTGCCCGAGCGGCCCCCACACGAGGATGCCCATCCCGTAACGCTGCGCGATCGGCAGCACTTCGCGTTCGATGCCGCGGCTGAGGATCGAGTAGGGCGGCTGATCGGTGCGGAACCGCTCCAGGCCGCGCCGCTCGGCGACCCACTGGGCTTCGATGATGTCGGACGCGGGCATCGCGGAGGTGCCGACCGCACGGACTTTCCCGCTGTGGATCAGGTCAGAGAGCGCGGACAGCGTTTCCTCGATGTCGGTGGAAGGGTCCGGCCGGTGGACTTGGTAGAGGTCGATGTAGTCGGTCTGCAGGCGGCGCAGCGAGTTCTCGACCGCGGTCATGATCCAGCGCCGCGAGGCGCCCTGGTGGTTGGGATCGTCGCCTATCGGGCGGCTGAACTTGGTCGCGAGGACAACGCGGTCGCGGCGCCCCTTGAGCGCTTTGCCCATGGCCACTTCGGACTCGCCGTATACGTCGGCGGTGTCGATGAAGTTGATCCCCGCGTCCAGCGCTTTGTGGATGATGCGGGCCGAGTCGTCGTGGTCGGGGTTGCCGATGGACGTGCCGAGCGCCAGAGCGCCCAGCGCGTAAGGGCTGACCTTGATGCCGGTCCGGCCGAGGGTACGGTATTGCATGCGGACTCCTGGGGTTGCGGCCGAGACGTACGGGGCGCGCTCCCTCGATGCCGTATCCTCGGCTTAACCGGAACGCTCTTCCGGAACTATACGGAATGGCTTTCCGGAAATCAAGCGAGGGGGTGTGATGACGGAGAACACGGCGACGACCGGAATCAGCCCGGCCGGTCCGGCGGGTCCTGGCGCACCCGAACGCGCGCCCCGCCGGCAGCGCGCCGACGCGCAGCGCAACACCGCCTCCCTGCTGAAGGCGGCGAAGGCCGTCTTCGCCGCATCGGGCGTGGACGCGCCCGCCAAGGAGATCGCCGATCTGGCCGGCGTTGGGGTCGGGACGCTGTACCGGCACTTCCCGCAGCGCTCGGACCTCGTCAAGGCCGTGCTTGAGCACGAGATAGACGCCTGCGCCGCTGCGGCCTCGGCGCTGGCCGCAGCCCACGAGCCAGGAGCAGCACTCGAGAAGTGGCTCCACCGGTACACCGAATTCCTCGCGACCAAACGAGGATTCGCTGCGGCTCTTCACTCGGGCGATCCAGCGTTCGCCGCCCTGCCCGGCTACTTCTTTGAGCGAACCGAACCCGCCCTCGGGTCACTGCTCGAAGCCGCAGCCGCGACAGGCGAGATCCGTGCCGACATCAGCGCCAGGGACCTCCTGCACGCCATCGCCCTTCTGTGCCTGCCCGTACCCGGCGAGGGACTCGCCTACAGCCAGCGCATGGTCGCCGTCCTCATCGACGGACTGCGCCACGGAGCCGAGACGAGCCAGTCTCGCTCCTGAAGTCGTCCACGTTTGACCACGGGCAACGTCGTCCAGGGCCACCCGGCGCCCGTGCTGGAGGGCATCACCGAGTCGCGTTCGCACACCGCTCCACGGTGCGTCCAAGGCCGCGATCAACATATTCCCGCCCGCGGCGCGGGCCTGTCATGCGGGGCGTCGTGGATGGTGCGTTCGCGCACGTCGGGGACGTACCGTGCGGCGGTCGCGAAGTCCTTGTCATCGTGGAGCACAACCAGGTCGTGCGGTGCCGCTGTGGCACAGATCAGCAGATATCCACGGCCGACAACGCACGGTGGGCTCCCTGTCCGCCACAGGAAAGACGAGTCGAGCAGGTAGCGCATCACGCCCCCGGGTCTTTCTCAGCCGCCCGGCGGTGCTCCCACCCCTCGAAATCCCATCCTTCCGCTAGCGTCGGGTAGCGCTCTAGGGCCGCGATCCGGCGATGCCGGGCCGCGAACTCGGGACGGCCCAGCCGACGCCTGGGTCCAGCATGTCCAGGGCTGAGCGCAGCGCGACGGTCAGCCAGGACGTGCCGCCGGCCTCTGCCTGTAGCGTGCCAACCATCCGGATGGCGTCGTTCTCCGCTAGCTCGATCGGCTCCGCTTCTGCGTCCACGTTAAGGATGATCACGGTGCTGCCGGTCTGGGCCGGGTCGTGGTATTCGATGCAGGACAGTGCGACGGATGCGCCATCGCGTTCGGCGACGATGCAGGCATGGAACGCCGCGTCGCGGTCGTCGGCCTGGTGCTGGCCAGCACACCAGGCGGGGCAGCCCTCGGCTGGCAACACGGGCACGGACTGGTCCAGCGAGCTGCCGGACGCCGGGCCTTTACGATCGTTGCTCATCAGGTCCCCCAGCAAGTCATGCCTTCCGCCACCGGGGTCTAGAGCAGCGCAACTATTTCAGTGTGACAGCACGATTACCGCCAGGCAACCACACCTGCGGACCGGGAAATCGGGATCTTCGGCGCGACGGACGCCGCAGCCGTCGCTTGGGGGCGGTCAAGCCGGGCCCGCGTACCTGTCGTGCACCTTCGCCGTTAGCCGAGACTCGCGTACCATCGGGGTGGCCGTCATGGATTCTGCAGCTGCGCCGCAGATCCGGCAGGAGATGGAGGGCCGATAGTGGCCACGGGCGCCCCGGCGGCGGGGCGGCTTTACGATGCCCGCCGCGACGTCTACTACGTCAAGCCGATGCTTCGCGGCTGGATGCATCTGCTCTGGTTCGCGGCTTCGCTGCTGTCCGGCCCGCTGCTGATTGCCCGCGCGCACGGAGCCGCGCAGATCACGGCGGCCGCTGTCTACTCGGCCAGTGTCACTGCCCTGTTCGGGGTCAGCGCGCTGTATCACCGCGGCACCTGGACGGAGACGTGGCGGCAGCGCATGCAGCGGCTGGACCACGCGATGATCTTTTTCCTCATCGCCGGCACGGCCACTCCCGCCTTCGTGCTCACGGCACGCGGCGCCTTCGGGCTGGTCTGCCTGATCGTGCTGTGGACCCTGACGATCGCCGCGGCTGTGATCCATCTGACGTGGATGAACGCGCCAGAGCTTCTGGTCGGCGGCACGTTCGTCGGGCTTGGCTGGGCCGCCGGGCTGGCCCTGCCCTGGGTGTGGATCCACGCGGGCGTCGTCCCCGCGGTACTGATGCTCACCGGCGGCCTGCTGTACACGGTTGGCGCGCTTTCCTTCCACCATCGCTGGTGGGACCCGTTCCCTTCGGTGTTCGGCTTTCACGAGGTCTTCCACGTCTACGTTTGCGTCGGCGCGGTCTGCCAGTACATCGCGATCGCCTGGTTCATCGTCTGAAGCGGCGCCATCCCGCCGCCCGGCGTTTACCGGGCCGGTCATCGCCACCGACGGGATCGCTTACGACCTGGGGAGCGATTGAGGTCTGGGCGTGTTGGGCTGGCGGTTCGGCTGCTGGGTGCTCAGCAGGCGGCTGGTCGGGGTCGCTGCCGGTCGGCGTCCTGCCACGGGAACGGGGCGAGGTCGGGCTCGACCCAGCCGGTCCTGGCCCGGGGGCAAGCCAGTGTCGCCGGACGGTAGAAGCGGGTCAGAAGGCGCTTGTCGAGCAGGGCTGGGTGGTTCCCGGCGAACGTGGTGAAGTCGTCGTCGCCGTGTTCGGCCGCGTGGTGGCCGACCAGCTCCACCCAGGCCCGGCTGACGGTCGCGTGGTACTTCTGCGGTGCGCCCGCATAGCGGGCGGTGCGCTGGATGCCGTCACTGACCACGCCGATCGCCGCAGGCACGCCGAACCGTCGTACGGCCAGCCACGTCAGGTGGACATGCTCCCGGTGGCCGAACCGCTCCGTGGTCTCCGTCACTTCGGCCATTAGCGCTTCGAAGCCAGCCGTGCTGGGGGGACGCTGGATCATGAGGACACCTCGGTCAGGGCTTGCAGGGCAGCGCGCAGGCAGGCGAGCGCGTCGGCTGGCAGGCCGTCGAGCGCGCGGTGTTCCAGGTTGGTGATGGCCTGCCGGATCGTGGTGGCAGTGTCGTGCCCGGAGGAGGTGAGTTCGATGAGCACCGCGCGGCGGTCTCCCGGGCGGGTGCCGCGGCTGATGTGGCCGCGTCGTTCCAGACGGTCCAGCACGCTGGTCAGCGTGGTGGGACGGCTGCCCACGGCCGCGCCGAGTTCGGACACTGTCCGGCCTTGGCCGTCTGCGAGATTGGCCAGCGTGTTGATCTCGGAGGGGGTCAGGTGCAGGTCGACGAGCTCGGTGGCGAGCACCTGCAGGGTGGCGTGGGTGGCCCGCTGCAGTGCGAGCAGGGCCGACCACTCAGATGTAACGGATTCGGACTTCATGTTTTCGCACTATACGATTTCGTATCATCGGGTGCAAGCGAGACCGCAACCGCGCCCGACCTCAATCGCTCCCCAGGTCGTAAGGCTGCGGCCGGTATTCTCGCACAGCCGCCGTCGGCCTCGGCGGAAACGACCCGCACCCCATAGCTGAGAAGCAATGACCGGGCGAGGTCTCAGTTCCGGCCGTGCGCGCGGATCTTCTGAGCGACCTCTGACCAGTTGGCAGCGCCACATGCGCCGCCGCACCGTCAGCGACCGACTTCAAGGTCAGCAGGCTTCATGGCAGATGTCAGTCACTGTCACCACCTATGATTGGCTTATGGTCCGTTGGGAGCCGAACGCGCGCGGTCGGCTTGAGCAGGCCGCCCTGGAGCTCTACGTCGAGCGCGGGTTCGACCAGACCACGGTGGCGGAGATCGCCCGGCGGGCGGGTCTGACGGAGCGAACGTTCTTCCGGCACTTCACCGACAAGCGCGAGGTCCTGTTCGACGGCGCGGGCCAACTCCAGGAGCTCCTCGTGAACGCGGTCGCGGACGCGCCTGATGCGGTGGCACCGATCGACGCGGTCGCCGCGGCCCTCCAGGCCGCCGGCACCCTCTTCGACCAGCGACGTGCACTCGTGCGGCAGCGCCGGACCGTCATCGCTGCCAACCCAGAACTTCAGGAGCGCGAGCTGATCAAGCTGGCCGCACTCTCCGCGGCGATCGCCGACACATTGCGCAAGCGCGGCGTCAAAGACCCAGCTGCGAGTCTCACCGCCGAGGCCGGCATCGCGGTCTTCAAAATCGGGTTCGAGCGCTGGATCACCGACCCGCGCCAGCAAGACTTCGGGCACTTCGTCCGCGAGTCCCTTGGCGAGCTCAAAGCCGTGACCGCCGGCAGCTGATCGCCGGCGGGCGGAGCGCGAAGCGGGGCAGACCCGAGGCCGGGCCGACTCCGAAGCGAGGCCGGTCTGCCCCGCGGCACGACGCCGAGCGCGACGCCGAGGGTGTCTACTTTCCCGGAATACGCGATGGCCGTATACCTGGCTGATGAGTAGGCGCGTTCTGCCTGCCAGGGCGACAGCAGGGAGAGGCGGGCTCGAGCATATGGACACTGATGGCCCCTCCGGTCAGGGCGAAGTTCCCGTACCGCCGGATCCGCCGCATGTGACGCACGCGCTGGAGGACCTGCCCGAGCCGGCCCGCGCCCAGGTGACCGCGGTCATCGGCGCGGTCCCCCGAACTCTCCTGTGGAAGAGGATCTTCGACGACCTCGAAGATGCGGCGGCCGGCGCGTACGGCAATCTCGAGCGGTTTCCGCTGCTGCGTTTCCTGTCGGACTATCCGGTCCCGTCGTATACCTACCGGATTTCCGGTGTCATGTCGCGCGGTGAGCGCCCGGGACCGCACAAGCTGACCGACCTGTGCCGCCGTCGGGGGTTCCAGGCCACGGTCAACCTGTGCGCCGAGATGACCGCCGGGGACGCCCTGATCATCGGGAAAGCTGGCCTGGCCAGTGAACTGCGGACGTACCACGTCCCGATCGTCGACATGGAGCCGCCGAAGCTGGCCCAGGTGCTCGAGCTGCTGGACCTGCTGGCCGGGCCCGGGGCCCCGCGGACCTACGTCCACTGCGAGGCGGGCAAATGCCGGACGGGCGTGATGACCGCGTGCTACCGGATGGCGGTCATGGGCTGGACCGCCGTTGACGCGCTGACGGAGGCGAGGAACTTCGGGTGCGTCATCCCCGGCCAGCTCGCCTTCATCCAGACGGTCGGCGCGCGGCTGGCGGAAGGCCATGAAGCCCGCGCCGCCGGCCAGCTCCGGGCCGGGTACGAGCTGGGCCGGTATCCGCTCCAGCCGCCCGGGTCGGTGCGGGCTACCCCGCAGGAGCTGGCCACTCTCATCGCCGCGGTCGCCCGGGCGGAACAGGGCCAGCCCGAATAGGGCCCGCCGCAGAGCCAGCACCGCGATAGCCCCGCTAAACCGTCAGCGGTCAGCCGGGGCCGCCGCGGGCAGCGACGTGAGGCCAAGGTCAGGCGGCTCCCGCACGCCAAACACGTGACGCAGCGCGCTGAGCGCGGCCAGCTCGCCGCAGCGCCCGTGCACGCCCGGCAGCGGGGGAGTGGAGGAAGAGCAGAGGTACACACCACGCAATGGGGTCCGGTACGGGTTCCACCGCGGCACGGGCCGGGCCACGGTCTGCCAGACGGTCTGCATCCCGGCCGCGATGTCGCCGCCCACGTAGTTCGGGTTGTGCGCTTCCTCCTGCGCCGCGGTCAGCGTGTGCCGGGCCAGCACCAGGTCGCGGAAGCCGGGCGCGAACCGCTCGATCTGCGCCTCGATCCGCGCGGTCATGTCCACCTCGGATCCGGCCGGCACGTGGCAGTACGCCCACAGCGTCTGGCGGCCCGCCGGCGCCCGGGACGGGTCGGCGACCCCAGGCTGGGTGATCAGCACGTAAGGCGCGTCGGGGTGCCGTCCCGCGGCCACAGCTGCCTCGGCCGCCGCGATCTCCTCGAAGGTACCGCCCAGGTGCAGCGTGCCGGCCTGGCGGCAGGAGTCATTGAGCCACGGAACGGGCCCGGCGAGGGCGAAGTCGACCTTGCAGACGCCCGCGCCGTAACGGAACCGCCGCAGCGCATCCCGGTACCCGACCGGCAGCTGGCCCCCGGCCATCGCCAGCAGCGCCCGCGGTGTCACGTCGAGCAGGACAGCCCGCGCCGGCGGCAGCTCGGCGAGCGACCGTACCCAATGGCCGGTCTCGATCCGGCCGCCCGCGGCGGTCACCGCGTCCGCCATGGCCTGGGTGATCCGAGCGCTGCCGCCCTCGGCCACCGGCCACCCGAACGCGTGGGCCAGCGTGGTCAGCATCAGGCCGA
>Ga0302232_10002012_pt1 | contig 14011 bp, 15 predicted proteins | sample II_Palsa_N2_3_FD_193575 | JGI IMG/M metagenome (GOLD analysis project Ga0302232, IMG submission 193575) | Peat permafrost microbial communities from Stordalen Mire near Abisko, Sweden - II_Palsa_N2_3 | ecosystem: Environmental > Terrestrial > Soil > Palsa > Peat permafrost | place: Sweden...
GACAAGGTCAAGCAGGTCGTCACCGTGAAGAAAGGCGTGTCGGGCGATCTGGCGAAGAAGATTGTCAGGCTCGTGAAAGACAGCAAGATCAAGGTCCAGGCGAGCATTCAGGGCGACGCGGTGCGCGTGAACGGCACCAAGCGTGACGACCTGCAGAGCGTGATTGCGCTGCTGCGCAAGGATGTCACGGACACGCCGCTCGACTTCAACAACTTCCGCGATTAAGACGTCCAGACTGCGCGGGAGCGGGGGTGACGCCGGTAGTGCGCATGCAGGTTGCGCGTCCCGCCGGGTTTCCCCTCGCGCAATGCCTCCAAAGCCTCCGCAGCGCCACCGCTTCAGTGTCGCTTCGCTGCCGCCTGGGCCGCGGCCTTCTTCTTGTCACCGATGCGGCTTTCCTGTCCCGCCATCAGCTTCGCGATGTTGCCGCGATGGCGCCAGATAAGCAGCGAGCTCATCACGACGATGGACAGGGCAATGATGTTCGCGCCGAACAGGAAGCCGTCGAAAAGCGGCGCGAAGACCGCGGCCGCCAGTGCTGCCAGCGACGAATAGCGCGTAAAGAACGCCACGATCAGCCAGGTCAGCAAGGTGGCGATACCGAGCACGGGGTTGATCGCCAGCAGGACGCCCGCGGCTGTCGCGACGCCCTTGCCGCCCTTGAAGCGGAAGAACACCGGATACAGGTGGCCGAGGAACGCGGCAATCGCGGCAAGCGCAATGGCCGTATCGTCGAGTCCGTAGCGCGCGCCGAAGTGGCTGACGAGCCAGACGGCGAGCCAGCCCTTGAACGCATCGCCGATCAACGTCAGGATCGCGGCCGTCTTGTTGCCACTTCTCAGAACGTTGGTGGCGCCGGGATTCTTCGAGCCATACGAGCGCGGGTCGGCGAGGCCCATCACAGAACTCACGATCACGGCAAACGACACCGAACCGATCAGATAAGCGACGACAGCGACGATCAGATTTTGCATCTGGGGACTCTTATAGTTATCGGAAAGCGCAACAGGGGCGACAGGTACAGCATGCACCTCGCGGCACGAACGAAACGGCGAACATTCTACCGAACCGGGCAATCGCGGCCAGCCTCTTTTGCAGAGGGAATTCCCGAAACCGCCGGCACAACCCAAGCTTGCTTCGCGGCATCAGGCGGACCAGCCGGGTAGCCACATCTTTGACAGCCTTCAATCTACGCTCGCGCATTGCACCGGCTTCGCGTTCAGCAACTGCGTGAGCGCGGTGGGCGCGATGCTCACCAGAAATCCGCGCCGGCCGCCGTTCAGCCAGATCTTCTCGAGTTCGAGAATACTCGACTCCACATAGACGGGCACCACCTTGCGCGTGCCGAACGGCGACGTACCGCCGATCAGGTAGCCGGAATGCCGGTTCGCCACTTCCGGCTTGCACGGTTCCACGCGCTTCGCACCAATCTGCCGCGCAAGGTTCTTGGTGGAGACGGTACGGTCGCCGTGCATCAACACGATCAAGGGCTTGGCGTGCTCGTCTTCCATGACCAGCGTCTTGACGACGTGATGTTCGTCCACGCCGAGCTGGCGCGCCGACTCCGCGGTGCCGCCATGCTCGACATACTCGTAAGGGTGCTCTCCGAATTCGACGTCGTGACGGCGCAAAAACTGCGTCGCGGGCGTTTCGGAGACGTGTCTGGATTTGCTCATCGGCGAATTGTAATGGCGGCCTGGCGCAACCGCCATTGGCCGAACGGCCAATTGTGCGCTCCTGGCGACCGTGGCACGATCGTTCGAAAATCACCCGGCGCAACGCCTATCGGGCACCCTATCGTTTCAAGGAGACCGCGTTGACCTTCGACTCACCTGCATTCAACCGCACGCAACCAACCTCCACCGCCCTCACCCACGCGGATGATGCATCGCATGCAGCGACTTCAAACGCTCACGCGCCACATGCGTGTAAATCTGCGTGGTCGAGATATCGGTATGCCCAAGCAGCAGTTGCACAACGCGCAGATCGGCGCCGTGATTTAGCAAATGCGTCGCGAACGCGTGCCGCAACGTATGCGGCGAAAGCGGCGCATGCACCTCGGCCGCCGCCGCATGGCGCTTGATGATGTTCCAGAACTGCTGGCGCGTCATACCTTCGGCGCGGCTGGTCACGAACAGCGCATCCGTCGCACGCGCGCCCAGCAGCGCCGGCCGTGCCTCGCGCAGATAGCGCTCGATCCACGCGTGCGCCTCCTCGCCAAAAGGAATGAGGCGCTCTTTCGAGCCCTTGCCCATCACCCGCACGACGCCTTCGTTGAGCCCCACTTCCACCGTTTTCAATGTAACGAGTTCGGTGACACGCAAGCCGCTCGCGTACATCAACTCCAGCATCGTGCGATCGCGCAGGCCGAGCGGCGTGGCGACATCCGGCGCGCCGAGCAGCGCTTCGACCTGGGCTTCGCTCAACGTCGCCGGAAAGCGCGCCGGCTGTTTGGCCGAACGGATACGCAGTGTCGGGTCGACCGTTGCGCGGTGCTCGCGCACAGCCCATGCGTAGTAGCGCCGGAACACCGAAAGCCGCCGGTTCGACGAGGTCGACTTGTCCTTCTGCCGCACCACGCTATAGGCGGTGAGATCTGCTTCGCTGGCGGTATCGAGCGAAGCATTGCGGCTCTGTGCAAGCCATTCGCAGAAGAGGCGCAGGTCGCGCCGATAGGCATCGAGCGTGTTGCGCGACAGGCCGTGTTCGAGCCATAGCGCGTCGCAGAAGGCGTCGATCGAGGCATTGCTCGTCACGAACAACGGTGACAGAGCGGGCGTGGCGGGAACGTCGGGCGTGTCAGCAATAATCGGTTCACTCATGCGTACGACACACCTTCATGCGCCAGCAACCAGCGCTTGACCTTGCGGAAGAAATCATCGCCCGCGTGATGTGCAAAGCCGCCAATGCCGCCCGACGCCACCACGCGGTGACACGGAATCACCAGCGGAAAATAGTTCGAGCCACACGCCTGACCGACCGCGCGCGGCACACTGCCCACTTCTTTGGCGAGTTGCCCGTAGGTCAACACCATACCCGGTGGAATCGCACTGATACCCGCCCACACGCGCCGCTGAAAGCCGGTGCCGATTGCAGCCAGCGGCAGGTCGAAGGCTGCCGCCGGGCTCTCCAGATAGCGCTCGATCTGCCGCACAGCCTCTTTGGCAAGCGGTGTATCGGGCGCAACATTTTGCACCGGGTCCGGCAAATAAACGATCTCGCGCACCGCGTCGGCTTCGAGACGAATGCCGATCTTGCCGAACGGCGCGTCGATCACTGCATTGAACATGATGTGTTGGCCTGAAATCCTCTGAACCACTCCGGACGCGGCCCGCTGCCGCTCCAGATTTCCGCTACTTTACGCCGCCAGCTCAGGCGGCTTCAAGCGCCCATTCGACATGCTCGCGCACTAGCGCCGACGGATCGTCCGCACGCTGACGCAGGGCATCGACTATCGCCGCCCGCGCGTCACCGGCCAGGCTCGCCGGATCGGCACGTAACGCATTGCCCATGCCGACCGCCAGATTGCGCAGCCACGCCTCGTAGCCGATGCGGCGAATCGCGCTGCCTTGCATGCGCGTATCGAAGTCATCAGCACTCCAGGCGAACAGTTCGACCAGCGTCGCGCGATCGAGGCCGTGCCGCACGTCGAAATCGGCAACTGGCGCCGCCTGGGCAAACTTGTTCCACGGACAGACGAGCTGGCAATCGTCACAGCCGTACACGCGGTTGCCGATCAACGGCCGCAACTCCAGTGGAATACTGCCTTTCAGTTCGATAGTCAGATAGGAGATGCAAAGCCGCGCATCGACCTTGTAAGGCGCGACGATCGCGCCAGTCGGACACGCATCTATACAGCGCGTGCAACTGCCGCAATGCGCGCCTGGGGTTTCCGGGGCGCGCTCCGGTGTCGTCTGCGCGTCCGTCGGCAACGGCACGTCCACGTAGATTTCGCCGAGGAAAAACAGCGACCCGGCGTCGCGTTGCAGCAACAACGTATGCTTGCCGCGCCAGCCGATGCCAGCCTTCTGCGCGAGTTCGATCTCGAGAACCGGGGCGGAATCGGTGAACACACGGTAACCGTAGGCGCCAATTTCCGCTTCGATCCTGTGGGCGAGCCGCTGCAACTGACTGCGCATGACCTTGTGATAATCGCGGCCTCGCGCGTAGATCGAGACAACAGCGGCGGACGGGTCGTTTATCCGCGCAAACTCGTCAGCGCGCCAGTTACGCGCTTCAGTGGGTTCAGTGAGCACGCTTTCGCCGAGCTTTCCAACCTCTGCCTGGTGAGGCAAACGAGAAGGCCCATAAGACAGCGAATCCCCCGGCAAATAAGCCATCCGCGCACTGATGACGCGTCGCGTATGGGCCACAAGCTCTGCGGGCCGCGCGCGTTTCATCCCATGTTTGGCCATATAATCCATCTCGCCGTGGCAGCCCTCTTCAAGCCATGCGGCAAGGCCCGCCTCGGCAGCGGAGAGATCGGTGTCGCTGATACCGATCGCCCCGAAACCTAGTTCGCGGCCCCACGCCTTGATGCGCAGGGCAAGCGCCGCCAGCGCCGCCTCATCCAGGTGACGCATGGCGCGCGCATCGTCATCGGACGCAGGCGTGCAGGAAACGGGGGACTCCGGACTTCGGTTCATCACGCCATTTTACGAGAATGCCCGACAACGCCGATCTCGCGATCCAACCACCCGCCGCGGTCCTGCTCGAGCGCCACTTTGCGCTCGCGGACGAAGCCGCCACCAGTGCGTTCGGCGTGCGCTTCGCGGAGGCGATCGAGAGCTTGCGCAATACCGCACAGCAAGCACATGGCGAGAACGCTGCCGTGCACGGCTTTCAGGGTCTGCAGGTGCAATTAACCGGCGACCTCGGCGCCGGCAAAACCACGCTCGTGCGCGCAACACTGCGCGGCCTCGGCCACACCGGGCGCGTGCGCAGTCCCACCTATACGCTCGTCGAACCGTATGCGGTTCAAAGACCCGATGGGGAACTTGAGCTCTATCACTTCGATCTGTACAGATTCACCGATCCGGCTGAATGGGCCGACGCCGGCTTTCGGGAGTACTTCGACAGCGGCGCGGTTTGCCTCGTCGAATGGCCGCAACGCGCGGGTGGCCTGCTAGGCGTACCGGATCTAGTTTTCTCGCTCGATGTCGACGGCGACGGCCGACTGCTGGTTGCCCGGGCGTACAGCGAATCAGGAAAAGCATGTCTAGAAAGATGTTAATCAAGCCATTTCGCTCGATCGAGTCCGCCGCTACCGCCTCGCATAACTGGCGGCGCCGGCAGATTCTGCGTGCCGGTGCTTCGACGCTCGTGCTCGGTCTGGTCGGGCCGCGCCTCGCGTGGGCGAGTTCGGTGCTCGGCGTGCGGGTCTGGCCGGCCCGCGACTACACGCGCGTGACCATCGAATCCGATCAGCCGCTGCAGAACAACCAGCAATTGCTTCAGGCTCCCGACCGGTTGGTGGTGGACCTGAACGGCCTCGATCTCGACCAGGCGCTCAAGGACCTGGTCTCGAAGATCACGCCGAACGACCCGCAGATTCAGGCAGTGCGCGTTGGGCAATATCAGCCGCATGTGGTACGGATGGTGTTCGATCTGAAGGGTTCGGTGAAGCCGCAGGTGTTCGCGTTGCCGCCGGTCGGCTCGTACAAGTACCGGCTGGTGTTCGATCTGTACCCGGCGGTTGCACCGGATCCGATGATGGACCTGCTAGCGCAGAGCGAGCACAAGCAACAGCGTCTCGACGAAAATAACGCGCCGCCTACCACGTTGAGCGGCCCCGGCACGACGCCGCCCACCGCGGACAATAGCGAAGCGTTCTTCGACCGCTACGCGCAGGGCGACGACAACTCGCCGGATTTGCCTCATCCGCCGGTTCACACGGCACCGGCTCCTGTTCCGGTTCCCGCACCGCACGCCTTGGCGCAGGCGCCGGCGCCCAGCAAACCGCTCACGCCGCCTGGTGCGATGGCCAGCAACAACGGCGGCAACAGCCCCGACGACACCTATGCCTTCAGCACGCCGAAGTCAGGCAAGAGCAGTACGGTGCGCCTGTTGACCGTGGCGATCGATCCGGGCCATGGCGGCGAGGACCCGGGCGCGATCGGCAGCGGGGGCACTTACGAGAAGCACATCGCGCTCGACGTCGCGAAGAAACTGCGCGCGAAGATCGACGCGCAGCCGAATATGCGCTCGATGATGACGCGCGACGACGACTTCTTCGTGCCGCTCAACGTGCGCGTGCAGAAAGCGCGGCGTGTCGGCGCGGATCTGTTCGTCTCGATCCACGCGGATGCGTTTACTACGCCGCTCGCACGCGGGTCGTCGGTGTTCGCGCTGTCGGAACACGGGGCTTCGAGCGCCGCGGCGCGCTGGATGGCGGACAAGGAAAATTCTTCGGACCAGATCGGCGGGATCAACATCAAGTCGGATGATGCAGCGGTCAATCGCGCGTTGTTCGATATGTCGACCACGGCGCAAATTCGCGATTCGATGCGCTATGGCAACTTCGTGCTGAACGAGATCGGCGACATCAACAAGCTGCACAAGGGCTCCGTCGAACAGGCCGGATTTGCCGTGCTGAAGGCGCCGGATATTCCGTCGATCCTCGTCGAGACCGCCTTCATCAGCAACCCGGACGAAGAAAAACGCCTGAACGACGACGCCTATCGCGATCAGATGGCCACGGCCATCATGAAGGGGATCAAGCGGTATTTCGCGGCGAATCCGCCGCTCGCGAAAAACCGCATGACCTAACGCGCCGGTGCAAAGCGCCGCACGAACCAACCACCGAACACATTCACCATAAGACCCGCCATCACCAGAGCGGCGCCGGCAATTTGCGGCGTCGTCAGATGCTCGTCCAGAAACACCGAGGCTGATGCAAGCCCCACAATCGGCACCAGCAGCGAGAATGGCGCCACCTGGCTCGCTGGATAGCGCGAGAGCAGGCGGCTCCACAAAATGTATCCCACCAGTGTCGCTATGAAGGCGAGATACACCACGGCAAAGATCGAGGTGGCGCCGATGCCCGACAACGAGGCTGCGATTCGTCGCGGACCTTCGAAGGCGTAAGAGAGCGCAAGAAACGGCAGCGGAGGAATCAGACTTCCCCATACGACCAGCCCCACGAGGTCGACCTTGCCAACCTTCTTCGTAACAATGTTGCCCAGCGCCCACGACCCGGCGGCACACAACGTGAGCACGAAACCGGCGAGCGTCATGGCGTGGCCGCCCTGCATGCCGATCACGGCAAGACCGCCGGAAGCGATCGCAAGTCCGACGACGTTCGGCACGCGAAAGCGCTCATGCAGAAACAGCCCGGCGAAGATCAGCGTGAAGAACGCCTGCGCCTGCAGCACCAGCGACGCAAGCCCAGCAGGCATGCCCACGTACATGGCAGAAAAGAGAAACGCGAACTGGCCGAACGAGATGGTTGCGCCATAGGCGAAGAGCCAGCGCCACGGCATTTGCGGGCGCTTGACGAAAAACACGGCGGGCACCGCGGCAAGCGTGAAGCGCAGCGCGCCGAGCAGCATCGGCGGCACGCCGTGCAGGCCCACTTTGATCACGACAAAGTTGACGCCCCACGCAATCACCACGATCAGCGCCAGCAGCAAATCCTTCGGCGCCATGGCCGTCTCCTTTGGTTTTGTCGGAAGAGAGAGTTTAGCGAATCGGTTGCTCTGATAGCCCTCGAGGACGTGACGGCTTCAGGCGTGCAGCCAGTTCTCGATTTTCACGCCGGGGTAAACGGCGAAATCCCGTTCGTTATTGGTGACCAACACGACGCCTAGTGACAACGCGTGCGCCGCAATCAACTTGTCGAGCTGGTCCTTTTTGCGCTCGCGGGTGGCCTCCCGAATCGGTCCGTACGCGCTTGCCGCAGCAGCGTCGAACGGCCGCACCGGAATATCTTCGATGAGTGCCGCGAGGTTGCGCCGCTCACGCGCCCGGTTCGCCGAAACCGTCACACCGAACTCCAGTTCGGCGAATGTGATCGCCGACATCACCACATCGCCTACAAAGCATTCCGCAAAGCGCTCCGCAACCTGCTCGGGTTGGTTCTTCATCAGGTAGATGCACATGTTGGTGTCGAGCATATAACGCGGCATTACAGATCCTCGCGTTCGGCTTGCTCATGATCGCCGCGACCATCCGCCATGAAATCCGGCCCGAATTTCGCGAATTTCTTCAGCACGCCCGTGAGCGGTCGCCGTATCGGGCGAATATGCAATTCATCACCGACACGCTCGATTTCAACTTCGACGTCGGTACGTTCGTAAGCCAGTTCCGCAGGGATGCGCACGGCCTGCGAATTGCCGTTTCTGAAGACTTTGGTCGTATGCATATGGAACTTCCAACAAGGGATGTACATGGATGTACTATAGATCGCAAATGACATAATGTAAATACACGTGTGTACACGTTCGGCGACTCATCTTGTGGGAACGACCAGCCTCGATAATGGAGATGCGCAGTCACATGTGGCGGCAAAGGCGGCTCGCTGAGGAAAGTCATGCTCCCCAAACAGCATCCTCCCGCACACACCAGTAGAATGACCCCATCCTCCCTAACGAGCGTGACCATGTCCTCCTCGATCAAAGCAGTTCTCAAGCCCCATCTGCGAGACGTAGGCAGCCTGACCGTGCGTCGCGTGCTGCCGGCGCTGGCTGCGCGCCTGATCGGGCCGTTCATCTTCTTCGATCACATGGGCCCCGCCACGCTCGAACCCGGCGTCGGTCTCGACGTTCGTCCGCATCCGCATATCGGCCTCGCAACCGTCACGTATCTGTTCGAAGGCGCGATCATGCATCGCGACAGCATCGGCTCGGAACAGAAAATCGTCCCTGGCGACGTCAACTGGATGACCGCCGGCCACGGCATCGTCCACTCGGAACGCACACCCGATGAGGACCGCGCGAGTGGCTTGGCCATGCACGGCATCCAGACCTGGGTCGCACTGCCGTTGGACCACGAAGATACCGAGCCGTCCTTCGAGCATCACGCCGCCGCCACGCTGCCCGAGATCGAACGCAATGGCGTCACGCTGCGCGTGATCGCAGGCACCGCGTTCGGCCAGACCGCTCCGGTCACGACCTTCTCCGGCACGCTTTACGTGGCCGCGCATTTCACGCCCGGCAGTGCGTTCGCGCTGGAACCGGAACACGAGGAACGCGGCGTCTATCTGGTGGAAGGCGATCTGGAGATCGACGGCACGCCGCTCGAAGTCGGCACGATGGCCGTGTTGGCGCTCGATGAAACGGTCACGCTCGCCAGCAGCAACGGCGCCACGGTGATGGTGCTCGGCGGCGACAAGCTGGACGGCGAGCGCTTCATCGAGTGGAATTTCGTCGCCAGCTCGCGCGAGAAAATCGAGCAGGCGAAGCTCGCGTGGACGAATCAGGAAATGGGCCAGGTGCCCGGCGAAACGGAGTGGATTCCGCTGCCCGAGCGGAAAGCGCACTGAGTGCCTCGGGCGGCATGGCGGTGTGGCTACGCGCTGGTATCTGCAGCGATATCCGATGCCATCCCCGCCGTGAACGCAGCCCGCGCGCATTGAACCCGCCGCATTCGCCCCCATCTACCCGGACGAACCGCTATACCGACGAGGATGCAATGGAAACTAGTCTCGCTACTTTCGAAAAAGACGTAATCGCCGCCTCGACGCTCGCCCCCGTGCTGGTCGACTTCTGGGCGCCGTGGTGCGGGCCGTGCAAGACGCTCGGTCCGATGCTGGAAAAACTCGAAACCGAGTACGCCGGCAAATGGCGCCTGGTGAAAGTGAACGTCGACGAGAATCAGGAACTGGCTGCGCACTTTCAGGTGCGCAGCATTCCGCACGTGATGGCGTTTGCTGACGGCCAGCCCGTCGACCAGTTCATCGGCGTGCTGCCGGAAGGTCAGTTGCGCGAGTTTCTCGACAAGCTGGTGCCGCAGGGCGCCGACGCCGCACGCGCCGAAGCGCACGCCGCCCTCGCCGAAGGCCATCGCGAAGACGCATACGACGCGCTCAAGGAAGCGCTCGCCTACGATCCGGGCCATGACGACGCCCGTCTCGATCTGATCGAATTGCTGCTGGAAGATAACCGTATCGACGAGGCGCGCAACGAGGTCGATCTGCTGTCGCCAAAAACCACCCAGGGTATCGATGCGCGCTTTAACGCGATCAAGACGCGCCTGGACGCGGTCGATGCCGCGGCCGACCTGCCGCCCACCGACGCGCTGGAAGCGCGGGTGGCCGCCGAGCCTGGTGATCTCGAAGCACGCTTCGACCTCGCTAGCGCGCTGATTGCGCGGCGCAACTATGCCGGCGCGCTTGAGCACCTGCTCGCTATCGTGCAGCGCGACCGCACGTTCCGCGACGATATTGGCCGCAAGACCATGCTATCGGTGTTCGATCTGGCCGCACACCAGCCGGAAATCGTCTCGCAATGGCGGCGCAAGCTAAGCGCGGCATTGTTCTAAGCAGCGAGCCGCGCAAGGCGCTCAAGCCGCCGCCCGCTGCCCTAATGCGCGCAGCACATGGGCCGCGGCGGCGAAACCAAAGCTCGCCGTCACGCACACGCTTGAGCCAAACCCCGCGCAGTTCAGCCCGACCGGCCCGGCAAACCCTGGCGAGGTGGTGACGTGCTCGGCGACCTCGTCGATGTCGCAAACCGCCGCTTCCGGGTAGATCAGCGGCTCGTCCGAATACACCGCGCTCACCTTGAACTTCGCCTTCGGCCCGCGCGGGAACCCATGCTGCTTGCGTAATTGCGCCCGCACCTTCGAAAGCAGCGGATCCTGAATCGTCAGCGCCAGATCGTCGATGCGGATGCGCGTCGGATCGAGCTGGCCACCCGCGCCGCCCACCGTGATCAGCGGCTGCCCCTGTTCGACACACCATGCGATCAACGCGGTCTTGGTGCGCACGCTGTCGATCGCATCGATCACGTAATCGAACCCGCCGCCCAGCACCGCCGCAAAGTTATCCGGCTCGATGAAGTCCTCGACGAGACGCACGTCGCATAGCGGATTAATCTGCGCAATCCGCTCGGCCATGGCGTCGACCTTCGGTTTGCCATAATTGCCATCGAGCGCGTGAATCTGCCGGTTCGTGTTGCTCTCCGCCACGTTGTCCAGATCGATCAGCGTCAGGGAGCCAACCGCGCTGCGCGCCAGCGCCTCGGCCACCCACGAGCCGACGCCGCCAATCCCGATCACCGCGACGCTCGCACGCTCGAACGCCGCCAGCGCCGGCGCGCCGTACAGCCGGGCGATGCCGCCAAAACGCCGTGCATGGTCGGCGGCTTCAAAGCCGCCGGAGCTGGTAGTAAGATCGGAAGGCGCGGCAGTGCCAGGCGTGGACATGGTCAGGGACTCGTCGAAAACGGACATCGGAGCGGACAAACAGCGGGGAAACACAGAAGCGAATCGCTCGCATGTGCCAATCCGCCATTTTGCCTGATCGCGTAACCATGACGCTGCGGCCCTGCGCAAACCGTGGTTTTAGCGCATGTACTCGTTGTCACGGCGCACGCAGAAAAATTGTTCCTTGGCTATACTGGATGAACTGTAGCGTTCGCATAAGAACATGACCTCACTCGCCGAACTTCGGAAAAATTATTCGCTAGGTTCACTGGACGTCGGCGATGTCGACCGCAACCCATTTCGGCAATTCGAAGCGTGGTTCGCACAGGCACTCGATGCCCAGTTGCCCGAACCAAATACGATGACGCTCGCCACGGTCGATTCACGCGGCCGGCCCTCGGCCCGAATTGTGCTGATCAAGGGCGTCGATGAACGCGGCTTTGTGTTCTTCACCAATTACGACAGCCGCAAAGGCCGCGAAATCGCGGACAATCCACACGCGAGCCTGCTGTTCTACTGGATCGAACTGGAGCGCCAGGTGCGCATCGAGGGCAAGGTCGTGAAGACAAGTCCTACCGAAAGCGATCAGTACTTCCAATCGCGTCCGCTCGGTTCGCGGATTGGCGCATGGGCATCGGAACAGAGTCAGGTAATTGAAAGCCGCGCGGTGCTCGAAGCGCGCGAGAAAGAAATTAGCGCGAAGTACGGCGACCAGCCGCCGCGGCCGCCTCACTGGGGCGGTTACCGGCTGGTTCCGGATGCCATAGAATTCTGGCAGGGTAGGCCGTCGCGGCTGCACGACCGCCTGCTCTACACACGTGCGGTACAAGACGGCGACTGGCAAATCGCCCGACTATCGCCCTGAACCTATAACAACGCCGGCGCGCCTGCCTTGCAAGCTGCGCGTGCACCGGCAGGATCGCGCGGCCATTCGGCGTGGGAGTGACGCCAAGGCACGCAGCGACCTGAAAAGCTTTGCTTTGTATTTCATCGGACACGGAGAAATCACATGTTCTGGGAGAAGAAGCTGGCGCAGTGGGTTGAAGACGTAAAAACCAGGGCGAACCTGCCAGCACGCCTTGTTCTATGGGATGGCCAGCAACATGACTTCGGGCAGTTTGCCGCGCCCCAGGTGACGTTGCACGTGAAGAGCGCGACAGCGCTACCCTACCTGCTCGAACCGAGCCTCGACAATCTGGGCGAGGCGTACGTGAAGGGCAAGATCGACATTGAAGGCAAGCTGTCGGACATCATCAACATCGGCTACTCGCTGGCGCGCAATACCGTGACCAGTGCGAGCAAGCTGGCGCGGGTGCGACGCTACTTCAATCACTCGAAATCGTCGGACAAGAAAGCCATTCAGTACCACTACGATGTCTCGAACGAGTTCTACAAGCTCTGGCTCGACGAGAACATGGTGTACTCGTGTGCGTACTTCGAGGACGGTGATGAAGATCTCGCCACCGCGCAGATCAAGAAGATCGATCACATCCTTACCAAGATCCAGTTGCAGCCCGGTCAGCGTCTGCTCGACATCGGCTGCGGCTGGGGTGCGCTTGTGCTGCGCGCCGCCTCGAAGTTCGGGGCGAAGTGCGTGGGCGTGACGCTGTCGCAGAACCAGTTCGATCTGGCTACCGCGCGCGTGAAAGCCGCCGGGCTCGAAGACAGGATCGAGATCCGTCTGCAGGACTATCGTGACGTGGAAGGCCAGTTCGACCGCATCACGAGCGTGGGCATGTTCGAGCATGTCGGCCGCAAGAATCTGCCGGGCTACTTCCAGAAGATCCACGATCTGCTCGTCGACGACGGCGTCGCGATGAATCACGGCATCACGTCGAGCGATTCGGACAGCGGCGAAACGGCGCTCGGCGGCGGCGAGTTCATTGACCGCTACGTGTTTCCGGACGGCGAACTGCCGCACATCAGCCTCGCGCTCGAAGCGATGCAGCGCGGCGGGCTCGAAGCGGTTGACGTCGAAAGCCTGCGCCGTCACTATGCGCACACGCTCGATATCTGGGCGGAGAATTTCGAAACCCACGCGGAAGAAGCACGCAAGCTCGTCGACGACGAAAAATTCCGCATCTGGCGTGTGTACCTGGCCGGCTGCGCATACGCGTTCGAGAACGACGACGTGTCGATCTACCAGGTGGTGTGCCGCAAGGCCGGCCGCAGCGCGAAGACCTTGCCGTGGTCGCGCCGGTACATGTACGAGAAGCAGGACAAACCGCTGTGACGCGGTTGCGCCGGAGCACAGCACCATCAGCCGCGCAACCGCTCCGGCGCAACCTCTGACAGTGAGAAGACCAGGAACCGATGGACGAAGGCGGAGCAAGCGAAATCGCGTCGGTGACGCAGGTGAAAGCGGAGACTGACGCGGGCAGTGAGAGCGCCGCCGCGCCGGACGTGGATGCCGGGCAACTGGATCTGTTTGGCATGCCGGTGGGCGCGCCCGCTTTTCCGCCTGCTGCTCCGCCCGCTTCTTCGCCGGCTGCTCCCCAAGCCGCACCGAGCAGCAATTCCAGCACGACCCGGCCGCGGCAAGCTCGCACCGCCTTGATCGCTTCGTTGTGGGAAGACGAAGCAGAAGCCGACGAGGCTGATGCCGAATCCGAGGCGGAAGCCGAACCCCACACAGACGAGGCCCCCT
>Ga0302232_10002013_pt1 | contig 14011 bp, 11 predicted proteins | sample II_Palsa_N2_3_FD_193575 | JGI IMG/M metagenome (GOLD analysis project Ga0302232, IMG submission 193575) | Peat permafrost microbial communities from Stordalen Mire near Abisko, Sweden - II_Palsa_N2_3 | ecosystem: Environmental > Terrestrial > Soil > Palsa > Peat permafrost | place: Sweden...
GCCAACGCGAACGGCGGATACCTCCTGGCGATCGCCGCCCGCGCACTGGCCGCCGCGGTCGCTCGCCCCGACCCGGTGACCATCTCGGCTCACTACTTCCATCCGGGCAAGCCCGGTGACGTAACGATCGAGACCCAGGTCCTGAAGGAGGGCCGAAGGTTCAGTTCTGGCACTGCGACACTCCTTTCGAAAGGACGAGTGCTGCTGGGCTGCATCGGCACCTTCGGCGACCTCACCGAGGTATCGGGACCGGAGATCATCGACCAGGGGCCCCCGGAGATGCCCGATCCTGGCGACTGCCTGCCGGTGGTGGCAACCGATACTTTCCCGCCACCGTTCATGGGGAAAATCGAGCTCCGCCTGCATCCAGAAGACGGCCAGTTCCTCCTGGGCAAACGGACGGGACAAGCGCTGATGCGCGGCTGGTTCCGGCTTCGCGACGGTGAACCTGCCGATACCATCGCTCTTCTGTGTGCAGCCGACGCCTTTCCGCCAACAGCCTTCAATGCCGATTTTCCGGTGGCGTGGACGCCCACCATCGAACTCACCGTGCACGTTCGCGCTCGGCCCGAGCCAGGATGGCTGCGATGCACGTTCGCCACGCACTTCGTGACCGGCGGCTTCCTTGAAGAGGACGGCGAAATCTGGGACTCAACCGGGCGCCTTGTCGCCCAGTCGCGCCAGCTTGCCCTGGTACCGCGCGGTTAGTCCTGTTCGACGCGGTCATGGAAGCGGTCGAGGCCGATTTCGCCAGGCGGCTCGCTGACGAGGTAGCCGCCGCCGGGGTGTCCGATCCGGTCGAGGCCTTGCGGCACGCCGTGCGGACGTGGCTGGCGACGAAGCCGCCCTGTACGTGGCGGAATCGGCAGATCGCGGGCGGGCACGCGCCGAGATGATCGAGGTCCTCGACCAGCTGATCGCGGGCGTGACCGTGTGACGTTCGGCGTACGGGTCCCGGTAGCCTGCCAGAGCGGCCACGTTGCCGCGCCGCAGACGCATCCAGGAGTGACAGCAATGAAGTACGTCAATCTCGGCTCGACCGGCCTCCGGGTTTCCCGCATCTGCCTGGGCATGATGAGTTACGGGGACAAGACCGAACGGGCCTGGGCGCAGGGCGAGGACGTCGCCGAGCCTATCGTCGGCGCTGCCGTCGACGGCGGCGTGACGTTCTTCGACACGGCCGACGCCTACAACGGCGGAACAAGCGAGGTCATCACCGGCCGGCTGCTGGCCAAGATGTTCGCCAGCCGGGACGACTACGTGCTCGCCACCAAGGTCTACATGCCGACCGGTTCCGGGGAGAACGACCGCGGTCTATCCCGCAAGCACATCCTGTCCGCCATCGACGCCTCGCTGCGGCGCCTGGGCACCGACTACGTCGACCTCTACCAGATCCACCGCTGGGACCCGGGCACGCCGGCCGAGGAGACCATGCAGGCGCTGAACGACGTGATCCGGGCGGGCAAGGCGCGCTACATCGGCGCCAGCAGCATGTACGCCTGGCAGTTCGCCAAGGCGCAGTACACAGCCGAACGGAACGGGTGGACCCGCTTCGTCTCCATGCAGAACCACTACAACCTGGTCTATCGCGAGGAGGAGCGGGAGATGATCCCGCAGTGCCTGGACCAGGGCGTGGCGGTGATCCCGTGGAGCCCGCTGGCCCGCGGTGTGCTCACCCGCAGCCGCCCTCGCGCGGGCGAGCAGCCAACTACCCGGGCCGGCAGCGACTCGTTCCTCGACTCGCTGTACAACCAGCCGGGCGACTTCGACGTGGTGGACCGCGTGACCGAGGTCGCGGCCGAACGCGGCGTGCCCCAGGCGCAGGTCGCGCTGGCCTGGCTGCTGCACAAGCCCGGCGTGACGGCACCGATCGTCGGCGCCACTCGGATCGGTCACCTTCAGGACGCGCTGGCCGCCGAGCAGCTCTCGCTGAGCGAGGATGAGATGCGGCGGCTGGAGGAGCCGTACGTCCCGCACCCGGTCCTCGGCCACTCGTAGTGGGCGCTCGCCCGGGCGGCTGCGTCCGGCTACGCCACTAGCCCCGCGCTTTTGTGACAAAGGGTTACTAGTCAACTACGATGGGTTTATGACGGCTAAACGAGACGTACCGCAGGGTGCCGTCGTTGCCGGCCAGAGCGCAAGATAATGTAATGGCAATCTCCCTGGACGTCGACGGGTCCGAGGGCCGCTGCCGCGGCTGGTGGTCATACCGGCGCTACCCTGCCGAGCGCGCCTTGTGGGCCGCGTATGCGCTGATGGCTCTCCTCCTCCTGGGTTATCTCGCGTCCTTGATCGTCCGGGGTCCCGGCCGACCTTCGGAACTGCTCGACGGCTGGTTGGTCAATGGCTTCGAGATGGTCGCCGCCGCCCTGTGCATCGCCCGTGGATTCACCCGGCGGCCCGGGCGTGCAGTGGCGCTGACGCTCGGCTTCGGCCTGTTCATGTGGGCGTCCGGCGACATTGCGCTGACGGTCGAGTCACTGGGCGGCGTCACGCCTTCGACGCCCTCGCTCGCGGACGTTTTCTACCTCGGGTTCTACCCGTCCACTTACGTGGCAGCCGTGATCTTCATGCGTGGGGAGGTTAGGAGGCTCGCCACTCCTAGCTGGCTGGACGGCGCTGTCGCGAGTCTCGGCACTGCGTCGGTGTGCGCGGCGTTCGCGTTCGAAAGAGTCCTTCATCTGGCCGGTGGGACTTCCGCCGCGACGGCGACCAACTTGGCGTACCCGGTTGGAGACGTGCTGCTGCTCAGCCTGGTCGTGGGCGGATCGACGGTGATGTCCGGCAGGCGGAAGGCGCCGTGGCTCCTCATGGCAACGGGAATGGCTATCAATGCCGTCGGTGATACCGCCAGCCTCTTCGGGACGTCCTTCGGGGCGTCGCGGCTGGGCTTCATTTTCGATGGGATCGCCTGGCCGACATCGATGCTGCTTCTGTCGATGTCAGTGTGGTTGCGGCCGCATCCCTCCAACCCGCAGACTCTTCGGAAGCCAGCGTTGTTCGTCATTCCGGGACTCAGCGCCGCGTGTGCCCTGGTCGTCCTCTTTGTCGGAAACCTGCACGCGACGAGCCGGCTTGCGCTCGGCCTTGCGACTGCCGCTCTCCTGCTCGTCGGCATCCGTTTGGTGGTGTCCGTGCGCGGGATGAGGTCCCTCAGCCAGGAACGCCGTCACCAGTCGGTGACCGATGAGCTCACTGGTCTCGGCAACCGTCGTTACCTCTTCACGGTGCTCGACGCGTTCTTCGCAGATTACGACGTGGCGGCAACACGGCCGCGATCCCTCGCGTTCCTCTTCCTTGACCTCAACCATTTCAAGGAGATCAACGACACCTTCGGCCACCCCGTTGGAGACAAGCTCCTCAAGCAGCTGGGCCCCCGCTTGTCTGCCTGCCTGCGCGAGGCCGATCTGCCTATCCGGCTCGGGGGTGACGAGTTCGTCGTCGTGCTCATGGACGGAGATGCCGGCTATGCCACCGCGGTCGCCCAGCGACTGACGGACCGGCTGGCCGAGCCCTTCGTCCTTGATACGGTGCGGGTCCACATCAGCGCGAGCATCGGCATCGCGCTGGCACCCACTGATGCCACCGATGCGGCAAGCCTCCTGTGGTGCGCGGACGTCGCGATGTACCGGGCCAAGCTGGCCGACACTCCCTTCGCGATCTATCAGCCGGACCTCGACAAAAGCGGGAACCGGCTGCTGCTACTTGATGAATTGCGCACAGCCATTGACGAACGCCAACTCGTGCTGCACTACCAGCCACAGCTCGATCTGCGGACCGGCAGGATCGTCGCTGTCGAGAGCCTGCTACGCTGGGCTCACCCCAGGCTCGGCATCGTCTCACCCCTTGAGTTCCTTCCCCTGGCCGAAGAAGCCGGCCTCATGGGACGGATCACCACTCTGGTGCTTACCGGCGCCCTCGCGCAGTGCGCCGCCTGGAGGAACGCCGGAAACCCGCTGTCAGTCTCGGTCAACATCTCACCGGCCAACCTTCTCGATCCCCGGTTCACAGAACTCGTCCGCGACCTCCTCGAGAGTCATCGGGTGCCCGCCGAAGCCCTCGTTCTGGAGATCACCGAGACGACCGTCATCTCCCACTTTGATCGATCCCGCAGTGTCATCCAAGAGCTCTGGGACCAGGGCATCGTGGTGTCGATCGACGACTTCGGCGCCGGCTTCACCTCACTCGCCCACCTCAGTAGCCTGACGGTGAAGGAACTCAAACTCGACCGGATCTTCATCGCCGCGCTCACCGGCGACGACAGCGGACGCGCCCTCGACCTCGTCCGCGCGACCATCGACCTCGGCCACGCCCTTGGCCTGCGTATCGTCGCCGAAGGAATCGAGGATCACGCCACGCTGGAGCTGCTGTCCGGCCTCGGCTGCGACCTCGGCCAGGGAAATTTCATCAGCCAGCCTAAGCCGGCCCACCGTCTGACGCTCATACCTAAGCAGGTCGGCTCGCAACTACCCAAGCAGGCCGGCTCGCAACCTACGGCGCACGTCGGGTAAGAATGGTCAAGGCGTCCGGGCGCCGGGTCTGGTCCTAGCTGTCCTGGCCTGCGCTGGTCACCACGCGGTCGAGCCAGCTGTTGAGCGCGGCGATGACCTCGTCCCGGTTGGTCTCGTTCAGGATCTCGTGCCGGGCGCCTGGATAGACGCGGACCGTCACGTCGGTCAGGCCCGCGGCCTGGTACCGGTCGGTCAGCGGAGTCAGCAGCGCCAGGCCGCCGTTCACCGGGTCGGCCTCGCCGACCGCGATGTAGACCGGCAGGTCGGACCGCATCGCGGCGACCTGGGCCGGGTCGGCGAGCCGCCGGGCTCCGGTGAACATCGCCTTGGCCGACTCGACGTCGATCCCGAAGCCGCAGCCGGGATCGGCGATATAGGCGTCCACGATGGCCTCGTCCCGCGACAGCCAGTCGTACTCGGTGCGGGCGGGCTGGAACGGCGCGTTGAACAGGGCAAGGTCCAGCGGCTTGTCCAAGTCCAGCGCGGGCTCGAGCAGGTCGATCGCCGCGGTCCCGGTCAGCACCACGCCGTCGACGTCGGCGCTGTGATCGAGCAGGTACTGCTGCACGGCGAATGATCCCATGCTGTGCCCGAGCAGGATGAGCGGCAGGTCCGGGTGGTCCGCGCGGATCTTGGCCGAGAGCAGGCCGATGTCGTCCACCAGGGCGTTCCACCCGCCCTCGCCCAGGTCTCCGTACGCATCAGGGTCGGCGCTGGCGCCGTGACCGCGGTGATCCTGGGCGTAGACGACGAAACGGGTCTTCGTTCAGGGCCCGCGCGACGTGATCGTAGCGCTGGGCGTGCTCGCCCATCCCGTGGGTCAGCTGGACCGCGGCCAGCGGTCCGCGGTCGTCCTCCGGCTCCCACTTGTAGGCGGCGACCTGCGTGCCGTCGGCCGACTTGTAACTGAGTTCGCTCAATGGCATCGTGGGGTCCTCTCGCCGCGGACGCGAGCACCGGACACCGGCGGGCCGGTGCTGGCAACCTCGCGTGGGACAATTTGCCTCAAAAAACTCTGGTAACAAGGTACCGAACGGACCGTCGTTCGTGCTCCAGACCAGGTACCACCTGGAGACGGGAGAAGTGGATACTGCCGCCGGGAGCGAGTCCGGGACAGCGATGACTTCGCGAAGGGAATCGCCGCGTTCCGCGAGCCGCGCAAGCCAGTCTTCCGTAGCCGGTGAGCCCGGGCCGCAGGACGGCGTTATTCTAATGGTGATTAAGAAATTAGCCAGGGCCGCCGAGGGCCGCCTGCGCCAACTGCTCGACCCGTCGGCCGACCGCTGGCGCGACACCTGACACGCGGTCCGGCCCGCCGGGCTGGATACGAACCGCATGGATGAACGGGAGACTTTGCCCATGGCCATCGTCGTACCGGTGAGCCCGTCATATTTCCAGTTCGACCAGCAGGGTGTCGTGTTCAACATGTGGTACTTCGGCTGGTTCGACGACGCCATGACCCAGTTCCTTGGCGACGCCGGCTGGCCCTACCAGGCGATGATCGCCGACGGCCTGGACGTCCAGCTGGTCCATACCGAGGCCGACTGGCGCGAGGGCGTGCGGTACGGGGAACCGGTGACGGTCGACGTGGTCACCGAGAAGATAGGCTCGACCAGTTTCACGCTGTCGTTCACTGTGCGGGTCGGATCGCAGGTGCGCTCCACCGCCCGCACCGTCTACGTGGTCGTGGCCACGGACGGCTCGGGCAAGCAGCCGGTGCCGCCGAAGCTCCGCGCGGCTCTGGAGTCCGCCCGCTGAAGAACTCACAGGTAGCCGACTCGGCGCCGCTCAAGGAGGCTGCATGCAGAGCTCGCCGCGCGAGCTGACGATCACCGGCACGCTTCAGCGCGAAGCCTGGCTCCAGCGGGTCATGCCGCCTCCGGAGCAGCTCGCGGACGATCTGTGGTCGCTCCCGGTCCCCATTCCGGACAACCCGCTCCGCTACGTGTCGGTGTATGCCTTCGGCGCCGGCGAAGGCCTGGTGCTGATCGACGTCGGCTGGGACACAGAGGAATCCTGGCGGTCGCTGCTGGACGGGCTGCGGTTCATCGGCGCCGGGCCCGCGGACGTCCGCGGCGTCCTGGTCACGCACATGCACTTCGATCACATCGGGCTGGCCGGGCGGCTGCGTGAGGCCTCGGGCGCGTGGATCGCGTTGCACCCGGCTGATCGCGCGGTCCTCGCGCGCCCGGATTACCGCTCCGCTGACCTGGCAGTGGCCCGGGAGGCAGAGTTCCTGTGTGGCCTGGGCGCGTCCCCGGCGGAGGCCGCGGCGGCGGTCGGGCCTGCCAAGGCGTGGGCGAAATACACCTCCGTCGCGCTACCTGACCGGACGCTGACCGACGGTGAGCTGGCCGATGTGCCTGGCTGGAAGCTGCGCGCCGTGCACACGCCCGGTCATACTCCCGGCCACCTGTGCTTCGTCGACGAGCGATCCCGCCGGCTCTTCTCCGGTGACCACGTCCTGCCGCGGATCACGCCGAACATCTCGGTTCAGCGCGCCGATCCCGTCGGCCCGCTCGAGGACTACCTGGGTTCCCTGGCCAAGGTGCGGGACCTGGACGTCGAGGAGGTCCTGCCCGCGCACGAGTGGCGCTTCAAGGGCCTGCCCGAACGCGTCGACGCCATCGCGGCCCACCACGAGCGGCGGCTCGCCGAGCTGCTGGCGGTCATACGCGAGCGCCCCGGCTGCGCGCCCTGGGAGCTGGCCGGGCACCTGACCTGGTCCCGGCCGTGGGACCAGTACGACGGCCAGATGCGGATCTTCGCGGTCACCGAGACCGCCGCGCACGTGCACCAGCTGGAGCGCCGCGGCCTGGTGGCTAGCCACGGGATCCGGACGCCCACCTACGTTGCCACCGCCGATAGCGTCGCGTGAACCGCGACGCCGGTCCATCGCCGGTGCCCGCTGGTCGCGCAGCAGGTGGCGGGGCGCTACCCGGCGGGCGCCGCGGCCTGACCCTGCGCCGATCGCCTGCGTGCCCTCGAGCCCCCAGTACCTCCGTCACCCTCGTTCTGCGATGCGGCTAGCCCGTTCCTGACCAGCGACTGCGCGGTCCGCACCACCACCTCCAGCGAACCCCGGCGGGGGTTCCACCACTCGGCCGCCCAGTTGAGCGCGCCGAGCACCAGCATCCGTGCCGCCCTGGGCTCGAGCTCGGGGCGCAGCAGCCCGGCGTTGTCGGCGTCCTGCAGCAGCTTGCGCCAGGTATCTCCGTACAAAGAGGCCTCGGCGGCATACCTGATGGCGATGTTCTCCGGGACCTGGCCCGCGTTGCGGATCGACGCGGTCGTGTAGTCGGAGATTCCCAGCGAGTACCGCAGGTGCGCCTCGACCGCGGCGTCGATGCGCTCGAGGGGGTCGGCGCCGGGCGTCAGCGCGGCCAGCACCTTGCTCACGTGCTCGCGCATGAGCGCGATGCCCGTCCACATCACCTCTTCGATCAGGTCGTCGCGGGAGGGGAAGTAGTAATAGATCGCCGGCGCCTGGATCTCGGCCTGGTCGGCGACGTCGCTCAGCCGCGTGCCCGCATATCCCTTCCGGCTGAGCACGTGCGCGGCGGCATCGAGGATCCGCTCCCTGGTTCTCGCCGACTTCGAGCCGGCTTCTTCGGCCACGGCCGGGTCCGATTTTCTAGGCACGAGTCAATTGTAAGTTCCCGGCGTACCTCTGCCCGTGCGTCAGTGGACCGGTCAGCGACCCAGGCCGCCGCGGGATATCAGCTGCGCTGCGATGACGTTGCGCTGGATCTCGTTAGTTCCCTCGCCGACGATCATGAGGGGCGCGTCGCGGAAATACCGCTCGACGTCGTACTCGGTCGAGTATCCGTACCCGCCGTGGATCCGGACCGCGTTGAGCGCGATCTCCATCGCGGCCTCCGAGGCGAACAGCTTGGCCATCCCGGCCTCCATGTCGCACCGCTCGCCGGCGTCGTACCGCGTCGCGGCGTACTGCACGAGCTGCCGGGCCGCGGTGAGCTTGGTCGCCATGTCAGCCAGGTAACCCCCGACGGCCTGGTGTTTCCAGATCGGCACGCCGAAGCTCTCCCGCTGCTGCGCGTACCGCAGCGCGTCGTCAAAGGCCGCCTGTGCCACCCCGACTGCTCGGGAGGCGACCTGGATACGCCCGATTTCCAGGCCCTTCATCATCTGGGCGAAGCCGTGCCCGGGCTCGCCGCCGAGCAGCGCGCCGGCGGGCGCGTGATAGTCCGCGAATGACAGCTCGCAGCTTTCCACCCCCTTATAACCGAGCTTGGGCAGGTCCCGGGAGACCACCAGCCCGTCGCCGGGCTCGACCAGCAAGATGCTGATGCCCCGGTGCCGAGGCCGTGCCGACGGGTCGGTCTTGCACAACAGCGCGATCAGCTGGGACCGGCGCGCGTTGGTAATCCAGGTCTTGGTGCCGTTGACGAGATAGCCGCCGTCGTGCGGCCGTGCGGTCGTCGTAATGGCCTGCAGATCCGAGCCGCCGCCCGGCTCGGTGAGCGCCATCGTGGCCCGCACCTGCCCGGTCGCCATCGGGGGCAGATAACGCTGCTTTTGCTCTTCGGTGCCGAACGCCAGCAGCAGCTTGGCGACCACCGTGTGCCCGCCCATAGCCCCGGCCAGGCTCATCCAGCCCCGGGCCAGCTCGGCCGTGACCTCGGCGTAGCAAGGGGTGGACACCGGCGCGTCACCGTAGGGCTCGGGAATCGCCAGCCCGAAGATGCCCATAGCCTTCATCTGCTCGATCAGCTTCTCCGGGTAGGTGTCGGCGTGCTCAAGTTCACGTACGACCGGCCGGACGTCGCGGTCGACGAATTCCGCCACCGTGCCGACGACCTCTCGCTCCTCCGCGGAAAGACTGCTCACGATGGCTCCCTGGGGCGTGACACTGAGGTTCTGCCTAACATTAATTAAAAGCTTCTCCACGATAGCTGCGGCTCAGGGAGCGTGACCGATGCAGTCTGCGGCCGTCGAAGGCCCGTACTTTGACGAGCTGGCCGTCGGCCAGGACTTCGGCCGCGTCCCTGGCCTCACGCTGACAGCGGGGCTGGCCGCCGCGCATCGGGCCATCACCGGGGACCGGCTCGCGCTCGCCCTCGACCATGAGCTGTGCCACCAGGTCACCGGCGGTGGCCCGGTACCATCGCCCAGCCTGGTCTGGGATGTCGCGATCGGGCAGTCGACGGTGGTCACCCAGCACGTCAAGGCGAACCTTTTCTACCGCGGCCTGGCCTTCCGCCGTGTCCCTCGGCTCGGCGACACGCTACGGACCTCGACGCGGATCGTCGGGCTGCGGCAGAACAGGCCCAGGGAAGGCCGCGCGCCGACCGGGCTCGCGGTCCTCCGGATCACGACCGTCGACCAGCAGCGACGGCCGGTGCTGGACTTCTGGCGCTGCGCCATGCTGCCGCTGCGCGATCAGGCCGGCCGGACCGGGCATGCCGACGACCTCGACTCCGCCGGTCATTCGCTCGCGCCGGGCAGCCTGCGGACGCTCGTCGGCGGCTGGCGCCTCGACCGGTTCGCCCAGCAGGCGGGCGGTCCCCGGCTGCGCGAACTGCGCCCGGGCCAGTCCTGGCCTGTGGCCGGCGGTGACGTGGTCTCCAGCGCGCCCGAACTAGCCCGGCTGACCCTCAACGTGGCGGCGGTGCACCACGACGCGGCGGCCTCCGGCGGCCGGCGCCTGGTCTACGGCGGGCACGTTATCGGGCTGGCCCTCGCCCAGGCGGTCCGTTCGCTGCCCTCTATCGTCACCGTGGCGGCCTGGCACGGCTGCGACCACCTCGGCCCGGTACACGAGGGCGACACGCTGCGCAGCACGATCTCCGTCGAGCAGGTCGAGGAGCTGCCAGGCGGCGGCGGGCTCGTGCACCTACGCTCCCTGGCCCGGGCGGACGGATCCGAAGGGTCCCCGCCGCGCGATGTCCTCGACTGGCGGTACATCGCCGTCGTCGCCTGACTTGTCGTCTGGCCTGCGCCCGGCACGAGCCGCCTGACCCCTGTTGCCTATCTGACACGTCGGCTAGGATATTTATCCTAGGTTCAATTCTGCTCGTGGTACGTCGGGACCGTCCCGCAGCACGTCATTCTCAGGACCCTGGATGACACATTTTTTACGTTAGCATCAAAAAATTGGCCGGTCCTGAGTCGGCTGTACAGCTGGGAACGGCCATAGACTGCGATTTATGTACCCGGGTAAGTACGCGGCCGAGGCGCCGGACCGGGCTGCGGCGGTGATGAGCGAGACCGGCGAGTCGCTCAGCTACGCCGAGCTCGAGCGCCGCTCGGTCCAGCTCGCGCACGTGCTGCACGATGCCGGGCTGCGGCCGGGCGACGTGGTGGCGCTGCTGACCGAGAACAGCCTGCGCGCCTTTGAGGTCTACTGGGCCGCGCTGCGTTCCGGCTTGTATATCACCGCCGTCAACTTCCGGCTCAAGCCAGACGAGGTCGCCTACATCGTCAATGACTGCGGCGCGACCGCGCTTATCGTGTCCGCCGAGCAGGCCGCCACCGCCGAGGCGATCACGGGACTGACCGAGAACGTCAAGCTGCGGCTCGCATACGGGGGCCCGGTCATCGGCCACGGCAGCTACGAGGAGACCATCGCCGTGGCGCCGGCTGTTCCTTTCGGCGATCAGCCGCACGGTGCCACCATGCTGTACTCCTCGGGCACGACGGGCAGGCCCAAGGGTGTCAGGCCGCCGCTGCCCGGCGTCCAGGTGTCCGAGCCAGGCGAGGGCCTGGTCACCCTGGCCAGCCAGTTCTTCGGCGTCAACCCCGAGACTGTCTATCTCTCACCCGGGCCGATCTATCACGCGGCCCCGCTGCGCTGGTCGGGCGCGGTCCAGGCCCTCGGCGGCACCGTGGTCATGATGAAGAAATTCGACGCCGAGCAGGCGCTGCGGGCGATCGGTGACCGGCGCGTTACGCACGCGCAGTTCGTGCCGACGATGTTCGTCCGGATGCTGCGGCTGCCGCCGCAGGTGCGGGACCGCTACGACATTTCCAGCCTGCGGGTTGCCATCCACGCCGCGGCGCCGTGCCCGGTCGAGGTCAAGCAGAAGATGATCGGCTGGTGGGGGCCCATCCTGGTGGAGTACTACGCAGGCACCGAGTCCAACGGCATGACGGCCGTCGACAGCGCCACCTGGTTGAAAAGGCCGGGTACCGTTGGTCGGCCCGTCCTGGGGACCCTGCGGATCTGCGCCGATGACGGCACCGAGCTGCCCGCGGGCGAGATCGGCGGCGTCTACTTCGAGCGCGATGAGATCCCGTTCGCCTATCACAACGACCCCGAGAAGACCCGGGCCGCCCAGCATCCACGGCACCCGGCCTGGACCACCCTGGGCGACATCGGATACCTCGACGAGGACGGCTTCCTGTTCCTCACCGACCGCAGGGCCTTCATGATCATCTCCGGCGGGGTGAACATCTACCCGCAGGAGACCGAGAACGTGCTGGCCCTGCACCCGGCCGTCCACGACGTCGCGGTCATCGGCGTGCCCGACCCCGAGATGGGGGAGTCGGTGGCCGCGTTCATCCAGCCCGCCGCGGGCGCTGTCCCGGGTCCCGAGCTGGCGCAGGAGATCGTCACGTTCGTGAAGTCGAAGATCGCGGGCTTCAAGGCCCCCAAGGTCATCCGCTTCGTTGAAGACCTGCCCAGGACCGAATCCGGCAAGCTGATGAAGTCCGAGCTCAAAGCCAGATACGCGCGGCGCTGACGGCGGCCACCGGGCCGCCGCGGTCTTCGAGGCGGCCTGAGCCGGGTGCGGCCGTCGACGCCTGTACCCATTGCCATCTGGCGGCGGACCGTGTATGTAGCAGGGAGGCCGCGGCCCGAGGAAAGTCTGCGGCTGACCGGAGGGAGTACGTCGTGAGCGTGATGGCACCGCCAGAGGTGGAATTCTTGACCGATGCGGTCGCGCACTGGGCGGCGGTGCAGCCGGACGCGGAGGCGCTGACCTACCGCGATAAGCGGTGGACGTGGGCGCAGTGGAACGACCGGATCGGGCGCGTGGCCGGCGGCCTGGTCGCGCTTGGCCTCGGGCGCGGCGGCCGGGTCGCGTTCCTGGACAAGAACAACCCGGCGTGCTTGGAGGTGTCACTGGGCGCCGGGCTGCTCGGCGCGGCCAACGCCGTGATCAACTGGCGGCTGGCGGCGGGCGAGCTGGATTACGTGATCAACGACTCAGGTGCCAGCGTGCTGTTTGCCGGGGCTGAGTTGCTGCCCGCGGTGCAGGCCATCCGGGACCGGCTCCCGCGCGTTACCGATGTGATCGTGGTCGGCGGCCGAGACGACACGTACGAGCCGTTCCTGACCGGCGCGCGGCCAGCCGACCGCAGCCCCGAGGTGACCGGGGAGGATCTGTGGCTGGTGATGTACAGCTCTGGCACGACCGGGCGGCCGAAGGGCGTGATGCTGTCGCACCGCAACATCGTCGCGCACACCCAGAACGCGACCCCGGTAGCGCCGATGGGCCCGGGTGACCGCAACCTGGTCGCGATGCCGCTGTTCCACGTCGGCGGCACCTGCTACGCGCTGTTCGGCATCTACGCCGGGGTGCCCAGCACATTCACCCGCGAACCGGACCCGGCCTCGCTGCTGGCGGCGTTCGCCGCCGGGGCCACCCACGCGTTCCTGGTCCCTGCCGTGGTATCTGCGCTGCTCGCCGCGGGCGACAAGGCGATCGCCGCGAGCAGCGGGCTGAAGTACCTGGCCTACGGGGCGGCGCCGATGCCGCTTCCGGTGCTGCGCCAGGCGCTGGTGGCGTGGCCCGGGCTGAATTTTGTCCAGGTCTACGGCCTGACCGAGCTGGCGGGGGTAATCAGCGCCCTGTCCCCGCAAGCGCACCGGGATGTCGCACGGGAAGACCGGCTTAGCTCGGCGGGCACTCTGCTGGCCGGCGCGGAGATCCGGGTGGTGGACCCGGCCACCGGCCAGGACGCCGCCGTCGGCCAGCCGGGTGAGTTCTGGTTCCGGTCGGCGCAGGGAATGATGGGCTACCTGAACCGGCCGGATGACACCGCCCACGTGATCACCGAGGACGGCTGGCTGCGCAGCGGCGATATCGGGCACGTCGGCGACGGCGGGTTCTTGTTCGTCTCGGACCGGGTCAAAGACATGATCATCACCGGCGGGGAGAACGTCTACTCACCCGAGGTCGAGCAGGCCGTGGCCGAGCACCCGGCGGTGGCCGAGGTCGCGGTGATCGGCATTCCGGATGACCACTGGGGCGAGACCGTCAAGGCGCTGGTGGTGCTCCGGCCCGGCCACCAGGCGACGGAGCAGGAGATCATCGGCTTCGCCCGGGAGCGTCTGGCGCACTACAAATGCCCGCGCACTGTCGAGGTCATCGACGCGCTGCCGCGCAATCCCAGCGGGAAGGTGCTCAAGCGCACGCTCCGCGCCCCGTTCTGGGAAGGACGCGACCGGCAGATCTGACCCGGCGACCGGGCGTACCCGCAGACTGGGGCCGGGCTTGTAAGAAAGCCGATGGAGGCAGGTCCGGCGACGG
>Ga0302232_10002018_pt1 | contig 13995 bp, 16 predicted proteins | sample II_Palsa_N2_3_FD_193575 | JGI IMG/M metagenome (GOLD analysis project Ga0302232, IMG submission 193575) | Peat permafrost microbial communities from Stordalen Mire near Abisko, Sweden - II_Palsa_N2_3 | ecosystem: Environmental > Terrestrial > Soil > Palsa > Peat permafrost | place: Sweden...
CGCCGATAATCCAAGCGCTTCCGTCGAAGCGCGCGAACAGCTGATCGGCACGCGACCAGACCGTCGTGGCGAGCGCCGGCGCGAGGAAGCGCCAGCCGCCATCGGTCCACGCTGCGATCGCTCGTGCCTCTCCTGCCCATGCGCCGCCCGGCGTGGCGCCGACGACCCAGCATTGGCCGAAGACGGGTGCCGCCGGCGGATCGTTCTGCGCGACCGCCTCGACGACGGGCTCGAGCAGCGCGTCGATCCGGGTCAGCGCCTCGTTGTGGAACACTTCCTTCTGCGCTTGGCCCGCCGCGATCAGCGGCAGGGCGAAGCGGGCGGTGGCATCGGACATCTCAGGCTCCCGGCATGAGGGTGAAGGTGGCGGGCGGCAGGGTCGCGGCGGCGGTGCCGATCTGGACGATCGCTAACGACAGCGCGCCGCTGCCGCCGATCGCGGCGAGGTCCGCGGCGGCGAGCGTGGCCGCGGGCGTGGCGGTGTCGACCGAGATCGCCGTGCCCCCCGCGCGCGTCGCGGTGAGGCGATAGCGCTCGCTCTCCTCGCCGAGCGGGGCGTCGATATCGTCGAGCCACGCCCAGCCGATCCGGCTGCGGCGCGTCCAGCCGACGAGGATCGAGCCGTCGGCCTGGGTTGCAGCCGAGATCGCGACGGGCGCCGGCGGACGCAGCGCGCGCGCCTGGAAGACGATGCTCGCCTCGGCGGGGGAGGCATCGCCGACGCCGCTCGCCGCGATCATCACGGTCGATCCGATGGCGCTGGTCGGCAGCGTCCATGGCAACAGCGTGTCGGCATCGACCAGTACGAAGCGTTCGCCCGCGACATGCCCCGCCATCGCCCATTCGGTTCCGCGCCGCCCGCGCAGCAGGCCGGACAGGCGGAAGCTGCGGGGCGCGGTCTGCGTCGCCGTCGCGAACTGGACGAGTTCGTCGCCGATCAGCGCGAGATTGGCGGTCGCGGAGGCTTCGGTCGCGTCGCTGCCGGTCAGTATCATCGCATCGTCGAGCAGAACGACGTCGATCACGGTCACCGCATCGGTGAGCATCGTACTGCCCGGCACCAACGCGTCCGGCGTCGTGCCGATCACCGCCGCCGCCGCGGTCTGGCCGATCGTCTGCCAGCTCGCGCCCGCGTCGAGGCTCGCCATCACCGTCGCCTTGCGCCAAACCGCCGACGCGCCCGCCGCGGCGATCAGCAGCGTCGGCGTGGTCGGCGGATCGTCGCCCAGCGAGGGCAGATCGAGCAGCGCGAGCGTCGTCGGACCGGCAGGAAGATCGGCCTGGGTCGCCCCCGCCCCCGCGCTCGCGACCGGTAGCGGCGCTGCCTCTCCTGGCAGACGCTGCGCGGTCAGCGTCGCGAGCATCGCCTCGAAGCCGCGCGTCGTGACGCGCCAGACGCCGTCCTGCCCGGGCAGCGAGAGCAGCGCGCCCGCGCCGATATCGAGCCGGCGCCACGGCAGCGTCAGGGTCGCGGTCGTCCGCCCTGCCCACTCGCGCGCCAACCGCGCCTCGGCGATCGCCTTGGCGCTCGCGGCATCGACCGCGGCGGCGAGATCGATCGCACCCGCACGCCTGGCAGACGCATCGCGCCTCGCGCTCTGCGAGCCGAGCTGATAGCCGCGCGCCGGGTCATAATAGCTGATCGCGATCGCTTCGTTGAGCGTGCCCGCCGCCTGGCGATCGAGCACGACTTTGGGCGCAGCCTTCCCGTTGGCGGCACTGCCGAGTTCGGTCGCGTCGATCGCGGTCGGCGCCGCGGACTCGTCGACCAACGTGACACCGTCGGGACCATCGGCGAAGGCGACGGGCAGCGCCGCCGCCAGCCCCTCGATCGCGCCGCGCAGGCTGTCGCCCGCGGCGGCATAGCCCGTCAGCAGGGGGCCGCCGGTGCCGGCGACGTCGCCGTCCGACAATAGCCCCGCGATCGTCGCCAGCGTGACGAGCCCGTCGTCCGCCACGATCTCGAAGCTCAGCGACGGGATGCGATTGCCATAGTCGGCAAGCTGAAGCTGCTCGAACACGACATAGGCGAGCCCGCGATGCGCAGGGGTCGTCGTGATCCCCTGCGCCGCCGCGATCAGCGGATCGATCGCCTGGGTCTCGTCGCCCAGATAGACGCGGAACGCGCCGACATCGCTCTTCCAGTCGCCCGCCGCGCCGCGCAGCAACAGCCCGTCCGCCCAGATGCGCTGGATGGCGAGGATCGGCCGCGCCGACAACGCCACCGCAAACGAGGCCGAATAGGTATAGTTGGTCGTCTTGGGCTGGCCCTTGCCCGCGCTCGACTTGTGCTTGTTCTCCTGCAGGTCGGTCGACCAGATCACGCTGCCGGCGGCGCGCATCGTGCCGAACATTTTTGGCAGGTCACTGCCGTAGGACGAGCTTTGCACCGCCAGACTGTCGAGCCGCGCGCCGACCGCGCCCTTGGGCGTGAAGATAGAGCGGTCGATCGTACTGCCGATCGCCGCGCCAATCGCGCCGCCGATCGGGCCACCGACCAAGGTCCCGACCGCGGTGAGCACGAGTGTCGCCATGACGATGTCCTTCTTACTCCCCTCCCCTTCAGGGGAGGGGTCGGGGGTGGGGCCTCGCCACAAACGCGGCGCTCCGAGATGCGCCCCACCCCAACCCCTCCCCTGAAGGGGAGGGGCTGAAGGCGCCGATCAATTGCCACGATGGGAATCCGGGTGTCTCGACGACGCGGCGCAGCCCGGCATCGGCGTGGACGAAGCCGCGATCGGTCAGGATCGCGAGATGATGCTGATAGGGGCCGGGCGCGAGCAGCAGCAGGTCGGCGGGGCACGGCACCCCGGTCCGCACGAAGCCTGCGACCTCGATCGCCGCCTTGATCGTCATGACGTCACCACCGCGCAGCGCGTATCCCGCGGGCACATGGTCGCGCCCATAGGCCAGCGCGGCGACGCCGACGCAGTCGAGCCCGGTCGCGACCTGCCGCCCGTGCAGCTGGAACCGCGCGCCGACGCAGCCGCGCGCCGCCGCGACGATCGCGGCCTGCGCCGGTGTCATCTGTCGCGGCATCAGTCGGTGCCGTAGCGGGTGAGCAGATCGGTGCCCGGCAGGAAGGGCTCGCCGCGGAAATTGGCGGCGTTGGCGAAGCGCGTGCAGCAGGTCTCGAAGCGCCGGTCGCAACCCTCGACGAGCTCGACCAAGGCACCGGGGGCGGTCGGATAGGCAGGCGGATCGCGCAGCGTCGCCCCCGTCCCGTCCGACGCCGCGATCGACGCGACGAGCCCCGCATTGGCGCCGTCGAGCCAGCGCAGCCGGCCATAGCCATAGGCGTTGGCCGAGGGCTCGGCCTGATCCAGCGTGAGCCCCTGCCCGGCTGCCGTCGCCACCGTCGCGATCCGCGTGCGCGGCGCCAGGTCGATCCGGCAGCGACGGTCGCCCAGGGTGGCGCGACAGTCGGGCGCGGTCTGCTCGACCACCGGGCGCTCGAGCAGCGCGGTCGGTCCGCGCAACTCGGCAGTGAAGGCGTCGTCGCTGATCGAGACGTCGCCGATCTCGCCGCGCGCGATCTGTAGCGGATCGGCGGCGGGATCGGTCCAGTCGATCGCGAACAGGCTCAGCGTCGCACCGTCCCAGCGCCCCGCCGACAGATCGGCCTCGGTGATCGCGTCGCTGGTCAGCGCGCCGTCGATGTCGAGCGTGTCGACGTCGAAGCCGTCCGACTGGTGGATGGCGGAGGGCAGCATGCCGGGGCTCGACCGATAGACGACGCCCGCGATCGTCAGGTCGCGGTCGTGCGCGGTGAAGCCGATCGTCACGCCGTCCGCGCGGTCGAGCCGCCAGCACAGCGCCATCGTGGTGAGCGCGCCCTGCAGCCAGGCGGGCGCGCTCATTCCCGCACCTCGACCAGCGGCACGCTCGGCGCCTCGCCGGCGAGGAAGGTCGAGAGACTGACCTCGAGCGTATCTTCGGCGAAGCGCACGGGGACGTCGAACAGATAGCGCGCGGTGATCGCGACGCCCACCGCGGGTGCCGTCTCGAACGAGACGATTCCGCCGTCGAGCAGGCTCCAGCCGCTCGCCAGCACCTCGCCGCCGAGCGCGACCGAGACGCTGCCCGCCACCGGCCGCGTGATCGCGCGGACCTGCGGATCGCCGGTGCCGTAGCTTTTGACGAGCGCGAAGCTGGTCGCGACGCCGTCGCCGGTGCCGAGAGTCTGGTCGCCGTCCGAGCCAAAGTCGAACGGATCGCGGAAGCGAAACGCGCGAGCGGCGCCGCGGCGTGCCCGGAAGAAACCGATCAGCGTCGCGATATCTGTTTCGGCGCGCACCCCCGGCCCGGCATCGAAGCGCAGCCGGGCGTCGGCCCAGTCGGCATTGCGCTGCTCGACACCCGCCGCGGTCGTGACGATCGCGGTCGAGAAGCCGGGCGTGGCGCTTGCCTGCGCGCCGAGCGCCAGCGGAAAATCGACATCGTCGAAGGCGTTCAAGGCCCCCTCCCCCAGATCGAAGATTGTGAAGCCGTCGCGCGCCACCTGCGGCAGCGCCCAGACGAAGATCCGCGGCACGCCGCGCGCACGGGCCTCGGCCGCCGCGTCGGCGATGCGCGCCCACTCGGTCGCGGCATCGGGCGCGTTGAGCACGAAGCCCGTGAGATAATCCTGCTGCTCGGGCGGATAGCCAAGCCGCGCGGTGGCGGTCGCGGCACCCCGTGCGGAAGCACCGGCGTCGCCCGCGAGCACGAAGTCGTAATCCTCGAGCTGGAGTCGGTCGAACGCCGGGCTCGCCCAGCCAACGGGCAGATCGGCGCGGCGAAGTTCGGGGCTGTCGGCGGCGAGCACGGTGGGCAGATAGGCGAGCAGCAGCGTCTCGGCGTCGGGCGCCACGACCTTCACCGCAGCCGCGATCGCCGCAGTCGAACTCGCGAGCAACGCGCCGGCCGCATCGAGCACCGCGGTCTGCGCGGGCGTCAGCGTCCCCCTGACGCTCGCCACCGCATCGACGCCGGGCCCGAGCGCGGCTCGCGCCGCATCGTCGTGAAGGCAGATCGTGCCGTCGGCGCGCACCCACCACCAGGGTTCGCCGAGCTGGAAATGCACCCGCCCGACTGCCTTCGCCATTGTCGCAAAAGTGGTCGCTATCGTCTTGAGATAGTTCATCGCGCCGGCGCCGCACGGCGACAGCAGCGTCGAGGGTGGCACCCAGCCGGTCAGCGCCTGCACGCCGTCGGGTCCGCGCTGCTTCCAGTCGTTCCAGACATGCTGGTCGAGCAATTCGTAGGACATCGACAGGATGACCTCGAAGCCGAGCGCGGTCGCGCGCGCCAGGAAATCGCGGTGCCAGGCGTCGGCGGCGACGTTGAGCACGCCGCCCGCCAGGCTGATCAGGTGAAGCCCCGCGCCCGCATTCCATTCGAGCCGGAAATAATGGCTCATCCCGACATAATGGTCGATCGCGCCGCGATAGCCGAGCGCGACGATCTGGCGCAGCATCCGCGCGGGCGTCTGGTCGTAGGCGTCGTCATAGCCGGTGGCGATGCACAGGCCGTGCGGCGGCACGAGCCCGTCGCCGATCGCCAGCGTCGAGCCCGCGCCGTCGCAGGCGATGGCGTCGATCTCGACCCAGGCCTGGGCGGATGCGGCAAGCTCGCCGTCGGCGCCGGTATAGCCCGGCGGCACCAGCGAGACGAACATCCGGTCGACGTCGCCCGCCCACACCGGGTCCGCCTCGCCCGGCAGCAGGAAGCCACCGTCGAGCTTGTCGAAATCGATCGATATTCGAGCATCCTGCGCGTCGCCGCTCGCATAATTCCATAACCGGACGAACCAGCTGCGCGCGGTGCCAGACGCGTCGCGCCCCTCGATCGTCAGCGTCGGGCCGTTGATCGCGTCGAGCGGCATCAGCCCGGACGATTGCCAGTGGAAGGCGAGCGTGCAGCCGCGATAGTCGCCCGCGGTCTCGTAGCGCAGCAGCGGATGATCGACGCTATCCGCCGACGCCCAGATCAGCCCGGCGAGATCGTCGGTGCGGTAGAACACCGCATCGACGCGCATCGCCTGCGGACCCGTCGTCGTCACCGCCGCCATCATCGGGCGCGGGAAATTGACCGTCCAGAATCGCGGATCGAAGCGCTTGACCCAGCCCGTCGCGCGTTTCTGCGCGCGCGCCGCGTCGGCGTCGGCCGCCAGCCACCATCCGATGCCCTGGCCCATGCTACCGCTCCGCCTGCGCCAGCGCGCGATTGACCGCGCGCGCGACCTGCCGGCTCGATCGTGCGAGCGCCTGCGGTTCGGTCGCGGTCGGCGCATTGATGCTGATCGCGACGTTGACCGCGCGCGGCGCGGCGCCCGACGCGGCGGGCGCGACGCTGCCCGCCGAGGTCGGCACGAACAGCTCGGGGCCCTGCTCGCCGACCATGTAGGGCCGGCCCGGCGACACCGGACCGCCCGTCGCGCGACCGGGCAGGCCGAACAGCGACCCGATCAGGCTCGTGCCCGCCGACAGCAGCCCGCCCCCGCTTCCGCTTACCCCGCCGAGCAGCGACGACAGGCCGCTCGTCACCGCCTGCGCCGCGATGTTCGAGAGGACGGCGAGCGCGGTCTTCTCGAGGTCCGCGAAGCCGAGCTTGCCCGATGCGATCGCCTTGGCGAGGCCCGCCTCGATCAGGCTGCCGGCATTGGCGGCGCCGCTGCCGAGCGATGTCTGCAATGACGCCTGCATCGTCGCGGCATCCTGCGCGAAGCTCGCGGTATCGGCGCGGACACCGACGAGCAGCGTCTCGATCGTCTCATCCATCGGGATATTGCTCCTTGAGGCGCGCCAGCGCGGCGGCATCGGGCGGCGGCGCGGCACTCGCGCCGGGAGACGCGAAGGCGGCGAGTACGGTCTCGAGCTCGGCCGGCGTCGCGCGCCAGAACTCGTCGGGCCGCCAACCGGCGATCGCGCCGGCGAGACCGGCGAGGCGGGCGGCGGCGGCGGTGAAACTGGTCATCATCCGTCCCTCTCCTCTCCCGCTCGCGGGAGAGGGGCATATCCTCACAGTCCCTTGATGATCTGCCCGAGCAGCACCTGGAGCACCGGGGTGAGCACCGCGATGCCGAGCTGGACGACCTCGTCGCCGAGCGTCTGCTGCGTCATGTCGCCGGGCCTGTCGACGAGGCAGTGGAAGATCAGCGCGACGGTGTCGGCGAGCGTCAGCTTGCCCGCCGCGGCGGTCTCGACCAGCGCGAACAGGGGGCCGACCTGCTGCTCGGCGGCGACCAGCGCGGCGAAGCTCGGGCGCACCGTCATCGGCTGGCCGGCCAGCGTCAGCGTCGCCTCGCCGCGCGCGGGGTTGGCGGGGGCGGTCGTGTCGGGCGCGGTCACGAGCTTGCCACCGAGCCAGAGGATTCGAGCGCAACCGTATAGGATCGCTCGCCATTGAAGTCGCCGCTATAGTCGAGCTTGGTCAGCAGGAAGCGACCCTGGATCGTGCCGCCGCTGGCGAAGCAGAGCTGATAGTCGTCGAGCGTGCCGGCGAGCGCATTGGCCTTGAGCCGCGCCTCCGCCGCCGACCCCGTGAACACGCCGCTGCCTGCGACCGACACGCTGCGCGTGCCCGCGCCCGACAGCAGCTCGCGCCAGCCGCCGCTGTCCTTATTGGTGATCGTCACCAGCTCGCCTGCGATGCTGAGCATTGTGGTGCGCAGCCCCGCGACGGTGGCGAAGACGGGCGGCGTGCCGCCGTCGCCGATCTTGAGCAGGAAAGCACTGCCGGCTTCTGCGGACATAGCGATTCTCCTTCTTGAATGAATAGTGCCCCGGCGAAAGCCGGGGTCCAGGGAAGCAGGCGCCACGCGTGCGGCTCTGGGCTCCGGCTTTCGCCGGCGTACGATTCAGTCCTCCAGCGTGCGCACGCGGTAATCGAGGCGGCCTGCCCACGGCCCGTCGGGGTCGCGGACGACGCGCGCGCGCAGGAAGACGAGGCTGGCGATGGCATGGCCGGGCAGCGCGCGCGGCATCGCCTCGATCGCATCCTGCGCCTGGCCGAGCAGATCGTGCAGCCGCGCCGGGGCCGCGCCGTCGTCCCAGATCGCGATCGAGAGGCGGTGCTCGCGGCCGCGCCGGTCCTTGGTGCTCCAGTCGCTGGTCGATCCGTCCGAGATCGCGACGAACGGGCAGATCGCGGCTGCGGGCGGCCCGTCGTATATCCCGGTGAGTAGCGGCGCGAACGGCGCTGACCGGAGCGTCGCGATTAATGCGCGCTGGAGCGCCTGCGCGGCGGTGCTCATCGCACCAGGCCCGCGAAGTCGCGCAACCGGCTGTCGGTCTGCGCGCGGATCGACAGGGTGCGACCGGTCAGCGCGATACCGTCGTCGGTCAGCACGACCATGACGTCGGTCGGCAACTTGGCGGCGATCGCGGCCGCGGCGCGCGCCTCGGCGCCGGCGAGCGCAGCGACCAGCGCGGGCGACAGATCAGTTATGGCGGTCATCGATCCTCCTCCAGCACGAGCGTCAGGCGGTCGGGCGCGGCGGGATCGGCATCGACCGATCGCACCACCAGCAAGCGCGCGCGCCATTGCAGCCGGTCGCCCGGCACGACGTCGGTGGTGCGCAGGCTCGCCCGCCAGCGCGGCGCGGCGTTCGGCCGGTCGCCCTGCCCCCAAGCGGCGGGCGCGATCGGCTCCAGTGCCGCCCAGACCTCCGCGAGCGTCGCCCAGTCGCCGTCGGCGCCGCCGAGATCGTCGCGGTCGGTGCTGCGGCGCTGGACCAGCCCGCGTTGCGTAAGCCCGCCGGCGAACTCGCTCATGCCAGCCGCATCCGCCGCCAAGGCCGCCACAGCGCCGCGACCACCGCGGGCGGACCCGCATCGTCGGGCGCGTCGCGGTGCGCGAACATGTGCGCGACCAGCCGCACGATCCCCTGCCGTAGCGGCTCGGGCAGCGACGGCCAGTCGGGCGCGAGGCCGGCATGATAGCCGACCCGCAGCCGCGCGACCGCGACCGGACGCCTCGGCCGCACCCAGCCGTCGCCGTTCGCATCGATGTCGATCGCGTAGGCGTCGACCGGCAGCGTCGCGACGACGCCGGCGGGATCGAGCGTCGAGACCGAGACGATCGCGCCGACCGGCGTCGCGGGGAGGCGTTGCCATTCGGGGCTGGTCGCGGCGACGGTGTCGCTGCGATCGGCGACGAACGGGGCCAGGCCGGTGAAGCGCGCGCACAGCGAGATCGCGGCGCCGACCAGCAGGCCGAGCACCGCATCCTCGTCGGTGGTGTCGATCCGGAGATAGGCCTTGGCGTCGGCGAGTGCCGCGGCGGCGATTTCGGGCGCGACGCTCATCGCGCGGCGCCGGCAAGGCGTAGGAAGCGGCGCATGGCGGGCTCCTGCTGGAATGGTAAAGCTGCATCCTCCCCTCCAAGGGGAGGGGGACCGCCGGCAAAGCCGGTGGTGGAGGGGTGGAGGCGGGCGATACGATACGGTCGCGCGACGCGGTGTCCGTATCGCCCGGCCTCCACCCCTCCGTCATCGCTGCGCGATGCCACCTCCCCTTGCAGGGGAGGATTTACGGCGCGGAAGCCTCAGGCCGCCGAGAACTTCATCAGCTTGATCGCCTCCGAATTGGAGACGGTGCCGCCGATCCGCCGCGTCGCGTAGAAATGGACGTAGGGCTTGGCGGTGAAGGGATCGCGCAGGATCGCGGTCTCGCCGCGCTCGGCGATCAGATAGCCCGCCTTGAAATTGCCGAACGCGATCGGCGTCGTGCCCGATCCGATGTCGGGCATGTCCTCCGCCTCGACGACGGGATAGCCGAGCAGCGTGTCGGGCTGCCCCGCCGCAAGGCCCGCCGCCCAGATGAAATGACCGTCCGCGGTCTTCATCTTGCGGATGATCGCAAGCGTGAAGCTGTTCATCACGAATACCGCGCCCTGCCGGTAGGGCGCGCGCAGCGACTGGACGAGATCGATGAGCTTGTCCTCGGGCTCGCTCGCCGGGAAATCGCCGTCGACGCCGGTCGCGAGATATTGCAGCGTGCCGAACGGGCGCACGCCGTCGTCCTGCGCGGTCCTGGGCGCGGTGAGGAAGCCTTTCGGCTTGTTGACGCCATCACCCGCCACGAAGGCAGCGCCCTCGGCGCGGGCGAACTCGGTCGCGATCTCGACCGCGAGCCACGCCTCGACATCGAAGGCGGCATCGTCGAGCATCGCCTGCGTCGCCGCGGGATTGGCGAAGAGGTCGCCCATGGCGGGCACGATCTCGGCAAAATTGGGCGTCGGCGTATCGCCGCGCGGCGCGTTCTCCGCGGCCCAGCCCGAGCTGACGCCGCCCACCGTCACCAGCTTGCGATAGCCCGACGAGCCGACCTGGACGACGTTGGCGATGCCCCGGATCGGCGAGATGTCGATCAGCGTCGAATCGATCTGCGCGTCGATCTCCTGCGGCACGACATAGCCGCCGGTGGCGTCCGCGGTGCCGTCGATCGCCTTGATCTCGACGCCGCCGGTGTGGCCGTGGCGCAGATAGCGTTCGACGAACGGGCGCTTGGCGTCGGTCGCCGCCTTGGCGCCGTCGAGCGGCGCGCGCGCCGCCGCGACGGTGGCCCCGTCAAGCTTGGCCTTGAGATCGGCCATCCCCGCCTTGAGCGAGGCGATGTCCTCAGCGCCGGCGAAGCTCGTCTCGAGCGGGTCGGTCTCCTGCTTGGTCTCGTACATCGGCGTCTCCTGTTGGATGTCGGTCATGAGTCATTCTCCTCGTGGAGGGCGTGCACGCGCGCGCCGGGCTGCATCGGAAAGGTGACCAGCGAGACCTCGACCAGGTCGAGATCGGTAAGCTCGCGGCCCCCCGGCCGGTGGTGCTTGGCGCGCACGCGGTAGCCGAAGCTCAAGCCCCCCACCGCGCCGTCGCGGAGCAGCGCGGCGGCGTCGGCGGCGGGCTTGGCGTCGGGGGTGAGCCGGCCGATCACGCGCAGGCCGCGCGCATCCTCGGCGATCTGTTCGATCCGGCCGATCGGCGCGCCCTGCTGGTGCTGCCACAGCAAGGGGAGGCTTTTGGCGCCCTCGGCGACGGCGCGCGCGAAGGCGCCCTTGCGGATCACGTCGCCGCCGCGATCGACCATGTCGAACAGCGCGGCGTAGCCGGCGAAGCGGAGGCTCATGGCTGCTTGCCTTCCTCGTTCTCCCGCGAACGCGGGAGGCCAGAGTTGCAGGCGCGGCGCTCGGAGCCCTGGGCTCCCGCGTTCGCGGGAGAACGGAGAGTCACGACCGCACCAGCGCGACGAGCCCCAGCCGCACCGCCAGCCCCAGCATCAGCGCCGCGAGCGTGACGCGCACCACCCAGCCGATGACGACGTCGCGCGCGGTGCGCTTGGCGTCGCGCCAGGCCGAGAGCAGCTGGCGCAGCTCGCCGAGATCGGCGCGCGCGGTGGTATCGGCGAGGCCGAGCCTTTCGAGCGCCCTTGCCGCGCCCAATTCGCTTGCCTCCTCCGCGATCGCGCGGATGGTGAGCAGATCGACGCCCTGCGTCTGCCCCTGCTCGACGAGCCGCGCGAGCAGGGCGCTTTCGGTATCGGCGGTCATATTTCGTTCCTTCGTTCCCCCGCGTACGCGGGGGTCCAGAGTTTCACGCGCGACGCCTGCGGCCCTGGGCCCCCGCCTTCGCGGGGGAACGGCGTCATGCATTTCGCGGCCCGAAGCCGAGAATCGCGCGCTTCTCGTCGTCGCCGAGGAAATCGGCCGCCGACACCTGCGACCACAATGCGGTGCGGTCCGCCGCCAGCGCGGGGATCGCGTCGAGGTCGATCGCCAGCGTCAGGTCCGGCCACCACGCCGCCAGCGCGCACCCCAGCGCCGCGACGATCTTGTCCGCGAGCGGCAGGATCGTCAGCCGCCACAGCGCGCGATTGGCCTCGCTGTAATTGGCGTAGGTGTTGTCGCCGGGCAGCCCGAGCAGCATCGGCGGCACCCCGAACGCCAGCGCGATTTCCCGCGCCGCCGCCGCCTTGAGGTTGATGAAATCCATATCGGCAGGGGTCAGGCTCAGCGCCTGCCATTTGAGCCCGCCCTCGAGCAGCATCGGCCGCCCCGCGTTGCCGCTCCCCGAAAACCCCGCCTCCATCTCGCTCTTGAGCCGCGCGAACTGATCGGGCGACAGCGTCGCGCCTGGGTCGCCCGGATCATAAACCAGTGCGCCCGAGGGTCGCGCTGCGTTATCCAGGAGCGCCTTGTTCCAGCGCGTCGCGGCGTTGTGGATCGCGACCGGGCCGGCAGCGGCTCCCAGGCAGCCCAGGCCATATTGATCGTCGAGCGGGTGCATCGTGCGGATGTGGACGAGGCCCGGCCGGCCATCGGGCGCCGCCACCGGAATCCGCAACGCCTGACCGGCGGCGCGGTAGACGAAGGCGGCGGGCCAGCCGGTCGCGTCTGGCTCGATGGTGACGCGCTCGGGGCGCAGCGCGAACAGCATCGCGGGCATGCCGTCGGCGTCTGCGAGGATCTGGACGAAGGCGTTGCCGTGGAGCAGCAGCTGCGCCGCCACCGTCTCGATCAGCGGCTGGCCCATGCCTGCGAGCAGCCCCGCCACCGGATGGTCGTCACTCGCCACATCAATCGTGACGCCGCCCGCGCTCTCCGCGACGATCCGCACCGCGCGTTGCGCCACCGCATTGCCGAGATAGGCCGCGCGGACCTGCGCCTCGTAGCCACTCGGCCAGTCGCCTCGCGTGGGCCCGCCGATCCCGCCGGTCACGCCGAACGCGCGCGTCAGCACCGGCCGCGCGCCGCTGCGCGCCGCCTTCCATCCGAAAAGCCGCATGGGGAATCCTTCTGTTTTCTATGATCCTCCCCCGGAGGAGGAGGGGGACCATCCGAAGGATGGTGGAGGGGTAGAACACGCGACTGACGGGCGCCCGGCCTCCGAGGTTGACACCCCTCCACCACTCGCTTCGCGAGCGGTCCCCCTCCCCTTGCAGGGGAGGATTTTATCTACAAAGTCCGCAATCCCGGCCGCGCCTGCCCCGTCAGCAGCAGCGCATGCATCGCCCACACCAGCGCGTCCGCGCGATCGGGCGACCGCCCCGGGCCCACGTAAGAACCGTCGAGCAACAGCCCCGCCATCTCGTCCTCGAGCGCGGGGAAGGCGCCGACATGCGCCACCCGCCCCTTCTCGTAGAGCACCGCCACCGGCTCCGCCCGCGCCGATTTTCCGCGCGAGGCATGAACCAGCTTCACCGGCAGCGTCGCCGATGCCGCGCGCAACACGCTCTCGACCATCGCGCCGCCGTTGTTCGCCTCGGCGATCACCCGGTCCGCATCGTGCCGTTCGGCGGCGAGCGACACCGCGTGCGCCCAGCCCTCGGGGCCGAGCCCCTGCACGCTGGCATCCTCGAGCACATAGCCGATGCCGTCCGCGCCAAGCGCCACGACGACGATCCCGCACGCATCCGACGCCGCGCCCGCCCCCGCCGGCGGATCGACACCGACGACGACGCGCACCGCCCCGGGCGCCTGCCGCACGCGGCAACGCTCGATCAGCGCGCGGCTCCACAGCGCGCCCTCGGCCTCCTCGATCAGCTCGCCGTCCAACTCCTGCCGGCCGAGCCGCGTGCCGGCATAGCCCGCCGCCATCGCGTCGAGGAAATCGGCCGCGAGATGCTCGCGATTGTCTTCCGTCCGCCCGCCCGTCGTCGCGACATCGTCGCGCGCCACCAGCATCCGCACGAGCGGCACCGGACGCGGCGTCGTCGTCGCCACGATCCGCGGCCGGTCGCCTAGCCGGAGCCCCATCGCGAGATTGTCCCACGTCTCGATGCCATATGGCCATTTGGCGATCTCGTCGCACCAGGCGTGGCTATGCTGCGGCCCGCGCAACCCTTCCGGTTCGCTCGCCGCGAACAGCGTCGCGGTCGCGCCGCCCGGCCAGCGGAGCCGGCGCAGCGATGGCTCCCAATGCGGGCGCAGGCCGGCCGGCGCAATCGCGAGCAGCCCGCTGACGCCCTCCACCATCACGCTGCGCGCCTCCGCCATCGTCGCCGCGACCAGCGCGATCCTCGC
>Ga0302232_10002037_pt1 | contig 13939 bp, 5 predicted proteins | sample II_Palsa_N2_3_FD_193575 | JGI IMG/M metagenome (GOLD analysis project Ga0302232, IMG submission 193575) | Peat permafrost microbial communities from Stordalen Mire near Abisko, Sweden - II_Palsa_N2_3 | ecosystem: Environmental > Terrestrial > Soil > Palsa > Peat permafrost | place: Sweden...
GCAACTGTCCGCCTGCGACGGCGAATTGTTTACCTCCTCCGCCAGGCTGCTTCCCAAGGCCCTCGCACACCTGCAGGCGGTGGCAGAAGAGGCCGACTACCGGCGCTCCATCCGCAGCCGCCTGTTCGCGCCCCTTGAGGAGGTGCAGTTTGAAGCTCTCGTCGGGGTTTTGCGCAGTCTCCGCAGTGTGCGCACCGCGGAGGCGATTTCCCCCAACCAGATGCGCGCTGTATTGACCGATGCGCTCCCGGCGCTTGATCCCGAGCGGCTCACAGTCGTCGCCGAGTCCATGGAACGCATCGCCGATCTGGAAGAGCAACTTCAGCGCACCCGGGCAGAGACTTCGCTGCTGGAGACCACCGACAAGATATACCGGCGTTACCTCAATGCCCTCGCGCTAGTGGAAGCCGCAGCACTGACCGCGGCTAATAATGATTTCGACGATCAGGCCAGGAAGGTCCGCGAAGCAACCGCCAAGCATCAGGATGCCCGAGGCGAGCAGACTGGCCTTCAGCAAAGACACCTAGAAGCGCGTGCGCGGATTTCCGACCTGGAAGGTCAGCGTGACGCGGCTGAGACTGTCTTGCGTGATCACGCCGGAGCAGAACTGCCTCATATGGAACGGCGTGCCGAAGAGTCCAGCCAGGAGGCGGACAAAGCAGCCACGCGGGCTGAAGAAGCACAGGCCGAGGCGGGTTCCGTGGCGGAGCAGGCTGCAACGTCTGCTGGCACGGCGTCAAAGAGCCAGACGCACCTGGCAACCTTGACTGATCAATTGCGCGCGGACGCTGCCAAGCTCGGCGCGGACGCCGCCGTCGAGCGCCTCCTAACCGCCGCACGGGGACTGACCACAGCCCGCCCCGGCCTGATTCCGGCCGCCGAAATTGACCAGCTATGCGCTGCACCCCTGGCTTGGGCTGAGGCACGCGGAATGCAGATCCGTGCCGTGCAGGAGACGCTGCGCGGTCATGCAGAGGCCCAGCAGGCCGAGAAGTCAGCGGCGCAGGATCGGCGCGATACCGAAGATGAGGAAGATGCCCGCCGGGATGTGGCCGACACGGTGACTGATCAGCGGCAGGAGGCTGAACGCGTTCTTTGCGAAGCACTCGCCCGATGGGCAACGACCGCCCAGTACCTCGGACCAGTCCCACCAGAGATAACAACCCCAGACGAGGAAGCGAGTCAGGATCGCCTGGATCCAGACTGGCTGACTGGATGGCTGTCAGAGTCTGTGAATGCTGCCCGCCTGCGCATCGGACTTGCGCACTACGAGCAGACCGCCGTTACTGACGCGGCGCTGGCCTCTGCAGCGGCCACAAATAGCCAGGCAGCCCGCGAAGCACACGAGAAGGCTGACGAAGCTGCCACAGCGGCCACGAATGACTACAGCTCCGCGACTGAACAGGCGCGAGCCGAAGCCATCATCGCTGAGCAGCGGAAAACCATGGCATGCACGTCGCGCGAAAGCGTTATTGCCTCCGCCCGGGGTAGCCTCGCCGCCGCCGAGCAGCGCCTCGCCCATGGTGTGGCCCGGGCCAGGCTGGCGGCCCGCGACTGGACTGGCAAGGTCCACGCCTGGCGCGTGGACCTAATTCACCTCTCCGGCGCCAATTTCGCCTTGCCTGCTCCGGACGCCGACCCAGCCGAGCTTGACCGCCTGACCCCAGACGACATCCGTGTCATGTTGGCCAACGCCCATGCCGCAGCGGCTCCCCGGCTGGAGCGTGCCGTCGCAGCGGCCGAACAAAAGGTGCGCCAGGCGGAAGAAGCGGTCGCCGGTGTACAAGCGGATCTTGCCGAGGCACACCGCGCCGCACCGATGCCCCCCGAGCCGCCATGGCGTACTCGCCAGCACGACGACGGTATCCCGCTGTGGGCGCTTGTCGATTTCGCTGAGCATGTGCCCCCTGCTGACGCTGATCGGCTAGAAGGGGCGCTGCTTGTCTCTGGACTGCTCGACGCGCTGGTCACCCCCGACGGACGGGCGGTCGCCGGGGACCTGACCATCACCCCCACCGCGGCTGTCCCCGGCCGCACGCTCGCAGACCTGCTCCAGGTCGAACCCGATTCCGCCATCGACGCCGGATATGTCCGACGCCTGCTGCAGGTCATCCCCGTCGAGGCAGCCGGAGGCGATCTGCCGGCTGGGAGGCTAGCAAACGGTGTGCTGACAGCCGCCGCCCCGAGTGGGTATCGCGCGGCGTTCATCGGCCGTACTGCCCGCGAACGCGCACGCCTAGCCCGTGTCACTGCCCTCGAAGATGAGCTGACTGCCGGCAGGGAGCAACTCACCACAGCATTCAGCGACTTGCGCAACCGCCGGGATGATGTGCTGGCCGCGAGTGCCGAGCGGGACGCGTTCCCCACGGACATGGAGCTCGTCACCGCCCGCGAGCACGCAAGTCGGCTCCGCGATGACTTCAGAGCTGCCCAGCGCCAGGCTGCTGAACAGATCGCCCAGGCTGACCTAGTCCTACAGCAGACCTTGGCTGATCTGGACCGCGCGGCCGATGCTCGCGCCATGGCACTCGCCGCCGTCAAGCAGGCTATGGACCACGCCGTACAGACCGCAGCGGATGTCGGCGCTAAGGCTGAAACGGCCGCCACAGCTGCGGCCGAGCAAGCTGGAAAGGCGCGGTTGAGCGAGCGAGCACGAGAGGAGGCAGCCGCCGCACAACAGCAGGCAGACAGCGAACGGGAAGCCTTCCCCGACCAGCAGATCCAGCAGGTCCGGGCAGCACACCAGGCCGAAGACGGCGCTACCGACGCGCTCAACCGCGCCCGTATCGCGCTTGTCAAGGCCAGCGAACACCATCAGCTCGCCAGCGACGCAGTCCGGACCTCCTTGCGGCAGCTCAACAATGCGGCCACCCTCCCAGACGGGTCGCTCCTGCCCACGAACCAAACAGCCCTGGACGACCGCAGGGACGCGATCGGGCAACTCAGTCACCAGGTGGACATGTGGCGGCACGCCGCCCAACGTGCCACCGAGTTGCTGCACGACGCGGGCCGCAATACCGACGCCGCCACGCGCCGGGCCGCCGCCGCGGCCAGGGCCGCTGAGGAAGCGCAGAATAGGCGACTTGAGGCAGCCCGTCAGGCCGCCGCAGTAGCCGAAGCCCGCAAACTTTACGGCGCCGAATACGAGAAACTGAACACGAAACGGCAGCAGGTCGTGCGGGCGCTAGAAAACGAGAACGCGGTTGCCGATCAGTTGCTCGGCAAACAGATCGCAGCTGCTGAGAAGGCCGCAGCCGCCCAATCCACGCTCGACGGGATTGCGCCGCAGCGGGAACTAGCCGAACGGCGACGTGACGAATGCCTGCGCAATCTCGGCAGGCTAGTCGATGAAGGACTGGCCAGCATGCCGGGGGACCTACCGGCCGGGAACTCCGGTCGGCCAGCCAATCTCACCGCAGGGTTGACCTGGGCACGTCGGTTGCTCTCAGACCGGCCTGCCGTAACAGACCGGCTCAATGCCCTAAACCAATCCCGCGGACGTGCCCTGACCCTGCTCGAAAGCAGCGTCCGCAGTGCCAGTACCGCTCTGGCGCGCTTCGGGCGCCAAGTCACCCTCTTCACGATCGAGGACACTGAGTGGAGGCGCGCTGTCGTCGCTGATCCAGAAGCCACGCGCGGTGAGGATCTTCACCTGACCGTCGAGGGCCTGCGCAAGGCCGCTGAGCAGCTTGACGCGGACCTGCGCGAGGACGTGAAGCAGACGATGAAGACCGGGCTGTTCACTCAGTTGCGGCGGGACATCCAGCTGCGCAGGGAAACCGCTCAAGATCTGGTCCGCCGGATCCGGGCCACCCTCGGTGGAGTCCGCACAGGCGTCGCGAATGTGGGTATTGAGGTCGATTGGTCGGTCCGCAAGGACAAGGATGCACAACGAATGGTGGAACTGATCTCCCAACCGCCATCCGATGAGGTGTTCGAGCAGATGTACGACGTGCTGCGCCAACGGATGGACGAAACCGCCGGGGAAGAGTGGAAGGATCGGGTCGCTCACACATTTGACTACCGGGCCTGGCATGAATGGCAGATCTGGGTAACTCATTCATCCTTTGGCGACCGCAACGGGAAGGAACAGTTCCGCGAAGTGACCCCCCGTTCCAACCCGCTAGAGTCCCTCTCGACTGGCGAGCGTCGGCTCGCCACCATGCTTCCATTGCTAGCTGCTGCCTGGTCGATGTATTCCGGCGATACCTACCAAGGTCCGCGGCTGCTGTCGATCGACGAAATCGACGCCGCATTCGACGAACCGAACCTCCGGCAGGTACTGGCCCTGCTACGCGCCTGGAACTTCGACGTCCTGGCGACCGCGCCGTCCATGACTCCGATGTTCAAGCGGGAAGCGGGCCGCGCCGTCATCCACCAAGTGGTCGCAGCCGGCCAGCACCGGGTGACCGTCCCGTGGCTATGGGAAGGCCACGGGGAGCCACAACCGCTCACCCTGGACCTCGACTACGGTGAACTGCAGGAGCCTTCGTGACTCGAGACCTCTCCATGGTCACCGGAGACCCTGAACTGGCCCCGCTGTGGGCGGCCATCCACGACCGGCTGTGCGCCGGGCGGGATCCCGCGTCAATCATGAGGGTCCGGGTAGCGGATCTATCTCCGGCGGGCGTGGCCACACTACGGTCATGGCTCGACGTCAGCGCACGGCGCAGACGCGGCCCATCCTCAGTCGTCACCAGCCCAACCGGCGCATCCGTGCCAGTCCGCGAACTACTGACGATCCTGGGCGTAGATCCGGGCCAGCTGACTGCCCTAGCTGAACGCGCAACCGCCCGACCTGTCATCAGCCGGGCCGGCGCCCGCCACGACGCCACCCAACTTCGGCAGGAACTCTGGGCCTACGCGGCTGACCGGCTCCCGGATCTCCCCGGTTTGATCGCCCGGCTACGCGCAGTCGGAATCGGGGACACCGACATTCCGGCGCGCCGTCTGATCGATGCCCTCGCCAAAGCAGTTCACCGGCTTCCTGCCGATCCAACAGTTAGTCTCGCGAAGCTATCACACGACTGCGCAGGCGACCCCCACTTCTTCGATCTCGACACACTCGCTGGCGCACGGCTCGTCACCGCGATCGCGGAACTCGCTGGCCAGCCCGAGCCAACCCGCCCGGACCTAGTCCGCGCTCTCCTCCTTGATACGGGCGTGATTGCCGACAGGCTTACAGCCACGGTCCTCCTCCATCAGGTCCACGCCGTTGGCGACGGGCCGATCGACCGGCGGCTTCGTGACTCGGACACCCCGGTAGCGCTTACCTTGCTTGACCTAACCCAGACTCCCCCGACCCTTGCTAGGCAGACCCTCACCATTGTCGAGAATCCGTCTGTCCTCGAGGCTGCGATGGCCTTCCACAGTCCTCTGCCGCTGGCATGCACTAGTGGCCATCTAGGCAGCGTGGACCACACGCTGCTGCAGCTCGCGGTCAACCAGGGGGTCCGACTGCGATACGCCGGCGACCTAGACGATCGGGGCCTAAAGATTGCCGAATATGTGCGGCAAAACTATGGCGCCGAACTTGTCGCCATGGACGCCGCTACAGTGACCGCCGCAGGATCAGAGCCCTCATCCGTCTCTCTTGATCCGCTCCTCCGGCCAACGGACCTCGAACTAGCCGTAGCTCTACACAGCAATGGGCGGGTAATTTTCCAAGAGAACGACGTCGTGGTGAGGCAATTGCTCTTCAGGCATTCAACTAGCGGCTGACTATCAGCAACTAACTGCGTAACTTCCGATCATGGAAGTGGCGCTGGATCTATTGCATCTGATTGCCGTCAGCGAGAAGAGCTTTGGCGGTCCGCCAGGCACCGTCGGTGTCGAGAGCGCGGCGGGCATAATTAACGGCCAGCAGGTCGTCGTCGATAAACTCGTCGTATTTGGCGGCTTCCTTGTTGGCCACTGTTGCCGCTAGTGCGACCGGGTCAGACGGTCCTGCGGTGACAAGTGCATCCAGGTAGCGGCGTACATGCTCGGCTGCGGCGCTGGCCACGGTGATGATCAGGCCGTCGTTGCTGGCGTCCAGGCCCGCGGCGCAAAGCTGGGCGGACAGCGTGGTAACCGATTTGCTGCCCGTCCAGGGCAGGAGCAGCGTGTGGGGGCCTGCCTGGAGAATGCTGCGGTCGCCAAGCTGGTAGCGAGTGTAGGCGGCTCGTGCCTCGCTGAGCAGGCTGGCCGCAGTGTCCGATAGGTAGCGCGGGATATCTTCCGCCGCGAGCACGGATCGCATTTCGGCTCTGACCCGATCGTGCACGCCGGCGATACCGCCGTTGAAAAGTGGTGGTCTGCCGCCGGGCGCCGGCATTGCTTCGATGATCTTGTGCGCATGATCGACGGCAGTCACCTTCCACCGGCGGCCGGCGAAGATCAGCAGCGCGCCGACGTAGAGGGTGAAGTCGGCTGGCATAGTGCCCAGCGGTCGGCCTGCAGTGAAAAGCCTGTATTCCTCGGCTGCAATGAACGCTGCGTAGAAGCTGTAATGGTTCACGGTGCGCTCGCCGAGCGGCCCGAGGAGCAGAGTGCCGTCGGCGGCCTGGACAAGTACTTCCTTGGCGCCGAGATCGCGGAGCAGCAACCCGAACTGTGCTTGTGTTACGGCGGTGAAGGGACTTCCCGGCCCGCAGAGCGCACGGTAACCCGCTATTGGGGTGATCCCGCCATGCTGGGCGATTGCTGATAGCAGCTGCTGGATCAGCGTGGACAGATGGAGCGCGTCCTGGTCGGGCGGCTCGCACCATCCGGCCTGCAGCAGCTCTAGGGTCGCAATGCTCTGAATGAGCTCAGCGCGCAGCTCGTCAGCAAGTGTCGTCCGCGCGTCGACCAACGGCTCGGTCACATATACGCGCAGGACCGCCGGCTCTCCGCGCCGACCGGAGCGACCGAGGCGCTGGCGCAGAGCCGCCACAGACGGTGGCGCCCCCAGCTGGGCGACTGACTGGACGCTACCAATATCGATGCCCATTTCCAGCGTCGTCGTGGCCACAGCTGTCGTGGGGCGGCCGCGATCCTTCAAGGCTGCCTCGACATCTTCCCGCAGCTCTCTGGAGAGGCTCCCATGATGCGGGAAGAATTCATTCGGGGCTCCGGCCGCCTCACACATGTCGCGTAGCCGCGCTGCGTAAAGTTCAGCAGCTGCACGAGAGTTGGTGAACACGAGGTTGTCTTGACCTCGGAGGACACGGAAGAGGTCGGCGGCGATCCGCTGCTGATCGGGTGCCTCGTCGTCTTGATTGTTCTCCCGCGGCATGGTGAGGTAGCCGCGGACTTGTACGGACAGGTCTTGTCCTCCACTGGGGGAGACGATGCACTGGACGTTCTCTGGCTGACCGGGCCGTAGTGCGTCGGCTGCGAGGCTCATGTCACCGAGGGTCGCTGAAAGACCGACCCGCGGCACGCGGCGGCGGATGGCAAGTTCCACGCGGTGTAGCAAGCTGCGCAGCTGTGCGCCCCTCTCGGTGCCCAGAAAGGCATGCAGCTCGTCTACGACCACGTACTGCAAGGCGGCCAGCAGTCCGCCGACCGCCGGGCCGCGGACGACGAACAGCGCTTCGAGCGATTCCGGGGTGATGAGCAAGATCCCGTCGGGGCGCTTAAGAAAGGCCGACTTTTTAGAGCCCGGGACGTCGCCGTGCCAGCGATGGACGGGGATTTCCATGCGCTCGCACAGGCCCGACAGACGATCGTACTGATCATTGATGAGGGCCTTGAGCGGTGCCACGTAGAGGACGCGGGTTCCCGGGCCGGGGGCCGGTTTGCTGGCCAGCCGGGAGCAGATCGGCAGGAAAGCGGCCTCCGTCTTCCCGGCCGCCGTCGCCGCAGCGATGATGACATCGGCAGTGCCCGCGAGCAGCACCGGGATCGCGGCCTCTTGCGCGTCGCGGAGGCTCTGCCATCTCTGGTCGTAGACCCAGCGGCGGACCGGCTCAGCCAGCAGGTCAAAAGCCCGGCTGGCGGCATCCGGGCCGTCAGAGGCGGAAAGTGCTGAGGTCATCGTCGGTGCTGCCGCCCGGATGCAAGGCGGTCACAGGCGCCAGCGCAGGGGCAGCGACATCCTCGGGCAGCGGTTCAAGACCCGGATCCGGGTCAGGGGCCAACTCGATCTGACCAACGAGCGCACGCCAGTCTGCGCCGGGATTTTGGTCCAGTACGGCGAGGAGATTCAGGAATTCCTTGACTGTCGTGCGCGGGGTACGGAAATAGGCATCCCCGATACGGTGTGCGCAGTGATCCATGAAGGCGGGCACCGCTTGGTCGGGTACCAGGTACCGCGACGGGTCACCACCCGCGTAGACGTGCCGCAGCTTGCCCAGCAGCACGTACATGTCCTCTGGTGTGAGATTAGCGAGCCGCAGCACCGGTCCGGTGTAGTCGGCGAGGCCACCTACAGCGAAGCTGTTCTCCGCCAGCCGGCCGCGAAGCGCATCGTAGCTGTACAGGCCGCGCCTGGTGTCCATCAGCAGCTCGGGCGTACCGCCGAACAGCACCCCGAGCCCAGCGGCGTTTCCCTGCAGGCAGTCGTTCACGATGCGCAGGACCTGCTCATAATTGCCGTTGCGGGCGACGGTATTCGCCAGCTTGTACAGGTTGACCATCTCATCGAAGCAGATAAGCAGCCCTGCAAACCCAGCCAGGCGGACAAATCGGGCCATCAGCTTTAGCGTGTCGTAGACGCTGGCATCGTCGATGATGGTGCGGACACCCAGGGCAGCCCGGGCGTCGGTCCTGGTAGTGAACTCGCCGCGAAGCCAGCGGACGGCATCCGCCATGAGCTGGTCGTTACCGCTGTCGTAGCCATTCCAGTACTGGCCGATGACCTGAGCGAAGTCGTAGCCGCCGACCATCTGTGACAGATCCTGCAGCCTGTCTGCGATGACGGAGGCCACGCTGACACCCCGGCTGTGCGCGTCGGACTGGGCAGTGGTGACGAACCGATCGACTGCGCCAGGGAGTGCTCCTCCGTCTGGCGTGGAGCGGGTTGCGAGATTCCGCATCAGCTCGGCATACAGGCCGCGGACCTGGCCACCGGTGGCATGGAGGCGACGGTCCGGAGTTAGGTCGGCCGCAGCGGTGACCAGTTTCTTCTCCGCGGCCATCGACGCAGCCAGGTGGAGGAAGAACGTCTTGCCCGCCCCGTAGTCACCGATCACAAACCGGACCATCGAGCCACCATCCGCAACCCGGTCAAGGTCATGGCCAATGGCGGCGACCTCGTCGGCCCGGCCGACCTGAATGTGGGCGAACCCGCGCTGCGGGACAACACCTGCCCGCAGTGAGCTGACGATGGCGTCGCGATCCCGCGGCCGTAGTCGCAGTGGCGTCACTGGCGCGGGTTCGGTCATGGCAGCATCTCCTCAATGGCGTCACGGTTGATCTCAATCGGGTCGCTGCCCTCGCAGACCGGCTCGCCGACAGCCTCGAAGGCGGCTTCGTTCAAGGTCTCTAGCGCGCCGTCGGGCAGTAGGCCCAATTCCGCGGCGGCGCGGGTGAAGTCGTCGCGTGGCCAGTTCAGCCGACCCCTGAGGCGGCTGAGAAGGGCATTGTGCGCCGCATCAAGACCGGCGACCTGGCTTTGTGCGATCGCGGCGCTGCCCTGGCCGGACGGGACGGCAACGTCCGCCGGTGCATCGTCGTCGGTGAAGATTTCTGCGAGGTAAGACGCTGCTCGCGCTGATTCGGCCAAGCGCGCCTTGATCAGCTCCGGATTTAGGACGACAGCGCCGACACTGCGACTGCCCTTCGGAGGCGCCTGCCGTGGGATGGAGTAATCCGGTGCCGGGGCACCTGCCGTGCGCATACGCGTCAGAGTCTCGTCGCTCAGCGCGTGCACTTGGCTGTAGGCGTCGGATTTCTCCAGGCCGAGCAGGTCGAAAAGCCGGGCCAGGAGATCCAGCTCGGAAGGGGCGATCTTGCCGTCTGACGCTGCGAGGGCCACGAGCAAGTCGCCGGTGCCCCGTCGCTGGCTCTCGGGCAAAAGGCTGGCACGCTTCCGCAATCCTGCCAATGTCGGCGGTGCCGCTAGCGTACGCAGAAGATGCGCGCGCAGGCGCCGCCGCTCGTCCTCAGCCAGGCCGAGCGCCTCAACGATCCGGCGCTCCAGGAAGTCCTGCTCAGCGGCTGCGATCCGGCCATCTGCGCCAGCCACGGCAGCACCGAGCTGGATGAGGGTGGCAGCGGCGGCATACTCCTCACTCGGCGTGCTGACTATCTCGGTGGCGCGGCGGAACAGCACCACCGGCGCCTGACTCGCTGGAGCGGCTCCGCCGAAGCGCACATCTGGCTCCAGGCCGAGACCGTGTCCTTCAAGGACACGAGCCAAGAGCGCCGCGCCTGACTTTCCTGGCCGAGTCTCGGGTGAAGCGGCTGACCAGCGCGTCAGAAGGTCAACTGCGGTTACCTGTACTGGGTCTGAGGCGCCTAGGCAATTGTCGGCCCAGGCGAACAGTGCTTGCGTGGCGGCATCCACGGGCCGTTCGATCCCGGGCGGCAGCAGGGCCAGCGCGGCGGCTGTCCCGGCACCTTCCGGGTGCCGACCGAGGTACCGGCTATAAGCATCAAGGGCATTACAGGTCTCGCCCGCTATCTTGCGGAGCCGAGCCAGAGGGGCGCTGAGGTTGGCGACGTCCGGTAGCCCTCCGCCGACAGGCACATGAGATGCAGGGATCCCGGCGCTCGCCGGTTGATAAGACTCGCTGAGGATCGCGGTGCCGGGTTCAAGCTGCAGGCCAGCGCCGTAGCGTTCCTGGTACCGGCGCGTGAACACCTCGTCAAATTCGGCCGGGCAGCGCGTCGCTGGCGTGCGCAGCCATCCCTCGGGATGCAGCCGCAGCCAGGCCAGGGCCCAGTCCGCAGGCAGTGGCCTGGCGTCAGCGGCTAGCTGGCCCAGCCCCAGCCGCAACTCGAACGGCACTTCCCAGCCGTCCTGCCGGGTTGGCGGGGCAGACAGGTACCGCCGCTCGGCATCGTCTGCTGTCGCGAGAGCGAGGAGACCCTCGGCATAGCCGCGGAACGAGCCGTTCGTTCCGTAAATGCCGAGAAGCCGCCGGACTTCCGTCACGAGCGTCTCACGCTCGGATCTGGCCACCGCCGACTGCTGCGCGTCTACGAGCAGGCGCCGTTCCAGGCCGTAGAAGTAGAGGAAGACGTAGCCGATGTACGCGTGCGGAGCATGACGGCCATCCGCGAGCCACTGAAGGTAGGCGGCCCGGCAGGCTGGCGCGATCGTGCTGTACGACGGCCAGTAACCCATGTAAGCGCCGGCGTAGTCCGGGGCGCGATGGTCAACGTCCAGGCCCGGATCAATCAGCGCCGGGTCAGGCCCTCCCCCCGTCACTGCGGCCAGCCCCCGGCCGACATAGATCAAGCCACCGGAGATTGAGTACTCGCCTACCTGGACCAGTTGCCCGGCTGGCACCCACGTTGCATCCCCATCCATGTGTAGGCCCGCATTGTGGCGGCCGCGGGAAGGAGCAGCTTGCCCGTTAATCTGCAGACGCGCCAGGCCTTGTGGCGCGTGAGGTTCCCGCATTGCCGCGGGATGAGCCAGTGACGTCGACGACCCAGGGACCCGGCGCTGCGCCGACCGGCGGCTCGGCACAATCGGCGCTACAGGTGTCGGCGGCGCAGTTCTGGGTGCTGGCGACGGCGTGACTACTGGACTGCCCGGCACCGCTCGCTGCTTTACTGGCCGCCTGCCGGGAGCAGGCGGTGTAGGACCACGCAGCGGCAGAGAAGCCGACGAGCGTCGGTGCGTTCCACGCTGCGAGACCGAACGGCGACCCACCGACCTCGCGCGTGCCTTTGCCCTTATGCGCCAAGCTATGAGTGCGAGCGACATGATGACGAGGATTAATGCGATCCCCACGCCATCCCCCTTTGCTCATGCGCACCAGCTACTGAAGTGCCTGGCCACAGGCCGCATGCTTCGATCCAGCCCCACGTGAAGCACTGTGAGATAAGACGCGCAAGCCTAGTGTTCCGGTTTACTGCTGCGCCCATGCCGTGCTGGCCGGAGAACGTCGCTACGCCGCTCGTCTGCTGCTCGACGTCGATGGTCGAGTTGGCGTCCCAAGAAAAGTGTCGGGCAGGACGTTGAGAGCGCGTGAGGCCCGCGCGCCCCAACCCGGTCGGCTGAACGACCAACGGGCTCCGTTCAGCGATGCTGGCCGGGCTGCCGTCCGAGGGAATCCGTCAAACAGAGTGCGGAATCCCCCATATTGATATTAGCCCGGCCTTATGATGCCTAGTGTACCGCTAGAGTAACCCTGCTGCACCAAAGGTCTCCTGTCCGTTTTGCGGTATATCGATCTTGGCTCGGCAGCTACTACGCTCCTGACCATCATTAAATGCACCCGCATTATGACTTTTCGGTCTTCGTGCCATTAGGGGGACTTGATCCGATGGAATCCGGCATCACACCCATGACCCCTCTAGCCGAGGTGCCGGGAAGCTCCGTAGGCAGAGTCCAGGGCCTGCTGGACTCGACCCCTCTTCGGTGGCACGTCGCCGTGCAGGACGGCGCCTACCTGCAACTCGACGATGTCGTCGTCACCATTCGCGATGTTCCAGACCGCGGCCTGGTCACAACCTCCGGGATCATCACCGAGGTCTGCGCCCGGCACGAAGGCGCCAGTTTCGGCAGCGACGTCTTCCTCATATCGGATGGTGTCCTGCCGGCCGCCGTCCAGGAAGTCGCCGAGGTCACGACGACCCGGGTCGACCCGGAGCTCTACGTCCCGCCACGGCCCGGCGAGGCCGTGCGCCGGGCTACCGGTGACGAACGCGCCCGGGCCCTGTACTTCGACCAGATGGAGCGCAGGGTTCCGGTGGGCGCTGGCCGCGACGGCGAGACCATCTACGTCAACATGGATTTCGTCGACGGCACACGCGGTGCGCATATTTCGATCTCCGGTATCTCCGGGGTCGCGACGAAGACGTCATTCGCGCTATTCCTTCTGCACGCCATGTTCCGCGGGAATGCCCTGCGTGATCCGCACAATGCGAAAGCACTTATCTTCTCGGTTAAGGGCGAGGATCTGCTGTTCCTGGACCAGCCTAACCGGCGCCTGTCCGGCCCAGACGGAGACGCGCTACGCGGCGCCTACGCTCGCCTCGGTCTTCCGGCCGAGCCGTTCACATCCACCGCGTTCTACGCACCGCCAACCCCAGGAGACCGGACAGGGCGGCCCTACGTGACGGGCAGGACCAGTGGCGTCACGGCGTTCTGGTGGACCCTGCAGGAGTTTTGCGCCCGCCAGTTGCTGCCGTACGTGTTCGCCGACGCCGAAGATGACCGGCAGCAGTACACGATGGTAGTCAACAACGTCACCAGCCGCCTAGCACGGGAAACCCAGCCAGCCGGCGAGGACGGCGCGGTCCTTATCGACGGGGTCACGTGCCGGACCTACGGCAATTTCGTCGACAAGATCGCTGAGCTGGTCACCGACGACGACACGATGGCTCATTGGGCCGGCAACGCGATCGGCGTCGGCACGATCAATGCGTTCCTGCGGCGACTGCGGTCAAGCCAACGGGCGCTGACCGACCTGATCCGCGGCGACTTGCCGGACCCGTCCGGTACCAGCGGTCCCGCCGGCGCGGTCCGCGGCCGTGAGATCACTACCGATGGTCAGCAGGTCACCGTGATCGACCTGCACAACCTCCCCGAACGGGCTCAGCGGTTCGTCGTCGGTGTCGTCCTGGCCGCCGAAACTTCCCGTAAGGAGGCTGCTGGGCCCGGCAGCCTCCTGTTCACCATGATCGACGAATTGAACAAGTACGCCCCGCGCGAGGGGGCTAGCCCGATCAAAGACGTCCTGCTCGACATTGCCGAGCGCGGACGCTCGCTCGGGATCATCCTTATCGGGGCGCAGCAGACTGCGAGCGAGGTCGAACGGCGGATCATCGCCAATTCCTCCATCCGGGTCGTGGG
>Ga0302232_10002055_pt1 | contig 13867 bp, 12 predicted proteins | sample II_Palsa_N2_3_FD_193575 | JGI IMG/M metagenome (GOLD analysis project Ga0302232, IMG submission 193575) | Peat permafrost microbial communities from Stordalen Mire near Abisko, Sweden - II_Palsa_N2_3 | ecosystem: Environmental > Terrestrial > Soil > Palsa > Peat permafrost | place: Sweden...
TTTCGTGAACATGGAATGCGACGCCCAATCCACGCCTTCTCCGCCCATTTGAATCAGGCCCGTTGTATCGCGCTCCATCCACGACGCCATGAAATGGCAGCCAATCCCAGCCTGCGCGATCGAGCCTTCAGGCACTTTCGTCGATGTATTGTGCGGACAGCCCGAGCAAAAATACGGCGTGCGTTTGACGGCATCGGCAGCATTCGACAGGATTTGTGGCGCGACAAGATCCACGACTTTATCGCGACGATCCAGCTCCGGCTTGTGCCGCGCGAGCCAGTCCGCGAACACGGGCAATACGCGCGATGGGCGCAATTCGCCTAGCGCGCTCAGCAGCATTGCCCCGTCCTGCGCGTTCTTGCCGACCACGATCGGCCGCGCGCCTTGGGTCCGGTTATACAAATGGTCCTTGATCTGCTGCTCGATCACCGGGCCTTTTTCCTCGATCACCAGCACCTCGGACAGGCCTTCCACGAAGGTATCGAGACGCGTGGTTTCCAGCGGAAACGACAGGCCCACCTTATAGATGCGCACGCCGGCGGCATCGAGGTCATCGATGGTGAGATCCAGGCGGCGCAGCGTTTCCATCAGGTCGAGATGGGCCTTGCCGCACGTGACGATGCCGACGTTCGCGTGTTGACTCGGAGCGATCCATTTATCGATGGAGTGAACACGGGAAAAGTACCGCACGGCGTCGAGTTTCGCGGCAAGTCGCGCCTCGATCGTCAAGCTCGGCAAATCGGGCCAGCGATTGTGCAAACCGCCCTCGGGCGCGACGAAACCCTCCGGCGCGGGCCACACGGTCTGGAACGCGTCGAGATCCACAGTCGACCCGGATTCCACCGTCTCCGATATCGCCTTGTACCCCACCCACGCGCCGGAAAAACGCGACAACGCCCAGCCGTAGAGACCGAACTCGAGCATATCGGCAATATTCGCAGGGTTCACCACCGGCATGTGCCAGGCGATCAGCGCCTGATCCGACTGATGCGGCATGGACGACGACACGCAGCCGTGATCGTCGCCCGCCACGACCAGCACGCCGCCGTGCGGTGACGAACCGTACGCGTTGCCGTGCTTGAGCGCATCGCCAGCTCGATCCACGCCCGGGCCTTTGCCGTACCACATCGCAAAGACGCCTTCCACAGTCCGCTCGGGATCCGATTCCACCCGCTGCGTACCAAGCACAGCCGTGCCGCCGAGCTCCTCGTTGATCGCGGGCAGAAAACGCACGTCATGCGACGCGAGGAGTTTTTTTGCTTTCCACAATTGCTGATCGACCATACCCAGCGGCGAGCCCCGATAACCGCTGACAAAACCCGCTGTATTCAGCCCGGCGGCGCGATCGAGCTGGCGCTGCATCAGCACCAGCCGAACCAAGGCCTGCGTGCCGGTGAGGAAAATCCGGCCGTGCGCGGCGTTGAGGTTATCGGTGAGTTGGTAGCTTGCGAGGGGAGGACTATCTGAAAAAGGCACACGCGCGTTCATGAATGAGTCTCCGGCGTTTTATCTGGGGAATTTAGAGGATGTCGCCATTCTTGCTCGACATAACCGGAAGGTTTTTGCGTTCTCTGCGATCGAACGCTCGTACCAGAAACAAAATCGATCTTTATTGAGATGAGTGAGCGAAAATCACCTGCCGAATGGCTAACGTGTGGTTAACCCGCGTCTCGAAACCGCTGGGAGCGGGTAATCTGGACGCTCTCTGACAATGCCGCGCCACGAAAAGGAATCCGCCCATGAAGCTCTACTACTGGCCGAAAACGCGAGCGTTTCGCGCGTTATGGATGCTCGAGGAATTGCGCGTGCCGTATGAGTTCGCCTACGTGAACATCCGGGCAGGCGAGCAGAATGCGCCGGCGTTTTGCTCGGTCAATCCGATGTCAAAGTTGCCCGCGCTGGATGACAACGGGGTGTGCGTCGCGGAGTCGGGTGCGGTGCTGCTCTATCTCGCCGATAAATACCCGCAAGCTCGGCTGGGCGTTCCGCCTGACGATCCGTTGCGAGGCCGTTTTCTGCAATGGATGTTTTTCACGGGCGCTTGTCTTGAGCCGGCCATGGCCGAAAAAATGACGGGTGCACCGGGCAATAGCGTGAGTTTCGGCTGGGGCGATCTAGGGCGCGTGGAAAAGGCGATCGAATCGGCGTTGGCCGACGGGCCGTGGCTGCTCGGCGAGCGCTTCACCGCCGCCGATATCCTCGTTTCGAGTACGCTGCAAATTGCCTATATGGCGAAGCTGATCGAGCCGGGCGGGGTGTTGTCGGAGTATGTCGCGCGGGCGACGTCACGGGACGCACACGAACGCGCGGCACTGATCGATAAAGAGGAAGCGCAGAAGGTGCCGTCAGCGGCCTCGCAGCAGCAGACGGGCACGGTTAGTCTGAAGCCCTGAGGTCCGTTCGGATCAAGGCTTAAGGAAAGGTCTTCGGCTTGGGAATGCCCGCGCCAGCCTCAATGTCCGCGACGGCTTGCACATGCGCGGCATCGACGGCGTCGGTGGGGCTCGACAAGCCGTTATCGCCGCCAATGGTTTTCCACGGCTGCACAGCTTTGTCGAGATGGCGGATTTCGTATTCGGCGTCCCAGCGCGTCCCCTGTAGTTCGATGGGCCGAACGTGGATGGAATAAACGCCGTAGAGGAAGAGTTGTTCAGGCATGGTGGTTCTCCCGTTCAAGCGAAGGACGGCGGCGGCGGCGCGCAATCTCCGCGTCGCCGACTTCTCACAGTTCGAGTTCGCCGAGGATCCGGTGAGCGAGCGCGCGGGCTTCTTCCAGCGCCTCTTCTTCGGACAGCGAAGTGGCCGCGACGTCGTACTGTTTCGGCTCGGAATCCTCGCCGTCTTCGCCATCGTCCCGCACCAGCGTGACGACGCCTCGGAACTGGCCGCCGTCTACGGCGTGGGCGCCGATGGTCGCGGTGTAGATGCCTTTCGTGTAGATCGTGTCTTCCATGATGCACCTCCGGCAAAGGTTGAAACGATGCTAGCACGCGCATTTATCGCGCGTATGACCGTCTCTCATTGACCCGGAGGCGCACGTTTTAGGCCAGCAAATCTTCCACTTCTTCCAGCGACGGTGAATGCGCCCCCGACATGCGGCAGGCCGCCGCGCCCGCCGCAAGCGCAAAACGCAGATGATCAGGCCAGTTGCCGGCGCGTGCCATCAAGCTGTAGAGCAAGCCGGCAATGGACGCATCGCCGGCGCCCACCGTATCGGCGACATCGACTTTGGGCGGGCGTGCCTGCCAGCTTTCGTTGCCGACATGCAGCGTGGCTTCGGCCGATCCGCGCGTGACAAGCACCGTGGCTTGCGGGTTCATCGCGCGGATTTCGGCGAGGGCGTCGGCTTCATTCGGGATCGACGGGAAGAGCTTGTGCAGGTCTTCGTCGGAGACTTTGATCAGGTCGGCAAGCGCGGCCATCTTGCGCAAGGTCGGCTCGTAACCATGCTCCATCAGGTTTCGATAATTCGGGTCGAAGCTGATCTTCACACCGTGCTCGCGCAATTGTGCGGCGAGACGGGCGAGGGTGTCGCCAAGCGGCTGGCGCACGAGGCTGATGCAGCCGAAGTGCGCCCATTTCACCGAGTCCATCCAGCCGGACGGCAGAAGGGCGGGATCGAAGGCGAGATCTGCGCCGTTTTCACCCATGAAGTAATAGGTCGGCGGCTGCGTCTTGTGGACAATCGCCAGCAGCGGCGGCCGCTCGACGCGCTGCATGAAGCGCATGTCGAGGCCGGCCGCGACGCTGGCGTCCCAGAGTTCATCGGAGAAATTGTCCGTGCCGAGCGAACCGGCACATGCCGTCGGCAAACCGAGACGTGCGACGGCGCGTGCGACGTTCCAGCCGGCGCCGCCCGGCCGCGAAAGCCAGTCTGACGGCCCGGTGCGGATCAGGTCGGTCAGGATGTCGCCGGCCGAGACGAATTGGGGGAAGGTTGAATTGGAGGTCATCATGCTCACCGTTTAGCTCGTCTCTTTCGCTGTCTCTTTCGTTGCGTCGAGGCTTAGCCGGGGCGCGTCGGTTAGTGGTATTGCTTTGAGCACTTCGTAGCACGCGCCCATCGTGTGGTAATCGGTCTTGCCGGCGGGGCTCTTTTCGTCGCCGTACTTGCGGTTGTCGCAGGTCAGGATGCGGAACCACGCGCCATATTCGTGATCGACGAAATGTGCCCAGCTATAACGCCAGAGTTCGTCGTAGCAATCCCAGAATCGCTCCAGACCAGTCCGTTTGCCGAGCAATGCTGCGGTGGCGAAGGTCTCGGCCTGCACCCAGAAGTATTTGTCGTGGTCGCAGATGGAGTTGTCTGGGCCAAAGCCGTAATACAGGCCGCCGTGCTGGTCGTCCCACGCGCGGTTGAAACCTGCATCGAATAGTTCGATAGCGCGCGGCGCCAGCCACGGCAACGCGCGATGCCGCTCCAGGATCAGCAGCAGCTTCGCCCATTCGGTCTGATGGCCGGGCTGGAAACCCCACGGCCGGAAGATGTTGGAACTGTCGGATTCGTTGTAATGCCAGTCGATTGACCAGTCGGGGTGGTAATGCTCCCAGACGAGGCCGTTACTCAAGCGCGCCTGGCGCAACGTGATGTTGCCGGCGATTTTCTCCGCGCGATCCAGATACAGCACATGGCCGGTCGCCTCGTACGCGGCCAGCAGCGCTTCGGTCGCGTGCATGTTGGCATTCTGCCCGCGATACGGCGACAACTGCCAGTCGGGCGTGGCTTCATCGGCGTATAGACCGGCGCCCGCGTCCCAGAAATGCTTGTCCATCAGCTGGAAGGTTTCATCGATCAGGGGTTTTGCTTCATCGATACCCGCCATTGCCGCGTGCGCGCACGCCAGCAAAACGAACGCGTGGCCGTAGCAATGCCGCGTGCCGTCGAGCGTCCGTTTCGTGCTGTCTTGCCATTCGATTTCCCAGTCGTAGCCTTCATTCACCGCATCCCAATGCGCGTTGCGCAAGAACGCGAATGCGTGACGGGCGTTGTCCTGATGCTGCTGACCGCCGAAATGACGGAAGGCCATCGCGTGGTTGAAGACGAAGCGCGTGCTGCTGACAAGGTGACGCGTGGTGCGGTCGTAGACCGTGCCGTCGTCCTTGAAAAAATGAAAAAAACCGCCAGAGTCATCGCGGGCGGTTCGTGCGTAGAACGCAAGTGTGTGGCGAACGTGATCGAGGAGGAAATCGCGGCTGCGATAGTCCGGTTCTGTCGAACCCGCCACGTCCAGAGCGGTTGAGTTCATACCGATGTATGTGTCCGTGTTATGGCCGAGCTCGCACGAGGGATAAGGTGCACGGGCACGAGCGTGTCGTTGGTATTCGCGTCGTCGTGGTTCTGAGCGGTTTCCAGCAGCAACTCGACGCCGCGCCGTCCCAGCGCTTCCTTGTCGACCGTGACGGTGGTGAGCGGCGGCGTGCTTTGGGCTGCGGCGGGAATATCGTCGAAACCGACAAACGCGATGTCTTCCGGCACCCGCAAACCATGCGCGAGACAGACGCGCATGGCAGCGAGGGCCGCAGCATCGTTATAGGCGAAAACGGCGTCGGGCAGCGGTGCGGATTGCGCACGCGCCTGCGCGATCAGGCGCTCCATGGCATCGGCGGCGGCCAGGTCCGCATCAATAGCGGGCTGCGTGGTGACTTCTAGCGTCGGATTAAAGAGTAATCCCGCTTCGAAATAGGCCAACCGATAACCCATTGCGCGCTGGGAGATGCTGTAGTGCGCCAGCGATCCGCCAATGAACGCAATCCGCTTGCGCCCGAGTGCGAACAGATGCTGCATGGCGAGCGCGGCGCCACGCGCGTTGTCGACGTTGACCGAGCGGAAACCCGGCGCGCGCAAGTCGATCAATACGACCGGGCGGTTCATGGAGCGCAGATGAGAAAGCAACTCCGGCTCGATAAATCCCGCAACCGCTACGGCGTCCGGTGCGTGGAGGCGCATCTGTTGCGCGAGATCATGCGTCGGGCCGGCTGTCAGTACCGAGGGCACCAGCCGCCGCTCGCGGCAGGCTTCTTCGAAACCATGCAGCACGTGGGAAAAGAACGGGCTGACTGCGAAATTATTGTGCTGACGATGAAGCAGGAACGTGACGCGCCGGATTCGGGTGCGAAGCTGGGCGGCGTCGTAGCCAAGTTGTCGCGCTGCTTCCACCACGCGTTCACGCGTGGTTTCGGACAAGCCCGGCTGGTTTTTAAGCGCTCGCGACACCGTGCCGATCGACACACTGGCTGCGCGCGCGACATCGCGAATGGTGGTGGCCATCGGTTTTCTCGTCTCCGCGTTGCGTGGATTTGTTGTTTATCGGCCTTGATGCGTTGTTCGCACGTCATATGTTTACTGACGACGACAGGTTCGCACAATTTCGGCGATTGTATAGTAAAACAACGCGAAAACTTGCTCGATAAACTTAGAGAAAACCCGTAAGCTGTTTGCTGATATGGCTTTCAGTTAGCTTTATTGTTTAGTAAATGCGGTGAGAAAATTCAACTTAACACGAGGTGACGAGCACTAGCGCGCTTCCCGCTGATGAGTGGATTTCCTGTTCGATGACCATACGTCAAGCACCATGTCGTCGTCTTGGTAGCACGACAACCGCGGTAGCGTGAGTTTCGCGCGAAGTTCCTGATGCACATGATCGCCTGAATGCGGCCATCCCTCGATCGGCCGCCGCCAATGGCAGGCGAGCAGCGTTCCACCCCCGGCGAGCGAAACCTTCAGCTTCGCAATGAGTCCGGCTAGCTGCGTTTCATTCAGGTAATACGCGACCTCACTGATAACGATCAGGTCGAACTCGCCATCCGGCCAGTCGTCAGGCATGGCGCGCTGTTCGACCCGAACGTACTGCAGATGCGCGACTCGCTTGCGCGCAAGTTCGACCGCGGCCGGATTCAAATCCGCCGCGAGCAGCGTCTCGCATCGAGGCGCCAGTTCAGCCGTCAATTCGCCGTTCGCGCAACCGGGTTCATACGCGCGGCGGTAACGTTCGTCGGGTAGCGCGGCCAGCGTCAACGCGCGCTTGCGCCGCTCGTACCATCGGTCACGAAGTAGCCAAGGGTCGTCACTGCGTTGATAGAGACCAGCGAAATAGTCCTGCGCGTTTGGTTCAAGCGCGGATGGCTCCTGCATGTTCGGGTCTGGTGTCATATCAGCACGACTTCGTAGGGCCGGGTGAGACGTTCGATCACATGATCGGGCAGGATGGGTGCGCGACCTGTCGAATTGTCGGCTTCGATCTGGCTCCGAAACGCCTGAACCGCGTAGACCTTACGAGCAAGGGTGGCCGCATCCAGCACGATGCGGCGCGCGCGGCTCCAAGGTACGCGGGAATCCTCAGGTGTCGCCCAGTGCCAAGTCCACACCGGGACTTCCACGAACGACAGGTCAAGCGCACCAGCCACGGTGGTCACAGCCCGGCCGACCGACTCGTGGTCCGGATGGCCATCGAAACGCCAGGTCCCAAACACGATGTCGCCCGGTTCAAACAGGACTTTCAGCGCTTCCGCCAGTTCCGACTCGAACGCTTCTCCGCCACCATCAGGAAGGTGCAACCGCACTAGCGCGACATGTTTCATGCGTAGACGTTGCAGCGCGTCGCGCGTTTCTTGCGGACGAGTCGCGGCTAGCCTGGCTGTGGGCCATTCCGGCGAATCAGGATGACTTGCAGTGCCGTCTGTCACCGCGATGATCAGCACCTTGCGGCCCAGATCGGAAAGTTGCGCCAGCAAGCCGCCCGTGCCCAATATCTCGTCGTCCGGATGCGGCGAAACAATCACTGCGCGTGCGCCCGGCGGCACGAGGATCGCCGGATCGATTTCGGGCAGGCTCGAGAGTTTCCCGGAGTTTTGCCAAGTTGCTTCCGGCGTGCCATTCCCCTTGATAGTGCGGTCGTTTGCCGAGTGAGTTACTAAAGGTTCCATGTGCCGCATTCCCCATTGATAAGTCGTTCAGCAAGCGCGGCTTCATCGCGTTCGGCATGACTCTGCCGGATAAAGACGGGAAGATCGGCCATCAGGCTGGCGAAATGGCGGTTACGGCAGAGCGGTCCAGCGCCTAGCGCGCGACCGGCGCGCTCGACGACTTCAACCGCCGCCCGTTCCGCGGCCAGGCGGACTCGAAAGGCATCGGGCATTGCGTCGGCCTGCGGCTCGCGGTCAATCCGTGCGGCTGCCTCGCGCAGCAAGCTGGCTGTACCGCAAAGCGCTGTGTCTATAGCACCCAGATGGGCGAGTTTGTAGGGGTCGGCGCGACGCGCAGCATCCTTTTTGACGAATTCTCCGATTGCCGCCGCCGCCCCGAACCAGCATGCAGCAATCCCGCCACCGCCGTGCCAGAAGCCCGCTCGCTCCAGATAGGCGCGCGGCGCGCCAATGCAGGTAGCTCGAGCGTGATCGAAATGGACGTCCACGCTCGCGCTCGCCGACATGCCGACCGCCATCCAGCCATCGTGCGTGATGCACACGCCCGGCTGACGGAGATCGACCGCGGCGAGAACCGGTTGGTCCTGCTCGTTCCAGGCTGTGACGAGGGCATGGGTTATCGAGGCCGCTCCAGAACACCATGCTTTCGTACCATGCAGCGTGACGCTGGTTGTGTCGGACGCCGCTTTCGCGGCGAGGCGTGCCGAGGGCGGTTCTGCTGCCCAAACGCCCCACGCTTGACCGCTTTCCGGCACCTGTTCTTCGCCTAGTTCAGCCATGATGGCGAGCGCGTCCGTATGGCCTTCGAACAGCTTGACCAGTGCGAGATCGCACCCCGCGACCGCCGCGAGCATTCGCCAGCGTTCGAGCGTTGCGCCATGGCCAGGGAGTGGCAGGCGATCAAAGCCAGCATCGATCAGGGCGCGGAGCGCGCGGGCGGTATCGGTGTTCGAACCGCGCTCGAAGCGGAGTTCACGCAGAAACGGACCGAGAATGGATTCGCTTGCGGCCCCGCCAGTCATTGCTTGCATGGTGGTCATTCCCAACCGGTTGCGTGGATGAAGTCATGCATGTCGTTGTCCGTTGCCTGGTGCCAGTAACAGCTTGTGGACACAAGTGTGGCAAGGCACATGCCCGATCACCAGTCCACCGGACGGCATAGGCCTTGTGAAGAGGTGAAACGCGTTCGCGGCCGGCTCCCACGTCAGGTCATAGGCCGTCAGGCCGAATCGACAGATCGCGTGAATGAGCTCCAAATAGCAAAAAAGCCGCACAGGGCGGCTTCATGCTTGGTCAAGTTGGATTGGGAGAGTCAGTCATGCAACGTGTTTTCGCACTATTGCCAGTGGCGGCATGGGCGCCGCGCTTACTACCGGTCCCAATGGACCCGCAATGTGGACCTAACGGACTTGCGCGCGGGCGCCTTCTCCGTCCGGCTGCGGCGCTTGCTCGCCGGAAGTATCGCGGGCACCCCATCGTTGCGCGAGTACAGCGCACGTCATCAACTGGATCTGGTGAAAGAGCATCAACGGCAGCACGACTGCGCCCACAGCATGAGAGGCAAAAATCACCTTCGCCATGGGGATCCCCGAGGCGAGGCTTTTCTTCGATCCGCAAAAAATGATCGTGATCTGATCTGCCCGGTTGAAGCCCAACCGCTTGCTGGCAAACGCCGTCACCCCCAGGGCGAGTGCCAGCAGGACTACGTTGACTACCACCAGTCCACCGAGCGTTTGCAGGGAAATGGTGTGCCAGATCCCCTCGTTCACCGCTTCGCTGAACGCGACGTACACGACGAGCAGGATCGAACCTTGATCGACGAAACGCAGGACGCTGCGATTCTTGTCGAGCCATTTGCTGATTACCGGCCGCAGCAACTGCCCGGCAATAAACGGTACGAGCAGTTGCAAGACGATATTGCCGACTGTGTGCCATGCGGAACCGGCGTGGCCGCTGCCGTCAGTCACAACGAGACCGACCAGCGCGGGCGTGATGAAAATGCCGAGCAGGCTCGACGCCGAGGCGGCGCAAACCGCCGCCGGCACATTGCCCTTGGCAATGGATGTGAACGCGATGGACGACTGCACGGTGGACGGCAGCGTGCACAGGAACAGGACGCCCATATACAGCGCGGGCGTGACGAGCGGCGTGAGCACGGGTTTCAGCGCCAGGCCGAGCAAGGGAAACAGCGCAAAAGTGCTGAGCAGTACAACGATGTGCAGACGCCAGTGCGTCATGCCTGACACGATGGCTTCGCGGGAGAGCTTTGCACCGTGCAGGAAAAACAACAGTCCGACTGCAATGTTGGTCAGCCAGTTGAAGCCGACCGCCGCCGCGCCGCGGCAGGGCAGCAGGCTGGCAAGGATCACCGTGCCTACGAGTGCGAGGGTGAAGTTATCGGGAAGAAACTTGGGGCGGGTCATCGGGGATTCGCATGTTCATGAAAGTGCATGACGACTTCCGGCGATCACATTTTGTGCCTTCAAAAAGGCGAACGGACGCGCGCGAAACCGTCGCGAACGCTATTTTGAGCGCATAACGATTCAAGACGCAAATTCATTTAAATGATCTATTAATTCTCTAAACGCATGAATTGCCCGTTGTGGGCATTTGGCACAAGCACATACAGAGCCGATGCGGACCATTTGAGGACCACTGATCAGCAACCGGGATCGGGCTGATTTGATAAGACGGAAGTACCGCAAGTCATCCCAAAAAGAGCCAAAAAACAGTGAAGTAACATGGTGTTACAACCCTCGGGAAGGCCTAACACTTTTTGGCTCGACTCCAGTCGCTCGGCACAATAAATTGAATGACAGACCGGTCGGCAGGCGTTAAGAAACGCGAGCCTGATGCTCCGACGATTGACCGGTCGGCGATGCTCGCGATTTCCTCTTTTCGCCAACACGCTCAAACAGAGCCGGACAACTCGCAGTATCGACATGTTGCTCACCCGATTTCGACCTATCGCTCGTTTTATCCTCGCCGCTACCGCCGGTCTGGTTGCGGCGTCGATGTGTGCGTCGCTGGCTTTCGCTGGCGGGCACGGCTGGAACGCTGGAGGCATGTTCAATCGCAACGCCGGTCAAGCCCAAGGGCAATGGAAGGTCGCGAATCGGCATGCCATGCGAGTGGACGACGTCGAGCGCGGTGAGCGGGGTGCTCAGTCGTTTCGGTATCAACGCGTCGCGGCCGGCTCGGGCCTGACGCCGATCAGCGCTGAGGTCCACGGTGGACCACGCGCCGACCAGGCTGCGCAATTGCGCGCCGGCGGATCGATCCGTGCCGATATCGCACGTTATAACGAAGAGCGCGGCAACCCGCGTGCGTCCGGCCGTCAGGCCGATGACCCGCGCTCGCCCGCAAACTCCGCCTATCGGAATTAATGGCGACTGCGCTCCGCGAGCGCAGTCGAGGGGTAATCACCCACGTGAATCACGCCTGCACGGGGTATTAGCAGACGAAATCCGCCCCTGCCGACTCTCAAAAAATCTCGAACCTTCCTAGTCGTTCTCTCGTAGTTCCCGTGATGTTCTCCATCCACTAGTTCGAACCGCGGGTTCGACTTCTCGCAACTTGTTTGCGAGTGCAAAACAAAAAACAATTCCCCCGTCTATGGCAAGCGTCGCAATGACGTAATCCCGCCACAGTCTCATCGCCAGTTGCCCGATTCCGTTCCTCTCAAAATTAGTCGCATTAACAATGCGTTCGACTGGCGTTTCTGATCGCATTTTTATTGTTGCCGGAATGCAGATTGCCCGGGTGCACCGTGGCATATAGCATCGCGGGCTATCGACTGGCAGACCGGCTCCTCGTTCAAGCGTCCTTTTCGCATCGCGTTACATCGGGCGATAAAAGTTCGTCGCGCGCAATGTATTGAAACCGCTATAGACAGCATAAGGAAAGTTATTTTTGTCCAGAAAAATGATCCGTAAAGATGGTCCCGCCCTAAGCCATCCGCACGCATAGCGGACATTTATAAGAACAGTCCGATAAAGCGAGGCAATGTCCCTCGCCGAATCCCGTTTTAACGTTAATACGACAGGAGAGTCCATGAAGCCACCCGTGAACCGCGTGCTTAAGGCCGCGGCCAAGGCTACCGTTACTGCCGGCATGTTCGGCTTGCTTGCCGCCAGTTCAGCCCAAGCGCAATCGAGTGTCCAGTTGTACGGACAGGTTGACGAATGGGTGGGAGCCACTAAATTCCCGGGCAGCCCTACGGCCTGGAACGTGGGTGGCGGCGGTATGTCAACGTCGTACTGGGGCATGAAAGGCAGCGAAGATCTCGGTGGCGGTTATAAGGCGATCTTCACGTTGGAGAGTTTCTTTCGCGCGCAGAACGGTAATTACGGCCGCTTCCAGGGCGATACATTTTTCGCGCGCAACTCGTATGTGGGTATTCAGTCGCCGTACGGTACGGTCACCGCTGGACGGCTGACCACGCAGCTTTTTGTATCGACGATCCTGTTTAACCCGTTTATTGATTCGTATACGTTCTCGCCGATGGTTTATCACGTGTTCCTCGGTCAGAGCACGTTCCCGACGTACACGACGGACCAGGGTGTTGTCGGTGATTCGGGATGGGACAATTCCGTTCAGTACACCACGCCTGATTTCAGCGGTTTGTCGGGTAGCGCGATGTACAGCTTCGGCAATCAGGCCGGAGAAAACGGTGCGAAGAAATACAGCGCGCAATTCCTGTATTTCCACGGCCCGTTTGCGGCGACGGGCGTATATCAGTACGTGAATTTCAGCGCAACGCCGGGTGACCTGACGTCGTTCGTGGCCGGTTACAAGAGCCAGAGCGTAGGCCAGTTGGGCGCGTCGTACGACATGAAATTCGTCAAGTTCTTTGCGCAGTACATGTACACGCACAACGATATCGATCCGGGTTCGTTCCACGTGAACACGGGCCAAGGTGGCGTGACCATTCCGGTTGGCGTGGGTTCGGTGATGGCGTCGTACGCGTATTCGCGCAGCAACGGCGGGCTCGACCAGACCCACAAGAGCTGGGCGCTCGGCTATGACTATCCGCTGTCCAAGCGCACCGACGTCTATGCCGCGTACTTGAACGACAAGTACACGAGCATGTCGAGCGGCGATACTTACGGCGTCGGCATTCGCACGAAGTTCTAAGCGAGCAGAGCGAGCGTTGTGCGCTGACTCCCGGCAACGCAAAACGCCGCCCCTGAAGCCCAAGGGCGGCGCTTTGTTGACACGCGCGCAAGAGATCCAAAAAGCTTCACGAGCCACCGCTCGCCGGACTGCTTTATCGCGAAATACCTAGCCGCGTTTTTGCATCGTCGTATTCGTGCTTGAGCCGCGACACGAGTTCCGCCACCGTCGGCACGTCGTCCATCAGGCCGACACCTTGCCCCGCGCCCCAGATTTCTTTCCACGCTTTGGCTTTGATCGCCGAGTCGCCGAAATTCATCGCTGCTTTATCCGATGCAGGCAGCGCGTCCGGATCGAGCCCGGCATTGAGAATGCTCTGTCGAATATAGTTGCCGTGCACGCCGGTGAAGAGGTTCGTATAGATGATGTCAGCGGCTTTCGACCCCACGATCGCACTCTTGTAGTCCTCTAGCGCGTGCGCCTCGCGCGTGGCAATGAACCGTGTGCCGATATACGCGAAATCGGCCCCCATGGCTTGCGCGGCGAGAATCGAGCCGCCGTTGGCAATCGCCCCGGACAACGCGATCGGGCCATCGAAAATACGCCGCACTTCGCCCACCAGCGCGAACGGCGAGGTCATGCCCGCATGCCCGCCGGCGCCGGCCGCGACCAGGATCAGGCCGTCGACGCCCGCTTCCAGCGCCTTCTCGGCGTGCCGGAGGTTGATCACGTCGTGCAACACGATGCCGCCGTAGCTGTGCACGGCGTCGATCATCTCCTTGACCGGTGCGCGCAGGCTCGTAATGAAGATCGGCACGCGATGTTCCAC